>Ga0272445_1000151_pt1 | contig 67517 bp, 57 predicted proteins | sample YNPCB0031_FD_194404 | JGI IMG/M metagenome (GOLD analysis project Ga0272445, IMG submission 194404) | Hot spring sediment microbial communities from Yellowstone National Park, WY, United States - YNP-CB-003-1 | ecosystem: Environmental > Aquatic > Thermal springs > Hot (42-90C) > Sediment...
TGATTTTTGCTATGTAATCGAGTTCTGGGGAGTTTGGGGTTTTGAAGAAGTGACTTATGAATTTTTTTATGGTGTTTATTTGTTCATCGTTGATTGTGCTCTTCAGGTATATGTGTGGTTCTTCGATGCTGATTTCTTTTTCTGTGTGTATTTTTGTTTTGAGGACTTTTTCGTATTTGTCGTCTAGTTTTATGTCTGTTGAGAGGATTCTGCTCCTGCTAATCCTCTCAAGATCCCTCATCTCATGCATTTGTGTACATAAGCTTTTGCAAAGGTATATAAACATTTCTATACCGTGTGTGGGTTTTGTAAACTTAAGTCTCATTTAGGGTTTTCCCTTAAATACTCCTTACGTGCGTTTAAAGCCATCCTAAGGATATTCCATCCTCTTTCGGAAGGAATTTCAATATAGGTGTGCTCTCCTTTGCATACAACTCTATAGATATCAAGTAATGCTTCATCTTGAGCGTTTATAGTAATTCTATTGGGATTGTTAATTTCTGCCCAACAAACTTGTCCACCCAAAGTTTGCTCACCTAAAAAGCCGGGAGGTAAAAGAACTGGTGAGTGAGTTACAGGCTGTGTAAGTTCATCTGAAGTGATGTTCATAATAATTATGACAATGCTTTTGCAGCAGTTCGTCCTTCATTTCTGATGACAATACTATGTTGAGTAATTAGAGGTTGATTCCCTGTTCTGAGGCGTAAAGGGTTATCCTCCCCTATCTTTAAATTGGGCGTTTAAACTAATCATAAATGATCCTTGCAAAAACATTAATTACAAGCATAGTTATAGCAGTTCCAATTATAGAAATGACAGTTAATTCCCATTGTTCCATGCTTTAAGAAATTAAATACACTAAACTTAAACTTTCACTTCTGATTGCTCTGTTACACAAATCTTTAATGTGCAACTCCTCATGGCTAAATGTTTTTCTGACACTAGTTTAGATCAATGCTACAAAGATGTATACTTACCTCCAATCTCACTATCAATTGAACCAAAAAATAAAATTAAAAGCACATTTGTATTTTTTAATAAAAAATGTGTTATAAGAATGAGAAAAAAAGAATTTTGATTTAGGGATTTTATTCGGTTATCCCAAATGAAAATATATTATTTTTTTGGACCCATAGTTTTTTCTAATAATGCTCTAAATTCATCTTCTGTAATTGTCATAGTTAATACGTATTTGCGCTCAAACTTACGTGAGGGTACAGCGACTACACGAGTATTACTGCCTATAATGTTCTTAATTGAATTCACCATATCAGTTGATGAGAACAATCCTATTATATAACCACGGTCTTTAAACTCATTTATTAAAGATCCTAGAAGCTTAACATCTATAAACCATTTCACCTTGTCTAAACTTACTAGTCCGTAATTTACTGTGCTCACGAGCATGATCTTGCTCTGTTCATATAGTCTACTTAGTTCAAATTCTGAGGATGGAAACGAGCCCCTAATTTTTAAACTACCTTGATAAACTGCATGTAATTCAATCAGAAACTCTAAGAATTCAATAAGTTTATCATTAAATTCTCCTAGTTTATCACTTAGATACCCTCCTAAACTTGAAATATGGGGATAGTGAACTATGTAATTAATGCTCGTTTGTAAAGTTACATCCCTTATCATTAGATCTAACCTCCTTTGAACCTCCTCCACACTAACTTCGGGTAACTCATTTATTTGATATACACTAGTATAATATGCATATGGCATGTCTTCTCTAAATTTTTTATTAAGCATGTAGGAATAAGCAAGACTAGTAGATCCAGGGCAAACTGGTCTTATAATCGTTTGCTTGATTTCTTTATTGCCTAGCAATAATGCTCTCTTCCTAAGGGCCTCTTTAATTTCATTTGAAATTATTTCTATAACTTTGGGTGCTCTATCTAATGCCCGATCTACTTGTCCATGAGAGTGCGGGAGTGAAAAAGTCATATAGATATTTGCAGCTTCGATTTTTTGGGGATCTTCCTCAGAAGTGAGAATTTGATATCGCACTTCTGAGATATCTGGTTCAATGTCTAATTCAAATGGTTTACCGCTTATATGCAAACGGACAATGTTTGGTTGAAATCTACCGCTATGTAGCATACCGATTACATTGGAAAAGGTTCCGCTATCAAATAATATCATGTCCGGTTGAAATGGTATTAGGCTTTTATAATGGTTCTTTAAATTATTAATCCAACGATTTTGTGCAACAACTTCAAATTCCATTACTCCCACTCCCCTTCCATAATTTTTTCAAAAGTTTTTGCTATTTTAATGGTATCCTGATTAATTCTAAAGAGCCCTTTCTTCATTTCAACAACATTAGGACCTTTTAATATAATAAGGAAACTTATTGCGATGCCTGCTATACTAAAGGCACGAAGAACTATTATGTCTTCGATGTGAGATAGAAATGGGTCCAAATCGCCTGTCATCACATAACTTGAAAGCAATAATATTATAGAACTAATAATACCATAGAAACCGATGCGCCTTAATCTTAAGAGGAGAGCTTTTCTTAATTCCGAGTAGTTAACTGTTATCATTAAGCCTCACCTAACCAAATTAATGCGAAGTAAGCGATGAAAAGAAATAAAGCTATAACAGCCAGTGAACGTTTCTCACTGGCTATGGCAATCGACAACATAGCTAAGGCTGACATTAAGATGATCCATTTATACCTCATGATGATCAGCATGGGTTGTTCTTGCTGATGTTTAGTCAATAATGTTGTAGTTGCATTTGTAGCCAATAATGTTGTAGTTCTATTATTTTCTCTTGAGACAACTACTTTCATCACTCCGTAATCTTGTAAAACATTAGTAACGTTTAAAAATTCTAATGGGATCTCTACCTTTTGTAATGCTAATACTTTTGCGGATCTAATCCTTACCGAAACATTTGAAACATTACCAACCACAATTGATTTTATATAAATTACAGATTCTTCAAGGCCCTTTATGGCAGTGATATTAGCAATAAAGTCATATCCTTTTATTGTTATATTTACAGGTGCCTGAAAATCAACGATAATGCTAGAGGGTAATGTTACTGCAGTAGTATTTGAAGTTGAGGAAGTTATAAATGGAACATCATGTCCATTTACCATGACAGTATTAATATTCTTTGGTGGAGTGATAAAAGTAGTTAGATTTATTATTGTCAATGTTTCTCTAATCATGATTTTTAGCGCTTGATTGACTTTTATGTTGCTACCAATACTAAGTTTCCTGGGCGCGTAACCCATTGCAGTAGGAATTAGCTCAATAAAGAAACCATCAGGTTGAAAGCTGATACTAATGTTTGATCTAATGTTTGATGCACTTATTATAAATTCCACATGATCGTCGCCGTGTTTTATTTCTTTGGTTTGTGTAACGTTACCCCAGACCAATTTAGCAACTAAATCATTAATAGCTGTAAAACCCTCAACTGAAATTTGTGACATCATATCAGCAGAAGACTCTATAGCTTCAACTTCATGAGATATAGATGAAGTAAGTATCAACAGCAGCAATAGCAGTACCCAAATGTTACGTATTATTATACCTCTTCTTCTCACAATTCTCACGACATTCACCTCCTGCATAATAATACCTAATGTTATATATAAACTTATCGTGCTAATCATTCATAGTTACTACATAGTAAACGTATCACTATTTAGATATCTATGCTTCCTTATAAACTTTAAGTTGTTTTTCACATCGCAAAATCTGAGTCTACTACATAGTTTGATAAAATGAGCGACAAACTTCGCCCCTTCTAGGGGCGGGGTAAAAGTTTTTTTAACTCAAAGCCACTATATTACTTTGAGATGCCCTCCTCCGGTCAACTCTTAAAACATGAGGAGCGGGAGCCGATTACTCCCGCAATACCAGAGGAGGGCACCTACGAAGTCTTACCGCAAACTCATGGATGCCATTGAGTTGAGGGCGCAGGAATACGGAGTGAAGGTGTTTGAGGTTGTTGAATACAACACTTCAAAATACTGTGCTTACCACAATGTGGAAGTTAAGAGGCATCCAAGGGGGGGTCGTTAGTTGTCCTAAAGGACATAAACTTCATTCGGATCTAAACAGTGCGTTGAACATCCTCAAAAAAGCAGCGAATATAGTAGTTTCAGCAATAAAGAAGCCGTTGTCTTTTATCGTAGACCATAACCGAGTAGCACCCGTAAAGGGGTGTAACCCCCGAGACCTCGGGGAACCCTCGTCCTTCAGGGCGGGAGGAGGTCAGAATACTCACAGACAAACACACATAACACCCCTATGCTCATGCACAACCTCAACATCATGATACACACAAAACCTTGACGTGTTGTACTCCACCACCTCAAACACTTTATTTCTATTGCTGGATTCATATTCTCCTCCTGCATAAATAGCAGAATATTAAAAAGAGTAAAAATAATTGGTATTATGTAAATGGAATGTTCGATGTAAGCGCCAAGAAACATAAGTTTATATATGTCTGAAATTAATATAATAAGTGCAAAATGTTTAAGAGGTGAGAAAACAATGTTATCGAAAGGGGAAATACTCATTATCCTAGGACTATACATTCTTGGTGGGAAGGCTACTACCATGGAACTCGCAAAAATTACAAAAACTCCCGAAGCATATATTAGAAACATTGTATTAAAACTTAGGGAAAAGAGGATTATACGCTCACTGAGTTCATCGGATATCAGAGGGTTAAGCTTGGGATTCATGCCAGCCGATGTTTCAACTCCAACAAAATCAAAGCAGAACATACATATTTTAATACCAGATTTTGAAGAACTCTTGGAAGAATATCCAGAAATATTCCAATGGGCATCATCAGTATTTAATGTAAAGACAAAAGAGGAATTGATATCACACCTTAACCAACTCAAACAGCAACTAAAGCAATAATGAACATAAAATCAATTATTTTTTTCTTTTTCTTACCCTAGTCCTCATCAAATAAAGCTTACGTGCTCATAGTAATTCAACTGCAAACTTTATGGAGCTTAATATTTTACAACATAATTTAAATCATAATGCATTTTTATTACAAATGACGACACTGCTTTTATATACGAAGCAGAGAGAAATCAACTTCATGAGGGCGGTCTCAAGGAGGGTTTTAGTGATCTAAATAAATAATCTTAATCTTTTAACTATATGATAAAAGGGAGCTTGATGGAGACTAGGATTTTTCTTTTAACCTGCTCAATATTTAGAATCCGCTCAAATATGATTTTTGTTTTTTGGATTGTTGCAAGATTCAATAGAAAAATATTATTATCTCATCTGCTCATCCTGAGAATCCGTTCCTTTTTTCATAGATGTTCGTATCGCACAGGCTCATACCACTCAGCAAACACCGTTACACTCATAGCTTTAGAAAGACATTAGTTCACAGCTTGTGAGATTAAAAAGATAGATTCTATTAAAGAACTGCTGGGAACCCAACTTACTTAAACTCAACAGCCGCAACATTATTATTTAATGCAAAAAAGAAGGGAATAATGATAAAAAACCGTAGCAAAGAAATGTACGAACCCCCTAGTTCTCATCATTATGTTCATAATGTGAGCAGAATTATCTTGATTAAGAGTATTAAAAACAACACTAATTAATAAACAAAACATAATTGCACACATATGCACAAATCATGAATACCTCCCACATAAAAACTCAGACTAAAACACGATAGGAACTAAGGTATATGAAATTAATGACTAAATTACGTCACAAACAATATTACAAGCTCACAAAGTTTTAACCAAATAACAATACACAAATACTTCAAAAATACTAAAAACTACAAAATCCTCAAGCACGTTCAAAGAAACATATGAAGATTATAATCATCCACACCCACAACTGGCCTCCTCATCACCCTTATAGTTTCCTCATACCTTCTCCTATCCTCCTCCAAATCATTAGTTAATATAGGAGTCAAATAATGAAACCCCCACCTACTTTTCCTAGCCAACCTCGCATACAACTCATCATACTCCTTAATTTGATGAAGAGGAACACCATCAGTCCCTATAAAAAGACAATGAGGATTATCAGCCACATACTCCTGCCAAGGTTTCAACGTATTAGCCACATACTCCAAACCCCTATTCCCCACCTCCTTAATAAACTCTCTTAAATACTCCTCCTCATCCACCGTAACCAAATCCGCCCTATCCAAATTTATACCATCAAAACCCATACCCTTACACCACTCCAACGTTTTAATCAAATTCCTCCACCAACTCTTCTCAGGATTCAAACTCATCCTAGAAAAATACTCACTCCATTCATACTGCAATATTGAATCCCTAAACCTCTGACCCGCAAGCCACTTACTACACTCACTAACATCCACATAAACACCCACCTTAAGCCCCCTATCATGATAATATCTCACCTGAGCCCTCAAATCCTCATAAGAAACCAAAAGACCATCAAAAAAATTACCCCAATTATCCAACCTCATCCCCTGAAACATGTAAATATAACCTACAAGAATACCCTTATCCAAAGCCCTCTCAATAACAGATCTTCTCACAGAAAAATCCTTAGCATGAGCAAAAACAACAACCCTCACCGAAAACATAAACACCACTCCATAAAAACACCAACACAAAACATAAAAACCTAACGCACAACTCTCACAACCAACTCAACAAGAAAACACAACACAGTACTTAACTCCTGTCTCCGTCCTCTAATGGGACGGAATTACCCCATGAGTCTCGGGGGTTACCTCCCTTTACGGAGGCTACTCGATCATGACCAACAACAAAAGACAACGGCTTATTCACGTTGCTTAACACAACACCAGCACCAACCTTCAATATGTTCAGCGCACCATTCAAATCAGCATGCAACCTATGACCCATTGGACAAACAACAACGCCTCTTTCCTCACGCACAACCTCAACATCATGAAACACGCAAAACCTTGATGTATTATACTCTATTACCTCAAACACTCGAATACCATACTCCTGCGCCTTCAACTCAATGATATCCATCAGCTTACGATAAGACCACAAGTTTACTGTAAACTTATTACCGACATCCTGTGCACTATTGAAAGGATAGCCCAAGTACAATTCAGAAACACCTAAGCCCCACAAACGCTTCACCAAATGATTAGCCAAATTCCTGTACAAATGCAACAAACGCCTATAAAGCTTCCTAAACAAACGCCTCCTCACCCTACTCCACCTCTTGAACTCACCAAGCTCACCAGCATTCCTAGCATTATCAGCGAGGGATTGCGCCTCAGCAATCCGCTTCTCAAAATAGAAGTAGTCCTCCTTCGCCCTAACACCCTTATAGAGCAACCACGTGCCATCATCAACCACAACACTCGCCAAAATATTAATACCGAGGTCAACGGCAGCCCTCTTACTACCTTTCGGTTCAGCAATCTGAATGCGCTTTCTCTCGCCATGTACGATGTGTTTGCTTGGTTTGCTGGTTTTTGTGTTTTCTGTGCCAACGTCAACTGGTATGTGAGCGTACCATGCTCTCTTAATTTCATCATAAATTATCTCTAGTCTGCCCTGCTTACCATACCATTTTAGTTTTCCTGTGAAGGGTATTTCTATGTTCCAGTCTTTTAAGTAGAGTGAGCGCTCACGTACTTCATAGCGGTCGCACCTAATGATTAGTATTAGTTTTCTTTTGTTTGTTTTTCTGTCTTTCCAGTAGCCTGGTGGTGAGATGCGCTGCATGTGTTCTGATAGTTTGCCCTCTTTCTTCCTTTTTAGTAGTTCGAAGAATGCGTGCCATGCTTCGTTGTTCTTTTGTATAACAGCTTGTGCGGTTGCGCTGCCTAATATTTTCTTGTATTTTTCGTAGTATTTGCTTGCGGTTCCTTTGAGGTCTACGTGTTTGTTGTTGAAGTATTGTTGTCTTCTTTCGTATGTGAGTTTGTTCCAGAGTTTTGCACATGCGTTTGCTAATCTTCTCAATCTTTTTTCTTTGAGTATTAGTTTTATGATGATTGTTCTTATGTTTGTGTGTGGGGTTTCATTGATGCGCTTGCCTGGTATTGCGGGAGTAAGGTTCGGCTCCCGCTCCTCATGTGTTGAGAGTTGACCAGGCGTGCGCATCTCAACCTCATCAGATTTTGGGCATAGGTTGTATTTAAACTTTTGGTCAGGAGTGCTGTGTTGCACGACTTGAGCGTGTAGTGTAGCGGCAGGTTAAGCTGCATTCTGATTTACGTGATGAGGAAGAATTCTTGCAAAATTTTCGTGCAGTCAATGTATATTGGGATGATTTTACTCTCCTTTAAATTCCTCATAATAATTTTAACTAACAACGTTTTCCCACTTCCAATAGGCCCATAAATCAAAGTACTATGAGCATTAATGATGTTTTGTGTAAGTTCCTCCATCTCAATGCTTCGAACAAATAACCTACGTGGAATGTATTCTGTTTCGAGAACGCTCTCGTCAGCGAATATCATTTCTATCAATATGAAATAACACACGGGATTATTTTAACCTATCTTATAATAAGTAGAGTTATTATAACTCATCTTATAATAAGGGTGGTATTATTATAAGGTACCTTATAATAAGTAAGGTTATAATAACTAGGGTTAAAATAATCTCTAATATATTTAAAGTATATATAGATGTGCAACACCGACCCCCTCTCTACTTGCAATAATCGCACCGTGTATAACAAGGATCTCTAATGCTGTAAAGTTTTTTGTGTCCGCCCTAGTAGGATTTTCTCCAATGATAACTATGAGTATATATGATATGTTCACTAATTTGTTGGATGAATAGGATGATATATCGCAAAAAGTAGCATCTGCTACTGTCATTTTCAATAGGAATTCTTGATCATATTTTTCACGCAAATTTCTAGTAGAAATAGGGGGTCGCATGCTTGATTGGTTTAAAAATCCATTTCAGTTACAACTGGACGTTGAGGTGCCAGGTGGACACTAGAGACATATAAGCATACTTAACATAAATTACAAGTGGACACTAGGGTGTGTGAGTGTTCAAATAAGAAATCATATAAACTCACGTGTAAACTAATACGCACTACCCGTTACAACTGAACGCTAGGATGTGGGTGTGCCAAAAAGCTACCACCAAAACTTTTAATGCAGAATTTTTCATAAACAAACTGCATGATCCCAACAGTCATTTATCCTGACGACAAAACAAAAATTGAAAACCAGAACTTTTCGAAAAATTTAATACTATTAAATATTACCTTTTAATTATGAACCAAGTAAGATCCTTTTAGCTTCATTAACATTTTCCATTTTCAATGCTTGCACTATTTTGAGCAAGTCTTCCTTATCTATAACCCTGATTCTTGATTTATTTTCCTTTATTTCGCGTACGGCCAAATCTCTAACTATAATTAAAGGCTCTACTTGAAAACCATCTTTTCTTAGTTGATATGAAATATTAGTCAAAGAAGAAATATCTTTCATCTCTGGTGAGCTAATTGAGCATTGGATCGCGTATAATTTTCCACTTTGAAAATCCTGAGCAATTATATCTATCTCTCCCAGAGTAGTCCCATCCTTCCTTTTCACAACTCCAAAAAGTGTATCTCCGATTTCCATTACTTTCATGTTCAGTAAGAATAATAAGTAAGAGATTAATCGTTGAAACTCCGTAGAAGGATCTTTCTTTTTAAGCAGTTGCTGTTTGCCTTCCAACAAATTTTCAACAGTTTCTGGAGCAATAAATTTAGTTAAAAAATTCATGAACGGTTCCTTAAATTCGATCTTCTTTACAATGTCTTCAACTAGCCTGAGTTCATGAGAAAGGACGCCAAGCTTACCACTTTTTATGCAAAAGTAAATCTCATTCTTTAGATTCAAAAAAGTATTGAATTTGTATTTCACTTTACATTCTAAAAATTCTGAATTAACTGGAGAACTAGAAAATTCATTAGACTTTACGAGTTTATTTTCCACAGTTCTAGAAGTTTCGTGAGATATTCTTTCTCTTAATGTAAGTAGAACTTCAAGCTTAGGATATAAACACTTATGAACTTTGAAGGAAAGGGAAAATTCATTATCGGTTATCTCAAAAGCTTTAAGATCAAAGTAGATTGGAAGGACGATTACTGCATTTATTCCATATTCAATAACATGAGGCATTTTTAACCACGTGAGGGCTATCTCATCAATTCCACTAAGTAATCCTAGCGATTCTATTTTCTCACTAAGCTCTTTAGGTATTTCTACAGGCTTTCCATACAATTCATAATTTGCTACAGGATACCTCCCATATTCATCAACCGGAATAACTCTTAGAGAATCTATGATATCATGATACTCATACCCTTGACGAAGAAGAATAGATTGATGATTTAGTATTATCTCTCCTTTTTCCATTTTCTCAACAAAATCTAGAAAATACTCTGGGGAGAGAACCTCATGAAAAATTCCAAGTTCCTCAATTTCATTTACTCTTAACTCCTTTAGCATTGAAAAATCCTTATCCGCTTCTTTTTCAATTTCGCTCTTTTCTTTCATACTCGAAAATGCTACTATCATTAAGTTTTCCCATTTTTCATTTTTCTTCAACGCTAAACAACGAACATCTACACCCTTATAACATTCGCCTAACTCACTCCATAACTCTTTAAACTTTAATCTTCTATTAAGTCTAAGAGCCCACGAGTGCATAAATAATCTTCTAAGAAGTATTATAAATTTTTTGCTCAAGTATACTCTGAAAACTTAAGCCTTTTTTCTCACGAAATTTTCTGAAACTTAGAATTCTTCGACTAATTCTAAAATTGGAATTCAATACAAAACACATTATAATGCAGTATATAAGCCCAACACTCATCGCCTCTAGAATATGCAATATCACATCCATATATGATGATGAAAGGCATTACTCACAAATAGATTGGTTTTTTACAAATTTCTCTACCAAGCTTCTAAATGAAATTATCCATTCATCCAGAATTTTCAAGATCCATAAATCACAAAAATCAAGCAACGTGCGCTATGCAAGATAATTAAAAGCATCATAAAACAATCAATAAAAGCATCGTTTATTGTAAAAAAATAAATACTCAATGAGCATCATAATTATCGTGAACATCAAACCAAAAGACATCTACACAGATCAAAAAAGAGGACACCTAGCACTAGAAATAGAAAGAGAATACTTAAAAGAAATCATCAACCTAAAAAACAATGGCGAAGGCAACGTCTTCATCTCACTAAACGATAACGCAATCATAACAAACCTAGCATTGAGAGAAAAACTCCCCATCATCTTCCACACAGAGAAACCAAAAACAAACGGCTTCTACAAAATTATTGGAAAATACGAACACGGCACATTCCACATAAAAGACTGGAGCATCGGCGAATATCCCAAAATAAAAACTAACGTAAATACTGACTACATCATCAACAAAACAATGGACGGCGTCGAAGTAATTGGCGGAAGAAAAGCTGAAGAGTTTGCTATTCTCTCACTCATCTCATCCCCACCAGATCCGTATGAGAACATCGCAGGTGGCATACACATCAACATCTTCAGCCAGAAAGGAAAGGCGAGAGCATTTTCTAAGCGATTAGAAGCATACTCACTAAAAACATTAGACTGGATTTGGGCGTATCATGATGTAAGACCAAACAATTATCTTCCACTTGCAAAAAGAAGCTTGAATCTTGGGTATGAATATTCTGTTGGTGTGCACTCTGAAAATGTTGCGTATGCACTCTCATTTGATTATCCTATCGGCGTCATCTCTGCACAAAACACTAAAAGTATTGATTATGATGTGCTGAACTACGTGTACGCTTTGAAAGTTATTCCAATTATCGTGCCGAATGATATCATGCTAAAAATTATTGATGAGTATGAGAGCAGTATTGTAAAATTGCTTGTGGATATTGGTGCGTCAAACATCATGTTCAAGGACAGTTTTCTCGATCCTGACTACACATCAATGCCATTAAAAATTATTCGCATTGCACAAGCGTACGCAAGAAGCGATAACACTCTGAAAGTGAATGATGAACACGTGAAGAAAGCATACAACACAATAATAAACTCAACAAGAATTGTAATAAACGAGGTGATTGAAGAGCCGAGAAAAATACTACCCATTCGTGATACGGAAAGAAGAATATACAGCATAATTAGAGAGACTGATGGTATTAGTGTTGATGAGCTTTCGAAAAGAACTGGTTTGAGGAGAGATGAGTTGTTAGAGATTATTGAACATATGCGAGCGAAGTTTCCCATTTATCGTGCGAGAGGGGATTTGTGGAAAGCAATATGAAAAGCTTATTTTTCTTAAAGCACTAAACTATTCTAAACATACCACTCGTAAGTAACTTACGGACGGTAAGCTAACAAATGCACTATAATAAGTGATCATAAGATCTAAATTAACTTTCAATAATGAATTGCATAATAGTAACATTTTATATATGCTTAAGGAATAGTAATTAATGAAGAAAATCAAGATGGGGGCATGAAAAAGATGAGCGTATTTGAAAATAACATACTTGCTCAACAGTATGAGGATTTCTTTATGAATTTCCAGGTTAATGTAAATTTTAAGTATGGGGAATAGGGATGCTTGTGAAGGATGAAATTTCACTTCTAGGTGAATAGTATGTTAACTACGATTATGAACTTTTTATCTTTAGGATGTTTAGCATTCTTGCTTCCGCTTGATATTTGGCGCTTTCTATTCCATTCTACAATAACTGAGAAGTTTATTGACAAGAGACTAAGTCATGAAGTTAAATACGCATTGATCAATAGATGGGTTTACGTATATTGGATTTCGTTTGCTATTATAATCTTTTTGAGTGGAAAATTGATTTTGAAGTACAAAGTTAATTTAAATTATCACGTCCTTTACGTAGGACTCATTTTATTCCTACTTGGAGTAGGCTTAGCGGTTTGGGCGGCTAATACTCTAGGTATCAAAGCTGGGAGAAGAATTCCTGAAGTTTCGCTTTCTGAAAGGGGCCAACTTATCACTAAAGGGCCTTATCAAATAGTTAGGCATCCGATCTATTTAGGAGAGTTTCTTACAATATTAGGGGTTTTCCTCATCTCGGGGGTGATTTTTGTATTAGTTCAATTTGTTTTAAAAGCTCTTTTTGCAAATTCGATAATTGCTTGGGAAGAAAAGGAGATGAGGAATAGATTTGGAAAAACGTATGAAGAATATCAAAAAACTACTCCAAAGCTATTTCCCATTTTCAGGAAGCGAACACAAGCACAAAAAGTCAGTGAAAATAATTAGGTTCAGAAAGAAAAAATGAACTCAATTAAACAATGATCTAAAAATCAAACGCATAACTGAAGAGGCGGTATCAGTCTTGATGATAAACTTAAGTGTCTGTATATCTATAAAAAATTAAGGTAGATAATAGATGAGCATTCAGTTAACAGTTAAGGAATATCGCACTAATACTAGTGTGAGGTTAATGACCATCACATATGAGGTTCATTTCATAATCTCCAATACGCAGAGCGTAGAAAAGTCTTACTTCATAGAAGAAGGTGAGCTTCTTGAGCAAAGAAGGAATGATCGAGTATAGGGAGCTAGGATTTGAGGTTATAAGAGAACCATGGAACGAATATGAATTACCTGATGGTTCCACTCTAAAAATCAAGCTCGTCCTTACAAGGGTATTTAGAAAGGTTACTAAGGGGGAAATGAGCTATGAGTTTGATACGCAGAATATTACATGTCTTTCCTTCGTCCCTGAGCAGGCAAAAGGCGAACCAACTGAAAGAGGCTATACTCCTGAGGAACTGAGCTCATCAATAATTGAGGATGATGTGAAGTATATAACGAGGTTAGAAGAATGGAATGAGTATATTTTAGAAGATGGGACAAAACTCAAATTAAAGCTTACAGTCTCTAAGGTATCAAAAACAAACAAATTTGATAAAAGGGGAGAACCTATATACATAGTAGAACATGCAATGCTTCCACATATTACACCGAAGAAAAAATCTCCCTTCTAATTTTTATCCTATGATTTAAATACAGCTATTTTTACGATATGGATATTGCCATGCAGAAAATAGTTAAAGCATTGAAAGGAGAAGAAGTCACGTCGTTTTCGTCATAGGAAACAGAACATTGTAAAGAGTCACGATCACCACAGACACGGTATTCTTCTTTCGTGCGGTAGCTTTATATGATTGTTTGCATATTGTTGATTCATGAGCATTACTGATGCTGAAAGAATTTCAAAATTAGAGGGCAGAGTTGAAGAGTTATCGAAAAGGATCGATGACCTGAGAAACGATATGAATCATAGATTTGGAGAATTAAGAAATGAAATGAATAACAGGTTCGAAGACATGAATCACAGGTTCGAAGATACAAATCATAGGATTGCTATTGTTCAGTGGGAGGTTAGGATTTGGTTCCTAGTACTAATGGCACTAATAACAATACTAACATTCCTAAAACCATGAACTACCCCATCCAATAAGCTACTCCTAACGGCAGGATCCAAAAATCACCTCCTTAAAAATAAATTTAAATGGTTACTCCAGTAGGGTAATTTTTCTTTTAACCATCAAGTAGCATAAGTTACACCCCTTTGTTGGAGGTGGAAAACTAAAACGATGAAGCTTAGAACATGAGTAACTACCCAGACACCCCTCTGTCGGAAGTGGAAAAATGCAAACATGTGAATTCTTTTTGTCAATTACTTATGCGTTATATTCATATTTTTGGAATATTATATATAATAAAGCGATAGTTTTATATAATTAATAATAATTTTTATTTTTTATTATTTATTATTCAATCCTGAATAATGGAGTTATTATCATTAGAAGACTTATATATTAATTAAGCGAAAAAGCATGTATTCATAATTCAATAAGGATAAGAATTTGTGTATTTTATCATGTTCTTGTATAATAAATATCTCCATTTGAAGTGGAGGTTCTTTTTTCTGTGAGTGATCAAGTACTGCTGTTTTTCCTATTGCGCGTATTTTTCTTAGTAGTTTCCACTTCCGATAGAGGGGTGTGGGGGTATTGTGAGTGGAAAAATTATGATGAATTAATGTGAAAAGTTTATATTTCCACTTTTCCACTTACGATAAAGGGGTGTCTGGGATTTTTGTAGAGGATAAGATTTTCAAGAATCGTTTTGTATTATCGCCAGAATATGTTCCAGAGAGATTGATTGGTAGGGATGAGGAGATTAAGAAAGTGAGCTTTTGTGTGTTGCCATCGTTGCGGGGGGATCGTCCCATGAATGCGTTCATTTACGGAAAGACTGGAAGTGGAAAAACAGCGGTTGTTAAGCATGTCTTGCAAAACCTTGAACTTGAAGCAGAGAAGAATAATGCTAGAGTGAAAACTGTTTACGTGAATTGCAATCAGGTTAATACTACTATTGGTGTGCTTCGAAGAATTTGTAACGTAGTAAATCCATCTATTGAGATACCTATTACGGGACTTCCGACATCAGAATATTATGCGCGCTTATGGAAGATTCTTGATGACTTTAATGGAGTTGTTATTATTGCTCTTGATGAGGTGGATAAATTGAGGGATCAGGAATTACTTTATAATTTATCGAGGGCGAGAGAAAACATGGATATTAAGAAATCGCTTGTAGGATTAGTTTGCATTTCTAATAGTCTTAACTATAAGGAGTTGCTTGATCCAAGAATTCTCAGTTCATTAAACAGCATAGAGCTGATCTTCCCACCTTACAATGCAAAACAGCTAGAAGAAATACTGCTTGAACGTGCAAAGCTTGGAATAAGGGAAGGTGCTTTGAAAGATGGTATCATACAATTGTGTGCAGCACTAGCGGCCAGGGAACATGGTGATGCGAGAAAAGCGATCATGCTCCTCAATTATGCTTGTAATATTGCTCTTGAAAAGGGAAAGAATTTTGTGGAGGAAGATGATGTAAAGGAAGCGAATGAAAAATTGGAAACAGACCGTGTTGATGAAGTAATAAAAACGTTGCCGCTTCATAGTAAGCTCATTCTTCAAACGATACTTTCCTTAAGTATAACGCTTAAGAGACATGTGTTTTCGTCTGAGGTGTATGAAGAATATAGGCGAATTTGTGCAAAAATTGGTGTTGAAAGTTTGAAGTATTCTCGCTTCTCTGACATAATTTCTGAATTAGACATGCTTGGATTGATTTACGCAATAAAATTTTCACGCGGAAGGTATGGTTTGGTTAGAAAAATCATCCCGAACATACCGCCAGAAAAATACATTACAAAAATACAATGATGTTTCTATGAAATAGTCTTCAATATTAAAGAACATAAGAAAGAGCTTTTCATGCGCTACTTTACTGGTGGTAAATTATCAGTAGTGGTAATATTTGTTTGTTAATGCATTATGTTTTTGATGAATGATCGCCAGAATATTTAGATAAAAATTCTCGTGAAACTGTGGCAAAATCACAGTAAGAATTAAATGAAAAATTACTTTTTTCGCTTTGTTTTATGAATTTTGTGTTGTTTTTAAATTTTGATTATGGTTTTATGTGGGGGATGGGATGCCAGCGGTTCGTAGGGCATTGTGGTTTGAGGACATCGGGCTTCTGAATGAACCAATCTTTGATACGCCAGCGGGGAGAATATCATTCAGACAATTCATAATATTAGGCTTTTTCACAATAATCTCTTACATCACATTCATCGCAATGCCTTTAGATAATATGGGACGGTTAATCGCAGCTGGTGGAGTTTTCATAGCAGGATTATCAATTGCGATGCAGCGTGTTAGAACAATACCGCCAGAGAAATATTTGCTTCTCATCCTTGTGCCAAGGAGAAAGGAAAAAATTGTGAGGAAGAGTGTTGGAGTGGGTGTATTGTCACCAGTTATGGAGAAGTCTGTTGATGTTATTGTGAAGAATATTACTGATATAGAACCGCTAAAAATTATTGGTGTGCTGCGTGATGCGGATGGTAAACCGTTGGTGAACAGGAGGTTTATTGCGTATGTTGAGGGTGAGGAGATTGGTGCTGGTGTGACTGATGATGAGGGCTTCTTCATGATCTATTTTAAACCAAAAGCGTATGGGGAATACAGGATTGATCTTGTGCCAGAGGGTTTTTCAGAGTATGTTGATCATGTGGTTGTGAGTGTGAGGTCGTGATGTACTATTATGAACTCTTTCCAGTAAATTTTGTCATGCTCTCAAATGAGAAGCAGTTGAAGTTGATTAATCGCTATCATCAGTTTCTGAATTCATTGTCAGCAGAAATACGGATTCTAGTGGTAAAGAGTGTGAAGAGTGTTGTAATGAGTGGTGAGGAGTATCAGGTTTTTTACAATAGGTTTTTTATTGTTTCTCGTGAGCCTTTGGATGATTTGCTGGATGCTTTCGGACTGATTTACGAGCGTGTAACGGAGGTTCCGCAGGTTAATATTGTGAAGGTGATGAGGAATTTAGTAATAGGTGAGAATGATAAGTTCATGAAAGCGATGACAATATACGCCCTACCATCAGAAATCGTGGACGGCTTCATCACAGAAACGTATGGTGTGGCTGATAGAATATGGATGAGAGTAAAGCCAATACCACAAGATACTGCTGCTCATAAGATAAGCAGGTATGCAAAGATTGTGAGGGGAACGTTAATTGTTGACCAGCAAAAAGGACGCACGCCGAGCATGGAGAAGGTCATAAAGCAGCAAATGATTGATGAAGCTGTTAGGAGTGTTGTGTCGGGGCAAACAAGGCTTTTCGAGTTCATGTGCAACTTAGTGGTATCAGGGGGTGATGTTAAAGAATTGAATGAGAATGCAAAACTGGTGAAGTCAATATTAGCGGCGAGATTAACAAAGGTTGATGTGCCAAAGTTTGTTCAGCGTGAAATGGTGGGGGGAGAGCTTGGTAAAAAATTAATAATGGATACAATCACGGTTGGAAGCTTCTTTCCATTTGTTTCAGCTGATATCATAGAAACGCCTAATGGCATATTTTTAGGATTGAATAAAATAACTGGTGCGCCAGTCATTTACGACCCATCGTTGAGGAGCAATTATAACATTTCAATACTGGGCATAACAGGGAGCGGGAAATCATACAGTGGGAAAATTATGCTGAAAAGGATTGTTGAGAAGGATCATAAAGCACCATTCTTTGTAATAGATCCAGAGAATGAATTCGCAAAACTGGGTGAGGAGCTGGGCGCAAAAGTCATTAATTTTACAGATGAACCGCTTGGCCTCGACCCCCTCGCAATATTCCCGCCAGTTGATGCTGCAGATTTCCTAGTTCACATTACACAGCTTCCATCACAGTTTCATTCAGCATTCAGAACAATAGTTTATAAAGCAAGGTCGTTGAGGGAAGTTTATGAGAGTTCGCCGCAGTATATTAGAGAGTTTTTGGAGAGCATTGTGAACGGCCCAGAATCCTTCGCATTCTCAGGAAAGCCGATGGAATTTTCACCGCAAATGATTCTTGGGCTTAAATATGTGGAGAGTGAGACGATGAAGCAGATTATATCACTCTTAGTTTTTGGAAGAATTTGGAGGATGCTGAATGATGAGCGCTATTTTCCAGTGCATCAGAGGAAGGTTGTTGTCGTTGATGAGGCGTGGCTCTTCATGCAGATACCAGCGGCGGCGAAGTTTTTGGAGAGGGTTTCGAGGTTGGGGAGGAAGCGGAATATTCTGTTCATCATTATGAGTCAGAGGCCTGCGGATGTGTTGGGTGAGTCGAAGGATAGGCCTGGGCCTGGTAGGACGATAATTGAGAATTCAGCAACAAAGATTATTTTGAGGCAGAGTGAGAGTACGGCTGATGTTGTTGCGCAGGCATTTAATTTGAGTGATAGGGAGAGGGATGCTATTATTGAATTCCAGCCTGGTGAGGGGATCTTAATTAGTGAAAACACTCACGTTCGATTACAGTTCATGGCAAGCGAAGAAGAACACAGACTATTCACAACAAAACCAACCGAACTATGACACCGAGTAGCTGTAAATACTCTTTAACCACATATACTTGCGATTCTTCAAAATGCGGAGATATTAAAAGTTGCGGAGGACAAACTTACTATTGTGTTTATGATAATGGATGGAAATGGTCAACAAGCAAACCAAGCAACTTTTGCTGTAACGATAGTGATTGTCCTTCCTACAATTCAATCAATCATTTGAAGATGTATTGTGATATCAATACACACATATGCAAAACAATACAAAGTTGTGCATCAAATGATCAATGTGAAGGTGGATGGTGTTGTGATAAAGATCCTAAAATACCATCAGGTTGCCAAGGAAGTGGTAGCTGTGTGACTAAAGGTACATTAATGTGTAATAACCAATATATTTGCGATCCACCAGAAGGACTTGTCAATTCTTCAAATGAAAATATCAATACTAATACTCAAGCTAACAAAAAATTAACATTGCTTGATTTGCTAATCAACCCATTTTACTATTTTTTCATAAGATAGATGCTGTTATCATTCAACAACCAAACATAAACTTCTTTTATCCCATCTTTTTCAAGTCCATCTTTACACAAGTAGAGACCAAAAATATTGCCAGGTCCAATTAATAATTTTTCCTCAGAGAAGGTATTTTTGAGATTATTAACAATATAATCTGGTAGTGTAATAGCCCATTCGTAAGGTGATGCACCCAATGGTGTTGGCTCTATATGTACATTAACTACAGGAAAACCGAGTGCCTTTAAAGTTTGAGGTATGGTATAGTTTATTGTGTCCATTTCGTCCATCCCTTTTACAGTTCCTCCTTTTGCCCATCCTTCGTATCCCATCACAAACTTAACTAAATCCCAGTGTTTCCAGTTCTTTGTGAGATATTGGTCTGAGCCATGTAAAGGTAAATAATCATTTATCCTATTGTTTTCCCAATCAACTATAGCTATTATATCTAAAAATCTCTTAAAACTACCTTCACCTTTATCATTTAAAAGTCGAATAATAAGTTGTTCATCTAGACCTAAATATTGTCCTCCAGTATATGCTAGCCCATGATGGAATCTATCATCTACCCAACTATAGTAGAAAAATCTTGGATCTTCATTCCATATTCCAATTTTCCCATCCGGATACAACTTACTTATTGCTTCATACTCTTTTTCAGCTTGTATTAAAGCTGTTTTTGCCCCTTCAATCCCCAAAACTTTTCTTCCTTTCTCCATATCAAAAGTTCCATTATCAAGGTGGAACAAAAACAATAAAGCTTGCCTTCTCGTGTTAGCATCTTGGTATAAAGCATCTAACTTATCAGAATCGTACCAAGGAAAATCTCTATTGTAAAGTTTATTTTCCCCTCCGAGCTGAGGAGCTTTATTAGAATACAAATTCCATTGAAGCATTATCAAATCCCAAACATCTTTATCTGTTGGCTTAAGAGTTCTTCCATTGAGAGTTTGCTCTATATAATTTATCCCATACTTTGCATCAAAAATTGAATAAGCGTTTGCAATTATCTTTCCATTCAATCCTTCAAACATTTCAGGATGGTTTAAAATATCAAATCCTGAATCACCAATCAATTTCATATGTCTTGCAAGTATCCAAGTTTCTCTTCCAGCATTAGGGGCTAAAACAAAGTTATTTCCATCTATTGAATTAAAAACTATTGGCTCAAAATCAACTATAGCTGGATTTATTTCACTCGCTTCAATTAACCTTAACAAACCTTCCTTCGCATAAGGAAGGCTTAAATCAACCAAAGCAATAGAATAATTTTTCAAAGCCAATAAACTTTCATCTCTCAACTTCCTCTCGCTCAATTCTAAATCATTAATCAACTCATAACCCTTTTCGAATATCTTTTCATTCGGGCAAATACTTCTCAGCCTATCTTCAGTTTCCGTTAGGCTAATCATTTTAAAGCTCTCGCTAATAGAAATGTTATCAGAAGTATCTTTTGCAATAGCTCTAGCTTCATAAATTCCTTTAAGAGAAGGAACAAAGCTTGTTCTATAAATATCTTTTTCAACTTTATTCGCTTTATAATAGCTTAAACTTCCATTAGGGTCAAGAACTTCTAGGAGAACGCTTTGTATGCCAACGTTGTCTGTGGCTTCTATATCAACAGAATAAGGAGAACCCCTTAGTCCATACTTTTCATAAGCAACCCTCTTTATAATTGGTTTTTCTTTATCTCTTATCATTTCGGAAATTAAACTAGTGATGGGCCCACGAGTATAGATGTCAAAAGTAAGATAGAAAGCTAAAGCGCCCCCAGTCAAACCTAAAACCTTTAAAGCATCTCTTCTACTCATTTCTGAATAAAGCGATCTTTCTAGCATTTTTGAATCCATATTTTAACTTACTATCAATATTTAAATTTTTACTGACAAGTAAATAATCTTGATTGATTAAAACCTTGCAATAAAATATTTAAATTGCAGGAATAAAAAACCATGAGGAAATTTTTAGTTCTTTCCATATTTAAAGGAACCAACATTGGTGACGCCACGGCACACACTTGTTAAAAATGTTTAATATTTTTGTTTAAAAATACTATTTTTATTATATTTTTGTTTTTAAGTTTTCAATCATGATATAATTGGTGTGAAGAATGCCGAAGTATATTGGTGTAATGATTGATGAGGCAATGTTGAGCGAGATCGAGGAGGTGAAAAGTAAGATGGGACTGCGGAACACATCGGAAGTGTTCAGATACATCTTGAGGAGGGGTATTGATGTTATAAAAAATGAGGTGAAGAGTAGTGGTTAGGGCTGAATCACCAGAGGAGCAGGCGAGGGCATACAGGGTCATTACTGGTGGAATATTTGGTGGGGCAATAATGTACCTCGCACGACCATTAGCAAATTGGCTTGTACCAGGGTGGAGTTCTGGTGAAACATCGTTACCAACAGAACTAGTTAGTATGGTGAATAATCTTCTCACGCTCTTGCAGTATTTAGGTGGTGCTGTAATAATTGGTGGGCTAATATATGGTGGAATACAGTTAGTGCGTAAAAAACAAAAAAAGGTTTAGTTTTCCTTGATTGATCACAAGGGCATTTTTTATGTGGGATTTTCTTTTTATTTTTTTCATTATTTTTTTGGTCATGTTTTTGCCTTTGGATTTGTCTATTTTGTCTTATTATCTCTGCTTCTTTTGGTTGTTGAGTTTTGTGCTTGATTTGTTTTCTACACATATTGATGTTGAGAGGAATGCTGTTTTTCTCTTCTTGTATAAGAAAACTGGCTCGTTCATTTTCACGGCTGTGATTCATGCGTTTTTAGTAGAAATCCCAACACTCCTAATTATCACGCTCATCTTATCCCCCCTCACAGCATCAGCACTCCAAAAAGCACTACTAATGCTAGCAATCGCACACGCCCACGCAGTAATAAAAAACCTAAACCCCTGAATTGTTTCTAAGTTTTTTAGATAGGTAAATTCATAACTAGTAGAAGGCTCAATCTTAGTATCTTCAAACCACTCGTTAAATGAAATATAAAACATAACCTCAATACAAGTTTACTTTCCCAACTCTCATGGGAAATGCATCTGCTCGATATGCGATTGAGTATGCTGAGGAAAAAGGCATTCGCATTGCTAATGTAGAATCCTAATAATTAATAATACCGAAAGAATGGAAATGCAAAAACTGTGAGTTCTGTAAAACGAAAATATACAAAATATCATTTGATAGAAAGTAAAAAATTATTAGTTTTTTATCAGGAGTAATTATATGGTTTTTGGCTTCCAGTCGCTACTCCTGATGTAAAATGATGAGAGAAGCGTGAAAACAGGGAAAAGCTTATATATAACAAACACACAATACATAACACAGATATATAAACCCGCGGTAGTATCAGAAACAAATGAACTGAAAGTTTTGTTCCTGACCATATACGATTACTTTTTTGCTCATGGTATCAGAAACGAATGAACTGAAAAAGTGTTAATAATACTTTACCTTAATTAACTCAGAGTGTATCAGAAACAAAATTCATAATAACCGATATTAAATGAATTCCATAAAAACGCATTTGAGATTGGTTTCGCATAAGTATCGTGTTTTTAAGTTTTTGTTTGCCTGTTTTGTGAGGGTTATGGGGCGTGGTGTTGGGAAGATTTTGAGTGTTGTGCTGGTTCTTGCGGTTACGCTTGTTGCGGGGGTTTATTTTTACGATTTTCTTATTAGGAGTATTAATAGTGCTTCTTCCCTCCCAATAGCTTACGTGAATTATGCAGACCTCGTTCAAGACAGTGATGTTGCATACTTTACGATTTCAATACAGAATGTTGGAAACAAGCCAATCACAAACTATGAAATCTCAATAATCGCAGATGCGCCTACAAAAGAAAACACTACAATAACAATGCTTGATGTTAACAATCTTAATGTTGTTAATGGTATCGTTGTTAATGGTGAGGTTGTGCATAAGAAGGGCGCTGGTGTCTTCTGGTACGGGCCCGTTAGCAAGATTCCAGAAGGAAAGTATGCGGTTAAGTATTGGTTAAAGCTGAATGCTCCAGTCTCTGGTCATGTGCTTGATCTCGTCATATCATATAATTTAGGGAGTGCTGAGAGTGTGCTTAATAGGACGAGTGTTTACTCCTGGCCAAAGTTTATGAGGTTTAAATATATGTGCTGTACAAAATCTAGTGGGGGTTGAGATGCGCACACCTGGTCAACTCTTAAAACATGAGGAGCCGAACAACACTCTCGCAAAACCACGCAAACACAAAAATAAAAACCGAAGCTTCCTCTCATACCCAATAGAAATACCACCATGGATGAAAAACCTAGCAGAAAACCTCGAAACACTAAACACAACGCTCATAAACGAAGCACTACCAAAATTCTGGAACGAAAAAACAATTGACGAAATCCACGCATACGGACTAAACACCAATGGAGAGCACACATTACCCGCATACACGTACTTCGAACAAGTCCTACGAGTAGCGAACCCATGGAAAAAAGAACTACCATCAAGATATAGGAGGGCACTCCTCGAACAAATAGGAATGATCTTGAGAAGCCAAAAACCAAGAAAGGACGCGTACTACCTAATCAAACAAGTATTCCAGGAATGCTACAAGAAAGATGAGAAGGATGAGAGGCGCAGGAAGAGGCTCACCTACAAAAACGTTGCTAAAAAACTCTTCGCAACCGGCTACAAAGTTGACTGCATACTCCTAAAACAGGTAGTCTACCAAACATGTAACTATTATGAAGAACATGGTGAACTGCCAGAAAAGTACACTGACCTGGTCATGCCGAGAGTAGAGAGCGGTTCACTAACACTTATGCCAGACGATGGCCAGATGTTCAGGTTGAAGATGAGAGTGAGGAGTAAGAGATTGAAGCTGACAGTTGAGGTTAAGCTGCCCTTATCGAAGGATGGTGGGAAGTGGAAGTGGTTCACGTTCAGCATAGAGCCATACGAGCAACTCAAGAAAATCCTAGCACAAGCGCAGAAAGTGCACAACCCAGTGTTTGTTCCTAGGGTGAGGAAGTCTGGTGTGAAGGATTACGAGCTAGTATTACCGCTGAGCTTGAAAAACAAGAAGAAAAGGGTGAGCGGCAGGATTTTGAGTGTTGATCTGGGTGAGAGGAAGCTTGCGACGCTGGTCGTCATTGATGAGAAGTTCAGGCAGCTTGCACCACCAATCTTCATTAAACTCAGAACGTGGAGCAAGATGAAAGCAATCAGGTTCGAGATGGATCATTTGAAGAGTAAGATTGATAGGGGTCTCGATTATGATGGTAGGCTCAATGCACAGTTCATAAGGCTTCAGAAGAAGCTCAACAGGATGAGGGATGTTGTTGTTGATGAGCTTTCGAGTATCATAGTTAAGGCTGCGCTCATTTATGGTTGTGATACTATCGTTGTTGAGGATTTGAGGTCATACCAGCCCGATGGGAGAAAGGGGCTACTCAACTGGCTCTTATCGAATTGGCGTAGGGGAGATATACTCTTTCATGTTGAGTACATGGCAACATTGCATGGTGTTCGTGTTGTGAGGGTTGCGCCGAATGATACTTCTAGGAGGTGTCCTAGGTGTGGTTCTTATGGTGTTCATGTGAAGTCTCCTAGGCACCCGATTGTGGGTGATGAGTATGCGTTCTTTAAGTGTTTGGTGTGTGGTTTTATGGGGGATAGGGATTATGTGGGTGCTCTGAATGTTGGTAGGTGTTTTCTCGCTGGGGGGAGGTGGGGCAGCCTTGATATGGCGAACCCCCTTACCTATATGGTTGGGGGTAGTCCTCTGGGCGACCGTTCCCCCGGAGGCCCCAGCGGTGCGGGGAGTGTGCAGAGAAGTTACTTTACGCAGGTAAGTGTTTCGGTAAAGGGGAGTGTGTGGTGTTGTTGAGGAGTATGAGTTTGCGCGATGAGTACGAACATCTATGAAAAAAGGAACAGTTGAGGTATCGTGTGAATGTCATGCTCACTTTCAGTGATAATTCTACAATAAGGACAATTTTGCTTGTTTATGCTCGGGGTGGCCCATTGTGAGGCGTGGTGTGAGTGAGGTTTTGGGTGTTGTTATTGTGCTTTTGATCACGGTTAGTGCTAGTGTTTTTGTTGTTTTGTGGGGTTTTCAGAGTGGTCGGATGACTGCGTCGAGTATTATGGAGTTGTATCAGAGGGGTCAGTTGAGGCAGGGTCAGCTTTTAAGTTTTGTTGCTCATAGTGAGCGTATCGTTGGGTCTTCAACCGTGATAAGCGTCTGGGTTTATAATTATGGTTCACAGCCCATCAAAATACTCTATCTCTTCATTGATAACAAGACGCAGAACAATTTTACACTTTACGATGATTCTGGTAGTCCTGTTGATTCGATAAAACCTGGTATGATGACTGAGATTGTTGTTAATGTGCCGTATGTTGTGAGTGGTGTCCAGCAGGGCGCATCATATAATTTCTTCATATACACGACAGATGACCTCGCATACGCATGGACGATCCACATTAACGAAATATACACGAACAAGTAATACTTAGCGAATGTTCATGATAACAATTTGTGGTCTTGTCATTGCTTAATGCAATTTACACTTTAAGGCACGATTCTTTACCAAACGCTTCTAATAATTAATATTACCCAATCAGCAAAATTACATTAAAACGTTCTAAATTTGCATAAACACTCACACGCATGTTCACCACCAAATATCACGACAGAGAGAAACATACAACCAAACACACGCAAAAACACCAAGTTAATAAATAGTTTAATTCACAACAAAACACGATCCAGAACAAAAAGCTCCTAAAAATTTCAACTCTCTCTTCATAAACATTAAATAAGGCTACTCACCTTAAACCCATTCAAATCAACAAAATACTTCATTCACACAAAACAACACTTGTAAAAAACAAAACTCAACACAAACAATGAAACGGAATGCATCAAAATTTTATGATAGTGAGCGTGCAATCATATCTTGTAAAAGACTGCAAGAAAAACAAACGATGCGGATTAGCCCTTAATGAAAAATATTACTTTTTATGTCTTTCATCTCTCATTTTTAAGCATTCAATTATTAACCTAGTGAGGTGCCATGAAAACAATAAGGAAAATTAGAGCTATAAGCCCGTTAATCGCAACCATAATACTAATAGCGATAACAATCGTGGGAGGATTGCTCATATACAACCTATTCTTCGCAACGTCAAGCACGGCATCGAGCACATCAGCAATCTCAGTCCAAAACATAGACCTAGTAGTTCCAGGGGGATCAGGAAACGCACAATTCTCAATCACAGTCAAAAACGCAGGCAACAAACCAATAGCGGGTTATAATATAACAATCTATGGTGATGCAGGAAGCAAACAATCATTAATTGGATCAGGTCTGAATATTCAGCCTGGACAAACCTTTTCAAACCAAACATCAATACCCAAGACAGTTGCGAATTTTACTGTTGGTAATTATTATGCTGTGAATATTCAAGTAACATTTTCTGACAAGACAACATTCTCAACGTCTACTAGTGTTCAAGCTCGGGCGGCCTAGGTTCTATAAATTGCGATAAAAAAGAAAATCATTCTTTTTTCTTTTCCTGTTTTTTAAGGTTTTGGTTTTTATTTTTTAGTGGTGGTTTTGGGAAGGAATAGTAAGGTTAGGGAGCGTGGTGTTTCTGCTATTTTTGGTGCTGTTGTGTTTTTGTTAGTGTTTCTTGTTGCGTTTTCGTATTTGTTTCTTGCTTTTGGGATGCAGTTGCAGTATTCTGTTTCTAATGTGAGGGTGAATGAGCTTCAGAATGATAAGGTGAAGGAGTCTTTGAGGTTTTCTGTTTCTAGTGATAGTATTGTTGTTGATAATGTGTGGGGTAAGGATACTGTTCTCAAGTATTTGCTTGTTTATGATAGTAATAATCAGCTTATTAAGGAGGTGAGGCTCAATTTATCTGTTCCTTCGCTTGCTTCGAGGACTATTGTTTTATCAGATTATGGTGTGTCTGGTAGTAAGTATTTGTTTGTGACTGCGCTTGGTAATGTGTTTGATCCTGAGGCTTCTGCTGTTTCATCTGTTGGTGGTGGCAGGTTGTATGGCTCATCGTGGGTTTTTGGTGGTCAGGTTAATGATCCTGTTGCCCTGTTTGCTAATCCGTTTAATGATTCTCGGATATATGCTGTTGAGTATCAGGATAATGGTGCGCTTATTCACATTGTTGATTCGAGAAACTTGACTGTCGTTGATTCGATGGGCACGCCACCAGATTTTACACGTGAGGTGACTTTGAAGGAGGGTAATAAGATTAAAATACGATTGGAGAATGTTGTGCCGACTGCTTCACAGCGCTACGTGTATCTTATTAATACTGAGGGGACTGTTTTACTCTATGATGCCCTGTATAGGGATTATGTTCAGAGGTGGAGTTCGCCCCAACCGTATTGGGTTGAACAGTATATTTGGCAACCTGGCCCATATCCCATTGTTCTTGAGAGGAATCATGGGACTGTTGTTTATTATGTTTTTGCTGTTGGGGATTATCTTGTGATGGTGTATAGTGCTGATGGTGTGACTGATACGGGAGTGTATTTTGTGAATGGTAGTTTGAGAAGGCTTAGCAGTGTTTTTCCTGGTAGTGTTTATGGTGTGAGGGTTTTTATTAATACGCCTTTCGAGTCTTGGGTCTTGTATAGTAGGGGTCAAAAATCATACCAACCTAGTGGGCCGTTTGACCTTTTTAAGTTTAACATGACTGGCGTTTACAAGTATACAATACCATCATATGCTAATCAATTGTTTGGGGATGCTTATATTACTGATTTTAATGCTCTGTTCTATCAAGTAGTAATGACAAACCCTGTTGGTGGGGGTTTAGCGTATTATATAGATTATGTGAATAAATCAGTTTTACCGCAGGTAGTAAGTTCGAGTGCGTTCACGTTAAGCGGAACGTATTTGGCGAGATATTGGGGATACACGGGTAGTGTTTCTGTTCCTCGTGCTTATTATTACGCATCTGAAGTCTTCACATCGCAATGGACTGGATATGTTAAATATCTTAAAGTGTACGTGGATAGTATGTATATATACTATTCCCCAGGAGGAATAAATTACAAGCTCATAGATATGAGTACTTCAACCACCATCTGGAGTGCATGGGTGTGGATTTATGGGAATTCATATTCTTGGGTTGGTGTTGGATGGAGATATTGGGTTTTGGAAATTTATCCCTCCTGGAGTAATGTCCAAATATTTGCTGGCAGACAGTATAAGTTAGAAATTACTCCTGTGAATGGATATATAGCTATTCCCCGTGATTCTGATGCTGATTATAATAATGGTTATTCTGTTATAGATGGTGGGTCTTCTCCTGGTGATATTAGATTTGGAATATGGATTAATGGTGTTAATAATCTTGCCAATAATGGGCTTGTGAGCGTATCACAATATGCAACGGCATATTATAGAATAAGTGATGGGAATATTCCGATTAATTACACTAATTATTTCTTAGATTACTCATTCCTCTCTGGTTATGGTTTGTACACTACTAATCAAGAGTTAAATCAATTTGCAATCAATAGTTTTGTGGACGTGCAGTCAATAAGTGCTACACAGTATGTTTTGTCTAATAATATACTGCCAGGGAGCAAATTCTACATGCATGCTGTATACAAGTACGTGAAACCTACTGATTCAGGTGCTGGTTTAGACATATCATCTTCACCAATGTTTGCTCAAACTTTTGTTGTCCCGCCTGGAGTATCCAGCATTAATGACATAGTACTCTGTGCTATGTATTATTCAGGCGTGTATGGTGTGGCTCTTTGGTCTGTGGATGCGAATGGTGTCCCATCATCCCAATTAACACAAGTTTTTCAATTATCGAGCAATCCTCCTCTGCTTAGTGTTTATAATTTGAATATTAAGGTGACACCAGGACAAAAGTATGCGCTCGTCTTCTATAAGACTGTAGCTTCTTCTACTTATGTGACTGCTTATTCTGATTCCAATACTGCTGAGACTTTATACGTGTACAGTAATAATGCATGGGTAAAGTATTATTATGATTTGCTGTTCATGGTAGGTTATACGTGGGATATCAGCTCGTACGTTACAATCACACCATACAATTCCCTTTATGATAAGATTACAATATCATCAATATCATTATCCTACACGACAACACTCCCATACTGGGTTGTGAACGCTACAATATACTACTACAAAGGTTATCAGCCAATATATAATGTGATGAACTTACCAACACCAATTATTAACGGATTACCAGGCCCCAAATCAACAATATTAATTAACACGCTAGCATCTTCATCAATTTTCAATACAAGCAGTGGACTCTTCACAATACTCAACAGATCACTCCCACTAGTCACTGTTTATAATGCATTCAAGTATTCATACGCATCGTGGGGCTTCACACTCCATGAAGCAGGAAACTATAGAATATACGATTGGAGAGGAAACTTAAAAGCCATCCTAAACATTACAAGCACCCATTTAGTACAATACTTCTTCCCAGTCGCAGTAGCATACAACAACACAGCATACTACCTAGCATACGTTGGAACAGGATGGCAACTCTATAAAGCTGAACTACTAACAAGCTACCCACCAATAGGTTACGGACAAGCGGCCTACATTACCATAACAGCCTCAGGAATAGATTCACAAGCAACAGGAAACATAATACAAATCAGCACACTAACAATACCAGGAAACCAACTACCAACCACAATAATCCTAATACAAGGACAACAATACCCAGTAACATGGTACGATCCCGTCACATCAAGCTCCACTGGCATTAGATACGTATGGTTAAGCTCATCTGGATTATTAACAACAAAAACTGGAACAATCACAGCCATAAATGGAAGCACACTCAGCGCCACATATAAGAAGCAAGTATACATAACCACAAACACTTATCCAAACAATACTGGAACAATCACACCCTCATCAGACTGGTATGATTATGGACAAACAATCACATTTACAGCAACACCAAACACAGGATGGTTCTTTAACTATTGGGTCATAGACAACAACCCAACTGGATATTATCGTGGTTCCAATTCAGTAAACATTGATACAACAACACCACATACAATAATAGCACATTTTGCTGACGTATCAGCAAAACTTTTACCTGGTAGTGGATACACAATCGGGCCAAATAACATAGTATACGTTCCAAGAGGCTCTACAGTCACAATTCAAATACAAGTATATTCAACAAGCGGGATTACAAGAAACGTAAACGTAAGATTAGGATACGTCACAACCACGAGCACTACAGTAGAATTCTTAGGCCCAGCTAATGGAGCAACAGCATTCACAATCTCAATAAGAGTTTCAGTAGCCTCCAACGCCCCTAATGACTTCGTAGCAAACGTTCAGGTTTTACTTCATATAAATGATTATGATGACCAAACAGACATGTGGTTTGCAGTTTATGCAACATAGTTAATATTCTCTTTAATGTTCCCTCTTAATAATGAGTATTGTTGAAACTGTTGTTATGATTGCGAAAAGACTGCTACCAATAATATACGGGTTCGGTTTATCAGGAGGAAGACTAGCACTCATAATAAAAGATATGAGAAAAACAGCCACTATTAGAACAAAATTAACAATAACCAACACATCACTCAATCTTCTCATACCAATAAAAAATAAATCAAAACTTAAAAATCGCTCATTTTTAAGCATTCAATTCATAAGAGAGTGGTGAGAAGTAATGAGGAGAATTAGGGCAATAAGTCCGCTAATTGCAACAATAATATTGATAGCAATAACAATAACGGCTGGACTGCTCATCTACAATCTATTCTTCTCAGCATCAAGCACGGCTAGCAATGTAGGGCAAGTTGAAATCATGAACGCACAATTAGTTGTTGATTCTAGCGGTAATTATGTGTTAGCATTAACAATAAAGAATACTGGAACAAAACCCGTGAACCGATTACAAATCTACATTCAAACGAACACAAATCCATCGCTTGATATACCTCTAACTTTGCAACCAGGTCAATCGTATTATTGGCGAACAACGACTGGACTTTCCCCAATTATTGGTAATCGTTATTTAATTACAGTAGTCGCAGTATTTTCTGACAATTCTTCATACCAAGTCAGCACAACTGTTACCGCAACGCCAGCGTAAATTATTTTTCTGTTCATCCAATGAACAAGGAAAATCATCTACAAAAATCCTATTTAAGTGTGTCCTCGTTTAATTATTGGTGATGAAAATGAAATGGAGTAAAGCGTTCAAGGGAGCGCTTAAAACAATCCTATATTCAATAGTTTGGTATTTCTTAGGTTACGCACTATTCCTAGGAGGGATTTCCTACATATTTTCGAATTTGTTATCATACATGAACTATTTAAGTCCAATGCACATACCAGACACGGTCAATCGCATATTGCTTGGCTGGGTTATAGCATTTTTCGGCATGATAATAATACTCATCGGAACACTAGCATCATTCTACAAAGTTTTCGCAGAATTATTAGCAGAAGAAATTAAGGGAGGATAAAAAGTATCATTGCTCACAAATACACGTAAAACATTTTTTAACATAATAGTCGTTTAAAAGTGTTTTTTAAATTTGCGGTATTTTTAGATTGAGAGTAATGAATTTTGAGTTGAGGTCGCTCTATTTTCAGCAGTTGGATTGGCTTATTGGAAGCCTTTACAATGCAATAATTAATGCTATTACTTGGTTTTTACAGCTTATCGGACAAGCAATCCAAGCACTCATGATGTTCCTCGCTAAAGCAATAGGTCTTGACAGAGCAATCATATTCTTCCTTGTAGAACTGCCAACAAGCGATGTAAATACGGCACAGGCATCGGGAGATGCGCAATTAATAGCGACAGCAAACACAATGACAAAACTATACAATGTGATAGAACCAATCGCACTATACCTGCTAGTCATAGCACTATTCATTGCGGGCATCGCATACGCACTAGAAAGCTTCAGAATAATAGGTGAGGGAACAGCATTCAACATACTCACAAACAGCATAATGACACCAATACTCATCATCGCATTCCCATACATCTACAACGCAGTCATAGGCATAATAAACACAATCACACTACCAAAATCATACGGCGGAAGCGGAGCAATACTACAAGACTGGACAATCGCACAACTCATAGGAAACGCATTCAACCCAGCCGTAAACGCAACACACATAAGCCCAACAGAACAATTCACAAACGTCCTCGCAGGCCTCTTCCTAAACATCATAATCATGATAATGATAATCCTCACAATCTTCTCAATCGCAATACTAGGCGCACTCAGATACCTACTAATAGTAGCACTATACGTCGCAATGCCAATAATACTAGTCCTAAGACTCATACCAATCACAAAAGGAATCGCAGACTCACTACTAGAAGAACTCATAGGACTCATAACCTCAAGCCTCATAGTAGCAATATTCCTAAGAACAGCAACAGAACTCACAAGCATCTCATCAGGAGGCGGAGGACTCGTATCCCAACTCATGGCAATAGGCGCACTAATAGCTTCACCACTCTTCATCATGCTCTTCTCATCAAAACTAGGAAGACTATTCCGTGCAGTCCAAAGCGTTGTAGAACAATCCGTAGGAACAGGACTAATCGTAGGAACATTCGGAGCAGGCATGATAGCAGGAGGCATAACAGGATTTGTGAGCGGAGAATTAGGACTCGCAAGAGGAGCAGGAGGATTTGGCACACTAGGAGCAATGACAAGCGTAGGATCAAGAATAGTAGGATGGGCAGACATACATGGTGGAAAACTCGGAACCTTCGCAAAAAGCGTCATAACACCAGCAATAGGATTAGGCGCAACACTACCACACGCTACCAAAGCAGGAGCTATCGGTGCACAGCTCGGAGCAAAATCAACATCAGCAGGACTCCACGCACTCAAAAAAGGACAAATAGAAGAAGGAATAAGACAAATCTCAGCACCAATAACAACAATCCCATCCCAAGTACACAAGCAATCCTTCAACGAAGGACTAAAAAGACAAACAATCACACTATCATACGCACCACTCCAAGACATACTAAAAACCACAACACCCACTTTTAAAATAACACCACCAAACTACACACCTCCAGTAATAGGAAATCAGACAATCGATCAATTCTTAGCAAAAAGTAATATAAGAAACGCACCATTATATACCAAAAAAATAGCTGATATTGCTAACGCTTCTCCTGAGGAAGCATTTAAGCATGCAGAGCATTTAAAAGAACTCCCAATAAAAACTGGCATAATAAAGACAAAAATGGCATCACTAAAAGACCACATCGGAAAATTTGAGAAAAAAGAAAGAGAAGAAATAGGCAAAGAAATAGTGAAAATCTACAAAGTAATGAACAGCGCACCCCCAATTCACAGACCACACGTTTACCAAAAATACACATCCATTAATAACATTGCAAAAGACCCAAATACTCACACAAGCATGATCGCTAAAGGCGCTGAAAGTAAGAGGAAGGGGGTATGATAAGTTTGATTGATAGAAAATACATTCGTAATATCTTTTATGCTCTTTATCTCTCTATAACTTTATATATATCTCTCTATATTATTATAATGAAGATGCCTGATCTATTACCTGTTGAGAAAAGCATTTTAGAACCGCTCATTAATAATTTAAAAGTAATTCTTGCAAATTATGAAGAGTTGTCATTCATTGATTTTCAGCTTTTGCTCTCCAGCACCACTAAACCATTATCGTTCACAAAAACAGCTACAATCCTAAACATTCTGCAACGCCATCAAGCCATTAGCTTAGTCTCAGAAAGAAGACCAAAACACTATATCATAAATAAGAAGAGAATGAGCGAATTAATAGAATCATTAGGTGGTGAAAGTGAGCGCAATACCCGATAATGTATATGCAGGATTGTGGAAATACACGTTTGCCCTGCGTGCGCTCATGGATATATTCTTCTGGGAAAAAGCCCCCAATATAAAATTCGATTATAAGCTCCCAAACACCAACCGCATGTGGCTCTCGATTGATAAACTAAAGAACTGGTGGGTAAGAGAAGACTGGAAATATTTCAAATTCTTAGAAAATCTCGAAAACTATAGCAAACTAGAAAAATCAGGTCGCTTTGAGTTCTTTAAAGAAATGGAGCCAGGAACTGAAGAAGAAGTAATAGAATTCCTAGAACTACTAAGACAAGCAGGTGTCGTAAAAGAAATTCGAATGGATAAGAGAGCCGTGCTCGTGGATGCTGATGAATTGCGAGAATTCTACACAAGAAAATTCCAAATGTGGTTCGCATTCCACGGAATACCCAAACTGTCCAAACACTACAATGATGCTGATGTATTCACTAGACGGATGCACGCTGAATATGTTTTCTTACCGCCAAAAAGGGTTTACAAGTATAAACCAAGATACAAGCTTCATCATTTCACAGAAAACTTAACAGGATGGAAGCCATACCAAGCATTCACGCTTCAAAGTATGGAAGAATATGAGCAGAAAATAAAAGAAATGCTTGAGCATCTTGAAAGACATAGAAAGAGTATGGAAGAGTGGGAGAAGGAACTTGAGAAGAAGGAGGCTGAACTGCTTCCAAAGCTTACACCTGAAGATTTGGTAAAATATTATGCTAATGAAGTTTATGTTGATGATGATGTTGCTAACGCAATGCTGTCGCTCATTTATGATAAAATGTTCTTCATATACTATCGTGCGCTCATGCCCTTCCTTTGGGTAATATTCTACAATAATCTTGATGGTGAGAATGCTTCTGAGCAATTCCTTTCAGGTTTAAAGGCTGTTGCGTTTGAGCTGAAGAAACTTCATGAGTATTGGGGTGATTTGATTGATGATAGTATTCTACCCTATGATGAGGTTTCAAAAATGAGGCCAGAAGATTTGAAGATTGATGATCTCGTTAGGTTTCTCGAAGTGATGCGAAAATCCACCTTCGAAATACACGCACAATTCCTAGCAACACTCGTCGAAGAAGCCAGAAACGGTAATCTTTTAGCAAACGATATAGCTGAAGCATTATTCCTTCCTGCTAGGGATAAGTATACAGTTTATTATAGGGGGTTAAAACCCTACAAATTATGGAGAGAGGATATAATGGAGTATAATGCGTATGGATACGGGGATGAATATTTAAATCCTTTGTCAGTTCTAAGAACAGTTTTAGATATTACAATGAAGGGAAATTATTTTGATGTTATCCTTTTCGCCTTTTTGAGGGCTGGTGAGTATATGTTAACTAGGGTGCGTGAGCTGAGACCGCCAAACTGCTACATCGAGGACTTTTATCACGATTATCTTTTAGCAAAAATGAGGAACGATGATGCGTATGCGAGAAAGGTTGTTGAACTGTTCAAACAATACCTCATGAATGCTCAGAATTTAGTAAACGAATACATTGATGTTGAGGGCGAGATTAAAAAACTTGTAAATCTGAGCGTTGAGAAAGATCACGACTTGATACCCATTAATCTTTGGTACTGGATTATTGAAGTGCAGAAATTCTCAACAGGTTACGAGGTGTACGAGAATGACGCATGGTTCATAGGCAATCACATAGCATATCCAACTGACCTAGATTATTCCTTGCCAGAAATTAATGAAGTGTTGAAACCAGAGGAGGGAATAAAGACGCGTACTGATAGTAAGCGGTATGGTTTGTTCTTGAAGTTCAGAAGCATGTATCCAGCGTATTATTCTTCAGACGCTCTTTCATGGGCTTTAGGAATGTATGCCCACTCATTTTTAGATGTTGTCCCACAGTTGGCAATTGATGGTACAAATAGATACCATGATGATCCTTATCCTAACCCATTGGCTGAATGGGTGCGGTGGAATATTATACTGTATAGTGCATTGCAAAGTATTAATGATATTACTGATAAGTATGGGTATTTCATGCCAAAACCTGGCATGATTAAATCGTATTATGAGGAGGTGCAGGATATAGTATATAATAAATCTGACACGCTACTAATGTATACACCATTTATTATGCATCCTAATGTGCTTGTTGGGTTAAGCAGGGATGAGTTTTTGAAGCTTCACGGGAGTGATGAGAAAAAGTATAATGAGCTTGTGAGAGCGTGTGAAGAGAAAGTTCTTGAGGCTTTAAATAGTGTGCTGAGAAAGCTGGATGGTTATGAGATTACTCTTGATTTTCTAAACACTTTCGAATCACATTACAACGGTGTATTCCTCCTAACAAAACATTTATAACTTCAAAATCCTTATAGGTATGCTATAAACTCTCATCTTCACCACAAACAACTCGCCACAAAAAAATCAAATATGACAAAAACAACTATCCTGAACCAAAAGAAATACCAAACCTGTATTACTGGTTCAAACCAGAAGTCGTAACGGCCCTAGCAAAAATCCTCCATCACATAAACAAAATAGAGGATGAAAACATGTACAACTGCGCTCATTAATTTTGTTTAGCGATTCTTTGCTTGATTCTATTCCTTTATGCACGAAGAATTTTATGCACAAAGAATTATCTCAAGAATTAGTGAGATAATTCTTGAACTCCTCTTCCATCTTTATTATCATGAGAAATTCTTGTTCAGCATCTATAGTCCTTAGCGGAGGTATTGGTGTTATTTCAAACTCAGATAAAACCTCTATAACAGCTGGCTTAATCTCCTCAGGCATAGCCCATTTTGGATACTGCCTAGATCCAACCTCCCAAGCTAAGTCCCATCTATCTCTCAGCTCAGCTATGAGCTGAGATGGATAAATCCTCTCACCATAAATCTCACTAGCCTTAGTAGCTATAACTCCAAAAGGTTCACTATTAACTTCTACAAGAGCTTTTAATAATGCGTATCCTTTTTTCCCATAAGTTTTAAGCACTTCCTTTACAGCAGCTTTTATTTCATCCCAAGAACCTCTATGTTCAAAGATTCCGCCTCTCCTCACAGTATAATACTTACCCCTAAATATGTGGTAATCCTTGGATGGGGAGAGGCTGATCATTTCTTCAAGCTGAGAATCTGAAATACATTCTGCAATATCTTCAATTCTTACAGGCATGCTTGATTGAAGTCTCGAATATACTGACATGTATTTTGGAGTATTTAATTGGGGCCTGCTTCTAAAAGCAATTTCGAAAATTTTAGCCCTAATATCCTTATACCAATCCCCATCCCACTCTAAATGTGGCAAGAATCTCTTAAGTAGTATAATTCGCTCCTTAATCTTATCCTCAGGAAGATTCTCATAAGACATGTGCATCAACCTAAATTAAGTAATTGTGAGACAATACTATTAATCTCTTCAATCTCTCCTTTGAATCTCTCTAACTTAACATTAAATATCTCCTTCAGTAATTCAGAAAGAACTGTTAACTTTGCTGGATGCCTATTTGCCCGTCTAGCAGGCTCAATATATTTATCAAGCATGATGAACTCTTCAACCACATTAACTACCCCAGTTACCCTCTAGGCTTAACTTTAATCATGAATTCTGAAGTTTTACCCTTAACACTTACGCCCATATAATGGTTAAACACGCCATTACATTTAGGACACTCAAGTCTCTTTACATCGTAAAATCTGAATCTCCATTTTTTAATTAATTTAAATTCACCTTCATAACCGCAGTAAGGGCATTTAACCATGTTTCTCACATGCTATATATTGTGTAGAGGAACTATTTAAAGCATATAAGAAATTTTACATGATTTACATAGGAATAATCTTAATAATTAAGTTTAAGAGATTGCTACTTCTTTAATGGGAGGTTGTTTCTTTAATGACCTCTAATAACAGTAAATGGGTTTTTAATAGTGTATGCTATTTTTGGAGTATTGGTTATGTTGAGTGTTTCGTTGAATTTTTGATGATCCATTCTTGGTATTTATAAAGACCGTTTGGAAGAGGAATGTGTTTTTAGTTGAAATTAAGATATTTGTTCATTGATCTCTCATTAGGGATTGGGGATTTGGGATGGACGAAGAAAGAAAATATTTAAATAAAAACAACATAAAAAACATGACCAACAAGCGGGTTCATGGCATACCTATAAGGATTTGAACCCCTCATCATACAAGAACGTTCCTCCGCAACAATGGAAAAACTAACAGAGCATAGTTTGAGTGAAGGAGTAAGTTAAGAGAATAGAAGTAGGGAGAGAAAATTAAATGCAGGAATGAATAGCACTATTTATTAAACCTTCACCAAACATACAAAACGAGCATTTCTCTTGTAATATGGTTGTTAAGCTAGTACTTACGTGCATATTGAGCTTAAAATTAATCATTAGTGGGCGAATCATGTGGGTATTTTATTAGGTTTTGGAAAAGCAGTTCTGTTGTGAACCAGTATTCGAGGAGTTTTTGTTCTTGTTCTTTATAGTTTGGGAATTCTTGGCTTATTATTTGCCAGAACACCTGGTTATGCCTCTTATATCTTAGATGAGTTAATTCGTGGAATATTATGTATCTTATTGTTTGCTCTGGGAGGCATACGAGTTTTAGGTTTAGGGTGATGTTTTTCTTGCTGGAGCAACTTCCCCATTTTGTCTGTTGCCTTTTTATTAGTATCTTGTTTGGTTTGAAACCAAATTTTGAGGCGTATCCTTCGACTATTGATCTAATCTTTATATTTAGAAGTTTTTTGAGCTGACTGAGAATTATCTGATGGTGGCTAGGGTTTTCACAATTTAAATATATCTTTTTCTCGTTATAGTCTATTCTTGGTTTTTCTGTAATTGTGTTTTCTATCGTGTAGGCTTCTCCAAAAATCATGAAGTCCCCTGAGATGTTTGCCCGTTTGATGGCTTCTTGTATCATGTTCCATTTTCTTTGGATCCACGCTTTTCTTTTCTCTATTAATTTTGATGGCTCGTTTATTTCTGGTGGCAGTATGACGAGTAGTTGTAAGCCTTTGAATTCCAGCCTTGGATATTTGACTTTTCTATGTTCAATTTTGTATGGGATTTCCATTTCAACCTACCTGGGTTAGGTTTTTCATTATCTCGTTGAAGAGTTGCTCTCTTTCCTCAAATGTGAGTTTCTGTTTTCTTAAGAATGCTCTAATTTTTAAGCCTACTTTTTTGATGGTTTCTGTTTTCTGGTTCCATCCTTGGAAGAGCAAACCTTCTTTTTCAAGCCCGTTTATTAAGATTTTAATCGAGTCGGTTAATTGTTGGGATTTGCCAACAGCTTTTTCTAGGGGTAAAAGTATGCTTAGTTCTCTGTCTGTGAGTTCTTTTCTCCTTTTCTGTATCTCACCTACTTCTATTATGATTTGGGTTAGTTTTTGGTAGGCTTCCTCAACTCTCATCTTTCTTTCCCTGATTTCTCTGAGAATTTTATTTACACGTTCTCCGATGGTTTCAAGGTAGGGGGTTCTCGACTTTTCAACGTATATGAATTTTTTCATGTCGAATATCATGTTGTAAACCCTTTCATCAGGGTCTGGGTATGCCTGCTTAAGCTTATCCAAGTAATTTTCGTCTAATGTTATGATTGGGAAAAGCTGTTGAATTCTACTCACGTCTATGATTTGCTGTATGATTTCCAGGGTTCTTGGGAAGTATTTCTTGACATATCTCTCTGTTTCTTCAAAATCTCTTTTTCGGTGTAAGTATGTGTAATAGATTTCTGTTAAGGCTGCGAATTCCTCCTTATATTCCAATTTTTTCGGATGTGCGCCGAGAAATTCAAACATCCTTCTTAAGCGTTTGTAGTTTGTTACGAATTTTTCAGCTTTCTCTTCATCTAGGAGCAGGGGGTCCGTCAGCCGTTTTAGGGTTTCCCTGTCAAACTTTAGGGCTTTAGCCATTTTGGCTCCCTCCTTTAGCGGATTCGACAAGTTGAATGAGCCCCTCTGTTTCCTTGAGGAGTTCTTCGAATTCTTTTATGAATTTTTCCATGTCTTGGAATGACTGAGATATCATTGTGAAGTCTCCTCTTTCATAGAAGGCTAGGGCTTTCTCATAGTCTTCCAGAACACCTACATAGTCAACTATTAGACCTACTTCCTTTTCTTGGGCTGGACGGTTGGCTCGGGCTACCGTTTGCAGGAGCATGTGCCCTTTTAGTGGTTTGTCGAGATAGATTGTTTGGAGCTGTGGGTGGTCAAAGCCTGTTATGAGCATGTCCGTAACTATGACGATTTTTGGATATTCTTCTTCCTTGAACTTGGCTATAATCTCCTTGTTTATTTCAGATGATTCCTTGCCTCTTCCAAACCGTTCTTTTAATTGTCGCTCATAAGATGCTATCTCTTCCGGATCGTTTTGATTATAGGTCATTACTACCTCAGTATATGATTCTGGATTAGGGATTCCTAAATCCCTGAAAGCTTGGTCAATTGCTCTTTTATATCGTACGCATGCGAGCCGGCTGGCTGTTACTATCATGGCTTTGAATTTGCCGTCCACGTTTTCTTTAAAGTGTTGTGCAATATCTTGGGCTATTATTTGAATTCTCTCAGGCTTTTCCATAAAAACCTTAATCTTAGTCATTTTGTTTTTGATACCTTCTCTAACTGTTGGGCGGTATTCTTCAGGAATCTCTTTGAAAACTCCTCTTTCTACTAGAAAATCTACTAATTCTTTGTAGGATTTTGTATCCATCCGATCCTCTAAATCTTCAAAAGTTTCCGTATCAAGAAAGGTTTGGTATTCTTGGCTTATTTCACGGTTATACTTTAGCCCTACCTTATCAAGGAGGCGTGTTATGAAAGCTATGGGTATAGTATGCCTATCCTTTTGGGATTCAGTTATAAAGTATCTGTGGAGGTAGTATTCGCCCTTTTCCGGATAGGCAAAATAGGCGTATGTGTCTTTTTTCCCTTTAGCTATTGGTGTGCCTGTGAAGGTGAAGAAGAAAGCGTTTTTAAGGGCGCACCTCATTGCAGCCGCCAAAAGGCCATACTGCGTTCTATGACCCTCGTCTATGAAGGCGACTATGTTCTTTCTCGTTAAAATAGTTTCTTCTTCAGTTAATGCTGAAAGTTTTTCAAGCTCTTCAATGAGGGCTTTTATTTCTTCTGGCCTAAACTTGTGAATTAGAGTTAGGAACACGCCCCTCCTACCAAGTCTAAGGGTTTCAAGCAACTCTTTTATAGACTCTATTCTTTCAAGGCTCGGGAGAGCTGTTTCCAATGCTTCATACTCATTTCTTAGCTGTTCTTCAAGCTCTATCCTGTCAACTATGTAAAATATCGTTGGGTTTTCCGGAATGTTCAGCGTCCAAAGCTTGTTTGCTGCAAAAATCATTGTTAAGGTTTTGCCGGAACCAAGCCAATGCCAAATCAGGCCGTTCTTCCTTTCATCTTCACCTTTCAGGTTTTTTATTATCCTTTCAACGATTTTGTTTGTAGCTTGGTACTGCATCCATCTCGCTATAACCCTCGTGTATTCGCCTCTAACTTCTCTAACAAAAATGAAGTGTCTCAACAGGTCAAGAAGTGTCGCCTTATCCAACATTTCTATTATAGCGTCAACTTCATCCTCAACACCTTCAACCCGCCATTTTTCTTGTGGCGTCTCTTTACCTTCAGTAGTGTTTGGGAAGTAGTTGGCATTCCATTCGGCAGCTATGCTGAACTGAACATATTTGAATAGTTCAGGAACTGTTCGCTCATACCGCTTTACTTGAGCGTAGGCGTCTTCAAGAGTTGAGTATGGTTTTGCCGGAGATTTACATTCTATTAGGACTAGGGGTATGCCATTCACGTATAGGATTATATCAGCCCTTATTTCGCCAGCTCCTACAAACCTAACCTGCCTACTAACAATAAAATCATTGTTTTCAAGGTTAGCATAATCTATAAGTCGAATATATTTTACAGTTCGCTCCTTCTCCAGCTTAACTGGAACACCAAACTTCAAACACCTTAAAACAGTTTTAGCTCCCTCCATATTTGCTGGAGCAAGCTTAAGTTCTGACAAAACCCTGTTTATGTCTCCTTCAGTAAGCTCCGCATCCTTATTAAGTCTTTTTATGGCATTGATTAGGTCAGGTAAGAGAAGAGGTTCTCTTAAGTCATCCCTTTTTAGGTTTCGAGCATCTACGAATCTCCAATTTTTAACAGAAGTCAGATGCTTGATTATATAATCCTCAACAATCCTCTTTTCAGAATTGCCCATCATAACTCACCTTAATTCTAATTTTTCCAGTCAGAAGCAAATCCATCAGTCCCTGCTTGATTCTCTCTAATTTTGCTTTTTCATTTCTTTCAACTTCGAGCTTTTTATCAACTGTTGAGAGAATTTCAGCGATTTTTTGTTGTTCTTGAAGAGGTGGGAGAGGTATCTTTATGCGGGAGACTTGAGATTGATTCAAAGCTGGATATTGCCCGCCCACCATCATTCTATTACATTGTGCTATTGTATTATCGGAGAAAAGAACATTGAGAAGAAAATATGGTAGAATTAGATTTTTGCATGTGAGAACGGCAAAACCAGTTGAGCATATCTGGTTATTATATTCTTTAGGCACTATAGCGAACGCTTTAAGATATGGTCTTACAGTTGACATTATAACATCATTCTCATGAATTACACGCCTTGCCCTGGAGGGGGCACTCCTACCCAAAATCCTTTTAGGATTTCTAATCTTCCCGGTGCTACTTTCTATTGAATCGATATCAATGTAAATGAAAGTTTCATTAGGGATTTCCTTGATCGGATCTATTGATTCTTTATTTATTTCGACAACCTGCTCTAATTTAACTACTTCCCATTCTTTTGGTATTTTTCCTATTTCTGTTTCTTGAAATTCAGTTTCTGTGTGAAGTGTAAGTTTGCCATTTTCTTCTCTAACCCTTATCCTCCCTGTTAACAACTCGTTCATTAAAGCCTTCTTCAAACGCTCAGTCTTAGCTATTATTTCATCAGTTCTCTGAATAGCTTCATCAACAGTAGAAAGAATCTCAGCAATAGCCCTCTGCTCCTCAAGGGACGGGAGAGGAATTTTTGCGTTCTTAACCATCTGTATATCCAAATGTTTAAGGGTTATTATCTTCGCACTTTTGAATTGGAAAGAGTAATGCATTAACGCATAATGTAAAAACTCGGAATCCACACATTCTCGATTCGGTATTATAGCTGCTATGTTCTGACTAATTGCTATTGGAATCTTGTTAATAACAACTTTTCCGACAGTTCCATACATTGATAAAAGAATAGAGTTCTCAGGAACAAAAAAAGTATTAGAACTTTTAATAGCGAACTCTGTTATTTTACTCTCTGTTTTATAAAGATATTTTCCTGTTTTAGTCATGTCTCTAATTGTTACGAAAGGAATAGCTCCATTCCAATAATCAGCTCTATTTTTCGCTGGAGTACTTCCAGATTTTATTAGGGATGTAACTTCGCTGTCCTCGAGTTTAACGATCTTCCATTCTTTTGATATTTTTCCTATTTGTGTTTCTTGAAAGTTGGTTTCTTTATAGAATTTCATTTTGTTCACCAGTTGCTTGAGCAATTTCAGAAATGTATTGTTCTAACTTACTTGTAATCTCTTGTTTTTCTCGTTCCAACTCTTTTAGTTCACTCCATTCCTTAATTATGTCTATTTGTTCGCCTTCCTGAACAGACATGACATAAAGTGTAACGTTAAGGTTATAGTCATTACTTCTTACTTCTTCAATGTTGACAACTTTGCAGAAACCGGTTACATCCTCAAATTTCCTGTAAGCTTCTGCTATGCGTTTGATGTTTTCGTCTGATAAGGAATTTAGCTTTCTAACTGTTGGATGCTTAATAAATTCGTTTGAGGCATTAATGAACAATATTTTGCCTTTCCTCTCTGTTGGCTTGTTTTTTCTAAAAACTATTATTGCTCCTGGAGCCCCAGTATTATAGAAGAGTTTCTCGGGCAAGAGTAAAACGCATTCCACTAAATCGGCTTCAATAATTTTTTGCCTAATGTCGCCTTCTTTTCCACTACGGAATAGGCAACCGTTATCTATTACGACGCCAATCCTTCCGCCCTCATCTTTCGCCATGGCAAGCATGTGCTGTATCCATGCCCAGTCAGCGCTCTGTTTAGAAGTAAAACCATATGGAAAGCGTTGTCTCCATAAATCGCCCTTCTTTAAAACATCCTCATCATAACCATCCTGGTTCCAAGGAGGATTAGCTAAGACAACGTCAGCAAAACCTAAGGGATGCTTGGGGTAAAGAAGCGTATCGCCAAGCTGAATATCTGCATCCTTAATGTCATGAATATACAGGTTCATCTTGCAGTAGGCCCTAATTTTTGGGTTAGCTTCCTGTCCAAATAGGAAAAGTTCCTTTGTTCTATCTTTTCCATAAACAGCTTCAACATGCTTATGTGAGAGGATGAGCATACCCCCAGAACCACAACATGGATCATAAACCTTCTCGCCGGGTTTGGGATCCAGCATTTCAACTAGAAGCCGAATAACTTCTCGAGGAGTGTAGATTTCGCCTTCTTTGGCTTTTTCCGGAGCAAAATACCTTAAAACCCATTCGTAGGCATCGCCCAAAATGTCGGGTGAGACCTCATACAAACGCTTTTCGCTAAAAAGCTCGACAAGTTGCCTTAAAATCTCTAAGTTTTCGCGACTTTCTGCAAAACGAACAAAATCTGCTCTATCAACAACCCCTTGTAATTCCGGATTCTTTTCTGCTAAAACTTTCAAAGCCCTTGAAAAATTCTCAGCTAACAGTGTCGGCTCATGCCTAATATTATCCCATAAACATTCATCAGTCAAAACGAAATCGTGGTAAACTGCTGAACGTGCCTCCTTATCAGCCTCTTCAGGACTTAAACCATCAGCCAAAGCTTCCTCGTAAGCCTTCTTATATTCCACAACCCATTTGTCACTGACACGCTTCAAGAACAGAAGAATGAGAATAAATTCGTAGTCAACACGTGTTCTAATGAGGTCTGCAGCTCGTTTCATTAAACCCTCTAAATCAGCCCTAGATAAATCTTTTTCAGCTAAAAAGTCACTAAGCTTCTTCGGAGCCTTCAGTATGTAAATCTTCCTACGAGCATCCAAAATATCAGTCTCAACAGCAACCAGGCCAGCTTTACGAAGTTCAGAAAATAAAACATTCAAAGAATCCTCACTAAAAGCATCGCCCTCAACCTGTTTCAAAGCCTTCAAAGCCTCGTCCTGCGTAAAACGTCTACCACCAAAAATAGACCACAATTTCTCATAACGACTTAAAACCCAACGCTGAGATTCCAAATAGTTCACCAATCAAGTAAAGACAGATAAAAGTATATAAATGTATGCTAATTAAATAAGTTCACTGAAATAAGCTTATCTTTTTCCTGAGTCATCATAATCTTAGTTTCCATTAGATAAAGCTTATGCTTTAGTCTGAATTTTTATATAGATGAAGACGGCTCACAACGTAAGAATTTGAAACATAAGTCATAATGGTATAAAAATAAAATTAGAAAAATCACAATTTTCCAGTTTGAATTTAACCGTTCAGTAAGATATCCTATTCGTCGGTCTGCTTCTTTTTGAATTATTGTACCACTAATAAAGATATTTTTAATCCAAACGCTCTTATATGGGATTTTTGTGGCTGGTCATTCTATCAAATGGTATTTTGCATATTTTTGTTTTGTAGAACTCACAGCTTTTGCATTTCCACTCTTTAGGTGGTGAAGGTTTTTCTCCATTATCAATTTTCGCAAAGGAGTTGAGCGTCTTAATGGCATTAGCTTCGTTGACATTTTCTTCCCATGTTTCCTTCTTATTCTCTTCTACTATCAAAATCTGGACTCTTTTCGTTTTTCTCTTGAAGAAATAACCATAAAGGTCTGCTTGTGCAAATGCTACGGGTTTAATGAAATATTCTAAAAACTTGCTTTTAGTCGTTTTAAACTCATAAACAAAAGTATCTGTAATGCCATCAGGTACACCAATGACAACATAATCATTCCAATTGAAGTTCCATCTAATCGTTGGATATTGTTCTGCAAATACAGATTCGAGAAGCTCTCCTCTAATTTTAGGAAACTCTTCTATATTAGCAATACGAACACCTCTTTTCTTAGCCTCCTCAATCTCATGTTGAACAGACTCCTCTTCCATGAGGGCTGGATTTACAACCATTATTTCTTTTCCATTTTCATCATAAAACGTATACGATATCTTTGTAACAGTCAACCCCGCAGTATCTTTTGCTTCTCTTTTCAAAAGTTTCTCTATGTGGTTGAATTTAATATCATTGCCAATGTCAAGTAGTTGTTCAGGATTGCGTGGTTTATGAGAAATAAGACCGAGATCAAATGAATATGTGATCCTATCCTCCAGGTAGGAACTGAAAAAATCAATTTCATTAATTCTGCTTGTTAGTAAGGATTTATTTGCGCACCAGTAATAGCTCGCTATGTTTGACATTCCTATAAAGACAAGCTGGGATTCATTCACGCCTCTTCTCTTCTTTTCAAGTTGAAGCAAATCTTTGATTCTTTCAACAAACTTTTTATCGTTAGTGGCTAAGGATTTGTCATCAAACGCTGAGACCAAACATGAAATGAATGGGTCTTCTTCTCTCACGTATAGTGGAAAAGTAAACTTGTATTTAAGGTTATAAATTATCGCTTCCCTTAGTGAGAAAATAATTAACTTTTTAGTAGCATACGCTATTGTTGCGTATTTTCTCTAGTGTGTTGACTATGTGGAGTGTTCCGTTGAATTTTTGATTACGTAATTAGGTTTTATGGTTTTGATGTTGAGGGCGTTGACTTGGACTTATATTATCTAATGCTGAGGTTTTCTAAGCACATCATATTTATCAAGGATTTTTCCCGTAAATTCTTTTAATATGCGAGCAGTCTTACGAAGTGTTTGAAGCGCATCTTCCCTCTTAATCCAACCTTTCTTCACTTTAGTAGTTAAATCTTTATCATGTCTTTGCCCGTAGTGTGCTGCAAAATTTCCAGCTTCTCTAATCTCCCTTAACTGTTGTTCAAGCTCACCATTTAATAACCAGAAGCCTTCGCTTTACGAAGTATCATAACTAGGTTCATGGTTTTATCGTTTGAGTATGTGTTTATATTTGTCTGTTGTGAATTTACTTATGTGGATTTAAAAATGAAAAAGATAATCATTGTAGTGTTGGATCGTAAAAAAGGGACTCAAGTGTATGAGTTATTAGAGGATTATGTTCGTTCTTTGACATATTATAGGGCTGTTAAGTTGATAGCTCAGATAAAGAGTGTTAAGCATATTTCGGTGATTGGTGTGGGTTTGTTTGATAAAATAAAATCAAGGTTGTTTGGTTCTGAGCGTTCTGAGTCGTATGAGGAGAAGTTGAAGCGTGATCTTAAGTTGAAGAGGAGGGGAAAAAATGAGTGAGGGGTTTAGTGAGGAGAAGTATTTTTATCTGTTGGATTACATGGTTGGGGCTGTTCGTAAGAATTATCTTTTGATTGTTTTGGTGTCAAGTTCTGCTTCCGATAAGATCAGAGATGATGTCAATATGGATTTTGGTGTGAGTAAAACTGCATTATCTTTAAAGTTGTGTCATTTGGTCTATCGTGGTATTCTAGACTACAATTATGATAAAGCATGGGATTTGGTTTTTGAAAATTTGGTTTATTCCATTGAGGAGTTTATGAGTTTGATTAAGAGAGCTTTTGAACGTAATGAGAGGATTCCGTGCGTTGTTTGGGATGATGCTCAATTAAGTTTAGGTGTTGATCGATCTCATGATCCAAAAATTACTAGATTAGCTAATCTTATTACCACTTTGCGACCAATTTTGTCTATTCTTATTTTGAATGCCCCTCATATGTCTAGTCTGTGTGTTCAGTTAAGAAGGTTGATTAATTTTAACGTTATTGTTCCATTTCGAGGTTATTATAAAGTTCAATTTTTGCGTAAGAGTTTAGATTTTAATAATCCATATAAGACGTTGATTAATTATGAATATAGAGGAGAGTCCCCATTTTTACCATTACCTAAAGACGTTGAGAAGAGATATTTAGCGTGGAGGATGTCTCATTCAGAGAAATTGATTAAGGAGAGAGGAGAAAGAGCAAGAAAAGGAAAAGAGAAAAGATCGTGAAAAGAAAAGAATTAGAGCCGTGTGTTGGAATTGTGGTTATGAATGGGATGATTATTCATGAGTAAAAAGGAGACATGCAGGGAACACTGGTTAAAAGCACACTCACAAATCAGATTATACTTAAACAAAGAAGAATACGAAATACTCAAACAAATTAACCCTGGTTCATCAATTGGCGATATATTGCCAAATAATGTTAGTTTCAGAAACAGCTGCAACTTAAACTCCGTTTAAACAACACACAGCTCCACTCATTAATATATAGAAACAAAGTTTAGACCCTTGACTGTCAGAAAAAAAGAAGAATAATACTAATAATACTATTGCTCAAGCTCCCGCCTGTTATTAATAAATAGTGATACCATGAATGATTTATTAATCCTGGTCGCATAAAGTTAGTATAAAGTAGATATACCACTACTTTTAAGCGAGAAATACAAAGTAGTTAGAATTGGTAACAGTTCCTATCTTGGTCGTGTTACCCTGGTGGCATAAGGGAGTATTATTGTATTAATACCTGATACCAGGACATGATAGCTTCTATAGTCGTTTAACCTAGTAGTTCAAGGGAATCCCCTGATCGTCAATCCTGGTTTTAATACTTCCCGCACATCACTAGCTAACAAGTGTGATAAATTGCAACCAGTTTACTAAAGCAGCACATGCTACCTAACTCTCTTAAAGTAAACAATAACAATCACAATAAGAACAACAATAATAATCAAAACACTCAAAAAACCAAACGCAACAGAAGAGCCATGCTGAGAAGAAGTGCTTTGAGAAGCAGGCAAATTAATCACCACGTCTTGAGCATGACCACTCACAGAAAATGGCACATTCACACTATACACTTTACCATTCACAACAACACCACTAACACTATAATCCCCAGACGGAAGATATGCTTGTGAACCAACCCTCATATTATTAACAATAATACTCTCAGCATTTATGAGATTACCCGAAGCATCATAAACACGAAAAGTAACAGGCTCTTGCATGAAATAGAACGCATACACCTTCAAACTACTGTTCACAACAAGCGTGAAGTTCGCTGGCGATTGCACGAGAAAATCATTCACATCAAACCTCTTACCATTCACAAGCACATAACCAAGCACGTATCTCTCATTACCAACAAAAGCACTACCATTAACAACAAATATGGAATGCTCAGGTAGTAAATCTTCGATATGATGCACGCCATCAAACTCAATCCATGAATTATCCGAAGCACTCATAAAAATCATGAAAGGACTGAAGAATAAATTATAGTATTTCACGTATGAGAGCTTCACATTCATTTCTCGAACATCGAAATTAACTGGCAAAACAACGTCACCAGAAACACTCTTGTTAAATTCTTGATACATATTACCATTAACCATTATACTCCTTAATACCCACACACCATTGCCATCAGAAACACGTGCTGGGAGTATAATCTTGCCGACATCGTCAATCACGAAACTATTATTAGAAGTGCTGCTGAAATTCTTCGTAAAACCAATGAAACGCAAAGGCACAACAACATTACTACTAACACTCACATGCTTCGTAGGAATGTGCACAAACAATGGTGCAGTAAGACCATAGCGAAATGCTACGGTATCGAGACCCATCTCATTACGATAATGATCGTAGTCGAGAGGATATGGTGCAGAATTAATCATAAGAAAGAGCACAGCAGTATAATTACCAGCTGGCAAATCATGAAAAGTAATATTACCATCATAATAGTGTTTCAAACTAATAATTTTGACAGCATGCGTGAAAATGAAATCCTTAATACGCTCACGATAAGTGTACTCATGGTAAAAATCGTTCAAATCATCACTGTACCAGTGAATATTATAGCCCTCACCACGCAAACTCATATTGAAAACGTTAGAGGGTATGATTGCTAGCGTCCAGTTACCAGATGGCCACGCTTTCACGTACAGAGTACCATCACCAACATAACGAATGCTCTTCTCAAGCCCAAAATACGCAGGTAAATCATTATGATAATTCGCAGAAACAACATGTACCAAACCATCATTACCAACATATACTGTTACATTCCCCACACGCTCAAACGTGCCACTAGCATAATACTGACCATAAGGAATTTGATAGTATTGCCCATCAGTATCTTTAAAATAATAACCGAAAGACGCATTCACATGCTTATAAGTAATATCTGGAGTTAATTCTGCTCGGCCAGTCATCACTATACCGCTCAGTCTCACTTCAAGTACTGGTGCTGGTAAGTTATCATTCTTTGACCAATAATAGTATTCGACATCATCGTAATGATCAACACCCAAAACCTTCCCATCATCAACCATAGAAGCATAAAAACTAATGTTCGCAACATATGCCGTCATATTATGCAGAATATCAAAACCAAGCTTTTTATAACTCACATTATACCAGAGTAGAACAGAAAACGGATACGTAATGTTTCCGCCAACACCCTTCGTAGATTCACAATAATAAACTAATTCTCCAGTTAATAAACTACGACCAAAAGCACCTTTACGACTATAAAGTCCTCCAACATCTCCTCCAGAACCATTCCAAATATTATTAAAAGGACTTGCTCCCACAAAGGAGCCATTAAAAAATATGATGGCAACGTTTTGTATCCATAAATCTGCGTATACGTTGTCGGATCTAAATGTTCTAAAGCGAGTATTTAATTGTGCATATATTACTGGTGGGTCGGGCTCCTCATAAAATGTGATATTCCCTAGCACGTCTCTAGTAAGAATGAGCATTGGCTGGTCTGGATAGGGACTGCCTACCATACCAACGTCTTGCATTTGAGTCCAAAAATCTGTACCAATAGTAACACTACCAAAGACAATATTGCTTAGCGAAAGTAACAGAATTATCAACAATCCAATTACAATTATCTTTTTCTTCATACCATTATATATTGTACAAAGGTTGCTTAAAAACTTCAAAAGTAGCAGACGCTACCTAAAACACTTTTCACAAAATATAATGATGAAACATGCATAGAAGAAGAGTTTCGAGAAGAAGAGCCGTTTCAGAAGCAACGGCAGAAGTTATAATCATGACAGTAATACTAATAGGCTTCACAATATTTATTGGTGTTTATGCACCATTCCTCAAAAATGGAGCAACGCAATCGCAAACATGCCAAACGCTCCACAAAACATCGCAAAACACCTCATAAATCTAGTGTATGCTGATGCGCTCTACGTGTTTCACGCACTCCCCCTCCCCTATCATCAGCTAACATAATAATTTTTCACTCGTTTCTATTTTTCACGTGTTTCACTCGTTTCACATGTTTCACGTGTTTCAAAAAGCATATTAAGTATCATAAAGAAAGCATACAAAAGGGCTTTTAGTCCGTTTTTAAGTTTTTGTTTTTATCTTTTTTGAGACAAGAAATGTGGTTTGAGGTTAGGTTGTTACCAACGAGTGAAGTTGATCCGAGCGCAATGTTAGATATTTTGAATACTCTTCATGGGCATGGTAGCATATTCTCGTTTGTTATTAAGAGTGAGATGACAGAGCAGGGGAGGATAATTAGATTCTTTTTTGAAGTGAATGATTCGGTAGGACAATCATTCAAAACCTTCATGAGGAATACTTACAGGGTTGAGGTCATTGAGACTGCTCCTCCATTACTTGATTTTGCATATTCGCAGGAGCTTCATATGCGGAGGCATCCTGCAATACCATTAACGTATATTGATGAGAAGCTTGATCGCACGGCTGTGGACATGATTTGTAGTGTGCTTGAAAATGTTGATGGGGCTGTGGTTATCAGGGCTAGGAGTGATAGATGGGGGAAGTTGCAGGTTCAATCGCATCTTATAAGGGTTGCTGATTCTAGGGCTTCTTTAAGGGGGTCATTGTTTGGACAGCTTTTTGGTGTGTTTCAGGAGATGGTTGTTCATCGTGATATTCATGATTTGTATCGTGAGACTTGGTGGAAGTTGAGGCAACCGCATTTGAGTAGGCTTACTGAGATGATTCTTGAGCAGGGGAGGAGGAAGGCGATGGGGAATATTTTTCTTGCTAATATTATGATATATGCGAATAGTAGGGAGGATTTGTTGAATATTTCATCGGCGTTTCCGAGTGTTGGTCTCAATTCTTTCACACGTTTTAAGAGGTTTAGGGGTGTGAGGATGGGTTTGCCTTCTAGGAGAATTTTGTATAATGCGGTTCGTAGTCTTTGGTGGTTGCCTTCTGTGATTATTCTTGTGTTATCGTATTATTTGGGGTTTTTCAATCCAATGCGTTTGGTGTCGTTAAGTATTAGTGATGTTGTTGTGCTTGTTTTTGCTGTTATTATTCCTATTCTTATGGTTGGGTTTTTTAAGCGTTATAATCCGCCTCTGCTTGCTAGTGAGGAATTGGCTACTATTGTGAATTTTCCTGTAAGTTCTGGTTTGAAGGTTGCGTTGGGGCGAATTGCACCGCCTAAGACGAGTGGTGTAAGAGTAAAACGATTAGCAAAGGAGAGAAAAAAGGATAATCTTGGGGGTGTTTCTGATGGTGGTTAGGAGTGTCTTTTCGCTTGGTGTTGGTGAGGATGGTGAGGAGTATGGTATGTATAAGGATGATAGGGTTCATGTGGCTGTTTTTGGTTTTCCTGGTACGGGGAAGTCTACTTTTTTGCTTTCGCAGGTTTATCAGCATATAGAAGATCGTGATGGTTTTACGCTTATTGATCCGCATGGTGATTTAGCTAAGAGGGTGCTTTCGCATATTCCGAGGGATCAGTGGGGTAATGTGGTGTATATTGATCCGCTTACGGCTTTTAGGTATGGGAGTGTTGTGCAGATTAATTTTTTGGAGGTAAGGGATGAGTTGATGAAGGGTTTGGTTGCGAGGACGTTTATGGATTCTTTGAGTAAGATATATGCTCGTTTTTGGGGCCCTAGATTAGATATGATATTGTTGAATGCTATTTATGTGCTTTTGGATCAGGAGCGTGTGCGTATGAGTGATTTGTATTATGTGATAGCTGATGAGGCTACGAGGAATGCGTATTTGAGTAAAGTTACTGATCCGAAGGTTGTGTCGTTTTGGACGAATGAGTATCAGAGGATGCCGAGGGATGCTTCTTCGAGTGTGCTGACGAAGATTTATCGTATTATACAGGAGAAGGTGCTTGTTCCGATGTTTGATACTTATGAGTCGAGTATTGATTTTAGAAGGCTTATGGATGAGAGGAGGTATGTGATTGTTAATTTGTCTGAGGGGGCGCTATCGAGTGATATTGCTAATTTTTTGGGTTCGCTTATTCTCTCAAGAATTTATATTGCTGGCATGTCGAGGGAGAGTGTGCCAGAGGATGAGAGGGTGCCTCATTATTTGTATATTGATGAGGCGCATAGGTTTGTTACGTTATCTATTAAGGATATTTTGGAGGCGTTGAGGAAGTATAAAGTGTATGCGACACTTGTCTCGCAGTATTTATCGCAGTATCAGAGGGAGATTGCTGATGCCATACCATCATTGTGTGATACTATAATCACGTTTAGGGTTGGTAAGGATACTGCGAGGGCGCTTGAGGAGTTCTTCACGCCATATTATACGTATGAGGATCTCATGCAACTTCCCAACTACTATTTTGCAGTAAGCATGAAAATAAGGGGTGTGAGGGAATTCTCAGTATTAAAAGTAATAGATTTAGGTTTTGGTTCGAATAATATAGAAGAAATCATAAAATACTCGCTCTCCAAGTATGGGAATCCTGTTAAAGAATTAATAGAAGTGAAGAGTGAGAAGTATAAAGTACCGCTTCCAGAATTCAGACCAGCCGAGTATCAGGTGCTCACGTTGCTTTATTTTAATGATAAGAGGTGGATGCTTGAGGAGATTGAAGAGGAATTATTCAAACACAGACAGCTGGATAGGAGTGATACTTTTAGAGCAATCAATGAGCTTAGGATTAGACAGCTTATAGAAATTGAAAAGATAATGCACGATGAGGAGACGAGGGAAATAGTGAGGATAAGTCATTCGGGAAGGAGTGTGATGGAGAAATTCATACCAGGTGAGGGGGCAAGAGCAGGAGACCTAACGCATAGGGAAATTATGATAGATTTGTGGAGGGATTACGCGAGCAACGGTTTTTACGTGATATGCGATACTGGAGAATTTGGTCAGATAGAGCTTCCAGACCTCATCATATACCCAATAAACTACATTGATAATAAGGGGGTTCGAAGAATGCACCCATCACTGTGGGATAATGCTCACAAATTTGCAGTAGAAATTGAGATATATCCAGAAAAGCATCCAGACAGGGTTATTCATAATTACAAGAAATGCAGGGACATGGGAATGCCAGTCATCTTTATCGTGCCAAGCGAAGAAAAAGCAGAAAAACTTAGAAAAATCTTGAAAGAAGCCAACGCAACCGAAACCAACAACATACTCGACGACTACAAACCTGGAAACTACAAAATAATAATCAAAAACACCAAAACAGAACAAAACATCGAGAAAAACACAGAAGCATGCGACATTAAAATACTCATCACTGACGAAAACGACAATCCAGTAAACGAAGCGGAAGTAGTAATAGGGGGAACAGCTAAAAAACACGATGAGCATATAACACTTCACGCAGGCTTACACACTTTAAAAGCAATCATACCACAGCATTACCTTCTAGAAAAATGGATCACAATGGATAAAAACGCTGTAGAAATAAACGACCACACATCAGAAAACACAACAGCAATAATAAGAAATGATGGAACAATCAAACTAAAACTCAAAAGCAAACAAACAGAAACGCACACAGTCAAGATCATAATAACCGATGAAAATGACAGCCCAGTAAACGAAGCAAAAATACGAATAAACGAAACAGAACACAAACACGGGGATGAGCTTACACTACAACCAGGAATATACACAATAACACCAATCATACCAGACAACTACACACTCACAAGCATCATAGGAGCAAACTTAGGAAAAACACACCCACTCACAAAACAAACACAAATAATAATAAACCAAAACACAGAAATCAAACTAAAACTCAAAAGAAAAACAGAAATAACAGTTGATACAAGTGCAAAAGAGATAACAAGAGAAGCAATACTACAGAAAATAGAAACACTAATAAACAACGAATACAAAAAACACTATAACGATAACCCACCATTAAAAGAAAAAATCACAAAACTGCAAGAAAAAGGCATCACAACAATCACACAAGAAACAATACAAGAAGGAAAAAGAACAGAAGAAACCCTGCTCATCCTAAGAACGAACGAAATCCTAATACTAGCACCATTCGCAAACACACTAAACACAACACTACAAAACATAGCACAAACACTAAACACAGAAACAATCATAACAAAAATAAAATCATCAAGCACACGAGCAATACCGTTAACTCTAACCTAGATCCCTGATGACCCTTAATTTGGATATACATAAATGTATGCTGGATTAGCTATTGCACTTTTTGGAAGGCTTATTGTCAATACTATGAATAATGCAAAGAGTAGGGCTTGAATCCTTAATATTTTTGTTTTTCCTCTATAACTCATTTTCTTCACCATCAATACTTGGAATTCATTATACTTAAGAATTATGCATCGGAGAAAATGAGCTGAAAGCCTTGATATCCCTGGTAATCTTTATGTGATATTATATTCCTGGCAGTTTGTTATCCTGATGGTCTGAGGAGTTTAGTGATGGATTCTCAACTTCTCTTGTGTTAAATGCTGCTAGATAACCTGCAGCCTGATTCACACTCATATTAAGTTTATTCATATTCTCAATAACATAGTTCATGTGAACCTGTTTTAAATGCTCTCTACCAAACTTCTTAACCTTTTCATAACTAATAGAAGTATAGGTCTTGTCACAAATTGGGCATTTGAAAAAGTATTTCTTCATAACAACACCACCATGCACAATTACACCTTACAAAAATCTATCTAATATGCTTATCAAAACTAAGAAGAAAGATAGCAAAACAAGTGCAACTCTAAATAGAGCTACGTTGCATAAAAGTTTATATGGTTTTGATCTTTATTGATCGGATCGAGGTGTAGTGGTAAATGAGCGTTAAGCTGAAAGGGAAAAAGAAAGAAATTTACGAAATAATTAAAAGTGCTAAAACTATTTCGCTCAAAGATATTAGAGCTTCAACTAACATAAACTATAATACAATAAGAAGTGCTGTCATAAGCCTAACAAACGCCGGTCTAATAGAGCGCGTTGAAAGAGGCACATACAAAGCTAAGTAGCCATTTACACGATTCATCTCCTCTTCACTGGTAACACATCCAAGTTTGCTCTTATGAACGCATCTACTGGATGTACTCCAAGAGCTACATTACAGAAAAGTGACATAGCTAATTGGCTTCCAAATCTATTTGATGGTGGTCTTATGCCGCATCTTTGAAAAATTTCATCAATTTCCCTCTGTTTGTTTGCAGGTCTTCTAGTAAAATTGATGTCTTCCTGCTCAAGAATCCAGTTTAACCCATATAAAATGTATTCGAGACTGTAACCAGGTAGTTGAGATGCAAAACCCTCATACTTATTTAGAACATTTTGAACTGGCATTCCATGCCAAACTTCAACTATGGCCTCTAACACTTTCATGGCTTTTTCTTTATTAGCGCAGATCTTGCCAAAGAAGTCAATCACAAAATGGGCATGTTTAGGCGTGAAATACCTTGGTCTCGGCGTGGTTTGAAAAACAGTTTTCACTTTAAAGTCTCTTTTAGATTTTTTGTTTTCCGTCTTTACAATATACCATCCATTTGAAAGCTTTACTACATCTAAAATCTGCTTTCCTCTTAGACGCTCACCAACTCTAATCCCTTGCATGCAATCACCTCATATTCTATGCTCCTATACCATATTAAATTTGATCCATATTCAACATGATAAAAGATTTGCTGAATAAGCTTTATAAGTAGAAAACAACATATCTACTTAGGTGCTATGGGACATTTAAACCTTATAATTGATGATAAGCTCGAAAATGAGTTTCGAAGAGTAGCTGTAGAAAAGTTTGGTGCTAAGAAAGGTTTTCTAAAAAAAGCAGTTGAGGAGGCGCTTTCAGAATGGATAAAAAAGAACCAAACACAGTCAGCTACTCCCGATTAAAGTCGGGGGTCTCCTTGGGTGAGATGAAGATGATTAAATATCAAGATATGGTTGAAGTAACAGATGAGGATTATAAAGAATTTATCAAAACACATAATGAAGTGGTAATCGAAAATGTTAAAATCAAAATTGGACTACCAAAAAAGATAACTGAATATCAGCCAAAAGATTTTAAACTTGAAACAACTAATGTATGGTCTTTTCCTGAACGAGGAACGTGGGCAACACATCAAGGAAACTTTAGAGGTAATTGGCCTCCCCAGTTAGTGAGAAACGTAATCCTTAGATACTCAAAACCAGGTGAGATAATCTTAGACCAAATGTGTGGTTCTGGAACAACGCTTATAGAAGCCAAACTCTTAGGAAGAAATGCTATTGGCGTGGACATAAACCCAGACTGTATAATGCTCACACGTGATAGAATAAACTTTAACTATAGTTCGCTTGACCCAAACCATCCAGACGTTACAATAAAAACTTACGTTGGCGATGCAAGAAACCTGAACCTAATAGAAGATGAATCCATTCATCTCATAGCTACACATCCACCTTACGCATACATAATACCATATTCTAAGCAAAACAAGATACAAGGCGACCTATCAGCTGTTCATAGCATTGATGAATACATAAATGGGATGAGGGAAATAGCAAAAGAAAGTTATAGAGTATTAAAGCCTGGAAGATATGCTGCAATACTTGTAGGAGACATACGAAAATATAGACATCATGTTCCAATAGCCTTCAGAACAATGCAAGCTTTTCTAGAAGCAGGTTTTATCCTACGAGAAGACATAATAAAATATCAGTGGAAAACAAAAACAACGAGGGAAAAATGGGGAGGATTAACCAAAGTAGCAGAAGAATGCTGGGTAGACATAGATAAGAAAACAAAGAAATACTACATGGATTTTTACCTATTAACCTACGAACATTTATTCATATTCAGAAAACCAGAAAAGGGCGAGGACATACGCAAATACAAAAACAGCATGAAATGGTGGACTGCCCCATAAAGAACAAATTGCGAAAGCAAAAATGAGTAAAATGGCTTTTAATGTTAGGCTTCCCTCAAGAAGCCTAACCCTCATACTATACGCTTAACAAAAGAATTTATGCTTTATGCTACATCACATGTCTCTTTTTAGTTAAGTATCAGAAGATGTCTAATGCAGATCAGCATCATGAAAGTGTTATATACTTACTTCAATTCTATTATCAACCCAATGCATGAACTAAGAAGCCCTGAAGTAAAACCTTACAACACATGCTCAAATTATGTAGCAAATATGCAAAAGATTTATTAGCTGTTTAATTCAAAAAGTTTAATAGGGTTAGTGAAGTTTATGGAGGTTGAAGACTTATTCAAAGAGTTTAACAAGAATAAAGCTAGTAGGAAGCATGAAACCGTCTTAGTTTTAGGCCCACCAAGAAGTGGCAAAACATTCTTCATCAACAACTACTTAAAACCACACACTAAAGCTGAGGAATACACCATTGGTTTAATCAGCAAACGCACACAACCCAGTAATAAAATTATTGACGCTTTCAAACGTGTAATGCCATGGGTCAGTAAACTAAGCTACATTAGCATTGAGGAGAATGATGAATTAAGGAAATTTGGTAATGAATTTATTAAAAGCTTAAGAGAAACGTTTGGTGATAGTGCCCCCAAACACATAATCAATGAAATAATCAACAGAGCCAAAAAGATCAACACAAACTCCATAATCACATACTACATTCCATGGGACTACAAAGGAAGCATTGATAACGAAACTAAAGAAGCATTAGACCTGATCACCAACACCTTCAATAAGTACAACGCTAGGATCAAATGGATCAAAACTGAATACATCCCACTAGGCCTTATCAGAGAAGTTGCCGAACTAATTAAGACCAAAGGCAAGGATGAAGCCGAGAAAACTGTTGATGAGTGGGTTGACGCATACACAACTGTTTTGAAGATCGCTGGCTTAGACAAAGGTGAATGGGAAGAATCCTTCGTCAACTCTGCAAGAACCTTTTTCGCTACTGCAATTACTCTAGGAATTCCAACATACATTACAAGCAACATTATTCTAAACCCAATTGTAACAACCATAATAACTTTATTCACATTCCACACATTCAAGACGTCTCAAAGTGCTAAAGCTGGTGATGTAATTGAGTTAACTGCTAAACTAGCTAAGTTAAAAGCTTCAAAACCAGGTAATGAACCTTGTGGAGAATTCAATGAGTTGGGTAAGCTGATAGCCTACAAACTAGCCACAGCACTCGGTTTAAATGTTGAGGAGGTTTGCGATGCATTAACTGAGATTACTGGTATTGATAAGGATAAGCTTAGAAGCATGGTTGAGGATATAAATAAGAGGATTACTGAGGTTGAGGAGAAGGTTAAGATACTAGAAAAAAGAATGGAAATGTTTAAGCAAGAGGTTAGGGCAGACATCACAGTTGTTAATAGGGATGAATTTGGGAGAAGACTGCTTTATCCGAATATTGAAGTTGAGGAAGGTGAGTTAAGGATTAAGGTTGACATTGGCTCTGGTCATTATCGTGTTGTTGAGGAGGGTGATCTCAAAACAGCTCTTGAAATAATTACGGATAAGTTGAAGAATGGCGGTACTGTTGTTCTTACTGGCCCTAGGGGTATTGGGAAATCAACGTTATCAGCATTAGCAATTTGGAGATTGCTTGATGCTGGCGAAGTTGGATTAGTAGTTAGAGTTAATGAATTAGTCGATAAGGATAGGATTTACTTTTTTGACGCATTTATTGATAACTACTTAAAAGAGTTCAGAAACATATTTGGCAAGCTCCTCATACTCTACGATCCCTCATCAACAGAAATGTATGGTGAAGAAGGAGAAGTGAGTGTACCTGCGAGAATAACAGATACTATAAAGAATCTTCTAAAAATCGTTAATCGTATTAAGGATTCACCAGCTCTCATCATACTTCCAAGCGATATTTACAATGCTCTAAGCGAGGAGATGAAGAAGAGCCTTGAACAATATGAATTCAAGGTTAAGTTAAGCGATACCAAATTCTTAGGCGAAATCATTAGAGAATACTCAGGCAAGTGCAAAGACAAACTTAATGAAAACGAATTAAATGAACTAGCTAGTAAAGTTGCCGAATATGAAGAGGGCTACACATTAATAGCTAGGCTTGTAGGCATGGAGTTAGCCAAGTCAAACTGCAACATAGATGACATTAAGAGAATGATTGAGAAATCTGAACATAAAGCCAGCGCATTCATTGTCAGCTATATAAACAGCTTCTTCGAGGTCAATGATGATAATAGGGCTAGGGCTTTGGTCGAGATATTCGCATTGAGAAGACCATTCGTTTATATGCAAAGTACTGGGTTTCCGATACTGACACGAGGTATTGTCGAAGTCATTAGGAGAGCCAACGATCCAAGGCAGATGAGCCCAGAGATGATTAACTGGCTGGTCTATAGGCATCACGACCTGATAGAAGACACCATTAAAAGGTTGTTTGATGGCGAGAAATTTGGGGAAGCATCAAAACCATGGAGGTCTATTAGTACTAACATGCCAAAAATAACGGACGAGAATGAAGCAGTAATATACTTCATTGAAAAATATGATAAGAAGTTTCTTGAGGAGTTAAGTCAATTTAGTAATTGCTGGAAGAGGGCGGCATTAATAATTGGTCATGCATTAACTAAGTGGCTAAAGTTACCTGATAAGGATAGGTATAGTGATAGCACGATTGTTGATGCCTTAAATTACTGTGATATTGATGATTACTTACTTGTTGATAATAAAATACCAGATTTCGTAGAGATGCTTGTCACGTATTTATACACCACGTATTTATACACCAACGGTTCAAGGCTTTTTTTATACCTCAGTGGTTCAAGTCCTTTTACCAGGATTTTCGCTAATGAATATGAAAATGCTATTGAAGAAGCAAAGAAGTTGTTAGAAATCTGGAGAAAAAGGGGCGAATCTTATGATTTTGAAGCTAGGTATGCGCTTGGGCTCGCATTAATTGTCGCTGAGGCTGCTAGGCTAGGCAAGGCTGTTAATGAAGATGATGCTGGTATAATCCTCAAAGCAACACTACCTGCTGTACTATTAACTATTCATCCATATGTAAAGTATATTTTAAAAGCATTAGAACCTCTGATGAATAAAGCTCCCCAACAATATCTTGGAATACTAGCCGGAGCATCACAAATGGAACTAGATGCAGATACAGTTAGGCTTATTTATGATGAATTAAAGTACATTCTTTCTAACTTCTTTAATAAGCTTATGGAGCTGGTTTGGCCACTCATGACCGCTGTGCTAGTATGCTCAAACGTACTCCGTAAGCGTATGCACTTTACAAAGGAAGAGGTTGAGAATATTGTTAAGAGTATGTGTGATTTACTTAACGCATTAAAAAAGGAGAGTAATGAGCTAGCAACCATAGCTGAAACATATACATTAATCTCAGTATTGGAGTATTCTAAATATAGGGATTTTATAAGTAAGTATTGCTCTGTAAATGATCCGGTTGCTAGGGCTGTCGAAGTTCTTAAGAGTCTTAGGGAGTTGGCTAATAAGTCAGATGAATTGCTGAAGAATGAGTATTTCATGAACTGGGGCATTTTTGTGACTGAGACATCCCAACAATATATTAAAAAAATGATTACTGATACAGAAGCGATTCTTACGCTTTCATTGGCTGAGTATAAACTTTATAATGGTGCGCTTGATGAAGCTTCAAAAATCTTTAATGAAACAGCTGAAGTATTTGAAAGTATTGGGGATTGGGAAAATTACATAGTTGCTTGTATTTGGTTTTTACTTGCTAAGGTTATTAAGGCCAGAAACATCAATGAATATGTTAATTTAGCTAATGATTTTGAGAAATTATTGATTGAAACACTATGGAATTTCAGACCCACGGCAAATTATTTAGAGATTGCGTCTATGGTTTTAAATAACTATCTTGTTTACTTAGCATCAATAGGTAGGTATGACGATACAGAGAAGATATTAAGTATGTATGGCGTTCTCCTTAATTATGATGAAAAAAGGTCAGTCTTAACTAGGCTCATGCTTAGGTTGCTTGGATTCACTAAGGTTGCTGAGGTTAAACCCGAAGAACTTATTGATGCATACAAAAATGAGACTATTCCTTTCTTACCAGCATTGAAGCTCACGCTGGGCATTGAAGCTAGTGATGCGGAATGCCCCTCCAAAGACTTCGGCTATTACATATTATGTATATATGCATTTTTAGCCGTTAAAGGGGACAGTGATGCCCTGAAGACGTTAAAGGATTCACTTGATGTGGATACACTTAAGTTTGCGCAGGGGCTAGATGGTAAGGCGTTAGTTCAGTTATTAGCACCTGCGACTTCACGCTGTCGATTAGCTTTAATGCTCTACGCCCTAGTTAGTGGTAACGCTGAGTTGGCTAAGAAACATGCACAGTGGGGATCAGAGAAATATAGATTGGTTGGTAGGCTTTTTGGTGATGTTTATGGGGCGTGTTGTGATGTGAGTAGTGAAGGGTTTAAGCTGGCGCTTCTAAAATTATACTACGTTCACAGTGCTAATGAAGCGGTATTATGATTGTTTTGTGGAGTGTTATTGGTTTTGGTGTTTCTTGGTTAGTTTTTATGTGGTAAAAATTGTTAAGGCTAATTTTTATTCTCTTTTTGCTGTAGTGCATGGTTCTTTGACGCACTTCTCTTATGATAGGTATTTTTCTGACACTAGCTTAGAGTATTGTACAAATACACTCTCATAACTATCTCTCTAATCATAATAGTGTCGCCATATATAGAAAAAATTATTAATTCAGATGTTTAAAGAACTGTGCAACACAGCAAATATTCTAATACTGAAATGCTCCCTATCTTAAGGGAGTAAGTGTTCCCTTAGAATGATCCACAGGTTTATGATGCACTGGCTTCATTTTTTCATCATCTTTAGTTAGTGTTTATTCTGTTCTTTAATTCTTTCTAATGTCCACTTGATACTGTTGCGTAATCCTCTCATTACACTCTCATTATTAGTATCAACGTTTCTTATGATAAGTTCTTTAACGTTATTGTTAGCATCTTTAATAATCTCATAGAACAGCGCTACACCTTCTTTCTTACCACTCCCAATATCCTTACTCTTCATACCCTCAAGAACCCTATCTATTAAGTAACGTTTGAATGGTGATATTTCCTCATTAAATTTCAAACTTGGAGTCACATGTATTGTGTTCTTATCAATACGCATCCTTCCCAATTCTGAACCATCCTTTGATAATATGACCTCCTCACCCGTTGGAAGCTTAACTGTAGATGCTTGAGATGTATCTTGTTCAATAGATTCATGCATGCGGGAATTTTCTGTTGAGGGTTGCTGTGTTTCTGATGTATTTTGTGTTGTATTAATTTCTGAGGGTAAGTGTATGGTGAGCCACTTAACTTTTTTTGCTTCAACAATATCTTTTATCTTTCTCTGTGTTTCGGTTAGGTTTGCTGTGTTTCCGCTTTTTACTTCAATAAAGTATATTTCTTCAGGCTTCTCCTCTGTGAGACCCTTAAATGCTATGAAATCTATTGGTCCTCCTATGAATCTGAAATCTTTTAGATTTATACCATAATTTTGAAAATTTAGAAACATTACTATTGGTGCTAAATGTTCACCAACCTTTCCAATGATAGTAGACATTGACCTCTTTATAGCCTCATCCTTTCCTTCCGTTTCTAAATACTCAATTTGTTCTTTCAAATTGTTAATTTCTTTGTTTAACTTTTCAATTTGTTCTTTCAAATCTTTTTCTTTATCTTCACTTTGCTTTTTTAAATTCTTAAGCTCTACTTTTAGAATTGAATAGCGGTGGAATAGTATGATAATTATGGTTAATAAGACGAATATTAACACCCATTCAAGCATACATCCTCACCATTCTAAAGATGCGCACCCATCTTACTGGACTTTTTAGGAAAACCATTGTCATATCTTTCAATAATTTTGAACGTCTTTCCCTTTTTCTCCTCATCCATTAGAATTTTTAATGCGAAGTATTCTGATTTAGTAGGTCTAAACAATCCTTCCATCTCATCTACTGTATAGAATTCACTACTTATGTTGCAACGCTTAGAAATTTTTACCCTCATAAATCCTTTAATAAAGGAAGGTCGTAAAACTTGTATGTACTCATTCCAATGCGTTTTATTTCTAGTCCACGTTGAAAAAATAATTTTTACAATCCCCCTATCAGCAGCTTCTTTTAGATCAATTAATTTACCTGGCACTGCTATACGCCAAAAGGTTCGTGCACAAGTGCGTATTGCTTTACGATAATCCAGCTTTAGAATTATTTCCCTATATATTTCCTCCGTGGGGGTTCCAGCCTCTAGATCACGAAGGGCCCCCACCTTCTTGACATACGGACTCTTTTTAAGGGACATTTTTCTCACCCCCAATATATAGGCTGATGAAAAAGTCGATTATAATACGTTCACATAAAAGCATAAATATATATAAATACAATGTTACCTGTAAGAATTTTTCTATATTTGTATTATATTTTCTAAATTACATCATATGCTTATTTTACATGCATATTGCTTCAATATGAATATAGAAAAAATACTATTAATAGCATGTAATACATGCGCATTTTGATGGAAACATAATATTAGAGTGCATGAGCTGAAACTTAAAGCATTGAACATCTTAAACTAAAATAACTTTTCTCCTTTTTAAGGTCTTATATAATTTATTTGTGAATAGCAATGATGGTTTTGAAGGGCATACGATTACCAGTATTAAAGAGGAAAGCACATGCGCCTACTGCTAAGATTGCTTTCCGCTTAATGCCCTTAATTGCTGTCGTGCGTGGGAATGTTATTGATAAGTATAATGTTGGGCAGGCGAGCGTGCTTATTGTGGATGAGGGTGGGAGGGGGAGGTATATTATTAGTGAGCCTGAAATGAGTGAGGAGGAGCAAAGCATCTATTCGCTTTTGATGGAGTATTTGTATTATAGTTTGAAGCCTGCTGTTGCTGTTGATGATCCTGGTAGGTATGTTGAGAAGTATATTTGGGATGCTGCTGGTGATTTGGGTATTGTTGATGCTGTCTCACGCTCTTTTCAAAAGTATAAGTATTATATTAGTAGGGATGCTTTTGGTTATGGTCTCATAAACGTCCCAATGAATGATCCTTATGTTGAGGAGATTTCATGTGAGGGTTATGATAAGCCTGTTGCTGTTATTCATAGGAAGTATACTGAGTATGATTGGTTGGATACGAATATTAAGTTTGGTAGTGAGGATGTGTTGCGAAGTTTTGTTCAGCGTCTTGCGCAGCGTTGTGGGAAGAGTGTTACTGTTGCAGTACCTTTCACTGATGCGATGACTAAGGAGGGGCATCGTATTGCGGTAACTTTTAGTGGTGAGGTTAGTTTGCCTGGTTCTAGTTTTGATATTCGTCGTTTTCCTGAGGAGCCTTTCACGATTGGTCATATTGTGAAGTTTGGGACTATGAGTCCGCTCATGGCGGCTTATTATTGGTTGCTTGTTGAGAATAAGGGTTTTGTGATGATTATTGGGCCGATGGGTTCTGGTAAGACTAGTATGATTAATTCCCTCGTAACCATGATCTCACCAACGATGAAGATATGCACGATTGAGGATACGCCTGAATTGAGACTGCCCCATGTTCATTGGGAGCGTTTGAAGGCTAGACATACGTACAGTATTACTGAAACAAAGTTTGATGTTAGTTTAATGGATCTCACAAAGCTGTCCATGAGGTTTAGACCAGATTATATTATTGTTGGTGAGGTTCGTGGTGAGGAAATCAGGGCTTTAGTTCAAGCGGCGGCAACTGGACATGGATGCATAACATCGTTTCATGCTGAAAGCCCTGAAGCGGCAATCGTGAGGATGCAGTCACCTCCAATGGATGTTGCACTAGGAGGAATCATGCTTGTTTGGAACTTCCTTCTAATGAATCGTGTTCGCAGGGAGGATGGAAGAATTGTAAGGAGGGCTTTAGTTAGTAAGGAGCTGGTACCAAGTGTTAATGAAATAAGGTTAAGCACAGTTTTTGAGTGGGATGCTCGTACGGACACTTTCATGCCAGATGAGCCTTATGAAGTTGTTAGGAAGAGTTATCGTTTAAAGGAGATTTCGAGGCTTACGGGTTGGTCGGAGGATGATATTGCGGGGGAGCTTGAAGAGCGCTCAGCATTCATAAAGAAGGCTGTTGAAGATGGTAAGATTGCATTTAGTGAGTTTTCAGCAGTTATTGGGGAATTTTATAGTAAAAGGATACTTGGTGATAGGTGATGCGCTTTCGTATTCTTCTGTTGGTCAATTTGGTGTTCTTTATATTTTGGGGTTTTGTGGGTGTTGTGTATATTATACTGGGTATTGTGAGGTCAGTCTTTGCGCCAATAGTTGGTTATGTGTTCTTAGGATTGAGTGTTGGGGGTATTATGAATTTTATCTATTATTATAAATCCAGTTTGGTTGAGAAGCCATTAGTTAAGAAGGCAGTTGTGCGTGTGCGTCCCATCTCAGAAGAATATGCGATCAAGTTCATTTCGAAAAATAAGAGGTTGCAAGTGTTTGCAAAGAAATACAGTATGGGGATGGCTGAAGATTTCCTGAGAGCGGGTATTATAGGAAGTCCGTACATTTATGTGAGCAAATATCTCTTCCTCACATTCATAAGCATGTTCATCACGTTACCAATCGCAATAATACTCGCAATCCTAATACATCCAGTATTCCTCTCACTCGTCAGCATACCAGCGATCCTATTTTACATTCCAAGAATGAGGATAAAGAATGAGACTGGAAACAGGCGCAGGGAAATTGAAGATGAGATACCATTCTTCACAATATACGCAAGTATAATGCAGAGTGTTGG
>Ga0272445_1000153_pt1 | contig 67402 bp, 73 predicted proteins | sample YNPCB0031_FD_194404 | JGI IMG/M metagenome (GOLD analysis project Ga0272445, IMG submission 194404) | Hot spring sediment microbial communities from Yellowstone National Park, WY, United States - YNP-CB-003-1 | ecosystem: Environmental > Aquatic > Thermal springs > Hot (42-90C) > Sediment...
CCCCCCCCGGGTTTTTCCATAGTATTTCTCCATAGGTTTTCCATGACACCTCAGCAGTCGCATGGATCTAGGCTGGGATAATCCGCTACCGGCTTCACGCCATCCCCCCATCCGATCGGAGGGCTTCCACCGATAGATTTATATCGTATACGGATCCATAGATACCGGAGCGGGTTGGCCGTATATGCTTTAAGGATAGTTAAACCTGAATGGATCGATAACGTATTCGGCGAAGGAGTATACTATGGATCCGTGAGGAGGGTCTTCAGGTATGGGGATACGATTCTATTCTTCTCTAAGGTTGAAGGGGTTGGCGATGCTCTTATAGGCTATGGGGTTGTAGAATCCTTCCATAGAAGGAGGGATCTACCCGAGGATATGGCTTCGAGGTTCAGTGAGCATCCGTGGGGATGGCTTATAAAGCTATCATCGCTAGCGAGGCTTAGCGAACCTATACCCTGGGGTAGGCTCGTGGAGCTTGGGGTTATACCTAGGAAGGCTGTGGGTAGATACCTGCATGGATATAGGTTGAAGGATAGCGAAGTCGAAGCTTTAGATCGTATATGTAAGATATAATATTCGAATTTATATCTTTGGACGGTATACATAGTTTACGATTATCTGGAGGGCGGTATGTATTGGTTAAGGTTAGGGTGGATCAGGATCTCTGTATAGGCTGCGGTCTATGCGAATCCCTATGCCCTGAAGTATTCAGGCTATCGGCTGAAGGTAAATCAGAGGTAGTTAACCCTGATGGATGCGATGGATGCGATTGTAGAAGCGTAGCCGATCAATGCCCAGTATCCGCTATAATAGTGGAGAAGTAGGATCTAAGCAGATCCATCGTACCATAACCCAACCCCGATACTTTATCCCCTTCCCAAAGCTATACATCTAGGTATGGCTCGATGGGAGTACTTCAAGCCTGAGAGGAGGAGCTTCCATCTATCCATACTCATACCTGGAAGCCTCGTAGACGAGGTGGATCACCTCAGGGATAAAACCCTCATCGTAGGATTGATAGGTAGGGCTGCAGCCGTATTCAGGGTTGATGAGATATGCATATACAGGGATCTATACGGTGTGAAGGATCAGAGTAGATCCGTAGATCTCATCTCATCAATCCTACGCTACATGGAGACACCCCCTCATCTCAAACGTAAACTCATAGGTTTAAAGCCTGAGCTTAAGTATGCGGGGGTACTCCCACCCCTAAGGCTGCCAAGCCATACACCTCCCAGGAGGATGGAGGAAGCAGTCTCAGGTGAGGTTAGGGAGGCTGTAGTCGAGAGGAGCGGGGCTGAATCCTATGTAGACGCAGGCTTCGATAAGCTTGTGAAGCTTGTAGGTGCATCACCCCCACGCGGATCCAGGATTACCGTTAGGATAGTAGCGGATAGGGGGGAGGTATACTGTAAGCCTGTAGACCCATCTAAGCTTAGAGTATACTGGAGCTTCCAGGTATCCACACCGGATAAGCCGCTCAAGGATATCCTAGAGGATTACCGTAGCAGGGGGCTGGTTATAGCTACATCCAGGTATGGGGATCCCATCGAGCTCTTGATAGATGAGCTTTCACGTAGATTAGCATCCACGAGGAGTTTAGCTATACTATTCGGCTCACCTAGGGAGGGGTTGAGGGAGATAGCCGGTAGACAGGGGTTCAAGCTGGGAGACTACGTGGACTACATCGTCAACACAATACCGGAGCAGGGCTCATACACCGTTAGGACTGAGGAGGCTGTATACGCAACCCTAGCTATAATAAACCTTGCATCGTCGAGTAGGTATACCCGTTAACCTTTATATCTAGGGTTAGCCGCCTAACTAGGCTAGCGAAGGGTAGGAAGGATTATGGGTAGAAGGAAGAGGAGAGCTCCTAGGCGTGGCAGCTTAGCCTTCATACCTAGGGGTAGGGCTGAATCTATAAAGCCTAGCGTAAAGTATTGGCCGGATCCACCCCTAGCTAAACCGTCGCTACTAGGCTTCCCAGGATATAAAGCAGGTATGACCCATGTATTCATTGTTGAGGATGAGCCTACAGTCTATAGGGGTAGGGAGGTATGCTATCCGGCTACCATAATAGCTACGCCGCCGGTTAAAGTTATGGCCGTAAGACTGTACGCCGATACGGTCGATGGGTTAAAGGCTCTGACAGAGGTTTGGCATCCAAACCTGATAAAGGATGCATGGCGGAACTTCAACGCCCCTAAGGAATACGATTTCCAATCCAAACTCGGAGAGGTCGAGGAGGCTAGAGGATTCGCAGGGGAGGTTAGGGTTATACTCGGAGCTTCACCGAAGCTCGCAGGTTTATCCCAGAAGAAGCTCGATCTGATAGAAGTTAGGGTGGGTGGTGGAGACTTATCTGAAAGGTTAGACTACGCTCTATCGATCCTAGGTAGCGAGGTTAGGGTAGGAGAAGTCTTCAAGCCCGGTATATACGTAGATGTCTCTGCTGTCACTAAGGGTAAAGGCTTCCAGGGAGAGGTTAAACGCTGGCATGTACATAGGCTTCACCACAAAACTAGGGAGGGTGTTAGGGGTGTAGGTACTCTAGGTCCGTGGACGCCTGCCAGGGTTATGTATACGGTACCTAGACCTGGACAGCTAGGCTTCCACCTTAGATGCGAATACAATAAACGTATACTTATGATAGGTAGCGACGGAAGCCTGGTTACACCTCCAGGCGGGATCACGGGTTTCGGCATAGTATCCACCGACTATATTCTACTGAGGGGTAGTATCCCAGGATCTAGGAAGCGTCTCGTGATCCTAAGATACCCTGCTAGACCTCCAAGCACGATACCCGCCGAGCCTCCAAAGATAACGTACATATATAGGGGAGGGTAGATGGCTGTGAGCGTAGATCTTATACCAGTCTTCGATCTTGGAGGCGTTCAGGTAGGCTCGGTGGAGAAGCCTAGGGTGTTCTCCTATCCAGTCCATACATTCCTGATAAGGAGGGTTGTAGATATACTGCAGACGCATAGGAGGCAGAAGCAGGGTAGGGATCCTATGGCTGGTAAACGTACATCGGCTGAATCGCTAGGTGTAGGCTACGGTCTAGCTAGGGTTCCTAGAGTGAAGGGTACGTATAGAGCTGCGTTCGTTACCATGGCTGTTAAAGGTAGATCCGCTCATGCACCTACATCCATGAAGATCGTATACAAGAGGGTGAATAGGAGGGAGAAGCGTCTAGCTCTAGTATCGGCTATATCGTCCACAGGTATACCTGAATTCGTAGCTAAACGCGGGCATGTAATCGAAGGTGTTAAACATATACCCCTAGTAGTAGTGGATGATATAGAAGCAGTGAAATCGGCTAGGGAGGCTAGAGACGTATTGAAGAAGCTTGGTTTATGGAGCGATGTAGAGAGGGTGTATAGAGGCTTGAGAGCTAGAAGTGGTAAGCCTAGACGTAGGGGTAGGGTTAAACGTGTAGGTAGGGGTCCATTGATAGTGGTGTACGAGGATAGAGGTGTAGGTTTAGCTATGCGTAACATCCCAGGTGTAGATGTGGTAGAGCTTAGATCGCTAAACCCTGAGCATCTAGCTCCAGGAGGATACCCTGGTAGGCTCACCCTATGGAGCCTATCAGCCTTCAGAAAGCTGGATGAGATAGCTGGGAGGGTGTATATGGCTTATGCCTAGCATCGAAGAGCAGCTGAAAGCTAGGAGGATAATACTTTACCCGATAGCATCGGAGAAAGCTATGACGTTGATAGAGAAGGAGAATACGATAGCGTTCGCCGTAGATATTAAAGCATCCAAGAAGGATATCTGGAGAGCTGTGGAGATCCTATACGAAGTCGAAGTCGAAGATATACGTACGGTTATAACCCATAAAGGTTATAAGAAAGCCTACGTTAGACTCGCCGAAGGCTACTCAGCTTCAGACCTAGCTATAAGGCTTGGTATGATATAGGGGTGCTAAGCCTATGGGTAGACGTATACGTGCACAGAAGATAGGTAGAGGCTCTCCCCCCTGGAAGGCTCCGACGCATAGGAGGATAGCTCCTGTAAGATACCCTCAGACAGATAAGCCTCTCAAAGGGTTGGTGGAGGAGCTGCTCCATGAACCTGGACGCGGAGCCCCTATAGCTAAGATAAGACTCGAGGATGGGAGGATATTCTACAACGTAGCCGTCGAATCCCTGAAGGTGGGTGATACGATCTACATCGGAGGCGGAGAGTTAAACGTAGGATCGATAACCCCCCTCAAATACGTTCCAGACGGCTCCACGGTATGCAACATAGAGTGTAGACCTGGATCCGGGGGTAATATCGCTAGATCATCTGGGACATACGCTACGGTTTTAAGCCATGCAGGCGGGTATGTAACGCTCCAACTCCCATCAGGTAAGATCGCGGTGGTATCCGAGGAGTGTAGAGCGACGATAGGGGTTGTAGCCGGTGGTGGACGCATAGAGAAGCCATTCCTCAAAGCTGGGACGAAGATGAAGTGGATGAGGGTTAAAGGTAGGAAGTGGCCTATAGTTAGAGGTGTAGCTATGGCTGCGGTGCATCACCCCCATGGTGGTGGTAGACATCAGAGTGAAGGTCATCCTACGACGGTCTCTAGGAATCTACCGCCTGGAGCGAAGGTCGGACATATATCGGCTAAGAGGACTGGTAGGAAGTAGCCGGGAAACCCTTATATCCAGCCTAATATTCTAGATCGGTTAGCGATACGTTATGCCGCGTGAATTCGTGTATAGAGGCTATACATGGAGCCAGATTAAGGATATGTCTAGCGATGAGTTTATCAAGCTTCTCCCATCTAGGCAGAGACGCAGCCTCCTAAGAGGTCTTAAACCCGAGCAGGTGAAGCTACTGGAGAAGATAAACCTAGCGATAAAGGGAGAGTATAGTAAGCCTATAAAGACTCATTGTAGGGATATGGTGATACTTCCAAAGATGGTTGGTCTAACCATACACGTATACGATGGGCATAAATTCGTCCCGATAACTATAACCGAGAAGATGATAGGCCACTACCTAGGTGAATTCGTACCTACCAATAAACCTGTGAAGCATGGAGCGCCGGGTGTAGGTGCTAGTAGAGGATCTATGTACGTACCGCTTAAGTAGCATAGTATCCGGATATAATATTTTTACCTATGATCGCAGGCATTAGTTTAGCTCAATGATCTATAGAGGCTTATTCGTGGGTAGATTCCAGCCCTTCCATATAGGCCACCTTAAAGCCGTAAGCTGGATACTAGGTAGGGTGGATGAGCTTATAATAGCTATAGGTAGCGCTCAGTATAGCCATACGCTTCAGAACCCGTTCACAGCAGGTGAGAGGCTTGAGATGATCAGAGCATCCCTTATAGATGAGGGTATAGATCTATCGCGGGTAGTAACCGTGACTATACCCGATATACATGTACACAGCCTATGGGTTAGACTCGTAGTCTCCCTATCACCTAGATTCCATGTAGTCTACTCCAACGAGCCTCTAACCCGTAGATTATTCGAGGAGGAGGGCTTCAGCGTAGAGGGTATACCTTTCTTCGATAGGGAGACGTACAGCGCTACAGAGGTTAGGAGACGTATACTCGAAGATGGCGATTGGAGGAGCTTAGTACCCGGCGCCGTAGCTAAGCTTATAGATGAATTCAAAGGTGTGGAGCGTATCAAGAATCTAGCTAGGACAGATAGGGTTGAGGAGCCTAAACCTGGAAATATGCTCGGGATATAGATTAACCCGCCATCCTACACTCTACTAGAAGCTCTAGGCATGATTATGATAGATTCCTCCGGATCACCTAAAGCCGTATAATCGCCCCTCACATACATCAAACCCGTATAAGCCGCGGTAGCCGCGTCAAGCTCGTGAACAGTCGGATCGACGCTGTGGATCTTAAGACCCAGCTTCTCTAAACCCGATCTAAGATTATACCGATCCTTCTTAGCTCTAGGTAGGCCTAGGATATCCTGTGCTCCGCCGGGATAGACCTCTATAACCTCGAAGCCTAGCCCCTCGATTACAGATTTAAGCTTCATACCTCTCTCGGTTAGCATACGCATAGCTCCAAGCGTCACGGGTAGGAACCTTATACCCGCCCTTCTAAGCATAATATCGCATAGTCTTAGATGGGGTCCATGCTCCTCCATGCTCCTTCTACCCCTAGGGAGACCTAGGGGTGCATCGATAGCTACAACCTTAGGACTGCATCCGGCTATAGCCTCCACTATCTCTTCATCCGTATATATTATCGATGTATAGGCATCCAGCGACGGATGGTGAAGTATACAGAAGCCTGTAGGTCTCCTAGGAGATCCAGCTAGATCCAGCCCGATCACTACGATAGATTCGATAGACATCTAGAATACCGGTATAAACTCCTCCTTAACATCGTTCTCGGATATGAGTAGGAGATCGACGCCATCGCCGCTGGTAGCATCACGCATAGAAGCAGCCTTAATACTCTTGATGGCTAGCTCCCTAGCATCCATCAGCCCGATATCCCTCCTATACCCTGATTCTATAACGCCTATAGCTACCTCCGCGCCTGATCCTAGAGCCGTATAGTTATCCGGTAAAACTACTCCGAGCGGATCTAATACGTAGAGGCTGTATCCCTCATCCCGATCGTATCCGCCTACGACTATCTCTGTGAGGAGCGGGTACATCCTATGGTATATGAGTATATTGGATGTAAGCTTAGCAGCCGATCTAACCGAAGCCGATCTATTAAGCTCAAGCTCCAATATCCTAATCTCTGCTCTTATAAGATCTGCTAGAGACTGCATATCTGATACCAACCCTGCGCATGCGAAACCTATGCGATCAGCTATACGGAAAACCTTCTTAGCCCTACGACTCAGTATATACCCTCCATAGCTTAGCCTCTTCTCCGAAGCTAGAATAACACCATCCCTCGCTACTATACCCACGGCTGTAGCCCCTGGAAGATACTGGAAAGCCATACCTGATCAAATCTAGTCATGGGCTATAGCTATATATTAGAGTTTCCCCGTGGATTAGTCGAAGGTTTTCAGAGGGTATGATTGAAGCAGATAGCTAAAAGTCTTCCTAAGCCGGTTAGGATAAGCTACTCTATAAACCTATCTAATCTAGGAGACGCTATCCTACCCACCTCTGCGGCGGGTAGCTGCACCTCCTCTTATCTACCGGATCGCTGTATAGCCTCCAGAACCCGCGTCTAAAATCCTCGGCTACGATCCCAAGCTCCCCGGCTAGGTAGTCGCTTATCAAAACCTCTACTTCGGTATCAGAGATGAGGGTATCGCATACAACCTTAGGCGATTCCACATCGGCCTCGGATATCCACACCTCCACCGATGACGGGAGGACATACATCCTCACAGGACCGGCGACGGTTCCGTAGCTCTCGATCCTAGCCTCCATCAACCTGCTGTAGAGGCCTAGCTCATTAGCTAGCTTAATCGGTATAAGGATCTGGGGGGAGTCCGCTTCGAAACCGCTATTGACGAGGGCTACTACGCTAGCATCCTTAATAGGCTCATACCTAGTCCTTATCCTTAAGCAAATCCTTATCGCCATCTCAATCACGTGACGCTCTTAGAAGGTAAAGCCTACCTATCCTCCTCCTCGGTATAGGCATCCTACCCAGCCTATACAGCCTACCAATCCTAGCCATAAGACCCTACCTCTATAATATCTCTAGGCTCGCCCTAAAATATCTTTAGCTCCACGGCAGCGGGTACCTCCCACTCTAGATAACAAGCTCTATAGGCGTCATACCAGTTTAACACCCCGATGTGGATACCGCATCCCAAGCATCTATCTCGGATCTACCTACATCCCTCCATATCTCCTTCAAGATTCCCGGCAACTTAAAATACGGATGCTGCTAAACGCTTCAACCCCTTGAAACACTGTACCGATATGCATCCTCGCCCCCTAAGCTCGTATATCCCCTTCAAGAGGGTATGAACACCTTAAGTTCATCTATAAGCTTCTTAAAGACCGCGCTCCTATCCACGCCTACGACTGCCTTAAGCTCGATACTCTCGTGTTCATGCTTTAACTTCACGATCAGACTTAGCTAGGATACCGTTTAAAGTCGGCATATTCAGAAGCTATCGGTAACCCCATCCCTAGGAAATACTTATCTACTACTCCAATACATGTCTTCAAAGGATAGGTTGATATATACCCCGGTATGCTACTTCGATCTTAAATCGGGTATACTCTGCCCTAGGTGTGAAGCTAAACTCCGCAGCGGGGAGATAACAGAGCTGGATGTAGAGGTGGCTAAGCTTCTCGTAAACCTCGAATCTAGGTTTACCCCCCTCCAGAAGGCGTCGTTCATCAAAGCTGTAGATACAGAAGGGTATATATTCGTGGTGGTCGGGCGTGGCGATCTAGCTAGGCTCAGCCCTATAATCGGTGAGCTTCGTAGGATCCTATCGGATAAGCTTGGCAAACATACTATACTATTAGAGAATCAGTGTGATCCTAGACCGCTACTGGAAGATCTTCTAAGCCCGTTGAGGATAGTCGGTATGAATACCGTCTGGATACCTGACGGTACACGTGAGCTTCACATCATAGTTAGCGGTAGTAGGCGTAACCTACCAGTCTCGGAGAGAATCCTACATTCCATCGTGGAGAAGCTATACGGTACATCCCTACGCCTCACATTCGAATCCCCTATCGTAAATCGTAGGAGCGGTAGGCGTAGACCCGCTAAGACCGATAGGATACGCTAGCTTCCATAATCCTTATCATGAAACGTTTATATCTAGGCCGAGCATCCTCTCATCTCTAATAGTAGATATGACAGCCGAAGTTATACCTGCTGTAACGGAGAGCGGGCAGCCTATCCTTATACTCAAGGAGGGTACCTCTAGGGTTAGGGGTAGAGATGCTCAGATAAACAATATAACGGCGGCTAGGATAATAGCGGAGATGGTTAAAACATCGTTAGGGCCATCCGGTATGGATAAGATGCTCGTCGATACGCTTGGCGACGTTACGATAACGAACGATGGAGCTACGATACTTAAGGAGATGGATGTGCAGCATCCTGCAGCTAAGATGATGGTCGAGATAGCTAAAGCTACAGATAGCGAGGTAGGTGATGGTACGACTAGCGTAGTAGTTTTAGCAGGGGAGCTCCTAGCTAAAGCTTTAGAACTACTCGAGCTTAACGTACATCCATCCATCATAGTCGACGGGTATAAGAAGGCTTTAGATGAAGCTTTAACTGTTCTAAAGTCGATAGCCGTTAAGGTGGATCCGCTGGATAGGGAGACTCTGATGAAGGTTGCTATGACGGCTATGGGTACTAAAGCTGTTAAGGAGGGTAGGGATCATCTAGCTAAGCTCGTCGTAGATGCTGCGCTACAGGTCGTTAGGAGGGTTGGGGATAGGTACATGGTGGATCTAGATGATATCAAGGTGGAGAAGAAAGCTGGCGGTACGATACTCGATACACAGCTTATCAAAGGTGTGGTTTTAGATAAGGAGGTTGTACATGCAGGTATGCCTAAGATCGTTAGGAACGCTAAGATCGCTCTACTCAATTGCCCTCTAGAGATAGAGAAGACGGAGTTCGATGCTAAGATAAACATAGAAACTCCGGAGCAGATGAAGGCTTTCCTCGATGAGGAGTCTAGGATGCTTAAGAATATGGTTGATAATATAGCTGCTACTGGTGCTAACGTGGTATTCTGCCAGAAGGGTATAGACGATATGGCTCAATACTTCCTAGCAAAGAAGGGAATACTAGCAGTAAGAAGAGTTAAGGAGTCTGATATGCAGAAGCTTTCAAGAGCTACGGGAGCAAGAATAGTAACAAACATAGACGATCTGAAACCTGAAGATCTAGGATCTGCGGAGCTAGTAGAGGAGAGGAAGATCGGGGAGGATAGGTGGGTGTTCGTAGAGGGCTGCATCAACCCGAGAGCTGTATCGATACTAATAAGAGGTGGAGCTGATAAGGTTGTGGAGGAAGCTGAACGCTCCATCCATGATGCCCTATGCGTCGTTAAAGACGTCATAGAGTATCCATACCTAGTATTCGGAGGCGGGGCACCAGAGGCTGAGGTTGCGTTGAAGATTAGGAAGTGGGCTGAGAAGCTTTCCGGTAGGGAGCAGCTCGCCGTACTGAAGTTTGCAGATGCGTTGGAGGTAATCCCCTCGGCTTTAGCCGAAAACTCAGGTCTAGATGCTATAGATATAATGGTGGAGCTTAGAGCTAGACACGAGAAGGGGCAGATATGGGATGGGGTTAACGTAATCGGAGGAGGTATCGGCGATATGAAAGCTTTAGGTGTATACGAGCCTCTAGCGGTTAAAGAGCAGATCCTTAAATCCGCCGTAGAAGCTGCTACATCGCTACTAAGGATAGACGATGTGATAGCAGCCGGTAAACTTAAGGAGGAAGGGAAGAAGGAGAAGAAAGAGGAGGAAGGCGAGGAAGAGAAATCCAAGCCGGAGCTAGATTAAGTATAGCTTGCAGGATCTATAACCCTCCATCCTATATTCTCAACCACGCAATCCATACATAGCTTTTTTCTCCCTGCCCCATTCCCTCATCTAAGTGGGTGGATCAACTATATTTACGAATGACCTGTTTATATCTAGGTCGAGCCGCTCTTCTAGAATTTGTAGGATCCGTTAGGGAGTGATCGTATGCTCGAATTCAGATGGCATGGTAGAGCTGGGCAGGGTATAATCACAGCTATAAGGCTTCTAGCATCATCCGCTATATTAGAGGGTAAATATGTTCAAGCATTCCCGCAGTTTGGACCTGAACGTATAGGTGCACCTATCGTTGGCTACTGTAGGATATCTGAAACGCCGATAACGCTCCACGGACCTATAGAATCGCCGGATATAGTAGCTGTCCTAGATCCCACGATTATAGGCTTAGTAGACGTAGTGGAAGGGTTGAAACGTGATGGTATAATGGTTGTTAATAGTAAGGATGATCCTAGGAAGTTAGCTGCGAAGCTTGGGGTAGCTCGAACTTACACGATCGATGCTACCGGTATATCCCTGGATATTATGGGTTCAGGTAGAGCTGTGAATATAGCTGTCATGGGAGCTGTAACCGGGGTTACAGGTATAGTTTCCCGTGAATCCCTCGTCAAAGTTCTATCAGAGAGGTTTACCGGTAGGATACTCGACATGAACCTGAAGGTGCTGGATAGAAGCTTGAAGGAGGTGAAGGGAGTTGAAGGCTAAGGGGTGGCGTGAGATACCTATCGGAGGTATACTAGTGGAGCCAGGATCAGCTGCTGAATATAGGACTGGCGATTGGAGGCTTTTCAAGCCGGTTATAGACTACTCTAAATGTATAAAGTGCCTACTCTGCTGGATATACTGCCCTGAACCTGCTGTATCGAGGAGGGATGATGATAGCGTAGAGATCGACTACTACCACTGTAAAGGATGCGGTATCTGCGCATCTGAATGCCCTGTTAAAGCTATATCTATGGTGGAGGAGGCGAGGTAGGATGGCTGCATGGGCTCCTGGGCGTACACTAGCTATGAACGGCAACGAGGTTGTAGCATATGCCGTTAAACAGTGCAACGTAGATGTGGTGGCGGCATACCCTATAACACCTCAGACGATCATAGTCGAAGCGTTCAGTACATATGTTGCGGATGGTCTCGTAGATACGCGATTCATATGCGTGGAATCCGAGCATTCAGCTATGTCTGCATGTATAGGTGCAAGCCTTATGGGTGCTAGAGTGTTCACAGCTACCTCGAGTCAAGGATTAGCCCTTATGCATGAAGCTCTATACGCAGCTTCAGGTCTTAGATGCCCGATAGTCATGGCCGTCGTTAACAGAGCTTTATCGGCTCCGATAAACATACACTGCGATCACTCGGATATGATGGGTTCGAGAGATTGCGGATGGGTGCAGATATTCGTAGAAAACGTTCAGGAAGCATACGACTTCACCATACAGAGTTTCAGGATAGCCGAGCATCCAGATGTACTATTGCCGGTCGCCGTGAATCTGGATGGATTCACTATATCCCACTGCGTAGAGAATTTCATAACGCTTACAGACGAGGAGGTTTTAGGATTCATACAGCCTAAACGCAGCACACCTGTCTACTGGCTTAATCCCGATAAACCTATAACCGTAGGGGCTCTTACTCTTCCAGATTACTACTACGAGGTTAAGAGGCAGCAGGTTGAAGCTATGGAGAACGCTTACAGAGTCTTCCTAGATACGGTTAGAAGGTTCGCAGACCTGACGGGTAGAAGGTATAATCCGATAGAAGTTTGGGGTAGCGATGACGCTGATGCAGCTATAATACTGCTAGGCAGCACCGTAGGGTTGATGAGGAGCATAGCTTCAAGGTATGATGGTAGGATCAAAATCGTATTCCCCAGATTATTCAGGCCGTTCCCATCAGAGGATCTTAAGAGAGTTCTCGAAGATGTGAAGGTCGCAGCCGTTATGGATAGGGCTATAGCTTTCGGAGCACCCCTTAACCCGTTAGCTTCAAGCGTAGCTTCAACCATACTCCTCGAAGGTCTAGATACTAAACTAGTAAACTTCGTCTACGGATTGGGTGGTAGAGACTTAAAGCTATCGGAAGCTGAGTATATAGCGAATTACACGTTGAAAGCCGCTGAAACAGGGGTTATAGATAAGCCTGTAAGCTTCATAGGGGTGAGGGAGTAGGTATGTCGATACCTATTAAAGCCGTAGCTAGGGAGGAGTATCTGAGTCCTGGTCACCGCCTCTGTGCAGGATGCGGCTCAGCTATAGCTATAAGGCTAGCTCTCAAAGCTCTCAGAGGTCCTACGGTGGTAGCTCAGGCTACAGGATGCGTCGAGGTATCTACGACGATATATCCGCATACAGCTTGGAGAATTCCTTGGGCTCATATACTTTTCGAGAATGCTGCAGCCGTAGCCTCAGGTATGGAGGAGGCTGTGAGGATTCTAAGGAAGAAGGGTGTGATAGATAAGGATATAGATGTTATAGCGATCGCAGGTGATGGCGGGACCTTCGATATAGGTATACAAGCGTTATCAGGCGCCTTGGAGAGGGGTCATGACTTCGTATATATATGCTACGATAACGAGGCATACATGAATACGGGTATACAGAGATCCGGGGCTACTCCTAGGGGGGCTTCGACTACGACATCCCCTGCTGGTAGGGTTATACCTGGGAAGAGAGAGGTTAAGAAGGATCTTATAGGTATAGTCGTAGCTCACGGTATACCATACGCCGCTACGGCTTCGATAGCCTATCCTGGAGATTATATAGCTAAGGTTAGGAAAGCTATAGAAGTTGAAGGCCCGGCTGTTATACATGTGCTAGCTCCATGCCCGTTAGGATGGGGTAGCGAACCCTCTAATACCGTCAAGCTAGCTAGGTTAGCCGTTCAGACGAGGATATTCCCGGTGTACGAGGTAGTGGAGGGACGCTATAAATTGAATGTTAAGGTATCGAAGCCTCTACCGATCGAAGAATATCTTAAGCTTCAAAGGAGGTTCCAGCATCTATTCAGACCGGAATTCAAGGATGAGCTTGAAGAAGTTAGACGAATAGTGGAGGAGCGCTGGAATAGGATACTAGAATTATGCGGTGAGAAGCCTAGCTAGATCGATAGATTCATGGAGGCATATGATGTAGCGGTAATCGGAGGAGGACCTGCAGGTTTATCTACGGCTACCTCCGCATCTAAACTCCATGTAGATACGATTCTTTTCGAGGAGCATGAAAGTATAGGTCTACCATGGCATTGTGCCGGTATAGTTAGTTCGAATAGGTTGAGATCCCTCCATATAGATGGGGTTGAGGAGGCTATTCTAGCTAAATTCGATACGGTGGACGTATACCTATCCTTACGCCATGCATTCAGTATAAGGAGTATTACGCCTCAACTGGTTTTAGATAGGGTTGCATTCGATAGGCTTCTAGCCGAGAAAGCTTCATCGCTTGGTGTAGAGTTAAGGCTTGGAAGTAGGGTTAAGAGTTTAAGGTATAAACCTGGCGGCTTGATAGATGTAGATGCCGGTAGCGATGGGTGTAGGTGTAGGGTAGCAGTATTAGCGGAGGGTCTACCAGGGGTGTTAGCTGGGAAGCTGGGCTTCGATGTGCATAGACTTAAACCGCTTCCATCCATTCAATATCTAGTCCATGTGGATCCGAGCTCCTTACCTAGGGCTGTCGAGGTACATCTACTCCCCGCCGTATCGCCGCCATTCTTCTTATGGGTTATACCGATCGATGAAAATCTATGTAGGGTGGGCTTAGCTTCCGGTGATGCTAAGAAGCTGAAGCTTCTGATAGAAGGATTCCTATCCAAGAGATTTAAGAGTTGGAGGATGCTATCCGAGAGTAGATGGGCTATACCTGTTGGAGGCCCTCTGCATAGGACTGTTGGAGAGCGTATACTCCTCGTAGGCGATGTCGCAGGGCAGGTTAAACCTACTACAGGTGGGGGTATAATCTCCAGTATAGTATGCGGTATGATAGCGGGTAAAGTATCCGCTCTAGCATCGATAGAAAACGATTATACGCTATTAGATAGGTATGAAGCGTTATGGAGGAGATTCTTCGGTTTCAACTTCAAGATACAGAGGATAGTTAGAGGAGTGGTTGATAGAGCATCGTGGAGGATTCTATCATCGGTGGTAGAATCCATCTCCATGGAGTATGGAGTGCTCGAGGTAGCTGATCTCGATACGCAGATAGATCTAATCTTCAAGCTTGCATCATCGCCGAATCTGGTATCGAGGGTTGCTAGAAGCTTCGCTTCGGCTTTAGCATAGGATACGAGTCTATCCCAGTTTTCGAAGGGTTTGATTCACGTATAAAAGCTGGTTTTAAACGCTTATAGATTATCTAAGGTTTTCACGCTGTTCATATTTACCTCTATCCTCGAACCAGGTTACGGTATGGAAGCGATCCCGGCGGGTAGAGTGGAGGGCTGCCTGAATGCATGCATCTCGGTCAAACTTTATTAATCTATGAAGCTTCATTATCTATGTCGGAGTATCAGGGGTCAACTATATGGTTGTTAGAGAACTTAGACTTCAGGTTGCTGAGATGCGGAATCAACGCGATATAGGTCGATGTAAAGCTAGGATCGACTCCTACCTTCTAGAGAAGATAGGCGTAGCGATAGGCGATATTATCGAGATCGTAGGTAACAGGTCTACTGCTGCTATAGCTTGGCCTGCATATCCTGAAGATGCTGGTAAACCTATAGTGAGGATGGATGGTATAACTCGTAAGAACGCTGAGGTATCGATAGGCGAATATGTAACCGTTAGGAAGGCTAGGGTTAAGGTTGCCCGCGCTGTATCGCTTGCACCTGTAAGCGTTAAGCTACATGTCCAGGATGAGAATCTCTACGAGTTTCTAAAGAATAGGCTTATAGATCTACCTGTAGTTCAAGGCGATATAATCCAGCTATCCCTATTCGGTAACCCTGTTAACTTCATGGTTGTAAGATCATCCCCTAAAGGTGTAGTTAAGATAGATTATGATACTCAGATTAAGCTCCTCAAAGAACCTGCTCCAGAACGCACTAGGATAGCGTACATAACATACGATGATATAGGCGGGTTGAGGGAGCAGGTTCAGAGGATTCGCGAGCTCGTAGAGCTTCCCTTAAAGCATCCAGAGCTATTTAAGCGTCTAGGTATAGAGCCTCCTAAGGGTATACTTCTCTATGGTCCTCCGGGATGCGGTAAAACGTTGTTAGCTAAAGCCGTAGCTAACGAGAGTGATGCATACTTCATAAGCATAAACGGGCCTGAGGTTATGAGTAAGTTTTACGGTGAGTCTGAGGCTAGGCTTAGAGAGATATTCAAGAAGGCTGAGGAGAATGCTCCTGCTATAATATTCATAGATGAGCTGGATTCGATAGCTCCTAAGAGGGAGGAGGTAACCGGGGAGGTGGAGAGGAGGGTTGTAGCACAACTACTAGCACTAATGGATGGATTGACGACCCGCGGTAACGTTATCGTTATAGGTGCTACCAATAGACCTAACGCTCTAGATCCAGCTCTACGTAGACCTGGGAGATTCGATAGGGAGATAGAGATAGGTATCCCGGATAAGCAGGGTCGGCTCGAAATACTACAGATACATACTAGGGGTATGCCTCTAGCTGACGATGTGGATCTAGCGAAGCTTGCGGAGATAACTCATGGATATACGGGGGCTGATCTAGCCGCTCTAGCTAGGGAGGCTGCTATGAAAGCCCTACGTAGATACCTACCGGAGATAGATTTGGATGTGGACTCCATCCCGATGGAGATTTTAGAGAAGATGGAGGTTAGGATGGATGATTTCATGCAAGCATACCAGGAGATAACACCCTCGGCTTTAAGGGAGGTTGAGATAGAGATACCTGATGTAAGATGGGATGATGTAGGCGGATTACAGGATGTTAAACAGCTTCTAAGGGAGAGTATAGAGTGGCCTCTCAAGTATCCGGATAAGTTTAAAGGATTAGGGTTGAAGCCTCCTAAGGGTATACTTCTCTATGGTCCTCCGGGATGCGGTAAAACGTTGTTAGCTAAAGCCGTAGCTAACGAGAGCGGTGCAAACTTCATAGGTGTTAAGGGGCCTGAAATCTTCAGTAAATGGGTTGGGGAATCTGAGAAAGCTATAAGGGAGATATTCAGGAAGGCTCGTATGGCTGCTCCATGCATAGTATTCTTCGACGAGGTGGATTCTATAAGCCCGGCTAGGGGTGTCGGTTACGCGGATTCAGGTGTTACCGAGAGGGTTGTAAGCCAGCTGCTAACGGAGATGGATGGGCTGACAAGTATAGCGAACGTCATAGTTATAGGTGCTACTAACCGTCCAGACTTGGTAGACCCAGCTTTACTCAGACCCGGCAGATTCGATCGTCTAATCTACGTGCCTCCACCCGGCGAGATGGATCGCCTCGAGATACTGAGGGTTCATACTAGAGCTATGCCTCTAGCTGACGATGTGGATCTAGAGAAGCTCGCTAAGCTGACGGTAGGATTCTCCGGGGCTGATCTAGAGATGCTCTGTAGGGAAGCAGGGTTCAACGCTTTGAGGAAGTATATCGATAGCAAATCTGACATACGCGTTACGCTCGACGACTTTATGAAGGCGTTGGAGGTTGTTAAGCCGTCGATAATACCTGAGATTGAGGAGTGGTATCAGAGCTTCACCTCAAGGTTTAAACGTAGGATGATACGTAGCTCTACACCTATAGCATAGAATCTAGGTGTATCCCTGTATGGTTAAATCCAGTCTTACCTACATGGTATTGGAAGCTTTGAAGCGTAGAGGTGGATCCGCAGAGGATGAAGAGCTCTACCTAGACGTATCTAAGGTATCGGAGTTAACTCGTAACACCTTCATGAAGCTTCTGATGAAGCTGGAGATATCCGGTATAGTTAGGGTCTACAGGCTATCTAAGGATAGGTTTAAAGTCGAGCTTATCTCCACCGGTTAACGGAACCACCCCTCTAAAGTTCTACTCTTACCTATCGCCTTCAGATTATCGGCTATAATCTTGACAGCTTTAGTAACTCTATCCTCGCTGAAATCTCTCTCCCCGCATAGGAAGTCTACCGTCCCATCGATATCCGGCTGCCTCCACTCAAGCCTATAATCGCTGCACACCTTGGGTTCTAGGAATATTTTTCTAATCTCATCGACCGGGATCTGCTGCTTGACATCCAATATTCTAAGCACAGATTTAGCATCCCCATACCTCCTCACATAATCTAGAGCCCTCTTAGGCCCTACACCTTTAACACCATCTGGATAATAGTCTGTCCCAACCAGTATAGCTATATCTATAAGCTGCTCCCTAGTCACCTTCAAGGTGGATAAAACCTCGTCTAATACTATAAGTTCAGGCTCCACCTCAACGTATACATCCCTCCCTGGAAGCTTCCTCCTACCGACTACGCTTAAATTCCTAACAACCCTTACAGCTCCGAATAGTAGTGCATCATGATCCTGGCTTACAGCAGCCCATGCATCACCCCTTATAGTCATCCAAGCTGCCTGAGCCTCCCCCTCGGATGGGGCCTCCACGTATGGTATACCTAGAAGCCTAAGAAGCCTCTTAGCATCCTCAGCCATATAGTCTTTAAGGGTGGCTGAAGCCTGAGCATACTTCCTCGCAGCTTCGTAGTCGCCTCTACTTAAAGCCTCATCATACTTAACTATAGCCTCCTCCCTCGCGGCTTTCCTCCTTTTAATCTCAGCTTCCTTCAACGCTGGCGGTATACCGTCGAATACGTATACAGGCTTTATACCCACCTCTACGAACCTAGCAGTCCTATAGAGGAGGCCTGAGAGGTGGCTTGTTACCCTCCCCTCGCTATCCTTTAAAGGCTCACCCTTAGGTCCACGGATGGTTGCTAAGAACTGATATAAAGCGTTATAGGCATCTATCGCTAGAACCTTACCTTTAAGAGCATCCCATCCCAGCGTCCTCCTAGGTACTATGTCACCTAGATTTACACCCATCCCCAACTATGATTCTTCATCAACCCTGAATTAAACGCTTTCGGGAGATATCCACCCTACGGCTATACCACGGTTAAATTTATCTAGCCTCCCTCACAACCGTATTATTAACTGCTAGATGAATGTTGGAGGTATATGAGGGTTAAAGGTTTTGCATGCAATCGAAGCTAGGAATCTTAGGAAGATCTATAGGACTAGGAGGCGTAGAGGCCTTCTCAGATCCGAGCCTGAAGTGGTAGAAGCTTTGAAGGGTATAAGCTTCTCCGTTAGATACGGAGAGGTTGTAGGCCTCCTCGGACCTAACGGTGCAGGTAAAACTACTACTATAAAGATAGTATCAACCCTCCTCCTACCGGATGGAGGAGAAGCCTATGTAGATGGGTTTAACGTCGTTAGCGAAGCTACCGAGGTTCGTAGGAGGATAGGTCTCCTACTAACCGTGGAGAGAGGGTTTTACGGTAAGCTAACTGGATTAGAGAATCTGCAGTATTTCGGAGCACTCTACGGATTCACCGGTAGGGATCTGGAAGCTAGGTTAGAGTATCTATTCAAGCTTCTAGAGCTTGATAAGCTCGGAGGGGTCGATAGGCTTTTCGAAGAATTTAGTCTAGGTATGAAAGCCCGCCTAGGTCTAGCTAGAGCCCTCCTTAAGGATCCGCCTATACTCCTACTAGATGAGCCTACGCTAGGATTGGATCCTCCAAGCGCTATCAAGATACGGAGCTTAGTAAGGGATCTAGCTAGGAGTGGTAAAGCTATACTCTATACTACGCATAACATGTTCGAAGCCGAGATCGTATGCGACCGTATACTGCTCATAGATAGAGGAATCATCGTAGCGGAGGGCTCCCCATCCGATCTCAAGGATCGGATACCTAAGCTTAAAAGCTTAAAGATTACAGTGAAAGGTAGGGATCCATCATCGGTACTATCCAATCGAAACTTAGACTACTCGGTTAACCGTATCGATCTAGACCTATTCGAATTAGAGATTAGAACACGTGATCCGAGCGAGGTATTAAACTCTATACTACCAGCTTTCGCCGAAGGGGGTTATCGGATAATCTCGTTTAAGATCGAAGAACCGACTCTAGAAGATGTATTCCTATACTTCTCTAGGGAGGTCCACTAGATTCCATGGGGTTCGTAGATCTACTCATAGCGGAAGCTAAGTTTATGTATGCGGATACCTTTAGGAGGAGGTCTCTACTCCTAGCTATCCTAGCTTATCCATACATACTGACGATCTTCATACTCCTAGTAGGTTCATCCACGGGTTCACCTATATTCTTCGGAGAAAGAGTAGGATTAACGCCCATCGTATTCCTAGTTACGAACGGCTTCATCCTAATGTCTATGCTAAGCGTAGTAGATGATATTCTCTGGAGGCCTATCCTAGATGAGTTCATAGGAACTTTACCGTACGTTATATCTTCTCCTACATCTAGGTTGAAGCACTACCTGGCGATACCTATACCCAGGCTTCTACTAGTATTTCTAAGCTGGGCTACGAGTGTGATGCCTATCTACATATACCACTACGGATTTACAGGGTTAGCAGAGGCATCGATAACACTGTTTATGACACTTTCAGCTTCCCTCTCCACGATACCTGTAGTACTGCTGCTAATAGGCATAGTATACGGTTTAGGTGGGGGTATCTGGAGGATCGTAAGCGTAATCCGCCCCCTACTACTACTATTCACAGGCGTATACTATCCTAGGAGGTTTATGCCTTTCATAGGGCGTTTAATCTGCTATGCTATGCCTCAATCGCATATAGTGGAAGCAATACAGATAATGCTCGCAGCTCCGCAGCTAGACTACATCCTTACAGACGTATTCACACTCCTAGGTATAGCTACGATCCTCCTCATAGTATATTCGCCTCTAAGTAGTAGGAGCATATACTTCTGGGAGTATGCTAAGGTTAGGGAGGGTGTAAAATCCTGATAGAGCTCGCTAAAACGCTTCTTAAACTATATATCGCTAGAGATCTTATCAGAGGGCGCGGTTTGATCGTAGGCTTACTCGGTATATCTGTATGGATACTACTATTCACCGCTCCGATAAACTTATTCAAACCGCCAGATACGCCGATCGAATACGTATCTGCCAATATATTCGTAAGCATACTCGTCTTCCTATCATACTCGATGGCGGCATGGGATTGGGCTTCAGAGCTGAGGAGTATAGCCGTCACAGGTGTATTCGAGTATATGCTAGCATCCGGTAGGAGTATACTCATCCTCTACATAGGGTTAGCACCTATCTCGATTCTATGGCTATCGGTATCGCTGGTAGCCGTATACTTTATGCTATCGCTCCTATCCTCACCTCCAATACTAGCTATATATTCGCCGATAGCTTTAACGATAGGAGTATTATCCCTCCTACAGGTCCTACTAGCTCACGCCATAATACTAGGCGGCACTATACTCTCGACAGGTATAAGCGGCCCTATCATGGAGACCTTAGGCTGGCTTATACCTATAGCTACAGGAGGTTTCACACCGATTTCGCGTATGCCCCCGCTTCTGCAGATCGTAGCCCTCTCGACGCCATACAGCTACCCGGTGGAACTACTAAGATACTCCATCGTAAACGTAGAGACGGTATTACCTTTAAGCTTTATGATCCCTATAAGCCTAGCTTACAGCTCCCTATACCTCCTAGCTGGTACAGCATACTTTAGGCGTCAGATTCGAAGGATAATGGTTGAGGGTGTTAAATCGATAAGTATGCATTAGCGATTACGCGATGATAGGGTAAAGGTAATATCGCAACTCTAGCCGAATACATAAGTTTAGGTGATCGTGTATGTCTGTTAGAATAGAGGTTATCGACGTAGAGGTACCTGAAGGCTGCAACGTTATAATAGGTATAACACACTTCATAAAATCTGTCGAGGATATATACGAAGCTATAAAATCATCAACCCCGGATGTAGAGTTCGCCGTAGGCTTCTGTGAAGCTTCAGGTCCATGCCTAGTGAGGGTTGAGGGTAACAGCGAAGATCTTAAACGTAGGGTTGCTGAGCAAGCTCTTAAGCTTGGTGTAGGTCATAGCTTCATAGTATATCTTAGGAAAGCCTACCCGATAAATGTTCTAAACGAGCTTAAAACCGTTCCAGAGGTATGTTCAATCCTATGCGCTACGAGTAACCCTGTCCAAGCGATAGTAGCTGAAACCGAGCAGGGTCGAGCGATACTAGGTATAGTCGACGGATTCAAATCTAAGGGTATAGAAACAGATCAGGACAGGGAGTCTAGGAAAGCTTTCCTAAGGAGGATAGGGTATAAGCTTTAAATCTTTATTCGATCAGCAAATATATTAAGGTGGGATTCGGTTGGCTAAGGTACCAAATCTCAAGGTTCAATGCCCTTGCGGGCGTGAGATAAATCATCCATCGGAATATAAGCTTCTACTATTGAAGCTTGAGATGAAGGAGATAGATATACTATGCCCGAACGATGTATGCTATCTAAGGGAGCTAGGCTATGTGAAGTTTGATATTAAGGATTCTAAGCTAGTATTCAAGGAGGCTGTCTTCTACCCGCCGTTCGTCACCTGGAATGCAAGCCAGCTTGGAAGCGAGAAAGCCGAAGAGCTCCTAAAACTTCATCTAAGGATCTTAGTATCAGAGGTTATGGATTGGTCTAGGATTAAGGAGACATACTTCCGCTACTACACAGCAGCAGGTGAGAGGAGAGAGGAAGTATCACCTGAAGGATCCGAGGTATAGAGGAATCGAAAAAATCTTTAGCATCTATACCATTCTAACTTCTCCGGTCTACTCTTTCACTATGAAGTCTTCCGCTTTAGGCGGCTCTGGAGGCAGCCCCTTCCTAGTCCTTATCTCAGCTATTACAGCTTTCTGCATAGATGCCGGTAGAGGCGCCCACTTCGAGAAGCTTAGAGACCAGAATGCTTTACCGCTAGTAGTGGATCTCATAACCTCTGCTAGATCGAAGGTTTCAGCCGCAGGTATCTCGCCTATAATCCTAGCTAGGTAGGCATCCTGCGATAAGCTGATTATCTGCCCTCGTCTACCCGTTATGATTCTGATAACGTTACCAACCATATCTAAGGGTGTTTTAACCTCGATACGCATAATAGGCTCTAGTAGCGTCGGGTTTGCTGAGAGCATAGCTGCATATATAGCCTGCCTTACAGCCGGTATTATCTGCGCCGGCCCTCTGTGAGCTGGGTCGGAGTGTAGCTCCGCATGATTCAAGATAACTTTAACGCCTCTCACATACTCTCTGCAGAGGGGTCCGTCATCCATAGCTGATATGAAACCAGAGATCACATAGTCTAGAGCTTCGTTTAGATACTGTACACCCTTCGTCCTATCTATCAGTACACATCCATGCGGATCTATAGCTAGAATATTCCTCGCATCTTCAGGATTCCATCCAGCATCCCTTAAGATCTTCACCTTCACCCTCCTATCGAGTTCATCATGCAGCTCTCCGGTCATAATCTTATCTACAATTTCAGTCTCAAGCGGCTCTACGCTTATGAATATCCTATTATGCTTGTTAGGAGATTTACCCATGAACGGGCCTGCAGCACCCCTAATATTCTCCCTATATATAATCGTAGGCTTCGATACCAGTATCTCTATACCTGTTTTCTGTATGAGCGTTAACGCTATCTCTATATGAACCTGTCCTAAACCTGATATCAGGTATTCACCGCTCTCCTGATCTATATGCGTTACAAGGTTCGGATCCTCTATCGATAGCCTCCGAAGGATATCTACGAGTCTAGGTAGATCCTTACTATACTTGGGCTCTATAGCTACAGTTATCACAGGCTCTGTTACATACCTTACGGTTTCGAACGGTACGACATCCTGTATGCTAGCTATAGTCTCACCGGCTCTAGCATCGTCTAAACCTAGAAGCGCCGGTATATTACCTGAAGATAAGCTCCCCACTATCTCCCTCCTAGGACCCATATATATGCATACCTGCTGTACACGGCTCCTCCTCCTAGCTCCTATCAGATATACTTCGCTACCTTCAGTGATCGTTCCGGAGAATAGCCTACCGGTAGCTACTATACCCGCATGTGGATCGACCGTTATATTGGAGACGCACATAACGACAGGCCCATCATCATCGCATGTGATCATAGCTCTACCTACAGGGCTATCGAGATCACCCTTCCATATCTTAGGTATCCTCACCTTCTGTGCATCCGCAGGGTTTGGGATATGCCTGATAACCATCTCCAATATGGCTTCATGGAGCGGTATATCCTTAGCGAGCTCATCGACCTTCCCCCTCCTATACGCCTCCACTATATCGGAGAATTTAATCCCCTTCCTCATGGCTATATCCAGCGTGAACCCCCATCTATCCCTAGCGGAGCCGAAAGCAACCTGATTCAACGCTGGGTTAACCTTCCAGCTAGATCTAAATTCGGGTTCAGCATAGATTTCGATAAGATTGTTGAAATCCTTTATTATATTCATCAGAGTCTCCTGCATAGCTTGCGACTCTAGTTTAAGCTCGTTTATCAATCTATCAATCTTATTTATGTAGAGGAGCGGTCTAACCCTTTCTTCAAGTGCCTGTCTAGTAACAGTCTCAGTCTGCGTCATAACGCCTTCGACTGCGTCTACAACCACTATAGCTCCATCTATAGCTCTTAAACTCCTTGTAACCTTACCTGTAAAGTCGATATGCCCAGGTGTATCTATCAAGTTTATGATGTATGGTTTACCCTCAAGCTCGTAGTATAGGCTTATGTTAGCCGCTTTAATCGTCATCTGCCTCTTCTGCTCCTCCTCCATGTAGTCTAGGGCTAGAGCTTTACCCGCGACGGTTGGCGATAGCAACCCGGCTGCCGCTAGTAGACTATCGGTCATAGTAGTCTTGCCGTGATCTACATGAGCTATTATACCTATATCTTCCGGGGTAGAGGGCTATACGCCCTCCTACTCCTTTCGGATCTGGCTCTTCTCCTTAACTATACTTAATACTTCCGCTACACTCTTGTATCTTCCAGGCATACGTATCTATCCTCCGTACCTAGATTTTCTTAGGCATTATAGAGGTAGCCATCCTTCTATAAATATTTCTCTAGCCTAGTTCAGCGGAAAAGTTATAAGTGTTTCAGCTCTATCTCTGCTTCATGCTATGAGTAGCGAGAAGATACCTCCAGCTGTACAGGAGCAGCTCGTAAGGATTCAGCAACTTCAACAAACGTTTCAAGCTGTAGTCGCGCAGAAGCAGCAGCTGGAAGCTGAGCTTATAAGTGTGGAGCAAGCTTTAGAGGAGTTGGAGAAGCTATCCGGGGAGGCTACCGTGTATAAGGCTGTAGGCCCCCTCCTCATAAAGGTTAGCCGTGACGCTATGATAGCCGAGCTTAAAGAGAGGAAGGATCTACTGGATATGCGTATCTCCGTGCTATCTAAGCAGGAGGAGAGGACTAGGGAGAAGCTTATCGAAGCTCAACGTAAACTACAAGGGCAGATTCAAGGATTGACGTAGATGCTATCTGCTAAAGGCTTATATCGTACCTATCCCTTTCGGGATAGGTATACGGAAATCCAGCTAACCTTTGGAGGATCCAAGTATTGTCTATAGTTAGCATCAAGAATTTATGGTTCAGGTATAGGGGGTCGGATAACTGGGTTCTCAGAGATGTATCGCTTAAAGTGGATAGGGGTGAATTCATCGTAATAACAGGTAAGAGCGGCTGCGGTAAGACTACCCTATGCCGCTGCCTCAACGGTTTAATCCCGCACTTCTATGAAGGTGAGCTTAAAGGCTCCATCACCGTAGCAGGACTGGATGTAACCAAGACCCCTGTCTCCCGTATGGCGTCTATAGTAGGCATGGTTTTTCAGAATCCATCGAGTCAGCTCTTCATGCTGACGGTTGAAAGGGATGTAGCATTCGGACCTGAGAACCTAGGGGTTCCTAGAGATGAGATTCTCAGGAGGATCGACTGGGCTTTAAATATGCTTGGTATATCTGATCTAAGGTTTAGAGCTCCTCACGAGCTTTCAGGTGGTCAGCAGCAGAGGGTAGCTATAGCTGCTATACTAGCTATGCAGCCGCAGATAATAGTCTTAGATGAGCCTACAGCATATCTTGATCCGTATACATCGCTATCTATATTCAATTTACTTAAGGATCTTAATAGTAAGCTTGGGTTAACGGTTATACTCGTAGAGCATAAGCTCGAGCTTGCCTCCAGCCTAGCCGATAGGATCATCGTCATGGATGGGGGGCGTATAGTCGTGGAAGGTGGTTCTCGCGAGGTGTTCATGAAGGATCTATCAGTCTACGGTGTTAAACCGCCCTCCATCCCTAGATTATTCCTTAAGCTTATGGGTCATGGCTTCAGGTTTAAGGAGATACCTTTAACAGTTGAGGAAGCTGCGGAGATCCTCAGAGAGGTGTATCTGAAGGTTGATAGAGGTTAGGAACGTATACTTTACGTATCCAGGCGGGGTTGAAGCATTAAGAAACATAAACCTAACGATAGATAGAGGGGAGTTTACCGCTATAATGGGTGAGAATGGTGCTGGTAAGACTACTTTGATAAAGATGTTTAACGGTCTGCTTAAACCTAGTAGGGGATGCGTATTAGTGGATGGCATAGATACTAGGGAAGCTTCGGTAGCGGAGCTCTCACGGAAGGTAGGTATAGTCTTCCAGAATCCTGAGCATCAGCTATTCGCTGAAACAATCGAAGAAGAGATAGCGTTCGCTCTTAGAAACTTCGGATTCCCAGAAGATGAAGTAGCTAGGAGGATCGATTCTATACTCAAGTTTACAGGCCTTGAGAGGTATAGAGGCTCATCCCCCTTCATGCTTAGCGGAGGTGAGAAGAAGAGGCTAGCTCTAGCCTCCATACTAGTATTCGATCCAGACTACCTAGTTCTAGATGAGCCTACTATAGGTCAGGATCCAGAGCAGAAGGATAAACTCTTACAATTCCTAGTCGAGGTTAATCGTAGAGGTAAGACTGTGATCATGGTGACGCATGATGTAGAGTTCGTTGCAGAATGTAAGCCTAGGGTTATACTCATGCGTAAAGGCGAGATTATAGCCGATGGATCCGCCGATAAGATACTCGTAGATGAAAATCTTATGAAATCCACATCGTTGCTTCCACCTCAGATATCGGCTTTCGCATCTAAACTCAACCTGCATAGACCTGGCTGCACGATACTCAACGTCGATGATGCATTTAGAATCCTGGTAGACCTCTATATAGGGGGATAGCTATGCTAAGCTTCCTAGAAGTATTCAGGTTTAGGAGGAGGGATTCACCGCTACATAGGTTGGATCCTAGGGTTAAGGCTCTATACCTACTCGTTATGAGTGTCATCTCCATAGTATACTATAGTCTAGCGGCTATGTTTACGATATTCATTTCCACGATACCGCTTATAGCCGTAGCGAAGGTTTATAAGGAATGGATAAGATCCCTTAGAGGAGCGCTATTCCTAGCATCGATGATAATATTCGTTAACATGCTTGCTGGATACCTATCAGGAGGCTTCAGCTTAACCATGGATGTTGTATCCTACGCCTTCTCCATGGGTTTAAGATTCTTAACGTTCACATCGGTATTCTCCATATTCTTCCTTACGACTACACCTGAGGATCTGAGTCTAGCGTTGGAGAAGCTCGGTGTGCCATACGACTACTGCTTCGCTTTCACATCGGCTATAAGATTCGTACCGGATCTAGCTTTAGAGATACAGACAGTAATAGATGCTCAGAGATCTAGGGGGTTGGAGCTTGAGAAAGGTAACATCATACGTAGGATAAGGAACTATATACCCATACTTATCCCAGTATTCATAAGAAGTTTTACACGTAGCATAGAATTAGCAGAGGCTATGGAGGCTAGAGGCTACGGAGCATCGGAGAGGAGGACGAGCATCTATGAACTCTATATGAAGCACTCAGATTACGCTATAGTAGCGATCCTTCTATGCGTACTAGCTCTATCGATACTACTACGTATATATGCTAACTGGTATTGATCCTACGCTATCTCCCTACCTATAGCAACCTCCTTCCTAGTCTCTATACGCTCCACCTTTCCATCCCTTATCCAGAATATCCTATCAGATACATCTATCATCTTAAGGTCATGTGTAGCCGTAACCACCGTTACACCCTTCTCTTCGTTAAGTTTCCTTATCAGGTTTATGATGTGTAGCCCTGTGTGGAGATCCAAGTTCCCGGTAGGCTCGTCTGCGAGAACTATAACCGGGTCGTTAGCTAGGGCTCTAGCTATAGCTACCCTCTGCTGCTGACCACCTGAAAGCTCCGTCGGCCTATGATTCAAACGATCACCCAAACCAACCGTTTCAAGAAGCTCCCTAGCCTTCCTTATCCTCTCATCCCTAGGCACCCCTGCGAATATCATCGGGAGCATAACGTTCTCCATAGCCGTTAATACAGGTATAAGGTTGAAGGTCTGGAATATGTATCCTATCTTACGGCATCTAAGCCATGCAAGCTCGTATGCATCAAGCTTGGATATATCCACTTCATCTATGTAAACCTGCCCACGAGTGGGTCTATCGAGTCCCCCGATCATATTGAAGAATGTAGTCTTTCCGGATCCGCTTGGACCCATAACAGATACATATTCTCCCCTCCTAATCTTAACCGATACACCATCTAGGGCTTTAATCGTTATAGGGCCCATCTGATAGTATTTAGCTAGATCCTCCGTCTCGACCGTATACTCGTATACACTCATATATCCTCCCTAGGGAAACTTACTCTACAATAGATATTTAAGATTTTCCAAACCGCTCTGAATAACTATCAACATACCATACATAACAGTGTGGAATAGGCTAACCTGTAAACCTATCTAGGTTAAAACACAGCCGCTCTAGGCGTAGCCCACTTCGAATATTGCTAGATGAATCCTCCACGATAATTATCCATCCAACCGAGCGGTTAACCTTCCCTCGACCTCCAAATCTATGTAATCATCCTTCCTCAAGTTAAGCTTCTCAGATGCATTACCCATATTCACAGATACCTCTATAAACCCTCCGCTTCCAGGTATCAATAGTAGTCCACCTGGGGCTGCATCCCCATAAGCCTTCAGTATCGGTACGTAAACCTCGCCTCCTCTATACGATAGTTTAACCGTATCGCCGAATGAAACCTTACCTTTAATCAGATCCCATCTAATATTGGTTACTATATTCCCGTAGGAATCTATGTATATCACCTTGCCCCTTAGCCTACCCCCACCGATCTGCGGGGTATCAGACTTAATCTTCTTCATATCCTTCACTCTTCTACCTAACGCTTCTAAAGGATAGCCTAACGCTATCCAAGCCGCCGCTGGGGCGAATATATCCCTACCGTGGAATGTATAGCTAACCTCGCGTAGAGTAACGGTGCCACTCTCTATAGTGTATACATCCTCGATACCATCATCTTCGGCTGCCATAGCGAGTACACCGTTATCAGGACCTACGAATATGTACCTCTTAGTCCTCACGGCTATAGGCCTCCTTTCAGTCCCCACACCTGGATCTACTACGCATACATGTATCGTCCTGGGAGGGAAGAAACTATACGCTCTGTAGAGTATGTATGCAGCCTCCTCCACATCGAACTTCGATATATCATGGGTTATATCGACTAACACAGCTTCAGAACATATCGAGAGTATAACACCCTTCATACAAGCTACATACGGATCCCTATAACCGAAATCCGTCGTTAAGGTTATAACAGTCCTCACCATACCCTTCACACAGGATTAGCAGATACCCTCTACATTAAGATTTAGCTATGCTGAGTGATGGGATAATCTTCGGTCTCTCGATGATGGCTGGGTAACCCACCCATCTAAAAGCTACATCGTATCATCTACTCTTGTCGAGCCCTGGTTTTAGCTACGCTAACCTCATCTATACTTCTAATAGCAAGTCCATACTCATCCATAGCCTCTCTTACGGCTTCATAATCTATATCTGGGCCTACTATACTAATCTTCACGGTCTCTGTCTCGGCATCAACTTCTGTTACCATGATATCTACTCCATCCACTCCATTTATCTCGCATAACCTCTTCGATAGATCCACTATCGATATTTCATGAGGTTTTAAAGCATCTACAAGTATCCTCCTTACCGACACGTTCATACCTTTATATCGCGGAGTCTATATAGATATAGTCTCTCTCCATATAAAATTATCTCACCTTAACGCTCCTATACCGCCTAGCATCATCGCTATCGTTATCGCTACCAGACCTGCAGATAGCATCATTACACCATGTAGAAGTAGTCTACCCTTAGATATGTATCCGAGGATGACGCCGAGTATGAATAATAATGTTAAGTTGCATATCAGTGATGCCATCAAGCATAGCTCTCTAGATACCTGGAGCATCATACCGACTATCATCGGCGTTATCGAAGCTAAGCTAGCTAGGACAGGGCTGGATCCATCTACTAAGGCTACTATCATCGAAGCTACGGTATGCGCTCTCTCGATAAGGCTTCCATCAAGATTCCTGAATAAGACCTTCTCCAGTCTCTTCAGATATCTTGCTCTCTCGGCTCTCTCTACTAGGAAGACGCTCCAAACGCCGGATACGAACATAGCTAAGCTTGCACCCAGCACCGTATGGATGATATATCCTAAAGGTATATCGTCGAAGACGGCTGATCCGATTAGTACTCCGAGAGTAGTCATAGCTCCGTCAAACCCATTCATAACGGCATACCTTCTAAGAATACCTTCCGCATCAGCTACCTTCAAATACAGCTTGATACCTCTAAGTATCGATAACCTATCTTCATCCATTCCTACTTTCTATCCTAATTTTCCATTATCTTAGAGACTGTAAGTTAAATGTTATCCTAGATTCATTTAGCTCCAAGCTTATCTAAGGTGGGTGTAAACGCTTATCTCGAAGCTCTATTCCAGATTAGGATACGCTATGGTTGGCGGTGTATGCGGGCGCATCTTGAAGGTGGATCTATCTGAAGATAAATTTTCGATCGAACGGCTGGATGAAGGTTGGATACATAGATTTATCGGGGGAGCTGGCTACGCGGCTAGGCTCCTACTAGATTACATCGTTAGATACGAGGCTCCAGATCCCCTAACGCCCTATAATCCTTTGATAGTTATGACTGGGCCTCTTACCGGTGTATCGGCTTTCGGATCTAAAACCGTAGTGGTATCTAGATCCCCATTAACATATGGTATCGGTAAATCCACGTTCGCAGGATCCTTCGGCTTATCTCTTAAGAAAGCTGGTTTCGACGGTATAATCATCGTAGGATCATCAGATGAACCCGTACATCTAGTCGTAGATGATGGCTGCATCGATATAAGATCTGCAGCTGATCTATGGGGTATGGATTCGCTCGAAGCCTGCTCGACTATAGCTAGATCCCTAAGCGGCGATTTTAGGTCGATAGCTATAGGCCTAGCTGGTGAAAATCTCTCAAGGATATCGTGCATAGTTAGCTCTGAGAGGAGGGTTGCGGGTAGAACCGGTTTAGGTGCTGTGATGGGATCCAAGAAACTTAAAGCTATATCCGTAAGAGGATCCGGCGATATCGAGGTACACGATCCTGTAGCGGTTCGAAGATTGAATTCTGAATGGCTCGCTAAGGCTCCGAAAACTAGTAGAGGGGAAGCTATGATGGAGTATGGAACCGCCGGAGGTGTATCCGCATTCATACAGACTGGTAATCTGCCGATAAAGCATTGGACTAGAGGTGTATGGGATGATGCCTGGAGGATAAGCGGTATAACTATCATGGAGAAATATAAGAGTGGGAGTGGTAGGAAGATCTGCGGTTCAGGCATCCTATGTAGTATAGCATGCGAGAGGGTAGTCGAGTTCGATGATTCCAGGTTCGGTAAGTATAAGGGTAAAGGTCCTGAATACGAATCCGTAGCGGCTTTAGGCTCCATGATCCTTAACGGGGATCCGATAGCCCTCATAAAGCTTAACGAGCTATGTGATAGGCTTGGTGTAGATACCATATCTACGGGCGAAGTTATCGCATGGACTATGGAGGCATATGAAAAGGGAATTATCAATGAAAGGGATACAGACGGCTTAGAGTTGAGATGGGGTGATATAGATGCGATATTCAAGCTTGTAGAGATGATAGGTTTAAGGGATGGTTTCGGCTCCATACTATCTGATGGTGTTAGGAAAGCTTCAGAAGCCTTAGGTAGGGGTTCAGGCGATTTCGCTCTCCACGTTAAGGGGTTAGAGGTTCCATACCATAATCCTAGACTCTATAAGAGTATGGGACTTGCATACGCTACGTCGAATAGGGGTGCATGCCATCTACAAGGTATGGCTATGCTCGTCGAGAGGGGGGTGCTACTGCCGGAGTACGGCATATCCAAACCGCCCTCATCGCTAGAAGAATACGTTGATACGGTGATCGTACAGCAAAATCTATGCTGCTTCTTAGATTCGGCTATATTATGCAAGTTCGGTGTATTCGGTATAGTAGACTTCGATTATATAGCTAAGGTTTGGTCTTCCACTACGGGTATAGGATGCGATAGGATGAACCTTATAGCCGCCGGTGAAAGAGTATGGTATCTGGAGAGGATGATAAACTATCTATTAGGTATGAGTAATAGAGATGATCGCTTACCTAGGAGGTTCGTAGATGAGCCTGTCATGGATGGTCCTGCTAAAGGATTGGTATGCCGCGATATCGACGAGATGCTGAACCTATTCTATGAACGTAGAAGCCTCAGATCCATCGAGGGTTTGAAGGGTAAACTCTCCCTTCTCGGATTGGATGATCTAATACCGCTAACCGATAGGATTAAACTCGATTAAATCCGCCTTAGAATCTTCTAGTATTCCATCCATATCTCAAAGCAGTCTTGTATAGCGTCAATATATTATCCATAGGCGTATCCGGCTGTATACTGTGAGTGGGGCCTAGGATTAAACCTGTAGGTCCTAGATCGATTATCCTTTTCAAGACTTCTCTAGCTACATCCTCGCAGCTACCGAAGGGTAGTACGCTCTGAATACCTATAGTTCCTTCGAAGCAGATCCTATCCCCGTATAACTGTTTAAGCTTAACCGGATCCATGCACTCCGGCTGGATAGGATTCAATATATCTACTCCTATCTCGATTAGGTCAGGTATTATAGTCTCTATCCATCCATCGCTATGGAAGTTGAAGAAGACACCATACCTATGGCATAGATCGATCAACTCCTTATAGCGGATCTTCAATAGACGCCTCCACATATTGGGCGAGATCATCATACCCCTCTGCATACCTACATCATCCCCATCATATATTACATCGACACCAGCTTCGCAGAGAAGTTTTGCCTGCTCCAACCTTAACCTCTGGAGACCATCCAAAATTCTCTCCAGGTAATCGATCTCGGTATACATCATCCTCATAGCCTCCTCGAACCCGGTAAGTTGCCACGCTATCTCCCACATATGCTCCACAGAACCGTACAGACAGTAATCCTCGTAAATTCTACGAATCCTCGCAACTCTATCGAAGTCATCCAGATCCACCTCAGGCCATCTATAATCCTCAAGCTCGATGAATTGTAATGGATGCCTATAATAGGTGTAGGTATACGTCCTACCAGGATGCCATATACTCTCCACACCCCATATATCCCTCCTAACCTCGAAACCCATATACTCCCCGATCGTATATGCAGGTCCATATGGCCCCTCCTTAACTTCCACGCCATTAGGAAGGTATCCGCCTCTAACACCTATGTGCACACCGATAATATCGATCCCCAGACACCTATATACATCCATACGATCACTAACTCCTAATCGAGACATCAACATCTCGTAAGGTTCAGATCTAATCCTAAGAATCAGGGGTATCCTATCAGGTTCCTCTAAGAGGATGCTCCTTATACAGCGATCCCTAGGAGTCAAGCTTAGGCATATAGTCGAAGCCAACGATTATTTAAAAGTAGCTAAAACGATGCTCTATTCATCTATCCCAAGATATTCGATTGCTAACAGTATTAACTCAGTGAAGGTTCTATCGAGGTGGTTAATAGCGTAGTAATTGTTATGGTGATCTGTTCGGGTGGTGATCGAAAGAGCTTTCCATCGAGGTTATATGGAGGGGTATTCCATCCTATTCTTCGAGTATGAATAGGAGGGAAATGAGGTCTGCTATCCTGGAAGTAAAGATCCACGTCTCTAATCGTGGAGCTACCAAACTTTGATCACTGTAGCATTATCGATAATGTTAGCTCTGTTTAAAGATAAGAGGATGCGATGATATTCGGGGATTTATATCTAGATTGGTGGACCGGGCGGGATTCGAACCCGCGACCTCCCGGGTGCAAACCGGGTGCTCGTACCGCTGAGCTACCGGCCCTTACGTTACCTATTAGTATCTTCCCTGTAGTTGATAAGCCTTACTCCCCCTGTAGGGGGAGTAAGATTTATATACCTTATAGGTGGGGTTTAATGGTTTTCTGGTTTAATTATGTAGGGGTGTATATTCTGTATGAGGTTAAAGCTAGCTTCGAGTATGTTTAGGCTTGGTACCGAGACTGCTTTCGAAGTCTTAGCGTTAGCTAGGGAGATGGAGCATAAAGGGTTTAAGATCATACATTTCGAGATAGGTGAGCCTGATTTCGATACGCCTAGGCATATCAAGGATGCTGCTATCGATGCTTTGAAAGCAGGGTTTACGCATTATACGCCTTCTCAGGGTATAAGGGAGCTTAGGGAGGCTATAGCCGATAAGATACGTGAAGATTACGGTGTCGATATCGATCCCGGTAGGAATATCGTGGTTATGCCTGGTGCTAAGCCTTGTATATTCGCAGCTATGCTAGCTCTATTAGATCCGGGTGATGATGTTATAATTCCCAGCCCTGCCTATCCTATATACGAATCTATAGCTAGATTCGTAGGTGCTAATCCTATACTTGTTCCTTTACGTGAGGAGGAGGAGTTCAGGCTTACCGTCGACGCGGTATTAGAGAAGATAACTAGTAGAACTAAGATGATCGTGGTTAACACTCCATGTAACCCCACTGGATCCATGTTATCCGCTAGCGATGTTAAGGGTGTAGCCGAGGTAGCTAGGGAGAGGGGCATCTACATACTAGCGGATGAGGTATACTCTAAGATAGTCTTCGATAACCCTCACTACTCGTTCCTCGAAGAGTTTGATGATAACGTAGTGGTTGTGGATGGATTCTCTAAGACTTACGCTATGACTGGTTGGAGGTTGGGTTACGCAGTCGCGAATAGTACACTTATAGAGTATATGACGAAGCTTCAGATAAACATGGTAAGCTGCCCTGTAGCGTTCGTACAGAAGGCGGCTATAGCCGCTCTCAAGGGTCCTCAAGACTGCGTGAAATCCATGGTTGAAGAGTATAGGAGCCGTAGGGATCTCATATACGATCTCTTAAGGAGGATCGAAGGTGTTAGGGTTGTTAAACCTAAGGGTGCGTTCTACATATTCCCGAATCTCAGTAGCTACGGGTTAAAATCCATAGATCTTATGAAGTACTTACTATCGGAAGCTGGGGTAGCTGTCCTCCATGGAACGGCTTTCGGTGAGTATGGGGAGGGCTATATCAGATTCTCCTATGCCCTATCGAAGAACGATATAGTTGAAGGTTTGAAGAGGGTTGGCGAAGCTTTAGAGAAGCTTAGAGGATAGACTTATCCATTGTAATATGTTGCTCTTCTCCCCCTATCTAGATCCTAGGTTTAGAAATGTATATGTATAACTCTACTATGTTGTACATAGTTTAGCTCCATAAGCTTTTAGATGGAGACTTATACTTCTTAAAGGTTATACCTCTAAGTTGCTAACTACATTTTTCTAGAGTAGTAATGCTAAAGGTTTATATAGCCTCCGCCTTCTCCCATCTAAAGTGAAGGCTATGCAGGAAAGTAGAGTTGATACTCTCCTCCTAAGCGAGTATCTAGAAGGGGTATCGTGGCTTATAAAAGAGAATGCTAACTTCAACTACTCTTACAGTGGTTTACTGAGCTATATAGCTAACACGTACCTCAGAGAATACGGTTTAAGAACGATGCCTCCTGAAGTCGCTAAAGCTCATATAGAAGGCGATATCCATATTCATAACCTCGATAGCGGCAACCTAATACCCTACTGCCATGGAGGCGATCTCCTCCTACTGCTACGCATAGGTATAAGATCTCCGACTATAACCTCCCGACCTGCGAAGCACTTCTCAGCTGTAGTAGACCATGTAGCTAACTACTTCCTTATGAGTCAGAATGAATTCAGCGGTGCTCAAGCATTCTCAGATTTCGATACGATAGTAGCTCCGTTTATAGCGTACGATCATCTATCGTACAGGGAGGTTAAACAGAATCTCCAGAAGCTCGTCTACAATCTAAACTTCACTACCAGGCAGAGTTTTCAATCCCCCTTCACGAATCTAACGTTCAACTTATGCTGCCCAGCTCACCTAGAGGAGCAACATGTGATAATAGGCGGCGAAGAGAAGGAAGATACCTACGCAGATTTCCAGGATGAGATAGAGATGGTGAATATAGCTATGGCCGAGATATACATGGAGAGAGATGCAGCTGGTAGACCGTTCACATTCCCTATACCTACGGTTAACCTTACGAGTAGGCTGGATTGGAATTCTGATGCTCTAGACGCAATCTTCGAAGTCGATTCTAAGCTTGGTACCTACTACTTCATGAACTATCTGGGTTCAGGTATACCTGAGAATACTATGCGATCTATGTGCTGTAGGCTCCTCATAGATCTAAGTCAGCTATCCTCGCCTAAAGGGTTATTCACATCCGAAGGTGGTACGGGTAGTATAGGTGTGGTAAGCTTGAATATGGCTAGGATAGGGTATCTAGCGAAGGATGAGCACGATTTCTTCGATCGTCTAGATAACCTCCTAGAGATAGCTAGAGAGTATCTCATGTTTAAATCCGAGATGATAGAGCGCTCCCTCGCTAAAGGTTTAATGCCCTTTGCTCAGGCATACGGCTTCGATCCTGATAGATACTTCAGAACCATAGGAGTTATAGGTTTAAACGAGATGTGTATGAACTTCCTAGGTGAACCGTTATCGAGATCTGTGGATTTCGTCGAAGAGGTGTTGCTTCATATAGGCGATAGGCTTAGGGAGTTCCAGGTGGAGACAGGTAAGCTATGGAATCTGGAGGAGACCCCAGGTGAAGGTGCTAGCTATAGGCTTGCTAAGATAGATAGAGAAAGATACCCAGGAATATACACTAAAGGTACAGCTTCAGCTCCATACTATACGACAGTACTGATACCTACAGATGAGGATATACCTCTAGTTGATAGGCTTGATATAGAGAGTAGACTACTTCCACTCTTCTCAGGTGGAACAGTATTCAGGATACATCTAGGTGAACCTATAGACGCTACCGTAGCTAAGAAGCTCGTTAGGAGGATAGCTGAGAACTATCGTATACCATACATAGATTTAGCGGCTACATTCTCCGTCTGCCCTAAGGAGGCTTACATGTTACATGGAGTTCACGATAAGTGCCCTAGATGCGGCGGCAGTATGGAGGTATACGCGAGGGTCGTAGGCTACTATAGACCGACATATAAATGGAATCCAGGTAAGCAAGCCGAATTTAACGATAGAATCCTAGCTAGCTCAAGCTATCTATCCCTCTAGCACATCCATATAGTTGGCTATCCTAGATAGCCCTTCATCAGGTATATCGAATCCGAATAGCTTATTGAATACTTCAAGGAGCTTTTTAGATGCCTTAGGATCAGGGTATGTACCAGGCGTCTCGGCTAAAAGGCAGACTCCATCCATACCGTATAGCGAAGCCATAGCCATCAATATTCCTGCAACCCCGTAAACCCTACCGATCATAGGCTTAACACCTACCTCCCTGAGCTTCCACATCCATTCTAGGTTAACCGATGTACCGTACACCTCTATACGTGGCTTCTGCTGCCCTACGCCATATCCACCCATACATACTACGAGTTTACACCCCATACGATTAGCTACCTCTAGGATACGGCTGCATAACTCGTATTGACCATATGGGGTGTAGGCTTGAGTATTTCCGTAGAGTATTAGCAGCTTCTTACCTTTAGTATCGGCTAGATACAGCTGTGCGATGGACGGCTTCACTAATCCATCAGATTCTACAAGGGATATATCTTGGAAGTACGGCGACCTTATGTCGCAGATGAGCTTCGCTTTAAGAACTCTAATCATATGCAGTGCGAGTATGTTCGAAACAAACCCTATACCTGGAAGCCCCTCTACGAGTATAGGCTCGCATCTCTCAACCCCCTCATATATCTTCACTAAGCTACGCATGATTCACTCCTCCCACGGAATCCCTAACTTTAACGGCTACACCCCTATTAACATCACCCATCTCGATACCTGAAAGCAGAGCTTCACCTACAGCTAATACTCTACCCCTACTACTAAGTACGACTGCGACCTCACCTGGAACTATAAGTGGATCTGCCTCAATTATATACCATCCTAAAACGTCGCTACCCATAGCTACCCTCTCCTCCACCCTACTAGAGGGTATGAGTCTCACCTTATATCTTCTACCAGGTATAGCCTCGGCTAACCTTACGGCTGAAGGTATCTGGAGAAGTAGGAATCCATCCCTAGGTCTAACGGTTGCTAGAAGCTTCCCTTCAAGCCATATCCTACGTATACGTCCAGTTCTACGACTCTTCTCTATCATACAGTTATCCGGGAATAATCTAACACCTACTCCGTATCCAAACTGGTAGTCTGCTAGCATCCTTACGGTCTCCAAATCATCATAATCCCTATCGTCAAACCTGAATATCTTTACGGGTGATTCATGCTGTCCGAAAGGCCACATAACCCTTAAAGCTTTAGGTACTATAGATGTTTTAAGCCTAGCTTCAAGCCTTCTAACAGCTCTACGGTAATCAGGTCTAAATACTGTCTCGCACCCCGTATAGAGTAGCGCGGATCTTTTAGCTATAGGATCAAGCTTCTCATAGTATCTACCATATCTCACGAGAATACTGTATAATGCCTTTAGAAGCGTCGGATGACTTCTCGCCCTAATCGCCACTAGCTCCCATAACCTACCTTCATGTATAGCCTGCTTCGTAAGCTCTACCTCCCTCAATATAGCGTACAGGTTATGCTTGGCTAGTAGCTTAACCCTCTCGTCTCTATCCATATGCTTCAATTCTTCGATCGATAGATTTCTACAAACCGAGCAACTGCAAGGAAGATACTCAAGTCTATCCAGCTTCTTAGTACCATACTCTGTCATATACCTATCGTCCTCAGCGTATAGAGCATAGCTTGCTGAATCGAATATATCGTAGCCTATAGCTACGAGTAGGGGTATAGCTATAGGATGCCCTATCCCGAACGCATGTCGAGGCTTCCCTGCTGGTAGATTACGAACAGCTATAACCCCCTGAGACGCTATCTCCGTAAACCTATACTCCCTCCATAACCTAGGCGGCACCCCTACAGCATATATATCGAAAGGATATCTAGACATGTATCTACATGAAAGCTCAACTAGATCCTCGTATCCGCCGCCCTGTATAGCTCCCTCCCATGCTATACCGTCACCCCTCCGGATAGTATACCATTCCCTAGCTCTCCTAGCCGTAGCTAAGACGCTTTCATAAACCTCAATCCTACCTTCATGCTTCGAAGGTACATCAAGCATAACACCTATATCTGAACCTATACTCTCCTGGAATCTCACTATCTCCTCCTGACTCACATCCAGCCTGCCTTTAAACATCTGGTATGCTCCCGAATCTGTGAATACGATTCCATCGAATCCCAGAAATCCATGTATACCATCAGATACAGCTCTATGCCTTGCCTCGAGACTTCTATACACTATGTAGGCATTAGTCATAATAGCCTCCAGCTTAAACTCCTCCTTAAACTCTCTAGGCGTGATGATCGGTTTACTCGGATTGTAGACTGGAAGGAATAACGGTGTAGTCAACCTCCTACCCTTTATGTTTAAACGGCATATACGTCCGCCTGCATCCCTCTCCCTGATCTCTATCCAGATATCGGGCAATCTTAATCCTACCCTCCAATGTCGTAAGCTGAGATAGATTAAGATACCTGGAGATCGCTATGAAAGGTTCGCCGATCTACATACCAATCCATCTCTTAACAGCCTTTGTAGCATCTATCACCAGCTTATAGACTGCACATACATCCCTAGAGAATTTAAGCCCCATCCCGGTATACTTACGAGCTAGTATAACTATACGATTCTCAGCTAACCCTGGTGTTGGATCTATGAGTAGAATCTCTGGTTTAGCTTCCTGAAGCTGCTTCGATAGAGAATCCGACATAAAGCTCTTCACTTCTTCATCTTCGCATTCGATCTCAAACCTCCTCCTTACACCTGGCGATAAGGATATCTTACAATATGTTCTCGAAGCTCTACATTTAGCGTCATCCGTATACTCTATCATCGTCGAGAATTCATGGAGCCTTTCATATCCTAAGAGGAAGCCCATGTATACTGGTCGATAGTATACGGTGGCAGCATCGGCATCACCGGTATAGAATGCTATTCTACCGCCACTCACTCTCTCGTAACTCTTGAATAATCCCTCTAACGCTTTAACGACATCAGGTTTCAACTTAGACATGCGACATACGTTAATATCGAGTATGTGCTAGATAAACCTGACTTGTGCTTTGGCAACTGGGAAGCCTAGGGTAATAGTAGATGTAAGGGAGGAGCCTACTGGTGTGGTAGGCCTACTGAGGGGGGAGGATGTGGAACCTGTATTAGAGAAGCTTGAAGTAGCAGATTACATATTATCCGAGGAGATTGCCGTCGAACGTAAGAATGTAGAAGACTTCGTTAACTCTATATTCGACGGTAGGCTATTCAATCAGGTTAAGGATCTTAGATCATCCTTCAGTAGACCGCTGCTCATAGTTGAGGGTGATCCTAGAAGGGTTAGTAGAAGGGTTAGAAATCTGAGGATCTACTTCGGAGCATTATCCTCACTTATACTAGATTACGGAGTGAACATAGTTCAAACGATGGATATAAGTGAAACAGCTATACTTATAGCATCTCTAGCTAAGAGAATACATAGGGTTAAGCCTTCTAAACCTGTAACGGTTAAGCATCCTAGAATACCATCCTCCCTACCCCCTCAGATAGCTACACTAGCCACGCTTCCAGGAGTAGGTGTAACAATCGCAAGAAGGCTTCTAGATCGTTTCGGTAGTCTTGAATCGGTCTTTAACGCATCGGCTGTAGAGCTTAGCAGGGTAGATGGAGTAGGGTGGAGTAGAGCTTTAGCTATAAAGAACTATATAACGGAGGATATCCGTTCTAAGAAGGGTGAGGGTAAGGTGGGTAGGTTAGATTCGATAGATAGGGTTGAAGAATAGTTTTATCTTAGACGTTTCAAGTAGATCTAGATCGGTAGAGGTAAGCTTAGCCGTTATACTCCACATACATTGATATCCCTCCTCGCATATACCCTTTATACGATGATCGAACGCTATCTAGGATTCAGGCAAAGGCTTGAATCGGTCTTAGAAGATTCGCTCCACCAGGAGGTTAAACTTATAGCGTTAGCCGATTTCCAGGGTTTAGATATCGAAGGATTCAGAGTTCAAGAGTTTAAGAAAGATTCTGAGGTTAAACTACCTTTATGGATCGCCGCGGAACTTATCAAAGCCGGTATCGTGAAGTTTAAGGAGGGAGAGGAGATTGATCTGAAGATGTTATCTAAGCTTCATTGGATCGAGGTTATACAGCCTTCTAGGGTATTATCACCCCTACCCGAGAACTTCTATCTCAAACTCAAATTGTACCTAGACGAGCTTAAAGCTAGAGCTCTACGTGAAATCGATAAGATCGAAGAGTATAGGAAGGCTTTAATGATGGCTGGGGATATAGTTTCTAGTAGGCTGCGTAAAGTGATGGAGCTAACACTTACCAGGCAGACCGCGCAGACGCTGTCAAACTTAACCATCGAGGAGAGGATACTGTACGAAGGGTTAAGGGATGTCGTGGAGACATGGAGGAATCTATACTGGGTGGGAGGATAGATGGAGGTAACGTTCAACATAGCCGATAGATTCCAAGATTTTCTTAGGACGTTTAGATCTGAGGATGGAGCGTTCAAGTACCGTGAGCAACTCCTCCAGATGGCTGCTCTAGGTTTGAAGAGTCTTAGGGTTAGCTTCCTCGATTTAAGGATATACGATGAAGAGTTAGCCGTATGCATTCAGAGGGATCCGAGTAGGATCTTGCCTGAACTTGAGAAGGCAGCTTTCGATCAGCTTAAAGTCGAAGCAAGGGATTACGCTGAGAAGATTAGAAAGATTAACGTAAGGTTTAAGGATCTGATCGAAACGATTCCTTTAAGGAAGATATGCGTAGATCATCTAGGACGGCTAGTGCAATTCGAGGGTCTCGTGGTTCGAGCTACGGCTGTGTATCCCCTCTTAACTAGGGCTACGTTCGCATGTAGGATTTGCGGTCATATATCTGAACCTATACCCCAAGAAGAGAGTACAACCATAGTTACGCCGACTATATGTCCAGATTGTAAGAAGAGCAGTTGGAAACTTCTCGAGGATAAATCTGAATTCATAAACTACCAGGAGCTTAGAATTCAGGAGAGACCTGAAGATCTGCCTCCAGGTCAGATACCTAGGTGGATAGATATCGTTGTTACAGACGACCTCGTGGATACAGCTAGACCTGGAGATAACGTCGTAGTCACAGGCATCGTTAAAGCTAAACCTCAGACGATACCTGGTAAAGGTAAGCTCCGCATATTCAACTTAACGATAGAAGCTAACGATATAGAGGTTAAAGGTAAGGAGCCTGAACAGATAGAGATCACCGTCGAGGAAGAGAATAGGATCAAGAAGATGGCTTCAGATCCCAGTATCTATGAGAGGCTTAAAGCATCCATAGCCCCTGCGATCTATGGATACGATGATGTTAAGGAGGCGATAGTATACCTGCTATTCGGCGGTGTCCCTATAACAGTTGGTGGAAATCAGATTAGAGGTGATATAAACATACTAATCATAGGCGATCCAGGTACTGGGAAAAGTCAGCTACTACAGTATATTCATAGGGTGGCTCCTAGAGGATTGTATACGCATGGAAGGGGAACTACAGCTGCAGGATTAACGGCGGCTGTGGTTAGGGATAAAGGTGGGACTATGGCCCTCGAAGCCGGTGCTCTCGTGCTCTCAGATAGAGGTGTATGCGCTATAGATGAGATAGATAAGATGAGGCCTGAGGATAGGGTTGCTATGCATGAGGCTATGGAGCAGCAGACAGTATCCATAGCCAAGGGTGGTATAGTTGCTACGCTTAACGCAAGAGCGTCCATAATAGCGGCGGCGAACCCTGCCTTCGGTAGGTATGACCCGCTTAGAACGGTCGCAGATAATATAAACCTACCCGTATCGATACTCTCGAGATTCGATCTAATTTTCGTATTAAGGGATAAACCTGATAAGTCTATGGATACGCGTATCGCGGAGCATGTACTTATGCTTCACAGTACACGGGAACTCCCCTCAGCTCCACCGATCGAACCTGGATTCATCAGGAAGTATATAGCTTACGCTAAGAGGATTAACCCTAAGCTCTCCAGGGAGGCTATGGAGAGGATTAGGGATTTCTACCTGAAGATGAGGGCTTTATCCGAGAGCTCAGGATCACCTGTAGCCATAACGGTTAGACAGCTTGAATCCGTTATAAGGCTAGCTGAAGCTAGGGCTAGAGCGGCCTTAAGGGATACGGTAACGGTTGAAGATGCTGAAGCTGCTATAAGACTTATGGAGATAACCTTAGAGCAAGTCGGCTTCGATATAGCATCCGGTAAGATAGATATAGATATCATAATGACGGGGAAGCCTAAGAGTATGAGGGATAAACTTCAGCTAATACTCTCTGTAATCTCTAAACTTGAGAAGGAGAGCGGTATGGCTAGTAAAGATGATTTAGTGAAGATATTGGAGGAGGAGTATGGTATGGATAAAACAGAATCGATCAAGCTTATAAACCAGATGCTAAAAGAGGGGACGCTATACGAGCATAAACCTGGATTCCTGAAGAAGACGATGTAACTCCGCCGTAGCAGTCTATGTCGGCCTTCGTATAGTATTTAGGGTGGATCAAACCTATGCGTTTAAAAGATCTACCGATACCTAGGGAGATATCAAGTATACTTGAATGGAAGGGGGTTGACACTTTATACCCTTCTCAAGAGGATGCTTTAACCAGGAGTAGCGTATTAAACGGTAGAAACCTCCTAATCGTTGCTCCTACGGCTAGCGGTAAGACGCTCGTAGCTGAGGTATGCGGCTTAAAGCATATATATGAGGGTAGGGGGAAGGTGCTATACCTAACACCCCTCAGAGCTCTAGCATATGAGAAGTATCAAGAGTTTAAGGTGGATGAAGATTTAGCATCTAAGCTTGGATGGAGGATGAAGGTGGCTTTAACCATGGGCGACTACGATAGCGAGGATCGATGGCTTTCAGATTACGATTGGATAATTACGACCAACGAGAAGTGCGATTCTCTGATGAGACATAAAGCTCCATGGCTTAAAGACGTATCCCTAGTAGTAGCTGATGAAGTGCATTACATAAGCGACCCGGATAGGGGTCCAACCCTAGAAGTGCTCTTAACAAAAATTCGATATTATAAGCCTGAAACCCAGATAATAGCGTTAAGTGCTACGGTTAGGAACGCTGAGGAGATAGCTAGATGGCTTGATGCAGAGTATATCGTATCGACTTGGAGGCCTGTAAAGCTTATGGAGGGTGTAGTTCACGGTGGACGCATACTGTATTCAGATGGGTTCGAGAAGATTCTAGCGGATAAACTCGGCGATCCTATACTCGATATAGCCGCGGATACGGTGAGAGATGGAGGGCAGATACTCGTATTCACTAATACTAGGAGGGATGCCGTCTCCATGGCGAGAAAGCTATCCAAAGTAGTCTACGAACTACTGGATAATGAGGATAGGGTTAAGCTTAGATCGGTATCCAAGATGATAGCCGAATCCGGGGAGGCTAGGATACCCCACTCAGACATATTATCAGAGCTTATACGTAGAGGGGTAGCCTTCCATCATGCGGGGCTACACAATATGCATAGAACCCTTATCGAAGATTACTTCCGTAAAGGTTTGATTAAAGCTCTAGCAGCTACACCTACACTAGCTGCAGGTGTAAACCTCCCTGCTAGAGTCGTAGTAATCTCAAGCTATTATAGATTCGAACCCGATGTAGGATACCACGAGATACCCGTTATGGAGTACAAGCAGATGGCTGGACGAGCTGGTAGACCTAAATATGATAAGGAGGGTTTCGCTCTCTTAATAGCTAGGGATGAGGATGAAGTTGAATACCTCATGGATAGATATATATATGCTGATGCTGAAAGCTTAAAATCAAGGCTTAGCTCTGAAAGCGTATTAAGAAGCCATCTACTTGGGGTCATAGCTTCAGAACCCTCTATCATTAAGAGCATGCTATACAGCTTCTTCAGCAAATCCCTATTCGCGAAGCAGAGCCGTATCGAGGATATCAGACACCATATCGATAAAGCTCTTAAATCCCTATCTCAGTATCAGATGGTAGAAATCGATCAGGATACGCTATATGCGACGAAGTTGGGTAGGAGGGTATCTGAACTCTATATAGATCCGCTTTCAGCAGTTATTCTCAGTAGGAGTCTAAGTATGGCTGAGAACCTCACAGATTTCACGCTACTCTACATCGTAGCTTCCATGCCGGATTTAGAGCCTAAACTATATCCTTCAAGGACTGATATTAGGAAGCTTGAGCCGGTACTGGATAGTAGGTATAAGGAGTTGCCGTTAGGTAATGGATGGTATACCGGTGTAGGCTACATCGAAGCCTTAGCATGCTTAAAAACCGCGCTAACCCTTGAGGCCTGGATAGAGGAGGAAAGCGAGGAGAGAATCTACGAGGTATTCCGTGTAGAACCCGGCGACTTATTTAGGTTAACCTCGACGGCTTCATGGTTACTCTACGCATCCTCAGAGTTAAGCCCACTACTAGGTTATAGCGAGTTAAGCGGTAGATTCAGGATACTCGAAGATAGGATGGAGGCCGGTGTTAAACCAGAGCTGCTACCCTTAGTAAAGCTTGAAGGTATAGGGAGGGTTAGAGCTAGAAACCTCTATAGAGCTGGCTTTAGAAGTATAGAGGATATACGCCGTGCAAGTATAGAGGATCTGATAAAGGTTCCATCGATAGGTATGGCTATAGCTCAGAGGATATTAGAGCAGGCTAAGGGTGCAGGTTGAACGCTAGCCTTCCTCCTCTACTTCCTCTCCAGCCTCCTCCAGGCTTTCAGCTTTCATAAATCTCTTAGCGTATGATGTTAGGTAGCCTGCTATGGCATTCCTGAGAAACTTAGATTCTATGTTCAGAACCTTAGCTACAAGCTCCTTATTCTTATCGAAATCTACGGATACCTGATCACCATATTTCTCGAAGATCAATCTAGCTGCCCTCTTTACGTATGCAGGCCTTATATTGCCTATACTCCGTCACCCCTTCCAGTTTCTAAACCTATCTAGCTTAAAGGATACGAATTCCATCATAGATCGATTTAAATTTTTAGTTTGCGGATGCCGGCCTCCCACAGCATTTAAGAGGTATACAGCTTTAAGCATTTCAAGTATCTATCTATTAGAGTGTTATGGTCCTCTCCGCTAAGATATTCAGCCTAGTCGAAACTATACCTATGGATACTATAGCTAGGAAGCTTAGGGAGTATAGGGAGGAGAGGATATACGAGAAGATGGGTGTTAAGCTCGATCTGGTGGTCGAGGTTAGGGATGTGGTAGCTTCTAGCGATAGGGTTAGAGCAGTATTCTGCTTCGATAAGCCAATATTCGTGAAGCAAAGGGGGAAACTTACACCTATCATAAGAACGTATGAAAGTACTATATTCTTTAAATCCCTAGCTGGGCATACAATCCTAACGGTATTCGAGAAGAAGCATCGTGCAAATATGATAGCTAACAAGGTAAGCGAGATACTATTCATAAAACGTGGGTTTATAAGAGGAGCCTCTATATCGGCTGAGAATATGGGGAGGTTCCATGAGGAGAACCCTGAAGCTACCAAAGTTATATTCTTCGACGGCGTCGATATACCTGGGGTTGATAAGCTCTCACTCTATGGAGATAACTTAAAGGATACAAACCTATACGCAGAGTATCTTAGACGTGGTAGAATATGGTATATAGTAACGACTTCCAGGAGTTACGGGATAACCGTAGGTATAGCACGTAACGGTATAGTAGTTGCATTCGGGAATGTGAACGAGAGCGATTTCATAAGATTCATAGAGGATGAAGTGCTCCCCATTATACAGAGGTAACGCTAATTAAGCCTTACCTATATCGTAGGGTTGTAGCGTATAGCAGGATGAGGAGGATTATAGGTTGGCGAAGAGGCTTGCCGTACTTGATGCCGATAGATGTGTAGGATGCCAGATGTGTATGTTTGCATGCAACCGTAGGTTCTCATCAGGAGGGTATAGTAAGTCAGCTATACATGTGAGAAGTGTAGGAGGTGTCGAGAAAGGCTTCACGGTGGTGGTCTGTAGAGCATGCGAGGATCCGCCGTGCGTTAAAACCTGCCCTACCGACGCTTTAAGGAAGAGGGTCGGTGGAGGAGTACTTCTAGATCCATCGAAATGTATAGGATGCGGTAGATGTATCGATGCATGCGTGATAGGAGCTGTATTCTGGGATGAGGAGAAGAATAAGCCCATTATATGCGTTCACTGTGGATACTGTACACGATATTGTCCATACAACGTTATAGGGTTGGAGGAGGTTTAGACCCGATATGTGGAATGTGCTCTACATCGATCTATCTAGAAGAGACTTCTGGGTCGAGGATAGGAGCGATCTATTTGATAGATGGCTTGGAGGCATCGGCGTAGCCGTACAGCTCTTCAAAGAAGAAGTTAAACCCAATATAGATCCTTTAAGCCCAGATAACGTTATAGTATTCGCGGTCGGGCCTCTAACATGCTTATACCCTATGGCATCCAAAACGGTAGCCGTATTCAAATCGCCTCTAACGGGGAATCTAGGCGAAAGTCACGCTGGCGGTCGGAGCGCCGTAGCAATACGTATGGCTGGATATGGTGCGATAGTGATCAAAGGTGTAAGCGATATGCCTATATATCTGACGATAGGTGATGGGGCTGTCCGGTTTAGGGATGCATCTACGTTATGGGGTATACGCAGTACGGTAACCGTAGGGCGTATACTTAGGGAGAAGGAGGGTGGTAAGGGTTTGAGGACTATAATGCGTATTGGTAGAGCTGGGGAGAATCTCGTAAGGTATGCATGCGTCGTAACGGAGACTTACAGGCATTTCGGTAGGTTAGGATTAGGCGCTGTTTTCGGCTCTAAGAAGCTTAAAGCTATAGTTATCTACGGTAGGAGTAGTATAGCTGTAAAGGATCCTAGACTCTACCGTAAGATATACGATGAGATATATGATCTCGCCGTTAAGAGTGAGCTGATGAAGAAATACCATGATATAGGTACGTCGATGAATGTAAGTACGCTTAACGCGATTAAAGGCTTACCCACCATGAACCTCAGATACTCGAGTTTCGATAAAGCCGAGTATATAAGCGGGGAATACCTAGCTGAGAATAGGCTTGGACGTAGAGTTGCATGCAGCCACTGCCCTGTTGCATGCATCCACCTAGCAGCTTTAAGGGAGACCTACGAGAAGGAGCCGTACTTCTACAAGACGACGTATGTTTCATACGATTATGAGCCGATCTACGCTTTAGGATCTATGCTCGGTATAAGCGATACCGACGGTATGCTTAAACTCCTAGACTTAGTCGAAATCTATGGTTTAGATGCTATGAGTACTGGCGTAGCGTTAGCATGGGCTACGGAAGCCTATGAGAGGGGTCTCATAACCGTTAACGATACCCTCGTAGAGCTTAGATGGGGGTATGTCGAAGGCTATATGCAAGCCGTACGATACCTCGTAGACCAGGTTAACCAGTTCTATAGAGATCTAGGTTTAGGTGTGGACTACACGGCTAGAATCTATGGAGGTGGGGATTATGCTTTAGCCTTCGGCGGGAATGAGATGCCTGGATATTCAACCGGGGTTGGAGCATACCTAACCTACCTCACAGGTGCGAGGCATAGCCACCTAGATTCTGCTGGGTACAGCTTGGATGAGAAGCTTCTAGGTAGAGAGTATCCGCCTCCAGAGCAGCTTGTAGATAGGCTTGTGGAAGAGGAGGCTTGGAGGCAGGTCCTATCGAGCCTGGTAGTATGCTTCTTCGCTAGGGGTATATATACGGCTGATAGGATTGCTGAAGCTTTGAAAGCTTTAGGTGTAGAGTATAGCAGGGATACGCTGGTGGATCTCGGCTTCAAGATATACGAGGAGAAGTACAAGGTTAAACTGGATCTTGGCTTCAAATTCGATTCTCTAAGGATACCGAAGAGGATACTCGAAACCGAAGCTGGCGGTAGATCGGTAAATGAAAGCTACCTGAAAACAGCGTTAAGATACTTTGAAGCGAAGGTTAAGGGTATGCTAGCCAGAACCTAACTATTAAATACATTTCATGCGGATTTATCGATGGGATGAAGCCGAACGGCCTCAGATTGTTTCTAGAAGAGATAGAGGTGGATAGGGTACGCAAACCTGTATCGACCGAGCTATGTATAGCAGATTATCTTAAACGCCATAGGGGGCCGATACTATTCGAGAATATCAAAGGTTATCCAGAATATAGGGGTATAGGTAATCTTTGCTATTCTAGAGAGATTATCGCTAAAGCTTTGAAGGTAGATCCAGATAAATTGGTGGAGAAACTTGCTTCTGCTTTAGATAAGCCTTTAAGCTATGATTATACGGATAATGCTCCATTCTTAGAGAACCATGAGGATGACCCCAACCTCAAAGATATCGTGCCTCTAGCTATCTTCCATGAGAAGTGTAGGCGCTACTATACTACAGGTACTATAGTTCTCGCCAGAGAGCCGCCTGATGGTAGGATGAACGCTAGCTTCCATAGATTGATGTGGGTGGAAGGAAATAGGTTCGCTATAAGGCTTGTACCGAGAGACCTCTATAGATTCTATATGTGGAATAAGGAGCATGGTATGGATACGAAGGTAGCGGTTGTATGTGGCATCCACCCAGCTATATGCCTAGCAGCAGCTACGTCATACCCGGATCTAAACGAGCTATCTTATGCGAGAATCTTCTACGAATTTAAATGTATCAGGATAGATGGGCTGGATATACCTTCAGATGCTGAGTTCGTTATGGTTGGGAGTATACTGCACGATGAGGAATGGGAGGAGGGGCCTTTCATCGATGTAACAGGTACATGGGATAAAGTTAGGATGCAGCCTATACTGGAGGTGGATCGCGTATACTGGCGTAGCAATCCAATATGGCATTTCATACTACCCGGCGGCGTCGAACATAAACTCCTCATGGGTCTACCACAGGAGCCTAGGATATATAGGATAGTTAAAAATACGGTTCCAAGCATTAGGAAGGTGTATCTCACACCTGGAGGATGCTCATGGCTTCACGCCGTTATATCTATAGATAAGAGGAATGAGGGGGAAGGCGTCAACGCCGGTCTAGCAGCTTTAGCAGCCCATCCAAGCTTAAAACTCGTAATCGTAGTAGATTCCGATATAGACGTTTATAGTTACGAGGAGGTAGAGTGGGCGTTAGCTACCAGGCTGCAGCCCGATAGAGGTATACATATAGTGAGGGGTGCTCATGGATCGACTCTAGATCCGTCAACTGGGAAGACGGGTTTAACCTCTAAATGGATTATAGATGCTACCCTCCCGGTGGAGGCTAATAGAGAAGATTATAAGAGGGAATGGTAGCTTATACGCTTGTATACTTTGGATGGTGGTCGATGCTTGTACCTATCCAGGTATGAGGAGCGTATACTTAAAGGCGAATATGGATATGCTAAGCAGAAAGCTATGGAGATACTAGTAGCTCTAGGCGATCTGTATGATGCTGAGAGGTTGATACCTATATCGTCAGCTCAGATAGCCGGTGTAAGCTACACTTCGCTAGGTGATGAAGGTTTAGAATGGCTTGAAACGCTTATCGACGGTAGAGTTGATGTACTATCTACTTTAAACCCATCGGGGATGGATCTTGATAGATGGCGCTTCATGGGTATACCTGTAGAGTATGCCTCTAAACAGATTAAGATCATAGAAATTTACGTAAAGCTTGGAATACTACCTATATGCACATGCACGCCATACCTATCAGGTAACATACCCATACCTGGAAGCCATATAGCGTGGTCTGAATCATCAGCCGTAGCATTCGCTAACTCTGTATTGAAGGCTAGGACTAATAGGGAGGGTGGTCCGTCGGCTTTAGCAGCAGCTCTTGTAGGTAGGACGCCGCTCTACGGGTTACATCTGGATGAGACTCGTAGGTCGAACGTCACGGTTAAGGTTGAGATGGATTTAGAGGATGTTTGGGAGTATAGCGTACTAGGATTCTGGATAGGTAGAGTGTTAAAGGGGGAAGTGGTACCGTTCATCGAGGGATTGAAGCGGAACGATCTAGATAGTGTTAAAGCTATAGGTGCGGCTATGGCCTCCTCGAGTAACTTAAGCATGTTTACAGCCGATATACTCGGCGATATGAAGCCGTATCCATGCGAGACGATATCCTTCGATAGCTCTACGTTCAAGGATGTTATCGAAACTCTACCGGGTGCATCTATAGATAGGGGTGACGTCGACATCGTATGTCTAGGCTGCCCTCATCTATCGTTAGAAGAGTTGAGGCATATAGCTCACCTCCTCAAAAGTAGAAAGGTTAGAAGCGATGTGAAGCTCTGGCTATTCACATCTAGGGCTGTATATGGCGCGGCTGAGAGATGCGGCTTCATAGAAGAGATAGAATCTTCAGGCGGTGAGGTTTATAGGGATGCATGCCCGGCTTTAGCTCCGCTATCGGCGATCGGGTACACTGTTATGGCTACGGATTCGCTTAAGATGTGGTTCTACGGTAGGCATCTAGCCGGTGTGAAAACGTTATTCCTACCAAGTACGGAATGCATAGAGGTTTCTACGAGGCGGTGATCTATGCGTATAAAGTGTAGGCGTCTCGTAGGAGGTTACGCTGAAGGATACTCGCTAGTATCCCCCGAGCCTATAAGCTTCTTCGGTGGGGTTGACCCATCAACCGGTATCATAATCGACTGTCTTAACCCTATTAGAGGCGAGTGTATCGCTACTAAGATACTCATATTCCCTAGGGGTAAGGGCTCTACTGTAGGCTCCTATACATTCTATAGGCTTGCGAAACATGGTTTAGCTCCAAGAGCTATGATATGCTTAGAAGCAGATCCGGTAGTAGCGGTGGGCGCGGTTCTAGCTGGGATACCTCTATTAGATAAGCCTGAGCTTTACATTTTCAAGAGTGGCATGTACTTGAAGGTTTACGGTGATGAAGGCTTTGTAGAGGTAGTATCCTAGGATGAGCTAGCCGGCATGTATCTCCACTATATCTCCATCCCTAAGCTTGTAATTTAACCCAACTTTTATAGGTTTCGTCTGATCTGCCGCACTCCACACCCTAGCATACCTAAACTTCTCCCTCAACTCGCTGTGTATGATCGAGGCTACATCGCCTACCGTAGCCTCCCCCCTCAACACTACGGGTTTAGGGTTTGGAGGCTCCCTAGGCTTCTTAGTATACACCCTTATAATCTTCATAACCTTCAATATCGATGGAGCTATAAGATCGATTCCCTCACTTGTAACACAGGATATTCCGATCACAGGTAGTCTACCGCCTATACTATTCATCAGCTTCTTCATATTCTCCCTACTACCCGGTAGATCGATCTTTGATCCGACTACTATCGAAGGCTTATATTGGTATGAGCCGAATAGTGAATCTTCAACTTCATCGAGTGTAACCTCACCATATATCTTCACTATAGCGGAATGTATCCTATAGCTTGCTAGCAGCTTCTTAAGCTCATCAACCGTGGAATCTACAAGCCTCCCACCTACGATCCTAATACCGCCTGTATCCATCCTCTCTATCTCGACGTATCCCCTAGGCTCCTCTATAAGTATCCTAGATTCCCTAAGCTCAGAGCTTATCTCGGTGAAATCTCTAACAGGATCATCTGATAGATCGACTAGGATTATCAATCCGTCGGCGGCTCTTATTAAGCTTAGAATATCGAGCCCCCTAGCATAGTCTTCAGAGTATCTCCTAGTGAATGGAGGTATCTCCATAAGCTGTATCTCAACACCACCGTATGCTAGCATACCGGGTATAGGCTTTAAAGTCGTGAAGGGTCTATCCGAAACCTCAGGTTTGGCATTGGTTAGAGCTGATAGTAGACTACTTCTACCAGAATTCGTATAGCCTATGATCGCTAACTGTATGTCGCCGGACTTCTCTATCAATAGGCTTCCATGTCTACTATGAGCTCTAGCTCTATGCGAATACTCCAATTCATCCTCAAGCTGAGCTATCCTGCGTTTAACATAGGCTACAAGCTTCTCGGTACCCTTATGCTTAGGGCATAGAGATAGGAACTCGCGCATAAGCCTTATCTTCTCTCTAGGATCCTTAGCGGCCGTTACTTCAGCCCATTTAATCTTCGCTCGTATAGGTAGATTTGTAACCATACCCTGTAAGCCTTCCCCGCTCAGAATAGTGGGTAGGAGCCTCAAAAATATTTTTGAAGGATCGTGAAACTCTAAATAGGTAATCTTAAGATAAGTCTCGAAAGGGTGTATCCATGATAACGGCTCTAGCTGGAGGTGTAGGTGCAGCTAAATTCCTTCAAGGCCTTATAAAGGTTGTGGATCCCAGGGATATCAGGGTTATAGTTAATACAGCCGATGATATAGATATCTACGGTGTGCATGTATCGCCGGATGTAGATATAGTAACGTATACTCTAGCTGGTATCGTGGATGAGGATAGGGGGTGGGGTATCAGAGGTGATACATTCAATTTCGTCGGAAGTCTAGCTAGATTCGGTATCGAAAACTGGTTTAACTTAGGCGATAGGGATCTAGCTACCTGCTTCTACCGTACTACTCTTCTGAAGAGCGGTCTCAGCCTTACAGAAGCTACTCGGAGAATATGTAAAGCTCTAAACGTAGAGATTGAAATCTTACCTATGAGCAATGATATTGTACAAACTTATGTGGAGACGGATATAGGTGTGATGCATATACAGGAGTATATGGTTAAGTATAAATGCGAGCCCAGCATACTGGGTGTCGAATTTAGGGGCATAGAAGAGGCTGAAATTACATCTGAGGTATTGGAAGCTATAGATGAATGTGACGGGGTGATAATCTGTCCAAGCAACCCTGTGATCAGTATAGGCCCTATACTCTCAGTTAAAGGTGTTAGGGATAAGCTTAGAGAAGCAAGCTACCCTAAGGTAGCCGTCACCCCTATAATAGCCGGAGCACCTGTTAAGGGTCCTGCAGATAAGTTTATGAAGTTTCTCGGTGTAGAGGTCTCCCCCTACGGTGTCGCTTGGCTCTATAAAGACTTCCTCGATGGATTAGTAGTAGATATAAGGGATTCATTCCAAACCTTGAGGATCGAGGGTCTCGGTATAAAAACTTTAACTACAGATACGTTGATGAAATCTATCGAAGATAAGGTTAGAGTAGCAAGAGCAGCGTTGAACCTCATGGAGATTCTATGATGAGCCTAGCTGTAATACCTATTAAGAATCTTAAGGATTCTAAGAGTAGGTTAGCTGGCTTTATAGATGGTGAAGCTAGGGCGGATCTAACGGTAGCTATGCTTACAGATGAGCTTAAAACTTTGGAGAGGACATCTATCGATAGGATAGCTATAGTCTCATCCGATAGGAGGATAGAGAATCTAGCATACGAGTACGGATTAGACTTCATATACGATAACGGTCTACCTCTCAACGAATCTCTAAGCATAGCTTCATCCTGGGCTTCAGGGAAGGGTGTGGAAGCGATGATAATCCTACCTGTGGATATACCTCTAATAGAACCTGAAGATGTCGAAGGAGTATTCGAGGTAATGGATATAGAGTCTCCTAAAGGTGTAGCCGTTATAGCACCGTGTAGAAGGTTTGATGGAACGAACTTGCTTGCGTTAAAGCCGTTTAAAGGATTCGGCTTCAAATTCGGTAAAGATAGCTATAGGCGCCATCTACAAGAAGCAGTATCGATCGGCCTCGAGGTATACGTATACCTGTCCGAGACAGTATCCCTAGACATAGATATGGTGGACGACCTAATACAACTCTACGGAAAAGTAAGCCGTAATAGCTGTACGTTTAGGTTTCTCGAGAAGCTTCTGAAAGGATCCACTTCCCAGATTTGAACTTGAATCTATTTTTAGGGTCCATCCTGAGAATCATCGATAAGCTCCTCTTCGAGGGTATATCGATTCCCCTCTCGGAAAGGAGGAAGTACAACACTCCGGTGGGTTGAGGTCCCTTCTCCGCTAGGATTTCAAATGATATAGCCCTTATATTCTCAGCTACATCTAGATATCGAGGCTTACCCTCCATAGGCATCTCCCGAAACTCCCTGGTAAACTCATCGTATAAATCATCCCTAGCCTCCACCACATCATAACGGCTGCATAGTGAAGCTATCCTCTGAGCTATAACGTGGTAGCATAGCCTAGCCTTTCCATCTACCACGTTGAAATAGAAATCTTCACAACTACAGTAGCCTGAAGCTGGTAGTATGAAGCGTTTCTTCTCCCTACCCTCAATAACCCATAGGATTCTACCGCTAGGCTTGAATACATATAGCTTAACCCCTCCATCCATAACGGTTCTGATAGCTTTCTCCACCCTAGATCTACCAAACCTACATGATAACTCCTCCAGCAGCTTAGCATCCAATACACCTTTACTCTCTATAAGGATCTCTGTAAGCTCCTCCAACCCTCCTCCCAACCTAGCACTGCGATCTGCATAAACGCTCTATTCACCTATTCATCTTAAGCTTAGTTAGCTTCTCTAAGCTCTCTAAGGTTTGAGGATTCGGCTCCCTTATGGTTATCAACCCAGATTCCGTGGTCTCCTCTAACAGTTTAACGGACTCCCTCCTTCTAGCTATAACGACATTCCATCCTTCAAGGCCTAAACTACCTACAGATATGTCTGCTAGCCTAGCTGAGAAATCTTTACAGGATAGACAGCAATCATACGGTTTCACAGCAGCTCTCCTTATAGGTATCTCTAGAATTCTACCATCCCTAAGCTTAGCTATAAATCTACCATGCTTAATATTCAGCCTGTACAGAGATTGCTCCGGTAGGTTAAGCTTAGAGGCTAGGGTTAATCTAAGCCTATCATAGGGGAATGCTTCGAAGCAGAATAAGCCGATTATAAGGTTTAACCTAGACTCTACCCCTCTAATTCTATACCCATGTATCCTCCTAGCAGCCGTAGCTATATGCGGCATACCGACGCATGCTATACTTTTAGCTCCTATCCTACCAGCTTCTCTGAGCAGGTAAAAGATAGGTGCAAGACTGTACCTAGAACCTGCGCATCCTATAACTTCATCTACGGTCGTAGCGATCGAAGGGATAGGCTTGAACGGGTCATCTCCTGACGGCTTCGTAGCTAGTATGGCGTCCACCAACCCTGATTTCAATGCATAGCATAATATAGATGTAACCACCCCCCCATCTTGGGCTACATTCAATATCCTCGGGTCAAGGCTCCTAGCCTCATAGATTCGCTCATAGTATCCGTATGATACCTCCGAAGGCTTCTCCAATCCGAATATCTTCGCTTCAAGCTCATCCAAATTGGTGAGGGTTTGGGGGCATACATTATAGCAGAGACCGCACTTAACGCATTCGCCTATAAGCCTAGGTTTAGGATCAGATAGATCGAAGCCTATAACCTGTATAGGGCACACTGCATAGCAGGCAGCGCAAGATGTACATAAACCAGCTGAGATAACGCTTATATCTAGATCCTCGAATCCGATCTTAACCCTAGCAGACATCATCTCATGGAAGGTGACACTCTCTTTAAAAACATTTCCTTCTCATAATGCGTGTCACCCGTATAAACCGAAAATACCCTCGATCAAATCATAAGAAGCACTATAAGAAAAACTCACGATTTCAACCATGGAATGGATTGTCGATAGATTCGAATAGGTAGTATGCTAAGCGAATCAGCTTGATCATCTAGAAGTTGGGATGAGCTTCAGTAGGTGTCGGAAGTAGGCTATATCCCCTATCTAAAGGTTGGGTTGACGCAATCTAGAACTCGGCCACGGCGAATTCGTTGCTCTGGTATGGAGAATATCGAAACGAACCTTAAGCTAGCTGTTTCATGAACTCGATTATATCGTATAAACTACCCTCTAACAGCTTAATCAATCTACCAGATCTCACCATGTATACCGCTATATTTTCGATCCCCTCATGAGTTATGAACCGGCTGGAATAGGATATCAACTCTGTATACGGATCTGAAGGTCTTAAGCTAGATGGATACCCTGTGTAGTATCCTTCAGCTGGATCTATTACAGCTATCCTCCCTCCCTGTGCCGGTATAGCTACCGCCATATGCCTACACCCATCTCTCAAAGCTATATCTAGAAGCCATGTTACATACTCCCTTCCATATGTACAGCGTTCATAGGATTTGATAAGCGCGTATAGAAGTATGGATTGATCTTCAGAGTCGCCATAACCACGTTCCAAGGTTTCTACAGGTGAAAGGATTATCTTCCTGTAGGTTTCCAGCTTGAAGCAGCCTGCTTCCAGTATCGAAGCAGCCGGTGGGTATGGCGTAGGCGGGTCATCTGCGTATCCTACACGGCTCCTAATATATGTGTATATCTCCTTAATAGAGAACCAGTAGTCTGATGGATACGTTATAAGAGCCTGTATAACCGGTATAAGCCTATTTATTTCGTAGTCGCTTAAGACTCTAGATATGGAATCTGGTAATGATAGATACGATAGCATATATCTACGCCATGACTCGTAATTCCTCGATAGATTAAGGTATCGAGCTTCAAGGGCTTCAGACGATTCTTGAAGCTCGATATATAATGATTTAAGCTGGGCATATTCTGATTGAATGTCTCTATACCTCATGTTAACCTCCTCGAAGGATTTCTGGAGGATGCTATGATTCTCAGCTAGGGATGAATACCTGGATTCCAGGATTTTATAGCTATTATCGATCCTCTCGTACATGTATCGAAGCATCATGTAATCGTTCATTAGAGCGTTATATCTAGATTGTAGATCGCTATATCGTTCATCCAGATCCTTGTACTTCATCTTTAGAACGTCATACTCAGATAACAAGCTCGTATAATTGCTGTTCAACTCTATGTAGCTACTGTTAAGCTGGCTATACTTAGATCGTAGATAGTTAAGGCTCTCTTCGAGTTTACGATAGCCATCTGAGAGGGATGCATAATCGCTTCTCAACCTACCATACTCCCTAAATACTCGATTATACTCGGCGTTGAAGTAGGATGCCGATGCTAACCCTAAGATAGCTACAACTATAGATGCCAATGTTATAACTCTATAGCTAGGCATATACCCCCCTCCTCGATGTAGTAATATGGTATATCCGCCTTAAAACGGTATATATAGGTATGGGTATCGCGTTTATCTGTATATCGGAAGCCAGGTTAACTCGCAGCTTAGTGAACTTTAAAGTCTCTCCGGTATGATGTTTAGATTTAGCTATGAGGATAGGTGTGCTTACTAGGAATCCTCAAGCCTGGTGCAACCTCCAGCTTAAACAAGCTATGGCTAAACTTAACATAACTCCCGTTTGCTTCAGTTTCAAGGATATTATGGGAACCGTAGGATTGAAGCTTGGAGTAACTCTTCGGGGGAAGCCTATAGAGGAGAAAGTATCTGCAGTTATAGTGAGACCTATAGGTGCAGGCTCCCTCGAGCAGATAATATTAAGGGTGGATCTACTGAAAGCTATAGAAGAACAGGGTGTGAAGGTCGTGAATAGAGGTGAAGCTATAGAGAAAGCAGTCGATAAATACTATTCGCTGCTACTCCTAGAGAAGAATGGTATACCTATACCCGCCACCATAGTAACAGAGGATTGTAGTGAAGCATTAAGAGGGTACAGAATGCTCGGTAAAGATACGGTGTTGAAACCGCTATTCGGATCTAGAGGTATAGGTGTAGCTAGGGTTGAGGTTACCGATGTAGCTGTTAGACTCTTCAGGCTCCTATCCAGCCAGCGATCCGTAGTATATCTGCAAAGCTATATCCCACACGGATTCTCGGATATAAGAGCGCTCGTGGTAGGTGATAGAGTTATAGCAGCTGCTAGGAGAATATCTGGATACTGGAAGACGAACGTAGCTCAAGGTGCATGGACTAAACCTGCCAAGCTGGATTCAGAATTGGAGGATGTAGCTGTGAAAGCTGCATCCATCCTCGGATGTGAGGTTGCAGGAGTAGATATAATGGTTACTAGGGATGGAAGCTTCTTCGTGAACGAAGTTAACAGTCAACCCGATTGGAGAGGCTTACAATCCGCCGTAGCTGTCAATATAGCTGAGGAGATAATCAGATACATCGTATCTAAGCTTAAAGGGTAGAAGTATACCTTCTCAAGAAATCTACGCTCCTATGCGCGTTTCCTATAAGATCGTATTCTCCGTGATATGTCTCGAAGACAGCCACCTTGGGATTAATACTCACGATAGATTTTAATAGGCTAGGCCACTCTAGGGAGCCTAACCCTAACCGATAATGATCCCTACCATCCACGATATCATGGAGGTGCACAGCGTATATCTTATGGCTAAACCTCTTCATGAAATTCGATGGTTTGCCACCGCTCCTATACGTATGGGCGATATCAAGAGTCAGCATAACCTCGGGATAAACATCTAAGACCTCTGCTAGGATCATATCATCGGCGAATATATACCCGCGGTCGTCATTCTCTACGGTCAGCTTAGCTGAAGGTTTGAGAGCTAGAAGCTCCCTTAAGCTCCTCATAGCGTTATCTACGACGAAATCTCTCTGTATACTATAAGCTATATGTCCACCTAGATGGATTTCATAGTATAGAGCACCTACCGCCTCCCCTGTCTTCACCATACGTATAGCATAGGATACGCTAAGTCTTCTAACATCCTCTATGGGTGCTGATAAATCAAAGTTCTTAGTAGGTGTGTGGAGGGCTATCTCTAAGTCATAAGAAGATTTCATCCTACGCAGCCAATCGGCATCTAGATATTCAGCTTCAGGTGAACAGTGAATAGAGATAGCGTCAAACCCTAATTCGTAAGCTCTAGCTACGAAAGAGTTGGCTCCATCTTTACCTATCTCTGGAGGGAGGGGTATGGAGAGTAACATCGAGTAACCACGATACTTTTACCAAGTTAACCGAGGATATAGATTTTACCATATCAGAGTAGGTGTATCAGCATCGGCTTTAGAATCTGGCGGGTTATCGATAAAGTTATGGTCAGGAAAAGGAAGAAATGAGAAAAGCTGGGGGTGAGACGCTTGGATGATGGTTGGGGGAATATATTGTTAAAGTAGATAGTAGCAATCCATCCTATATGAAAAACATGGGCGTCAGGTAGTTGTTCACTATTTATAATTCTATAATTAACTATGTTCTTTATAATTTCATTTAATAGATATTTCAAGATTAACATAGAATATATTAGAATTGTGATTAAAATATAATACCTATTATATTGCTTAACTTCAGCTATATATCTATTATAACTAGGATATATTGGTATTAATAGTAGTGTGGTAATTATCATCAATATCTACCCTATGAATAGTGGTGCTCTACAGAAGGCTATTCCAAGGAATTTAACCATAATGTAAAGGTTTGCTGAGCATCCTATCATAGATATCGAAGTCCTTAATGTTAGTAGATAGAACAAAATTGATTATTATAAATTATAGTTAGAATCGATGCCGTATTAATGGAATTACCGAGAAGAATGTAAGGTTGTAGAGGAGTCCTCCAACCGTAATGAACATATCACAACTCGATGTTAATATAGTATCTGAAGATTTCTCAGAGCTAAAAAATCTTCAGTTACTGATGAGCATCAATAGTGTAATTAGCGAATATATACTTATAAAGGGCATAAGGAATATAGGTGTTGCTGAGTGTTCTGTATCAGATTTATGTTAACTACTGTTAAAGCAAATAAAACTATTACGTATAAGGAAATAACTATGAGCGATCATTTTCTTCTATTGCTCGAATAATCTGTTTTTCATAAGAAAGGTGAATAAAGATCTTAATTTAAAACTTAATATGGAAACCAGAATTATCATCGAAAAATATTTTGATATTCCTCTATATTTTAATATCTTCGTTTGAATCTGTACATTTAACTGTTCATATAATATACCATATTTATAGCATATCATAATATACTGAGTATCATACTTAGGATTCATATAATGAAAGATTGAATAAAGCTTTACACTGAGAGGTAAATTAACCATATGTTCGTAGATATTATTTACGATTTCTGTATACACTATAATTCAGATAATGTTATTGCAGTATTTTAATTCATATTTATCTACAATTTTAATTTCCAAAATTATCTCTCTACTTATACTGAATTACATACGAGTTGTGGTAAAAATATTTCTGGTAGGTGGAGATGGAAAGCATGAATCCTCCGTTACGGTGGATCTGAATCTTACTAATGCTTCATTAGCTAAGAGTCAGTGTAGGCATATAGAGATATGGATAACATTGAGGATGAGTGGAATCTGTACCTTTGGAAAGGGATTTAAGCATCAGCTACAGTATAGTGTTCGGGGTCTAGAGTGTTGTATCTATCATCTATAATACTAGCCGGTGGGTTATCTAAAAGATTCGGCAGATCTAAAGCTTTAGTCGAAGTTTTAGGTAGACCTATGCTCAGCTATGTATACGATGCTGCCTCATCGATATCAGATGAGGTATTGATAGTTATATCTAGGGATATGGATTCTTCCTCTATAGAACGGATAGCATCCGATGCTAGGATTATTAGGGAGAGCTATGAAGCTTCAGGTCCTTTAAGAGCGGCGTGGGAAGGTTGGAAGAATGCGAAGGGCGAAAGCTCGATACTACTTTCATGCGATATACCATTGGTATCTCCTAAGCTCCTTTCGATACTATCAGAAACCATGGATGGTATATTCGATGCTGTAATACCTAGATGGCCTAACGGATTCGTAGAACCGCTTTACGCAGCCTATAGAGTAGAACCAGCTATCGAAGCAGCGGCTAGGACTCTAGAGTTGGGGGAGAATAGATTCGTTGATATGATTCAGAAGATCCAGCGTAAGATGTACTTCTCCACTGTAGCTATAGAAGGGATTCTAGGCTCTACGGATACATTCCTTAACGTGAATAACGTTGAGGATCTTCGTAGAGCTGAAAGTATTCTTAGAAGGATGCATAGGTTCGGTCTCTAAATATACGTCTCTCAGCTTCCTCTATTCGAAGTCTGACATTGGTTAAGCTATCGCTTCAGTCATGGATATGCGGGTTGGATAGCGTTTATTAGCTCAATAGTATACCAGTAGATGTTGGATTATGAGCGAAACGATATGGTGGAGAAACGTCGAGAAAGTAGCGGATATATTTAGATCAAAGCCTATAGACTGTATAGTCACTGTTAGAGGGTGGGTATATAGGCTTAGTAAGATTGGCGGGGTGGCATTCATAGGTATCCGAGATGGTAGCGGATATATCCAGGTTTCCCTGAAGCGCGGCGAGAAGCCTGAATTATTCGAACTCGTAGATAAGCTCAACATAGAGGATGTAGTAGCAGTTAGAGGTGTAGTCGTGGAGGATAAGCGTGCTCCTGGCGGTTTAGAGATCAGGGCATACGAGCTTGGAGTTATATCGAAATCAGGTGTGTGGCCTATAACTAGATCTGCCGCTAAATCTCCGGGATTCCTATTCGATAAGAGGCATCTATGGATCAGAAGCCCTAGGGTTCGATCTATATTGAAGGTGAGAGCCGAGGTTTGTAGACTTATAAGAGAGTATATGGATATGAACGGATTCGTAGAGTTTCATGCACCAATCTTCGTTAAATCGGCGTGTGAGGGTGGAGCTACGCTATTTCCCGTAGATTATTTCGGAGATAAAGTCTACCTCACTCAGAGTGCTCAGTTATATCAGGAGGCGGCTATAGCGACTTTTGGTAGAGTATACACTCTCGGTCCATGCTTTAGAGCTGAGAAATCTAGAACTAGGAAGCATTTAACAGAATTCTGGCAGATTGAATGCGAGATAGCGTTCGCAGATCTAGAGGAGGATATGAAGATACTCGAAGATTTGGTAGCTTACATATGTAAAGGAGTTACTGAGAGATGTAGAGGTGAGCTGAATACTCTTGGTGTAGATTTTGAACCGCCTACTACTCCGCTACCTAGGATAACCTACACCGAAGCATTGGAGATAGCTAGGAGTAAAGGATCCGAGACCGTTTGGGGTGAAGACTTCTCTAGCAGAGATGAGGTGTTTATATCATCGAGGTTTGATAAACCTTTCTTCGTAACGCATTACCCTGCATCCACTAGGAGTTTCTACCATATGCTTGACCCAAGTGACCCTAGAGTTACGCTATCCTTTGATCTGATAGCGCCTGAAGGCTACGGTGAACTCGCGACGGGTGGTCAACGTATATCCGACTATGATATGCTGCTTAAACGTATAGTGGAGCAGAATCTTCCGAAGGAAGAGTTTTCATGGTATCTAGAACTTAGGATGTATGGATGCCCTCCGCATGCGGGTTTCGGTATGGGTATAGAACGGCTGGTTAGATGGATATGTAGACTACCCAGCGTTAGGATGGCTATACCATTCCCAAGAACCCCCGATAGAGTTAAACCATAAGAGTTTTCTAGCTGAAGACGCTAATTCTCCAGATGCTATGGCCTCTAAGATAGAGGGTACTATGAAGTTTGAAGCTCCAAGTTGGGATTACCTCTACGAGTTATGCTTAGAGCTTGCCGAGATGATAGAGAGATCTGGGTTTAAACCGGATCTTATAGTCGGTATAGCTAGAGGCGGATGGATACCTGCTAGGCTCCTCTCAGATTTCCTATCAAACCCGAATATAGCTAGTATAAAGGTTGAATTCTACGTAGGTATCGGTGAGACCATGAATGAACCCGTGGTGACGCAGGATATACCTGTAGATGTCCGCAACCTGAAGGTCTTAGTCGTAGACGATGTAGCAGATACAGGTAAGAGTTTGAAGCTTGTGAAAGAGAAGCTTGAATCTATGGGTGCTAGGGAGGTTAAAGTAGCTACGATATACTATAAGCCTTGGTCTATATTCAAGCCGGATTTCTACGTGAAAACCACGGATGCATGGATAATATTCCCGCATGAAGTAAAGGAAGCCATAGAAATACTCTACAAGAAGTTTAAGATCGAAGGAAGAAGCGTAGAGGATCTACGCAAGCTTCTAATCCAAGCAGGTTTAAAGCCTCTGATAGTCGATAAGCTTCTAAGATGGATATCTGGATCTGGATATGTGTAGAATTCAGATTGAGAACTATACCGTATACATACTGGGGTTCAGAAGGTACTATGTAGAAGATCCAGCTAGCCTTATAGGAATACTCAGAGAGGTATGCAAACCGGCTGAAATCCAAGTTCTAAGAGCTGATTGCATTCTGAATCTGGAACATATACAATTCGCGATACTCTACGCTCTGAAATCGATCAAGAAATCCGTGAACATAGCTAAAACCCTACCTTTAGAAATACTTCTAAAGATAGCGGCTGAAGATCAGATCGATGAAGCTCTATCTAAAGTTGGTTTAAAGAAGGGGGAACAGGATATAGTCATCCTAATCCTCTCCGAAAACGATGATTACGCTAAGATGGCTTCAGGTAAGGTTGAAAGGATGCTAGGTAGAAAAGTTGATCTCGATGTGCTGAAGCCTACAGAGGATAAGATTAGGAGGATCATGGAGCTATTCAGTATATCAGAGGATAGATTGAAAGCTGAGCATATGTATCCGGATGTAGAAGCCGCTATATTGAATATACTAATGGAAGACATAGCGTTAACAATGGTGCGTAGATAGCACTGTACCACTTTAAGATCCATATCTCTCTATCAGCTTCTCTAGAACCCTCCTAGCAGTCTTTGTTAACTCCATCGATAAGGCTTCATCAAATCTAAACCATCCCACATCGGTGCACTCCTCAGAGCAGCATCTAAGCTCACCGGATGGATTCCCGGCTTCGAATACGATTATAACATAGTGATACTTAACCAAGCCCCCCTCTCTAATTATCGTATCGACTACATCTATGATACCGTTTATATCAGCTTTAAGTCCGGTCTCCTCCTCAAGTTCCCTCAAAGCTGCCTTCCGAACAGTCTCACCCAGCTCGACGAGCCCGCCAGGTATAGACCATAAACCACTACCAGGCTCAAACCTCCTCCTAACGAGAAGTATCCTCCCATCCCCATCCATCAACGCTACAGATACAGCTACCAAAGGTATCTTAGGATAAACCCTCACATCAAAGTTAGGTCTCAAACAATACCACCCCTCCTGAGGATAGATTCATTGAAACCTATAACGTAAAAGATTTATTCGAATATCGTAAAAACCATTAAAGGAAAGGTTACCCGCCTTAATCTCTTACCCTAAAGCTTAATATGTAGGCGTTAGACATCCGTTAGATATGGGCCCGTAGCTCAGTCAGGTAGAGCGGCAGGCTCTTAACCTGTTGGTCGGGGGTTCGAATCCCTCCGGGCCCGCCATACTCCCGGCGACTCTTTTCATAGCATTCTTCGATATCGCTCTATATAGGATTGATGATGCTTGCAGAGATCCATACAATCCCTTTAGAAGTATCGGTATTCTTAACCCTAGGGTTGGGGTATCGTATCAGTTATCTTAATCTACCCTCTATCCTAATTCCCTCTTCATATCTTCTACTAAACTATAGGTTTTTGCCTTCCCCTTTCCCTCGATTTTTAAGACCGCACCCTCCTTTTCAAGCATCTTTAGTCGTTCACGGATAATTCTTCTCGAAGCTTTCCCCCTCATAGCTTTCACCTCGTATGTGATAGCCGATATATTCATCGGCCCTTTCATAGCTAAAACCTGTATTACGCACCTAGCTATTTCATCTTTCTGTATGGATTCACGTCTAATGTAGGATTCGGCTAACCTTAAGCGAGATAGTATCTTTAGAGGTTCACCATATAGGTTTAGGAAGATCCTTGTAAGTCTAAAGGGTTCTGCTAGATCCGCATACCTAGGATCCTCTAGGAATATTCGCTCTAAAAGGTTAAGCTTATCTATGATAGCATCTAGTTTACGGCTTATCTCCTCTAGGATATCATCGCCTATCTTCTCACCATCCATGGCGATTCCCCTAGCGATCGTCTAAACATGCTTTTCACATTCCTCCTCATAGCATTATAGTAGAAGGAGCTTATCCTCTTAGCAGACTCCTTTGATACACCATAGCTCATAAATTGTTTCTCAAAACTTCTCTTAGCCCTCCAGATATACCACTCAAAAATTACTAGGATTGATAACAGTTTTACTAGGAGAATGAATAGTAAAGCTACTATATGAAAGAACGTTATGATTAAATATACGGTCCGTTTAATACTCATCTCTCTCCTTCGGTCTCCCCATCGTAAAGCCTACCCTTCACACTTCTCTTCGACAGCCTTCCCGCCTTCTCTTTTCCTCTCTTCTCCGATACTAATCTTTCTCATGATTTCTCCGAAATTCGTGAAGACGGATAGATAATTCTCGGTCATCTTCAAAGCAGTCTGTTCGGGTATACCGGATTCTATCAAACTTTTATAGAATGCTCCAGCTGCTCTTCCCATCTCCCTACCGGCTTCCTCGGAGAAAACGCTTGCTATCACACCTTTTATCAAAGCTGGAATCTGACTAGATAATGCACGGAATATTCTCTCCACCTCCTCAGCTTCCTTCTCACTCATTTTCCCACCTCCGAAATTTTATTTCGCTATCTCCACTATATTTTAATCTTATGGAAATATGTGACCAGTATTTTGGTCACATAGCTATATATTATCCATCTTGGCTTCTACTTCGCTAGAACTATCCGGCTTATACGATATTCCTAGGTAGGATTATCCCAGTCTCTTCAGGATTACCGGGATTTCCGTTAGCTTTCTAACCCTCACACAATTTTTATCCATACATCTATCATCTCTATCCAATAGGATGGCTTTCATACCTGTTCTTAAAGCTCCTAGATAATCATCTTCATAATCGTTCCCTATATGTAGCATCCGATCGAGAGGGATTTCGCATAATCTTGAAGCTATCTTAAATATCTCTGGATCCGGTTTTTCATATCCTACGCTTCCAGATGAGATTAGAAGTTCGAAATATCCTAGAAGTCCTGTCCTTCTAAGATTCGCTTCGAGGTTTCTTTTTGAAGATGAATTCGATATCACTATCAACCTATAGCCAAGATTTCTTAAGATCTTGAGTAAAGGTTCGGCATCATCGTAAGCCTTATAATCCGCTTTCTCAAGCCATAGATCCCCAAGTCTTAAAGCTAGATCCGTAGAATACGGTAAACCTAAGATCGATAACATTCTCCCTATCATAGTTATCCTAGCTTCTTCATCCCATATTCTACCAGTCCTCGCTTTCTCATTCCTCCACCATAAACGAGCTCTCTCCAGGCTATCCCTAACCTTTTCGATATTCAAATTATAGCTAAGCTCCGTTAAAGCTTCGAATACAGCTAAATAATCTTCCTTAGTTCTATATATCA
>Ga0272445_1000156_pt1 | contig 66674 bp, 78 predicted proteins | sample YNPCB0031_FD_194404 | JGI IMG/M metagenome (GOLD analysis project Ga0272445, IMG submission 194404) | Hot spring sediment microbial communities from Yellowstone National Park, WY, United States - YNP-CB-003-1 | ecosystem: Environmental > Aquatic > Thermal springs > Hot (42-90C) > Sediment...
TCCAGCCTGGCAAAGGACTTTCAAATAGAGATACTTGCCAAGATTGAGCTAACATCGACAGATGAGAGGAAAACCGGTAAGAGGAGATGTAACGGGCCTCTGATAATTGTTGATAGGGGTTATGGTGTCTATATGCATCGAATAGGCTTGGAGATAATATGATTGGGGCTTCGAGCTTATTGGGAGGCATATTAGTACTTTGGGAGCGAGGTGGGGTCTCATAGCTGAGAGCGCTTTTAGGGGAGAGCTTGAGGGGATTATTGGATAAGGAGCTTGGATTCGGGGTTGAGAAATGGAAAGCCTATGATGATCTCAAATCTTATTAGAGGGTGCTGGTTTTATTGTTTGGGCGCGAGTGTGTCTGCGAGGGAGCTGAAGTCGCGGATTCTTAAACTATTGAGGGAGGATGAGGAGTTTAGGTATGCTGTTGCCGGCCTGCTGGGCCTAGAGGAGATACTCAAGAGGCTTGATAGGCATGAGGCTGAGCTCGTCAGGCTCAGGGAGGATATGAATAAGCTTAGGGAGGATATGATTAGGGGTTTTGAGCTTGTTGAGAGGCATATTAGCGCCTTGGGCGCTAGGTGGGGTCTTATGGCCGAGGACGCTTTCAGGGAGGGCCTGAGGGGGTTATTGGAGAAGGAGCTTGGATTCAGGGTTGAGAGGTGGAGGGCTTATGATGAGGCGGGAATGGTCTTTGGATACCCGAGCGAGGTTGAGGTAGATGTTACCGTGAGTGATGGCAAGCTTATACTGATTGAGGTGTCGTCGCATGTGAGGGCGTCTGACGTGTTGCAGTTCAGGAGGAAGGCCGAGCTATACGAGAAGATGACCGGGAGGAAGCCTGACAGGCTAATAATAGTCACGCCATATATTGATGAGAAGGCCTTGGAGGCCGCGAGACAGCTGGGGGTGGAGGCATACACTAAAGTTTAACACGAGATAGTCTCAATGCTTCAGAATAAGGTTTTTAACATTTCATTCCAAGATATCATGTCTTTAATTCACGAAATTATCTTGATAGTTTTTCTAGTGCTTCTTTTAGTAGTTTCATTGTCTCGTTTAGCATCTCCCTCGTCTCCCTCGATTCTCTCGTCAATGTTTCTAGTATTGTTGTTAGTTTTTCCGATATCTCCCCATACTTCTCCATTATAGCCTTAAAATTCTCATCAGTTCTCCTCGCAAAATCCCTAAATTCCTCACGATAATCCCTAAACTCATTCCTATAATCCCTGAATTCGCCTACAAAGCTTCTAAATTCATTTCTATGCTCTCTGAACTCGCTTACGAAGCTTCTAAATTCATTCCTGTAATCCCTGAATTCCCTCCAGTATTCCATGAATATTGACTGCATTGCTCCGAAGCCCTCTTGAAGCTCCTCGTGTAATGGTGACGGCCTTATCGTGAAGTATTTTATTGCTGGCCTCGGCTTAGCCTCCTTAACATCGATGGATTTGACGTGTGCTGGTGGCGGGGGAGACTTCAGCATCTCAATGAATTTCTCCAATATTGCCTCATCCCCCTGAGCGAAGACCGTTACGGATCCATCCCTCTCATTCTTAACATGGCCTGATAGGCCGAGCTCCTGAGCCGAGTCCAGAACAAACCTCCTATAGCCAACCCTCTGAACCCTACCATAAACCCTAACCTGAAAAGCCTTCAGCATCGGATACAAACAAACTTCCTATATTCATAAGCTTTTCCAATAGAGTCTGCTCGAGCCCTCTTAAGGAAGATCTTAGTGAGAAGGCTTTTGAAGAGAGGTGGGAGAAAACTCTAAAGCTCCTTGAGGTGGCTAGAGAAATCATCATCAAGAGATTACCGGAATAATGTACCTCAGGATCCCTGTTTGCTCATTATTGAGCTGGCATCGTTGAGAAACGAAAATTCGTGAACAGGTCTATAGCGAAATTCATGGTACTGCCATGGAGCTCCAGGATTTAACTTCGTCATGGCCTAACAGATTCCAAATTCTAAATATCCTAGTACTAATCAAGATAAAAAGAGAGGCCACTGCATTTTTATGCTCGTGTTTAAGGGTGAAAGATTTTAAGCCCTATATTGTAACGATTTTCCAATGGTTGAAAGCTCCACAGTTAGCAATGGCTAATTTAAGTTAACTGGTTTTATTATTCTTCGGTAATTTTCCTCTCTGATTTAATGCGGGCTCAATATGTATTGTTAAGTTTACATTTGGGAGTATTTGTTTTATCTCCTCTTCTATATGATCCGCGATATCATGTGCCTCTTTTATGGTCATTGTATCGCTAACTACTAGGTGTAATTCTGAGAATATCGTGTTCCCGCTTACACGGGTTTTGAGCTCATGGTATTCTGAGAATAGATTTTTATGATTTTCAAGTATCTCACGTATCTTTCTATCAGCTTCTTTTGATGCTAGATCCATTAAATGATTTGATGATTTTATGATTAGGTCGAGCCCTATCCTCGCGATAATTACTGCTATACCTATTGCGAGAAGCGAATCAATGAATAAGTATCCTGTAAAGTATATTGCTGCCAAGCCCATCCAAACAGCAACGGTGGATAAAACATCTGAGAAGAGATGTTTAGCGTCTCCCTCAAAAGCGGGCGATTCTTTTATCTTTGATTCTCTTAGAAGCATATATGCTATTCCAAGATTTATTATGGTCGCTATGATGGATACCGAGATTGCGGCATCTAGGGAATGTAGTTCAGCGGGGCTGAAGAGCCTGTTAAAGGCAGTGTATAAGAGGAATATTGAGATTATCGTTATTAGTATGCCCTCGATTAATCTGGATATCTCTTCGATCTTCTGATGACCGTATTGGTGGCTTTCATCGGGAGGCTTTTCCGAAATGTATACTGAAAAAAGCATTATACTGGATGCAACTATGTTTACCACCGATTCTAGAGCATCAGACAGTAAGGCAACCGAGTTTGAGATGAGAAATGATATAAATTTCATACTAAAGACTAGCAGGCCACCTAAAACAGCGATTACACCAACTGTAATCTTTTTCACTATTCCTCAAAACATGGTGAAAAATGACCTTCTCTTAAAGATTTATTACGATAAAACGGTGATGGCAGGTAAAGGATTTGTGTAGTTAAGAGAGACTCTACAACACGCTTAGATTGTGGGATGGCGGCGGGAGTTTTTCGTCGGGGTCGCGGCCAAGCGCTTGACCATTGTCGCCGCAGTCATTGTCATTGTGCACTTCATTGGCGAGCTTGTCTTAGTATATCTCGGCGGATGAGAGGGGCTGCTAATGATTTATCTTGTTCCAGTCTGAGATTTTATGCTGAATGCCGGCTGGATTTCTGGTCGCATTGGAGGGTATAGATGGGGCGGGGAAGACGACGCAGGCGAGGCTGCTCGTTGAATGGCTTAGGGGGAGGGGGTTTGATGCTCGTTATACTTATGAGCCGACTCGCGGGCCCTTTGGCAGGATTCTGAGATCTATGGCCCATGCGAGGAATGTTGATCCGAGGCTCGAGGCCCTTCTCTTCGCCGCCGACAGGCTCCACCATTTAATCCGCGTGATAAACCCGCTCTTGGAGAGGGGTTTGATAATCGTCTCGGATAGATATCTCCATTCCTCGCTAGCATACCAGTCGGTTACAACGGGTGATCAGAAATGGGTTGAGGAGATCAATAAGTTCGCGAGGAGGCCGGATCTTGGGATATATCTCGATGTCAGTGCGTCGGGGGGGCTTAACAGGCTGGCGAGGCGGAGGAAGAGGAGCAGGTTTGAGGATGAGGGCTTCCTAGAGCGGGTTAGGGAGAAGTATCTCGAATATGTTGAGAGGGGCGAGCTTGTGAAGGTGGATGCTGGAAGGCCTGTAGATGACGTCTTCTCTGATATCACGTCCATCGTCGAGGAGGCCTTGAGGGGTAGGCGATAGCGTTTTATCGGGCGGCCTCTCATATCCCGGCGAGTTGCCCATCAAGCTGATCAAGGATCCAGTCCACGGGTATATCGAGGTCTCAAGCGAAGAGCTTCAAGTGGTTGATACCAGGGCTGTTCAGAGGCTTAGGAGGATAAGCCAGCTCCCCTTTGTATACCTCGTCTATCCGGGTGCCCGGCATAGTAGATTCGACCACTCGCTCGGATGCATGCATCTTGCGGGCGAGTTCGCGAGGAGCCTTGGGCTGGAGGAGTATAGGGTTAGGGTTCTGAGGATCGCGGGCCTGCTCCACGACATAGGCCACACACCATATTCCCATCTCTTCGAGACGATGCTGGAGAGAGCCGGGCTGAGCCATGAGGACGTAACTGCCAGGATCCTCCGGGAAGATTCGGAGCTCGCCGAGGCCATAGAGAGGTGCGGCATCATGCTCAAGGATGTCTTGGAGGTGCTGGAGGGGAGGGCGCCCGAGTCCATGGTTATCAGCGGGCCAATAGATGCCGATAAGCTCGACTTCCTCGTCCGTGACTCCTACTTCACTGGAGCCCCATACGGCCTGATAGATGTCAGGAGGATAGTTCTCAGAAGCAGGCTTGTGGATGGAAGGCTTGCGATCAACATAAACGCCGTTGGCGCGGTCGAGGAGATGGCCCTAGCGAGATACCAGAACTTCATGAACATCTACCTCCATCATACCGCGAGGGCTGCTCAGATGCTCTTTCTATCAGGCGCTAAACTGCTTGATGAGGTCGCGAGCCTGCCGAGGATGAGTGTCGAGGAGTATCTGGGCCACGACGACTACACTATCTGGTGCCTCATGAGGTCCAATAATAGGACGAGGTGGATTATAGACAGGATAGAGAGGAGGATTATACCCAAGGTCGCCTACGAGCTTAGGCTGAGGGAGGAGGAGGTCCCCGCGGAGGTCCTGAGGAACCCGGAGGAGGTTTTGGGCGATATATCCTCCCTCTCAAGCGCGCCGGAGGATAGAATCTGGCTCGACACCCCATACATAACATCCCTACCATTCAGGGATAGCGGGAAGATCTCCTTCTACGAGGAGAGGCATGGCGAGCCGAGGACCGTGGAATACTCATCGCCACTGCTCGAGTTCACATCAAGGATGCATGTTATAATTAGGGTTTACACGGATCCACCCTTCATCGAACAGGTTAGGGCTGCCTCAGAGAAATATTTTGGGGAGAGGGTTGGGGCCGCTTCCCGAAGACCCTGCGATAGATGATGTAGTCGCCATAAGCTATCAGACCTAACGGGGACCCGGCCATTACCAGGAATATCAGGCCATATGCTATGTATATTAGTGCTGTGGCCACAGTGGATAGCACTGGCGTGAAGTCTATTTTTGGGTATGGGGATGGCTCGGTCTCCGGCACCCTAATCCAGATCGAGATAGACGAGTATGTGGCCATGCGCTCGAGGCTCTTCAGCTGCGCCTCGATCCTCTCGATCTCGCCTCTAATCCTCCAAAGCTCCTTCTCAATCATCAGCAGATCTTGGATGCTTTGAGCCTTTTCAACCGCTGCGAGCAGCTATTCCTCCTCGGCACGAAGGTTCCTCAGCCTCGCCTCAAGATCCACATACTGCTCGGTTACATCTTGGACGCTCACATCCTCGCCGACGACCTTCCCTATCCTCCGGATCTCCGCTAGAACCTTGTAGAAGGCTGACCCGGGAACCTTAACCACGATCGAGACCGACTTCTTCTCACCATCGGAGGAGCTCAGCCGGGCAACATATCCGCCATAAGATTCAACTATCAAAATGATCCTGTCTGCAGCTGCCTCAGGGTCCTCCGACTCCAGCTCGAGATTTCCACTCCTCACAAGCATTCTCACCGATGGATATCGGCTCCGGCCATGTACGCGTCAACCGTGCTTGTTGCTGTGCGTGGCGGCCGTCTGAATAGCCATGTCCTTAAAGCCCATAGCCTTCTCCAGCGACACAAGCTCTAGAAAAGACTCGGATCCCTTTAAGCCAACCAACATTATTCCGACAACATATGAGGTGGCGATCACGATGATTATCGCGAGAATTCTCCCGCTCAGCCTCATGCCAGATTTAGTGCTCTGCGTCCGTATAATCACACGGCCACGAACATGCTGTTTGGCTTCCTTGAACGCCTAGACGAATCTCCTGAGCTTTATCGAGAGATCTCCGAGGCTTATCAGGGCCATGGCCCCGACTGTCGGCTCGAGACCCACGCTCCTCTGATAGCTCGTTTGCTCCTGCCATGTGCCTGAGTTTATGATCCTCACGCCGCGATATGATCCAGCATATGCGACGTGGACGTGGCCCGTGTGGAAGACATGTGGGATCCGATCTATCACGAGCATGTCCTCGGGCGTGGGGATTATGGGCGTGGTCTCGCCATAGATCGGGCAGAGGTGCCTGCACCTGAGAACGAGCTTCAAAACTTCCCCAAGATCCCTCTCCAAGCTGCTATGAGAGAACCCGGGGGCCTGCTGTATCACATCATCCAGCCCCTGGCCATGATAGATTAGAAAAATCCTCCCGGAGATCCTGATCCAAGCGGGGTTCCCGACGAAGATGAAGCTTCTCCCGGATTTCTCGAGTATCGCGCGATATTTCTCGGGGAGCGGGGGCTGTGGGAGGGCTCGTTGGACCGGGTCATGGTTTCCCGGGCCAATTATTATCTTCACGCGCTCCGGGATCTCGGACAGCAGCCCCGCAAGCTTCTTAAACTGCTCCTCGACCGAGAATATCTCGAGCTCCTTATGCTGGTTCGGGTATACGCCCGCCCCATCCACCACGTCCCCGGCGATTATAAGGAGCTTGACATTCCTGGCCTCGGGATCATCCTCGCGATTAATCCAGTCTAGGAAGTTCTCAAAGAGGTCCTCCCTGAAGTGCTTGCTTCCGACATGTATGTCCGAAATCATGCAGATGAACGCTTCGTGAGCCGTCTTTTCTAAGCGCTCCGCGGCCAGATCCGGGAGTATAAGTTCCCTCGCGATGAGCGCTTCGCCGCTTTTCACAACCCTCGCCCCGATCACCATATCGGGTAGCAGCTGCTCCGGGCTATCTCCCGAGACTCCATCCTTCGGCGCGATTATCCTATGTTCCCCGCTCGGGTCGTCCACCCTCAGGATCCACGCCTTCTCGGACTCCTTCTTCTCGATGAGCATCACGATTATGTTTGCCTCCTGCGACTCCCGGAGTCTCATGGCATCCCTCAGCGAGATCACCCCCCTAAGCCTCTCCCGCAGAAGCCCTGAAAGCTTCTCATACCTGCTCGAGAAATACCTCTGAAACTCCTCGAATGTTCCTTGAATCCTCCACTCCACTAGAAAACGCTCATCAACTTCTATCACGATATCCTCATGCTTCTCCTCGGCCTCCTCCATCTCAACCCCCTCAGCCATAGCCGGCGGCTCTTCAGCCACCTTCACGTCCCCAACCAGCTCAACCAAGAGGCTTTCATCGATGATCGTCGTCCCGCTTTTCTCCAGCCTGCGCATCGCCTCCTCCAGTATCTCGAGGGGTGCTTCAGCCTGCTCGAGGATCTCTAGAGCTCCCTTAGTCACCGTATAGCCCCGGGACGTGGCCTTCTCGACTATCTTCCTTGCTAGGGCCTCGCGCCTCAACATCTCTCACGGCCAAGTGTCCAGCTATCTCGCGGCTGATGGCTTGTAGTCGAGCAGGGGTGAGAGAAGCTCATCTCCGCGTATTGCCTCCTCAATCTCGTCGGGCGGCGTGAGGAGTATTATTCTCCGCGTCCTTCCATGTCTGCCCATGTTCACAAGCTCGCTCTTCACGACGCCGAGCATGTCGAGCTCTGATATAAGGCTGCTAACCCGCCTATCTGTCAGGGGTTCTATACCAATCTGCCTGCAGACCTCCTTATATGTCTGATAAATCATGCCCGAGACCGGGCTCAATACATTACCCCTCGTGAGGAGGAGCATGCTGACGAGGATGAGCTTGCTGTGGAGCGGGAGGGTGGATATGGCCTCGAATATCCTGCCGCGCTCTATGATGTTCTGGGCGATCCTCACATGCCTCTCCTCAACCACCTCATCCCCATTCCTCTCGGCAACCTCTGCGGCAACCCTGAGCAGGTCTATGGCCCTCCTCGCATCACCATGCTCGGATGCGGCGAGCGCCGCGCACAAGTTTATGATCTCCTGGGGTACTGCTCCCTCTCTGAAGGCCAGCCTCGCCCTCTCGCTCAAGATATCAACGAGCTCTATGGCCGTGTATGGGTGGAAGACAAGCTCCTCCTCGCTGAGGCTGCTGAGAACCCTTGGATCCAAATAGTCCTTGAAGTGGAGATCGTTAGAGGTCCCGATCATAGTGAGGCCGCATCCCTCCATGCCCTCATTTATCCGTGAGAGCTCGTAGAGGAGGTTATCGCCATAGCTCTTTACAAGCGCATCTATCTCATCGAAGCAGGCCACAAGTAGAACCCCCTTCTCCTTCAAGCCCCTCCTGAGCCTCGCGAAGACCTCGGCCTTTGCAAGACCCGTGAAGGGCACCTTAACGCCTATGCTCTCGCAGAGCTCCGCCAGCACCCGATACTCCGTCCCAGCTATCCTGCAATTGACATATGCGAAGGCAACGGGTAGATCCTCCCCAGCGACAACCTCCTGAAACCTCTTGAACACGTAGCGTACTACCGCGGTCTTACCTGTACCCGTCTTACCATAGATGAAGACATTACTGGGCTTTGAGAGACTTAGGGCGGGGGATAATATCTCGCCAAGCCGCCTGATATGCTCATCCCTATGCGGGAGCTTCTCCGGAACATAATCAGATCTCATCACCTCGCGGTTCACAAATATCCTCGGCCTCTGAAGAGCCTTCTTCAAAACCTCCTCTAGGGGATCCCCTCCACCCCTAGATTTCCTATGGAGGAGCCCCTCACCTGATTGAGATCCTATTGATGACTTTGTATTCAAAGTAGCCCCTTAATGTAATGGGGGTAAAAGCTAATCAATCGAATACTTAAGAAATATTGAGTATCTTCTCGAGAATTATTCAAAAAGGCTTTAGAACTGTTTTCTGGGGGCGATATCTTTGTTCCAGTGGAAATATGGGGGTGTGGGTCTTTCGGCAGAACCAGTAACGCTGCATTGCGTTTCACATAGTGAAGAAGCCTGTGAAGTGGCTGGGTGGAAAGCCTTTTTCAAGGGCCTTTTTGGCGGAACAAGGCAGGATATGCTTCTCCACTGGAAATTGAAGGGACCCCACGCTTTCCGCTGGAAAGCTTCATGTAAATGCCTTTCCTCTATTCTGGCTCTATACAGATGTCTTGAAAGGGAGCTGGCGCAGGATTTAGCATTCTTTCCTCGGTCAGCGCAGCATATTTTCCTCGTTTATTGAACATATTTCTTGAGAAATAATCCAAGATTAATCACTTTTTGAAAATGGCTAGATTTATGTCTGGAGGCTTCCACAATAACAGGCAGGTGAACATATTTTCTTGAGAATACTTCATGATCATAATGGTTATTTCAGGGGCATTCTAGGGTATTATCTAAGATGCGTGGCCCACGTGAAAATGCGAAGTTTTTCACTCCTGCTCTGTGAAGCGTTCCCTTAGATTTGATGCAAGCTCGAGGGCTTTTAAGAGGCCTATCAGGGTCTTTGCAAGCTCTTTTACCTCTTTTGGATCTGCCGCCCGCTTTAGCGCGATATTCACCTCCTCGATCTTCGTGGTTAGGGTCTTCACGAGCTCATTCAACGTAATGCCCGTGAAGGCCTCCTCAATCTCCTCCTCGCTCGAGACCCTGATCACCCTCTTATTGCATTTCAGGCACCAGATCTGGCCCTTTATCTCGAAAAGGGGGCTGCTGCAGACCGGGCAAACATCTGCAAGCATTTTAGCCCCGCTCCTAAGGGCATCGGCCATTCTCCGCATATACTCGGCCTCATCCGACGACATCAAAGGATATTTCTTGGAGTCGGCCTATAAAGATGCTTCCAGTATTACTCCCAAGTCCTTCGGAAGACCCGCATGAGATAGCGGATGGCCCCAGGGAGGGCTCTTTTAAGGATGAAGCCCTTGTCAATTATTATGTCCTTGAGAACACGCTTCGGGTTCAGGTAGAATGTTATATAGGCCCAGAGTAGCAGCCTCTTGATCCTCTCGGGGGTCAGGTAGAGGCTCCTCATAACAACATCGAGGGTTGTAAATTTCCTCCAGTCTCTCGTCAGGAGTAAGTTTTCCTTCAAAGCCATGTCCCAAAGCCTTGTGCCAGGGTATGGTGTGGCTATCGTGAACTGGGCGAGGTCAACTCCACAGCCATCGGCGAATCTTATCGTCGCCATTATATCCTCCTCCCTCTCATGTGGAAATCCTATGATGAATGAGCCGAGCGCGTTTAGCCCGGAGTCCTTGGCAGCCTTCACAGCATCCACAGCCTGTTTCCTCGTTATCCCCTTCCCGATAAGTCTCAGGGTCTCCTCCGAGCCGGATTCTATGCCGAAGTAGATCGTGTGGGCGCCAGCTCTTCTCATGGCCTCGCCGAGGCCATGGCTGAATGTATTAACTCTGGAGGAGGCGCTCCATGATATGTCCAACCCCTCCCTCACGATCATCTTGGATATCTCCTCAGCCCTGCTCATGTTTAGCGTGAAGGTATCGTCGAGGAATTCAATCTCCCTGACGCCGTAGTCGTATCTTAGGATCATCAGTTCCTCTAGGACCCTATCGGGGCTATGAGCCCTCCACCTCTTGCCGAACTGAAGCGATGAGGAGCAGAATATGCAGCCATAGGGACAGCCCCTCGACGTGATCACAGCAGCGTACTTGACCTTATCAACGACATACTTCTCCATGGGAAGAAGATCGTAAGCAGGTATTGGAAGCGCGTCCAAGTTGCCTATAAGCCCCCTCGGTGGCCCCTCTTTTATCCTGTCCCCCACCCTATATGTGATCCCCGCAATTCCCTCGAGACCCCTACCACGCTCGACTCTCTCAAGTATCTCCTTGAGGGTCTCCTCACCCTCGCCTCTAACCACCACATCGATGTATGGGCATTCTTGGAGGACTTCATGGGCCATGAATGTCGCATGTGGGCCGCCTAGAAGGACCAAGGCGCTTGGAACATGCTCCTTAACGATCTTGGCGACCGCGTATGCATCGTAGATCGCCGGCGTCGTGGCCGTCAGCCCAACAACATCCGGCTGGAAGCCCTTAATTATACTCGCCAAATCCTGAAGCATCAGGTTTTCCGTGAGGCCGTCAATTATCTTGGCCTCCCATCCATACTCCCTAGCGACGGCAGCCAAGTAGGCGAGGCCAAGAGGCGGCCCAGATGCCCCTAAAACCTCCTTGACAACAGACCTCGTGGGCGGGGAGATAAGTAGAAGCCTCACGCCCACCTAATTTTCATGGCAACAGCACATAATTATTTCTTATTTTTCCTACCTGCCAGTAGTTCTAATCCTTCTTCTGAGTGCTGGGTCACGGTCTATCAACTCGTCCAAGACCTGCTCGAATGATTTTTCCTGCGGTATTGTTATCTCACGGTAGACACCGGTCCTGCCATGCTCCCTCCTCTTCTTGAGAACTCTCACCCTGTTTCTGAGGATCTTTGGATCTATGCCAAGTATCGAGGCAGCCTCCTCAATACTTCTTTCAACCGGCAGCTCGATATGGCCCTCGGGCGTCGGGATTATCAACATGAGCTCCTTATTCATGCCTGGGACCCTTAGCCCCCTCCTCAACTCCTCGTATGAGAGCTGGCCGGCGAGCTTGTAGAAGCCTGCCTCATCCCCAGTCATCCTTAGGAGCGGCAGAGAGACCGAGGTATAATCATCTATCACGAGATATGCCTTGGGCACATGGCCCGGCGTGGCCTGGACTAGGATCCTATCCCTCACCCTCACACCAGCCTCGGAGAGGTAGAGCTCCACCATGGCCGTGCTCGTCGGAAATGGTATAAAGACGTCCACGTCACTCTCCTCATCAACATCCCCACGCGCAACACTCCCATAAACTATTGGATTAAGGCCATGATCTAGGAGAGGCTTCATGAGGACAAGAGCCCTCTCCCGAAGGCGCGCCAATAGCCTCCATCGCCCATCATCGTACCTCACCTCAATCATTCAGGAATATGCTTGAGAAGCTTTCCTAAGATTCTTTTTCCAATTTCCGGCTAGGCTGCTCCGGCCAGGTGCTCGAGCAGGATCTTGAAGCCGAGGAGCACGAGTATTGCGCCGCCTATTATTGAGGCCCTCTCCCCCGCTAGGCTCCTAACCTTTAGGCCCATAAAGTATCCTAGGATCGCCAGTGTGAGGGAGGCGAGGCCGGCTGCGAGGGACATGCTGACCACCTCAAGCCCCATGAAAGGCGTGCTGAAGCCGACCGCAAGCGCGTCTATGCTCGTTGCCACGGAGAGCGTTATGAGAAGCCGGAGTGTCATGGGCTCACATCGCATAGGCTCACCACTAAGCCCCTCCCGGATCATATTGCCTCCCACGGCGGCTAGGAGGACAAAGGCTATCCAGTGATCATAATAGAATGCTGCTTCGATGAGGTTCCCACCAGTCCATCCCAACAATATCATCCCAGCTTGGAAGGCACCGAATGATGTAGCGAGCAGGAGGGGGGTAAATGTCTTCACGCGCTCCCAGCATGCCCCCGCGGCAAAGGCTGCTGAGAAGCAATCAAGGGCCAAGCCGACCGCGATCGCCGCAACAACTTCAATCATTCGACGCATCCCCAGAATAATTCAGACAAAAACCTTTTGACGTATAGCGCCAGACAGATGCAAATACAAAAGAGCCTTTCTTCATTATTCCTGAAAGCTTCTTAGATTCTATTGTTCTTTAAGAAGAGTCTAGGGGTTAGCAGCCTGCTCAAAGGGCTTTCTCCCGGTGATCTCCTCGAAGAGCGTTTCGGGCTCCGGAACCTCGACACCCATCTTACCAAAGTATCTCACGATGTTCCTGAGATCCCTTAGGAGAAGTTCATCGGCGACAGGCTGTTCGATCCTAACAGCTTGGGAGAGATCTATTAACACTATATCGTTCTCCGGGGTTATGAAGATGTTATACTCGCTAAGGTCGCCATGCACGAGCTTCGCGCCCTGATAAAGTCTCCTAATCGCCTCAATGGCCTTGGAATATATATCGGGGTAGACCTCGGGATCCAGCTCCACCTCCACCAGCAATGGATACCTCTTGCCATCCACGCCCATGAACTGCATCCCAAGGACATTATTCCTCACAAAGTAAGGCTTCGGGACCGGGACACCCACCTCATACGCGTCCTTCAGGTTCCTATATTCCCTCCTCGCCCACAAGTAGATAAAGTCCCTGAAATCCTTGGGGACGCGCTGGAACCTCGGATCATGGAGCACATACATGGAGCGGGCCTTCCTGAACTCTGCGCTCGTGATCAGGTAGATTTTGACCGCGAGAGCCTCGCCGCCTCCACCCTCAGCATAATAGATCCTTGACTCCTTCCCGGCGCTCACGACGCCATAAAACTCCCTGATAATCCTCCGGTTCATCAGCTCGTAGATGGTCATAAGGGTCTGCTGGTCGAAGACCTCCTCCAAAACCTCATTTAACTCGGATCTCTTCCTGAGATAGCGCTGCTCCCGCTCATACCGATACTCCCTCATCCTAAGCTTCTTCTCCAGCTTGTCTTCTCTGGGCAAACTCTCCCAGAAAGCACGCCCAGCTTAAATAAAAAGCTTTGAAAACGCTAAGCGCTGAGCTTCTCTTTGAGGAAGTCTGGTAGGGCGCCCTGCTCAGCGAGCTTGAGGGCCTGACCCTTCGTAAACCTCCACCAGACATCTCCACGGCTATCACTCTGGAAATCCCAGGGGCTCACGAGAACTAAGTCGCCCTCCCTTATCCAGATCCGGCGCCTAAGCTGCCCCCTAATCCTGCAAAGCCTCCGCTTACCATCACTACACTCAACAAGAACCCTATCATTACCAACAAGTTTAACTACTACCCCATAGACATCCGTCGGGCCAGGCTCAGGCATCTCCTCAAGCTCATCAGGCTCCGACACAATCTTCCTCTTACCCATGTCCAAGCCATCCTACCACAGCCCACCTAAAAAGCTTACAAAGGGGCTCAGTTACCCCAGGTATCCTCACAGATCAGAATCCCTATGGATCCTCATCGCCCATCCTGAGAGCTTAGCAAAGCCTCTTAAGAGCTTTAGTTAAGTCTCCGTGACATCACGTGATCTCAGGGAGTTTTTGCCGAGCTCCGTTAGCCTATACTTGTATGGCTTTCCCTCCCTGACTAAGAGCCCACCCTCAACAAGCCTCTTAAGAGTTCTCGCGACATGCTCCCTACTTAGCCCGAGGGCTCTGCTAAGATCCCTAGCGCTCTGGGGACCCCTAGACTCGATAAGCTCCATGATCTTTATCTCGGTCTCTGTGAGGTCACCTGGCCTCTGCTCGGGCCAGCCCGCCTCACTGACGACCATGAACTGCTCCATTCTTTTTCGAGCCTTCATTAACAGATAAGTAAAGACGACTGTCTGGGCTAGGAAGAGGGCCGAGAAGATTATTGCGAGTATCTCGAACTGGCTCATTGGACTCGGCCCTCCTATCGTGTGATATCACGTGGCGTCACGCTGCTTATCAGGTTAGCCGCCTCCTCGACCATGCCCTTCTTGAGGAGATCTGCTGCCTCGATTATCGCCGAGACCGCCTCATCGCCCAGAACGCCGAGATACCTAAGGAGGAAGAGCGTGTATATGCTCCGCTTAATATTGTCTATAGCCTGCCTCATGGTTCGGGCATATGCTCCCTTGCTAACCCCCCTTACCCTAGCCTTCTCCCGGATGGTCATCTTCCTCCCGAGATTTGCGGAGCCCAGCTCTATCAGTAGAACCTCAAGCTGCGGCTCGGTCAGGTATGAGAGCTTTAGGAGGGACTTCAAGACATGTTTCTCGGGGATCTGGACGCCGCTCTTCTCGAGAAAAGCGAGGACGGAACTTCTCATGCAATCCTCCCGCGCGTTATACAGATTCGTAGACTATTGAGGATTATTTCTCCTGGGCCTCTGGCCCGAGATCATACCATGATAATCTCGTCGGAATATTCTCCTCGCCTACTGGGACGCGAGGCTGGGCAAGCCGATATCTTATCTGGTTCCCGAGCTTGTGCTTCTCGAGATAGCCCCTCTCAGCGAGCCTGGCCAGGTATGTTGACGCGGTGCTGAGCGTTATCGGCTCCCTGTACTCCGTCATATAAGCCTCCACAACATCCCTTGAGGTGAAGTATCCGAAGGGGAAGTATTTCGCGAGGATTCTAGCGAGCTTGCCGAGCTTGCTATTCTCATAATACTGCTCCTCGTTCTGCTCCTTACCCGTGAGTCCTCCATAAAGCTCTAGGAGATCGGCCATCTGCATTAACTTCTCCCTACTTAGCCTGCCCTCGAAGATCAGGACTAGCTTGTCTCCATTATCATCAACCATCTCAAGCCTGATCTTCTTCCTCCCGCCCTGCCCCGCCATTCCATGCTAGCTTCCACGCCCCGGATATATCTCCTTTGAGAGCTGTGGATGGACATCTTACTCCTAGGATAATACCGTGGAAATCGGTATGGATTACTCGGGCGTTGATCTTATCTGCTCTAGGATGGATATGGCCATCCATAGCTGAGTTCGCGTGAAGACTGGTAAGTTCGGGTCGTTCATGATACCCTCTATCATCTCGATGGCGTTCGCGGCCCTAACCGCCGGCTTATACCGTTCATCAAACAGCGCGTCGGCAGCCTCTTTCGCCACCCTCCGAATATTCCTTGGAGTCGAGACGTCATTGGCTATGGATTCCAAGATCTGGACTACATTCTTCCTCTTTTCCTCCCAGCTCTGGGAAGCACCGCTAGCCATACTCCCCACCCCGAGAATAATATCCGAAGATTTCGTAAGCCACTAATTCCGCGGCGCCCCTTTCTCAAAAAGTTTTCCCTAATGGATGGAATGAGTCCGCTAACCTAATATTGTTAGGGCCTCCTGCTTTCTCGGACTTGCTGGAGCTATTGAGCCATCCCCTAATAATCCTCGCTATCGCTTGGATAGTGATGTATCTTGTATTGAGGTTCTTAGTGGGGTGGAGCCCTAGAGGAGTTAAGCTCTATCCACTGGGCTTTATCGTGAGATCTGAGAGGGCTCTTGTAATCCTGGATAGGTTCTCCTCTAGGGCCCCAAGGCTTCTCAAGATAATGTCTGATGTCGGCATAGTCTTGGGCTTCGTAATGATGGGTGCCGCGATCTACCTGCTTTCTAGGAATCTCGCGACATACCTCTTCGCGCCATCGCAGGTTGGCCCCCAGAATATCGTCGTGCCTCTAGTCATAGGCGTGACTATAAGGCTGGAGCATTTGCCATACCTGCTCCTCGCGCTGGGGATTATACTCGTTACGCATGAGGGGATGCATGGGCTGATAGCGAGGGCTGAGGGGCTGAGGCTCAAGTCAACAGGCCTCTTCCTCTTCTATGTATTCCCCGGAGGATTTGTCGAGCCGGATGATGAGGAGTTCAAGAACGCCCCTGTTAGGGTTAGGGCGAGGGTTGCGGCTGGTGGGAGCCTCGCGAACCTCATAGTAGGGCTCATCGCCCTCCTCCTTATCTTCGGGGCCTTCATCCCCGTGGAGGCCGGGGTAATCGTCGCTGGCGTCGAGGAAGGGGCCAAGCTATCCGTAAATGATGTGATTTACAGCGTGAATGGTGTCCTGGTTAATAGCACGAGTCTCTACTGGAACATAACGGCGTCGGAGGCAATAGTGGTTGAGAGCAGTAGGGGGAGGCTTGTCTACGAGCTACGCGAGCCGATAAACATGCCAATAGCCCATGTGCTTAGGAGCCTAGGGATCACGCATGTGGCATTCTATTATCCGATGAGGATCAGCCTTGGAGACCCGATACTTGAGCACAGCCTCTATAGGCTCCTACTCTGGATCCAACTGCTCGGGATAAATGTCGCGATCTTTAACATGCTCCCGATCAGCTTCCTCGACGGCGGCCTCCTCGTAACAAGCCTCTTGGAGAGGCTGACAAAGAGCGAGAAGGCTATCAGGGGGGTGAGCACGGCCCTTACAATATTCTCCCTCGGCCTCATAGCGCTCAACATAGGATTTACGTTCAAGACTTTCGGCCTAGTCCAGATCTAGGCTCTCAGGGCATCCCTTATGCGCTGCTCTAGCTCGCAGGCCCTACATATCCTCCTGCTAGAGGGCTCACCGCATAGTTCGCATACCTGCTCGCCGCCATATCCAGCCCTCGTAATCAATCTCTCAAAGTTATTCAGGAATGAGAAGAGGGCCTCGGGCCTATTCGCGGAGTACCAGTTTAGGAAGCTCCTGACCCTATCTCTCATGGATGTGTGGGTATAGGGGCATGTGATTGTCTGGAATGGGATGCCTTGGAGGTAGGCGTAGAGCGCGACCTCTCGCTGGGGTGTTAGCCTGAATGGCGCGACTCTTGGTACTGCTCCGCCCTCCTCCCTCCTGAGGCCCACGGGCTTAATGTTGCCCTCCCCCTTGAGAAGGTTCAGAAGATATGTCTGAACCACGTCGTCGAGCGTGTGGGCAGTGGCTATCACCGTTGCGCCAAGCCTCCTCGCCGCAATGACAAGCGCCTTCCTCCTTAGGACGCCGCATATCGTGCATGGCTGAACCCCAACCTTCTCCGCGGCCCCTGATTCAACAGCCTCGCTTAAGCCGAACCCAAAGAGCTCCTTGAAGCTAAAGGACTTGAATGGAATGCCGAGGCTCGAGGAGAAGCTCTCCGCGGCTTTCATCGCCTCGCTCCTATAGCCCTCAATCCCCTCATCTATCGTAACCGCGTAGAGTCTCGCGTGTGGAAAGTCCCGCTCTATCAGGCTTAGTATCTTGAGTAGGCTCAGGCTATCCTTGCCGCCCGAGACGGCCACAAGTATCCGATCATCATACCTTAAGAGATCGTACTTGGAGATGGTCCTCCTAACCCTGTCAACCATGCTTGAGCAAAAGCACTGGGCGCAGAGTCGCTCTCCAGAGTATCGCCTAAAGTAGACAGGCCGCTTCTCACCACAGAACGTGCAGGCGCCAGCCGCCTCCAAGCATCCAACTTCAATCATCAGGCCACGAACCTTGAGAGTATGAGAGAAGGGGTGCCAGCACCCGGCTTTCGCGGGGGCTCCCGCACCCCACTACTCGCCAGGCGGGAGGGGGCTTGACTTCCAGGTTCGGAATGGGTCTGGGTATTTCCCCCCTCCCTATGACCGGCACCCCAGCCTATTACGCCTACAAGTAGGCTTTAATCCTTTTTCACTTCGCGGAGAAGCCTACATATGTATTTAACTCGGGGCTTAGGAGGGTTTTCTAGAGGGGCTGAGAATTGGGTTTTTCCGGCGGAGGTGCTGAGGTCTTTGCCCGCATGCAGATTGCCGGTCAAGGAGACCTACTAACCTCTCTCCTACAGCTTATCTGGCTCCTTTTCCTGATGCTTTTCATCCTTTATCCGAATTTCTCCCAGAGGCTTCAGCTATCCTACATCCTGAAGGATCTTGAGAGGAAGCTCTATGGGCTTAAGCGGATCAGGGAGGAGGTTAGAAGTAGGACCATAGAGACTCTTCGAAGATACTCTGAGGGGAACATGGATTTGGAGAGGGAGCTTGATCAGATCCTCCTATCCTTCGCGATAACCCCGGAGTCCATGGACCCCTATGGCATCGTGTATAAGCTCGAGCACATAGTCAACACTTGGGAGGATACTTTCGAGGAGAGTGTTAAGAGGCTTTGCCCGAGGGCTGATAGGGAGAGGATGAAGACCCTGACGAACCTCGTTGAGGTTGCTAGGGGGATAGACTACCTCTATAGGGTTGTCAGGCACTATTACCTCTTGGGCAAGAAGACCTCGAACATATACATCGTGCTCCAGATCCAGATGCTGATGCCTCAGCTGATGGAGATTGCCGAGGCATATAGGCAGGCCTGTTACGCGTTTATGCAAGGCCAGCCGGTGGGAGACGGCGTTGGGGTCCTAGCCGCCGCGAAGCTCGTTGAGGGGTTGGAGAAGAGGACATACGAGGTTGCGAAGGACACCATAGTTCACGAGCTCGTGATGGATGGCAGGAGGCTCTTCGTCCTTAGGGCTGCTGGGCCGGGAGGGGCTGTCGGGAAGCCGGCTGACGGCATAATTAAGATAATCGAGAATGAGGGGGAGCGTGTTAAGGCTATAGTGATGATAGATGCTGCCCTCAAGCTCGAGGGCGAGGACACGGGAAAAGTTGTCGAGGGTATTGGCGCCGCTATTGGCGGGATAGGCGTGGACAAGTTCAAGATAGAGGAGATAGCGAAGAAGTATAACATCCCGCTCTACGCGTTCGTGATCTACGAGTCTATAGGGGAGGCGATAACCCCAATGAGGGAGAGCATTGCGAAGGCGGCTGAAGAGGTCGTGGAGCGTGTTAAGAACATAATCAGGAGCAAGGTCGAGGAAGGAGCCTCCGTGATCATCGCCGGGATAGGAAATACTGTTGGGATAGGATTAAGTTGAGGCTCCAAGCGGGATTATGCCTGGAGGAGGCGGGTAAAGCATGTTTCCAAGCAGCCGGGAGAGGCAGATCTTAAACCCCTTAACCTTTCTCAAGTGCTTGAGCTGCTCAACCATAAACTCCAGGCCGTTTAAGGAGGGGGACTATGTTTTCGGCGAGGTTGAGGAGAAGTGCCCGAAATGCGGCGGAGATAGGATGAAGATCGTGGGCATATATGTAAAGGAGCCGGAGCAGCGGGAAAAGAGGCAGAAGCAAACATTCTAAGATATTTCAGGTTATTATCTCACACCCATCCTCATAGACTATGACGGTGTGTTCTGCTTGGGCGACCGGCTCGCCGAGCCTCTCAACGAGGACTGGATACTGGTGTATTCTTCCGGACTTAACCAGCCTCTCATGAATATTCTTAACCCTCTCATAGTCATCTATCCATCTCACGGCGTATGGTAGGTTGCCGAACCTCTCAGCAAGATATTGAATAAGCCTCCTCTCATCTTCCCTGAGTTTTTGATAATTTGTTTTCTCTGGCTCCACACGGTATATGGTCGCCATCTTCGCTGAGACCACCTCGCCGGCCCCCCTCATGGTTGTCAGGAAGGGCTCGACGGCGTAGATGTGGCCCGCCTCAAGCCTGCCTGGACATGCCCCGCCGATGTTCGGTATAGTTGTACCCGCGTGAAGCTGATTCCGCCTTATCTCATGGCCCGTGAGATTTCTTATGGTCTTGAAGCCGAGCCTGCTCGCCGCCTCCTGCACCGTGAGCCCGATCCTCGAGACAGGGACACCGGCGCGCATGGCCCTTATCGCCTCCTGAAGGACTATTCTCGCGGCCTCCACCATCCGCTCAAGCTCCGGCGATAATGCTACCGTCGCGGCGGTATCAGCGATATAGCCGTCGAGGGATGCGCCGACGTCAACCTTGACGAGGCTTCTCGGCGGTATTCTCAGCTGGTCTCCAGGCGGCGATGTATAGTGGGCGGCCACCTCGTTTATGCCGATATTGCACGGGAATGCAGGCTTAGCTCCCTCCAGGCGTATAACTTCCTCGACAGCCTCGCAGATCTCGATGACGAGAGCAGCCTCTCTTATGAGCCTGCAAGCCTCCTCCCGAGCCCTTCTAGCTATCAAGCCCGCCTGCCTCAATCTATCCAAGGCATCCTCGCTCAGCAACTCTTTCCTATCCAGCTCTCCTTCTCAAAAGCCCACTAAATAAAAATAGCCGAGCTTATGGAGTCCCAACTTTCGACCTGCACTTGTCGCAGACCCGCTTGCCGCCGACCGCGTAGAGATTCTCCGTCTTCCTCCCGCAGATCTGACATCTAGGCATCCGCCACCACCCCCCGCTAGGAGGGTATTCTTTTGGAGCGGAAATAAGGATTACTGCATCTAGCATATATATTGCTGGTCTGTTAACGGGCTGTTCGAGGAGATGGCTGAGGCTGGCGGAGCTGGGGAAGAATTCATAGTCACGCCATGGAAGGTCGAGGGGAAAGTGGATTACGACAAGCTGATCGAGAGATTCGGGACAACGCCGATAGATGATGAGCTCCTCCGTAGGATCGGCAAGCTCGCCGGCGAGCTTAATCATCTCCTGAGGCGCCGGATCTTCTTCTCCCACCGAGACTTGGATAAGGTTCTAGATGACTGGGAGGCTGGGCGGGGATTTTTCCTCTATACGGGCAGAGGACCAAGCGGGCCCATGCATATAGGCCACATCTTGCCATTCTACCTCACGAAATGGCTTCAAGACAGGTTCGGGGTCAACGTCTACATACAGCTAACAGATGATGAGAAGTTCCTTGAGGAGGAGCGGGGCCTCACGCTTGAGGAGACGAGGGGCTGGGCCTATGAGAACGCCCTCGACATAGCGGCTGTGGGCTTTGACCCCGACAAGACTTTCATCTTCCAGGACACGGAGTATATCAGGAACATGTATCCAATGGCCCTGAAGGTGGCGAGGAAGGTCAACATGAGCTGGGTTAGAGCGGTCTTCGGATTCGATATGCAAACAAATATCGGAATGATCTTCTACCCAGCAATCCAGATAGTGCCATCACTCTTCGAGAAAAGGCGCTGCCTCATTCCATGCGCGATAGATCAGGACCCATACTGGAGGATACAGAGGGATATTGCTGAGAGCCTCGGCTATTATAAGGCCGCCGCGATCCATAGCAAGTTCCTGCCGCCGCTCACAGGCCCCACCGGCAAGATGAGCGCCAGCCAGCCGGAGTCCGCGATCTACCTCCACGAGGACGAGGAGTCGGTGAGGAGAAAGATTTGGAAAGCCTATTCAGGCGGGCAGCCGACCGCCGAGCTCCACCGCAAGCTAGGAGGAAACCCGGAAGTGGATGTCGCGTTCCAGTGGCTTTACTACTTCTTCGAGCCGGATGACGCGAGGCTGAAGAAGATAGAGGAGGATTACAGGTCAGGAGCACTTCTAACGGGAGAGCTGAAGTTAATCCTGACCGAGAAGGTCCTCAGGTTCCTCGAGGAGCATCGTGAGAAGAGAGAGGAGGCAAAAGAAAAGCTCCACTTATACAAGTATGATGGAGAACTAGCTAAAGAAATGTGGAAGAAGATACACGAGTGATGTTATTCTGGAGGGTGGTTGCCTTTGCCCTATCTATGGAGGTTCAAGAAGTTTCCCGAGGGGGTCTTGGATCCAAGGCAATTGCGGATACTAGTTTTCCTGAGGAATAATGGTCCACATACCTCTGGCGACATAGCCCGGACTCTGGGGTACTCGGTCCAGTTCACGCGTAGAGCCCTGCAGATATTGAGGAAGATGGGAGCTGTCGAGGTCTATCTGAAGCCAACTAGAAGCTTGGAGGATTATGGCGAGTAGAATAAGGGGTGCCGGCTCCAAGCTTTAACCCACTAAGGTTATATCTCCGGCGGGCTATGGAATGAATGGGGCGGCGGCAGGTAGGGCTGGGGAGCTAGCCCTTCCCTGTTAACCCGAAATGGGCTACATGCGGGGGCCAGATAACCCGGGGGGCGCCTGCGAGGAGGAGGCCGCGGCTGCGGGCTCCGGGGGATGAGGGTGCGCCCACGCAGGGCCTCGTAGGGGGCTGCCCCACTCGTAGGGGTGGGCAACAGCCTCCGAGCACGCCGAACCGCGTTAGGCCCGGGAGGGAGCAGCGCTAAGGCGTGGCGGGGCCGCGCGTGGATCACGTGCCGGACTTCCTCCCGCTGCCCGCGGCCTCCTGTCCTCCTTGCCACCCCCGGGGGCTGCCGCCGCCCCTCAAAAAGAAGATATTTTACCAATCTCGTTCCCGGAATTGGCACCATGCTCTCGGATCGGGACTTCCAGAGAATAGTCAGGGAAATAGACTCCGTGAAGAATCTCGATGTTGTCAGGTTTGTCGAGGAATCATCGCCTTGGTTCAGGCTTCTTGACCGCTCCATCCTGCGTGTGGTCCAAATTCTAAGGGAGGCCGGGGTCTTCCACGTCTTTTACGGCCTTCGACCCCTTCCCCTCTACGGCGTCCCCTATATCGCGAGAGATAGAATCTTCGCTGTAAAGGCTGGTGAGGGCTTGGATAAGGTTGTGGAGGCTTTTAGGGGCCGTGGATTCGAGAAGGTTATCGGGCCACGTGACAGCATATCCCTCCTCGACCTACAGAACAATAATATGGTGATGCTCCTCGACTCGCCGAGGCCGCTTAAGTGGAGTGATGAGCTCGCTGGAAGATGCTTGGAGAGGATGGGGCTGACGATATTATCCCCGGAAGATTACGCCCTAAGCCTCATCTCGGGGAAAGCCGGCACCATGGAGATGGAGCTCGCCGCAAAGGTGATCTACGCCAACATGGATGGGCTCGATAAGACCTATCTCAAGAGGAGGGCCTCCGAGCTCTCGATCGGAGAATGCCTAAAAACGATTCTCGAAGGCGTCGAGGCGGCTAGTCGGCGATAAGCGTTCTGATTCTCAGGATCGCATCGCCGAACAATCTTTTAACCCTCTCGACGATGTCATCCTCGAGCCTGGCGACTATTATCAAGTCTGCATCACCATAAACCTCATCCACTTGATCCACCTCACTCCAGCTCAGTATCTCGGGCATCTTCTCCCTTACCGGGAACCTCGGGTCAAGGTTTAGGAGGATGTAGGCCTTCTGGGGCTTCAGGAGCTTCTGTAGGGCGAGTTCATCAACCTCCAAGTTCATGTTCCTGAGAGCCTCCGCGATCTCTCTCGGCCCGAGTTCCCCTCCTTTCTGCTCAGCGAGTCTCGCGATCATAGAAGAGGCTTCTTGGAGCACGGCGTCATCCACATCGTTCTTGAGAGCCTTTTGGATAAGCTTCTTACTCAAGTAAGTTGTGGCCTCGAAATAAAGCTTGTCAAAGTCATGCTTCAGCTTTCCTGTTGGGACATAGCCCTCAGGCGCCTTCAAGGCCATGGATTGATGGACCCCTGCACGGATAGTCTGGGCTTCCCTGCTTAATGGGTGCCTGAATGGGATCCTTATCCCCGTGAGCTTGGAGAATGTTTCATAGAGCTCTCTCAGCCTGTCTCGCCTAATCCTTAGGTTAAGACCATGGATGTCGATCAACGGCGCTGCGACCTCGTATAGGTCCGCTATCCCGTTCCTGTCACCTATGCCAAGAACCGAGACGTGGAGCTCATCTGCCCCCACTAGTGCCGCCTCAACCGTGTTCGCTGAAGCATAGCCATAATCATTATGGAAATGCGCTGAGAGAGGTGTTTTGCAGAGGGTTACGAGCCTCTCGAAGAACTCCCTCGCCTGCGGTGGAGTGAGCATCCCACATGTATCCGGGACGCTTACAACCGTCGCCCCGGCCTCTCCCAGGTCATCCACAAGCCTTGCTAAGGTCTCGATACCTCCATCCTCGCCAAGGTAATATCTCGAAGCATCCTCGATCGTTGCCCTTCTATATTTGAAGCCATATGAGGCTGCGAGCTCCAAGGCTTCCTCAAGCCTCCTCTTCGCCTCCTCAAAGCTCATCCCACCGAGCTTGAAGCGTCTATGAAGCTCTGTTGGTGCCAAGTAAACCCCCAAACCCTCTACATCATACTTCGCCGCCGCCTCGACATCCTGCCTATACGCCCTCCCGTGTAGTACAATCTCTACATCATAGCTCCTGAGAATATCTATCACAGCCTCAACATCCTCACGAGTGGTTCTTGGGGGATAATCTATCGTCAGCTCAATCCGATCAACGCCCACGCAAGCCAGAAGCTCCGCGACCTTGGCCCTAACCTCGCGCTTAAACCGCTTATATAGCTCACCCTCCCTGAGAGTTGTATCGAGTATCTTCGGCAACTCTCGCCGCCAACCGGGCCCATCCACATCTTAAGCATTGATTAGAAAAACGAACCCGCTTAACGAGAATCGAGAAACATCTCAATGAAATGATTTTTAGGAAGAGGGAGGCGGATATGAGCTAGGTGAACCATGGCAAACTTCCAAGTAATCTTCTCGGGGAATGAGGATGAGTTGTCCAGATTCATCCTAGCTTGGAAGATGGCCTCCGAGATCAAGAGATATGACGAGCTAAAGAACCAGATAGAAGAGCTTGAGAAGAGGCTTAAGGAGCTTAGGGACAAGATACTAGAGCTGGAGAATGAGAGGATAAAGCTTCAGAGAGAGGTCGCCGAGCTCACGGCTCTCAGGGAAAGCATGCGCAGAGAATTAACAGTACACAAAGAGGGTTGAAGCCGATAGAAACAAGGAATGAAGCCGCAGCGCTACTCGAATATCTTCCTGTAGGGTTCGACAACGTCTTTAACAAAGGCATTTACTCCCTCGATTGTCTTGTGATGTAGGAGCATCTCCTTTAACACGTAGAAGGGTATCGTTGCTATGTGGACCCCGAGCTCCGCAACCTCTCTAACCTGCCTTGCATTTCTCATGCTCGAGGCGATCACCTCCGTCTTGAAGCCATAGCTCGAGAATATCTGCAGGATTGATCTCACGAGATCCACGCCGCTGTATATCCCGTTGTCATTCGCGAGCGCGGCCGCACTTCTCACCCGCTCATCCAGATAAGCCTTAGCCAATGAGTCGAGCTCAAGTGAAGATATTACCCTGCTCAGCTTCTCTGATTCCAGAATTCCCATCAGCTCAAAGTCATAGTAGTCTTCCTTCTTGTAGTCCTTGCCCCTCTTCATGCCCAGCTTGTCTCTTAGGTAGTCATCAATCCTACCCGCGAACGGGCTTACATACGCCGCGCCTGCCTTCGCCGCGAGCAGGGCCTGCTCCGGCGTCATGACCAAAGTCGCGTTCACTGGAATGCCAAGCTCGCTCAAAGTCCTTATAGCCATCAAGCCATCATAGATATTGCTCTCACCATCGAGGCTCGGGCATACCGGGATCTTTATCACAACCTCCCCATATCCGGCAAACTTTTCATAGAGAAGCTTAGCCTCCTTAACCATCTCCTCATATGATACGCTTATCACCTCTAAGCTGACCGGCCCGGGAGAAGTTCTCAGAATCTCCTTGATATACTCCTCCATGTTTATTGATCCACCCCGCTTATCAACAGCCTGCTTTATCAGGGATGGATTCGTCGTAACCCCATCAATTATCCCCAGCGAAGCCGCGAACTTTATCTCCTCAATCTCAGCCGTATCAAGAAAGATCTTCATCGAGGGAATAGAATTTTTATCGCAATATCTTAAGTTTTCTCAATTGCTGCTGGTCCCGCCGGCAGGATGCGTCTCGGCATTATGGCAAGATTCATGACTATCTCTGCTATGTCCGCGCTATAATCCGCTATCCTCCTAATACTCTCGAGAATGAGCCTCAGCCCCGTTAAGGTCTTGGCGTCAAGCCTCGAAGACAAGATCTCGTTCACGGCTTTTGACTCGAGCTCGTGAAACTTTTCAACTTCGTCGATCACGGCATTCGCTTGCTTCGAGCTCATCTTAAAGAGGGACTCAATTGATTTCTCATAGATTTTCAGTGAGAGTTCTGCGATTTCTACCACCTTATTTATGAGGTTTGAGGCACTCGCGAGGTTCATGGACATCAAGAGCTTCGCTATCCTAGCCGCATGATCGGCGATCCTCTCCATGCTCTTGACTATTATCCTGTATCCGAGGCACTCCCTCGGGCTCATCCCCATATCCCTCATGAGAATCCTGTTCTCCACCGCCATCTTCAGTCCCCTCACGATGAAGAAGTATAGCCTGTCAACTTCATCATCCCTCTGGATCACATCCTTCGCGAGTGATGAGTCCTGAAGGCTTAGCGCCTTTAAAGCATCCATGCACATGGAGGCCACCATGGAATGCATCCTGCTAATTGCATCCTTGACCGGGAACTCGACTAGGCCAAGCAAGCATCTAACAACCATGCAGTCCGTTGACTCCTCGACCGTCTCCAGCCCTATCAGCTTGCCCCTCATCACGGCCTTCAAATGCGCCTTATATTCATCAACCCTCTGCCCAAACTTCACCTTGATGACATCATAGCCCGCCAAGTAGCATGAGATGAACTCGCGGACTACCTCGCCGAGGGAGCTGGCTGAGGAAGCATCTATAAACGCCTCGGCAGGCCTATTGATCTTGCCGCCACCGGGGATCAAAAGCAGGCTCATATCCGGCTGCCTCACAATCTGGACATAGTCACCCGGTTTAAGGCCCAGGTTCTCAGCCCAATCCTTCGGGAGAGAAACTATATAGGTAGAGCCCCCAGTAATCTGAACCCGCCTCAACTCCACATTAGACCTCATCTCACCTAAATAGACTACCAGAAACTCAATATAACCCTATATTTGGAGATTTGGAAAAGACCCTGCACAAAGAAGAACAACAAGCTATCTTGAAGATCGTCAGGCTTCATATGAATGTATAGGGGGTGAAGGATGGTCCCGCGGGCAGGATTTGAACCTGCGGCCATCCGGTATCTGTCCGCCTGGTAGGCTGAGTGCCGCGCCTCTTTGGGCGCGGGCTACAGCCGGACGCTCTACCAGGCTGAGCTACCGCGGGGCTATCTTCTCACTTTTCCTAGGCTCTAATTAACTCTTTTGCGGCTTTTTCGTAGAATCTAAGGTCTAACCGCTTTGATTTCTCTCTTAGGCTACATGGTGATGAAAGGCTTTAGAGAGAGGAAGGCAGAAATCCAGTACCCCTAAGTACATCATTTCTCCTTACGCTTTTTTAGCTAGGTCTTGAGAAGAATTTCAGAAGTTGTCGAAGAATATGAGATTAAAGTGATCTACGTGAATGAGGATCATACATCGTCAAGGCGTCCATTAATTCAAGTGCATGAAGTCGGGTAGGATGTTTAACGTTAACCTTGTAAAGGGCATATAACATGTTGATGAGACCAATAACCCTGGGTCGCGGGAGGGGTAGGGGTAATGGGCCGGAGACCCGGCCTCGGGCTAAGCCTTCAAGAAAAGGGGATGCAGCTCCAAACCTTACCCATATTAAAGCGTGGGGGGAGGGAGGTCAGATTTAATAGGATCCACTGTTGAATGCTAGCTGGAGCCTGTGTTGATGCTCACGGGAGGAATAGGGTTTGAGCGCTGGAGCGCCTTCAATGAAGTACCTTATCGAGGCTAGGATCGAGGTTAATGGTGTCGTGGATAAGAATGATGTTGTTGGCGCTGTCTTCGGTCAGACGGAGGGGCTTTTCAGCAGCGAATTCGACCTCAGGGAGCTTCAAAAGAGCGGGAGAATAGGAAGGATAGAGATCACGGTCAACGTACAGGACAAGAAGACTATTGGCAGGATCATGGTGCCAACCGCGCTTGACAAGTACTCGACGGCGCTTATAGCAGCCATGATTGAGAGCATTGAGCGCGTGGGGCCATATACAGCGTCCGTTAAAATTGAAAGGATCCATGATCTCAGGGCCGAGAAACGCAGGAAGATCGTCGAGAGGGCTAGGGCCATACTCTACGAGTGGGAGAAGAGCAAGATCCCCGAGGAGGATGAGATCCTGAAAGAGCTCGAGGAATCGTTGTTAAGGGCGAAGATGATTGAGCTGGGGCCGGAAAGGATTCCAGCGGGCCCGGATGCGGAGAAGAGTGATGAGCTGATAATAGTCGAGGGAAGAGCTGATGTGATAAATCTGCTCAGACACGGTTACACGAACGTCGTAGCGGTTGAGGGGGTAAAGATACCCGAATACGTTAAAAGTCTCGCCGGTAGGAAGAGGAGGGTCATAGCCTTCTTGGATGGGGATAGGGGCGGAGACATGATACTTTATCAGCTACATAGCTCCGGCGTGAAGATTGATGAGGTTGCCCGAGCGCCTTATGGTAAAGAGGTTGAAGGATTGACGGGGAAAGAGATCTCGGACGCCCTTCACCGCGCCGTGCCACTTGAGGAGGCCTTGAAGGGCTTGAAGATGCCTAAGGCCGTGGAGAGGGAGCGCGTCGAGCTTCCTGAGGGGATCAAGAGATATGTTGAAGAGGTTAAGGAGAGGCTTATGGCTATCTTGCTGGATGAGGGTTTGAACGAGCTCAAGAGGGTGCCGGTGAGCGAGCTGGCCCAGGAGCTCGAGAACTATAAGGACTCCGTGAAATACGTGGTCTTTGATGGAATAGTCACGCAGAGGCTTGTTGATATACTCTCCGGGAGGCCGGATGAGGTCTATTTGATAGGCGTCAGGATGGGAGACATCTCGAAGCCCGCCGACAACGTCAGGATCATGACATTCAACCAGCTCTAACTCCTTCTCAGAGGCATCTTGTATCTGAGCAGGGCGACTATGCCGCCGAGGCCAGCAATCTTCTCCGATGCCTCGAGACCGTCCACGAGCACATGGAGCTCCAGCCTGCCTCTCTCAGCCTGCTCCAAAAGCTTCTCCAGCCTCTCATTCTCCAAATTTTCCCAGAGATAGGATTCCGCCACGAGAATCCTCTCCACGGCTCCGAAGCTCCAGGCTTCATAAACTTCATCAAGGCCTATCGCGACCCTCTCCGGATCACCCGACATTACCCTAATGAAGTTCTCCACCTCCATCATATCCCTGAATGGCTTCAATTCCCTCAGGTACTCGGGTATCGCACTAGACCTCAGGGCCTCTCTTATGCCGGCCTCGCCCCCTATCGAGATATTCAAAGATCCTATAACCCTGTTCAAGAGATCCTTTTCACGCCTCCTGAGGTACGCGAGGAACCTCTCGACAAATATTCTCGGGCCGATGAGGAGTATTCCAGTCTCAGGCAGACCCTTAATCACCTCGACAACCTCATCGAAGAACCTCTCCAGCTCCTGCTCGCCCCATTGAATCGATTTATCGGCTCTCGGCAGGCTCTTCGAGTATGCTATCTTTACACCCCTGCTCGAGAACTCAGCAACTGCGAGGTCTTCGTCATCAAGAGAAACGCAGATGACCATGCTCTCCTTCTTCCCCTCATAGCTTTTCGCGAAGGAGCGGAGTCTCTCGAAATCCCTTTGAGACTCTATCTTGAGGGGGTTGCCGGGATAGATCGTAAGCGTGTGATGCTTTCCGATAAGATCTAGATCACGGCTCTCGTAAACTATCCTCCCCGAGAGCCTGATCCTCCTCATGAGCGGGTCCGCCGCCTTGGACTCTACCTCAATCCCGAGGGTCACCTGAATCCTCTCGCTATCCATCCTACCACTCGCCCTCTCCTTCTTCAGCTCCCTAGAGGTCTTCGAGTAGACTATATCACCCGGCTTCACAAGCCTGAACAAGTTTATCAGGTCTAGGCTGCTCTCAGGTACCAGCTCGACTTTCCTCTTAACAGCATCAACACGCACCACGTACATTAAACTACTATTCTCTGGGCATGATTCACCATGTTTTAAGGATAAAAATGGTGCTGGCTGGCGGAGGGTTTAAAGAATTGATGCGGCTATGCTGCTCCTGGAAAGCTTTTATAACCTATGATGTATATGGATGCTGAGTTATGTCGTCTAAGAGGCTTGAGAGGTCTGTGAGGAATAAGGTCCTCGCGGGGGTTATAGGTGGGCTTGGGGAATATCTTGGCGTCGATGCAACCCTTCTCAGGATTGTAGCGGTGATCCTCCTCATACTCTTGCCTGTGCTCATGGTGATACTCTATGTCCTTGGGGTTCTGTTGATGCCAAAGGCGGGTGAGGAGAAGCCACCGATAGCGAGCTTCGACATTTCGCGGCACGCGAGCCTGATAATCGGTCTCGTTCTCATAATCATAGGCGCGGCCATGCTCGGCTCAGCCACGGCCCTAACAATCTCCTGGATCTTCCATCCAGTCGGAATAATACACGCCATCCAAGCAGCCCTAGCAGCGGTCCTAATAATAATCGGGCTAGTGATAATGCTCCCGAGCCTTAGAAGCCTCTAGGCATAGAATCTCGAATAGGAAAAATTGGTGGGATGGAGGGTTATCCGCCTGGAGAGCCGTGGAAGGGCACATCCCTCCATATCATATCCCATTCATCCTCATACGTCACGGCCTCAGCTCTTACTATAAAGTCTAGGATCCTTTTCAGCAGCTCATGATGCCTCCTCTCATCAGCTAGAATCGCGTTTAGGACGAGCCTGACCTTCTCGTCCCCGACCTGCGGCAGGATTTCCTCGATCCTCCTTATCAGCCTAGACTCATACTCAATATGCCTCTCTATGAGTTCTCTCTGTTCATGAAGTGTCTCGTGGCTCAGGGGCGGGCGGCTCCTCGTCAACATCATCTCAACTGCCTCATACATCTCCGCATGCTTCATCGAGTCATGCGATATCCCCTTCAGGACTGTGGCGACAGCCGGGCTGCCGATGCGGGGGAGAGACTCCTCCAAGGATCTGACGATCTCCCTCTCAACCTTGATCTGCTCGCGGATGAATTCTAAGAGCTTCTCCACAGAAGACATGGAACACGCCTCGGAGGTAACGCTGTCGCCCTGAAATAAATGTGTTATTGCATAGCGCGGAAACCTTATTACCCATAGGATGAGGCTAATCTTCATGAGCGGCATTAGTGAGGATGAGCTTCTCAAGCTGATCTATTGTTGCGGGGTTTTGGAGGAGCGGGTGGCAGAGGCCTATAGGCACATGGCGGAGCGGGCTGGGGATCTCATCTTGAGAGCCGTGCTGAGCTATGTGGCGGATGACTCGCGGAAGCACGCGGATGCGCTGAGGAACATGGCCGCGGCCCTAGGCGCGGGGGCACCGGACCCGGAGGAGTGCAGGCGGGTTGCTGGAGAGCTCTGGGCCATAACGATGCGGGGAGTGGAGCGCGAGCTCGCTCAGACCAGCAGGCTCTCAAGAGAAGACCTGGCATCCATAATAGAGTCACTGGCAGACTTGGAGAGCGCGGTCATGGAGGAATACCTGATGATGCTCCAGGCAGAGGCGATGAAGATGCTGTTGGAGGACAGGCCCGAGGCAAACTGCCTCAAGAAGATCATAGAGTGGATAGCAGAGGATGAGAAGAGGCATGCACAGATACTCGAAGCACTGAAAGGCAGATGATCACATGACATCCAGCATGATTGCTCAGAGGATGGTGCGGGGGGTGGGATTCGAACCCACGAACCCCTGCGGGAGCGGGTCACCCATCTTGCAGGGGAATCTTGAGCCCGCCGCCGTTGACCAGGCTTGGCTACCCCCGCGCCCTCCCCCAGAAACTAATCCTCCCTCACCGGATATTTTAATTCAAACCCGTGTCTCGTCCCAGAGGTTTGAAGGTTTTTAAGGCTTGGTCGAAGCCTGTTTAGGGGCCTGATAATGCGGGATCCTAGAGGGGTCTCCTTGCTCAGGTACGAGATCGCTGGCATATTATTCATAGTGTTTTTGGGGAGCTTCCTGCATTTCGCCTATGAGCTTTCGGAGTCGAGCCCGCTGGTCGCGGTAATCGCCGCGGTGAATGAGAGCGTATGGGAGCATCTTAAGCTAGCCTACTGGCCCGCCTTATTCTACATGATCTTGGAGCTGGTCTTCTTGAGAGGCCTGCCCAAGAACTTTGTGGCGGCTAAAACGGCCGGCATACTGATTATGCCCCTAGTAATCGTGGCAGGCTATTATCTCTACACAGCCTTCCTGCCGGAGAGCCTCGCGATTGATATCGGCCTCTTCATAGCCTCGATAGTGGCGGGGCAGATGGTCGGCTATAGCCTGATGGGCCGCGGCGGGGAGCATAGGTGGCTTAACCTCCTAGGCGCAGCGGCTCTAGTAATCATGGCAGTAGCATTCATGGTATTCACATTCTACGCCCCCCACATAGACCTCTTTAGAGACCCCATCACGGGCAGCTACGGGCTTGCTTGAAGATTTTTGATGCACCGGCATTTCCCCAGCTTAGGAGATGCAGGTTTTCAGGCCCTACATGGACTGGTGGATGTCTGCGCGAGTATTGGATGACAGGCGGCTGGGAAAGCAGAGGGTGGAGGTGAAGCAGGTCATGATGGCCATTCTCCGCAGGATGAGCTTGATAAGGAATGGGAGGCGCGGTTGGCTCAACCACCCAATAGTCCTCATGTATTACAATGATGGCAGGCCTTATCTAAGGGACCTCATCGGCTACTTCAATGCCTGTGTTGAGGAGTGGAGGCGTCGTGGGATGAGAAGCTCGATCAGCTTATCCGATATAGAGCATCTGATTCTGGGCGTGGTATCAGCCGAGGGCCACCCGTTGACGCATGTGCATGAGGTGGAATATCGGCGGGTCCTGATACTGAAGGATCCAGGGCATTATTTGAGGGCTTTTCGGAAGGAGGAGGTGTTGGAGGTTTTTGAGACCGAGCCTGTGCTGATAAGCGGTGTCAATAGCTGGATTTTCAGGAATAGGAGGCTCTATGAGTCCGTGCTGAGGCGAGCTGTTAAAGTGGCTGAGCGGCTGGGGATAATATAGCCGAATTGGAGGAAAAATTGGATGAGATGTTAGAGGAGTCCGTGGAGTAGCCAGAGCATGTAGAGGGGTATGAAGACTAGTGAGATGGTGTTCAGCAGCTTTATCAGGATGTGTAGTGATGGGCCGACCGTGTCCTTCAGAGGGTCTCCCACGGTGTCTCCGACGACCGCAGATTGGTGGGCTGGCGACCTCTTCCCACCTAGGTTCCCGGCCTCGATGAACTTCTTCGCGTTATCCCAGGTAGCGCCTCCCCACATCATCATTATCGCGAGTGGTATTGTTGAGGCGGTCGCGCCGATTACGAGCGCGCCGACGCCCGGGCCCCCGAAGAGGAGGCCTATGATGAGCGGTGTCAGGATTATCGTCAGGCTCGGCGCCAGCATTCCGCGGAGGGCATGCTCTGTTGCTATTGAGACGGCCCTATAGTAGTCCGGCTTACCGCTTCCGTCAAGCAGGCCGGGTATCTCCCTGAATTGCCTTCTAACCTCGTCAACTATCTTGAAGGCTGCCTGCGTGACCACCTTTAAGGCTATTCCGGAGAATAGATACGGTAGGAGGGCGCCGATCAGGGCAGCGATTATTATCCCCGGCTTGATTAGTATGAGCTCGTTGAAGAATGAGGCCATGGATTCTAGGAGGGCTGAAGGCGTTATCGTGGTTATCCCGACTTCCCTCGCCACATAGTCTTGGATGAATGCTTGGAAGAGGAGGAGCGTCGCTATTGTGGCCGAGCCCATGGCATAACCTTTTGTGAGAGCTTTCGTCGTGTTCCCGACAGCGTCTAGGGGCTCGAGGTTATCCCTTATCTCCTTGCTAAGCCCGGACATCTCGGCAATCCCAGCGGCGTTATCCGTTATCGGGCCGGCGCCATCCAAGGTCATCACGGTCCCGGTGAGCGAGAGCATTCCACGCGTGGCGAGCGCGGTCCCAAATACTCCCTTAATAAAATCGGTAAGCCATCCTCCCTCCATCCCGCCTATGGGCATGAGTTTTCCGAAGAGGAAAGAGATGCCAAGAGCCGCGGCTATGATAATTATCGGCTCAGCGACGGCCCTCATCCCGATCGAGAGGCCTCCAAGGATATTTAGAGCCGGCCCGTTGGCGGAGGTCTCAGCAAGCTCTCTAACAACCTTGCTCTTCATCCCGGTATACCTATTCGTCGTGAGGACGACTAGAGTTGCGCCTATTATGCCCGCGGCGCCTGCTCCAAGCATATAGAGCCACTGGGCTGGGAAGAGCCAATAGACAACACCCGCATACGCGATGATGGAGACTATAGCTGTCACGACTATGCCGAACGCAAATGGCTCGAACGGCTCCTTGAAGCTCTTGTATGAGAGGATTGCCGCGAGGCCGGCAACTGTCGAGATTACTCCAACGGCCCCTATCGCGAGCGGCAGCACCATGAAGAGCGGATCATGCGTTAGGACATAGAGGACCCATCCTATGATCATTCCTCCAAGGGTCTCGGCCGTGACGGATTCAAAGATGTCAGCACCTCTCCCCGCGCAGTCGCCAACATTATCCCCAACCTGGTCAGCGATGACCGCTGGGTTCCTCGGATCATCCTCCGGTATCCCGGCCTCAATCTTCCCAACTAGGTCGGCGCCTATATCCGCGGACTTGGTGTAGATCCCGCCGCCCAGCTGGGCGAAGAGGGCTGAGAGGCTTGCTCCGAAGGCAAAGCCCGCAAGAGCGTCGAGAACCATCCTGAACTCAATCATCTCGGGTAGGCCGGCAGCTAGGAGCGAGTAGGCGAGGAATAGGATCGCGAGCCCGAGCAGGCTTAAGCTATAGACCGAGAAGCCGAGCACCCCTCCGCCTAGAACCGCGACCCTTAGGGCTGCGAGGCTGCCGCGCTTAGCAGCTTCACTAGTCCTGACATTGGTTCTTGTTGAGGCATCCATGCTGAAGAATGCTGCCGCGACTGATGCGCCTCCGCCGATCAGGGTTGAGAGACCTGTGAGAAACGCCTCTCTAGCGGCTATCCCCGGCTCAACATTCATCGCAGCAGTATAGATCGTGTAGATCATAATGGCGATCACGATGGCTAGTCCAAGCGTGAAGAGCATTATCGTCCTGATCTGCTTGTTCATATAAGCCCTGGAGCCCTCCCTGATAGCTTCCCAGATCCTTATCATCTCCCTGCTCCCCATCGGGTATCTGCGGATGATCGCGTAGAGGAGTATAGCGGCAACAATGCCAATGAGGCCGAAGCCGATCGCCATGATAACGACCGTTAACGGTAGGCCGGAGAGCAACATGCCCATATATCACCGGTCGCCTAGAGCCCGGATTACTCAGCTCATAAACCTTACCCCCATCGGGTTCTGGTGAGAGGGGATAGCTGATTAAAACTCCTACACAAGCTAATCGCGATACATGCGATAACCGTTAAAAAATGTTAAATCCCGAGAATCCCAACATTTGTCTGAGCGGAGTCGTGAGGCTCTCGGGTATAACCGATCTGCCTCTCCATGAGGGCAGGGCTCCGGCGTGGCTCATGGCTAGAATGAGGAGGATGGCCTATGCTATCGCGAAGGTCATTGTGGATGATTATGGGCGGAGGGAGCTTCTCAGGAGGCTCAGCGACCCATACTGGTTCCAGTCACTTGGATGCGCCTTGGGCTTCGACTGGCATTCAAGCGGCCTCACGACCACAGTTGTCGGTGCCTTGAGAGAGGCTTTGAGCCTAGAGGTTCACGGGGTTGCGGCTGCAGGCGGCAAGGGGATGATGGGCAGGAGGGTTCCAGAGCAGATAGTGAGATCCGGGATCGATGAGGATAAGGCTGCCAAGCTCATCAGGGCGAGTAGGCTTGCTGCTAAGGTGGATAACGCGGTTCTTCAGGATGGCTACCAGATCTACCACCATGCGATAATATTCACGGAGGATGGGGAGTGGGCTGTCATCCAGCAGGGAATGAACCCGGATCAGGGATATGCGAGGAGATATCACTGGCTTGGCGAGAGGGTTGAGTGCTTCGTTGTCGAGCCGCATGCAGCTATAGCCTCGATGAGGAGGGAGAAGATCGTTCTGAACATGGTCTCGAGGGAGAGCGAGGAGGCGAGAAGGGCCTCCGTAGACCTTGTATCTGAAAAGCCGAACACCCTGATAAGATTACTGAATCTCGTATCGCGCGGGCAGGAGACGCTGACAGCCTCAATAGAGGGTGAGGGAGCTATTCCAGTCAAGGAGCTCCCAAGCTTCCTGAAGATGCCGAGGAGGATAGACTGGGAGGCAATTAAGAGGGCTTATGATGTTAGGCCTAGGAACTATGAGGAGCTTGTTGAGGTTAGGGGGATTGGGCCCTCCACGCTTCGGGCTCTCGCCCTAATCTCCGCTCTAATTTATGGTGTGAGGATAGACTGGAGAGACCCGGTGAAATTCAGCTTCGCCGTGGGTGGGAAGGATGGTGTTCCATACCCAGTCTCACGAAGGACATATGACGAGGCAATATCTTTCATGCAACAGGTCTTGGAGGGAGCCGAGATAGAAGCCGAGGAGAAGAAGCAGGCTCTAAGAAGACTTCTTCAACTCGAGAGACTATTATATGGTTAAGGCTTGAAGCCGTTATCTCCATGAAGTCCATGCGATCGAAGACCCGTGCTTCATGTAAATCTTCTCAGTATATAGTGTATCTCATGTGCCTATATACGGACGACTTGCGGTGGAGCTCTCTCCGGGTTATGTTGAGGGGTATAATCTCGCCCAGCAACTTATCTACGATATCTATCCTCTCAAACTTCACCAAGAACCATTTTCGAACGATCTCCAACATGGTCCCCAACACGATTGGCGCGGAGAAATGCTATGAGCCTATTCCTCTCTCCTCTCGACATTCTTTCCTCTCACAACCCTATGTATGCTCTTGACCAAGGGGCTCCGGCAACCTGAGAAGATAATTTTTACAGAGGCAGAGAAAGTATTAGGAAAATAACGGGAAACACGGGAGGGGATAAGTTTTCTTATACTGAGGAGACGCTGGAAACCCTCCGCCGAGGAGGTGGACACTGTTTACTGTTTAAAGGCGTTAACGCCCCATCCTTACATGGAAAATATTAAAGGTTGAAGATAGCTCCAAAACGTGTTAAGTTACCTAAAACCCTAAATAATCACCCGCGAAAATTAATAAGTGTGATACATGGGAATTTGGACGCCGGGGTAACTCAGCCTGGTAGAGTGCGGGGCTCATAATCCTCCTGAAGGCTGGTCAGAGGATGGAACCCCGTTGTCCCGGGTTCGAATCCCGGCCCCGGCATACAGCAACCCACACACTATCGTTCTTCACGAAAACAATTATTACAGAAACATATGTCTACGCATTTTTGAGTTAATGTAAAGATGTGGGCCCGCCGGGATTTGAACCCGGGACCTTCGGCTCCGCAGGCCGACGCCCTATCCAAGCTAGGCCACGGGCCCAAGTTTTCATTTCTATACTCCTAATTTACACTTTAAAGATTTTAAAGTGGAAACGATGCTATTGGGGAAAAGGTGTGGAGCTGGCTGACGAGCCATCGTAGCCGGGCCGGCGGGCGTGCCCGAAAACGATGATAATGCGGGGCTCCTATTGACTTTTCTCGAGCCCAGAGGGTAAGTCTTGACAATTTTCTTGGGTATGACTTTAAGAGAATTCGAGAACTTAGTTTTATTTCCTGCTAGATTCATCTTTTTCTTCTGAGCGGATGAGTAGGGCGTTTAGAAAATCTAATAACATGACGATTAGCCTCTCGACAGATGCGTGGTCGATTATAGTCGATGTTCTCAAGGTTCTTAAGCTAAAGTATGATTATAAGGCACTCTCCAAGATTACGGGATTTCCAGTCTCGACGCTCACCCGGTATATTACTGGGAAAACGGCTCCTAGGGGATCTAAGGCTGAGAGGCTCTTAAGAAATACCTTGAATAATATTAATTTCCCTGCTCTTATTGCGGAGTACTCTGGCTTTGATGGCGGGCGCCTAGACTTGACGAAGGTCTTGCTGAACCCGAATCTCGTAAAGATAATTGGAGCATATGTTCTTGAGGAGTTTGCTGGTATGAAGATTACATCCATAATGCCCTTAGATATTTTGAGTCTTCCATTGGCCAGCTATCTCTCGATAACGACTTCGAGGCCTCTTCACTTAGTATCTCCCCTTCCCATCTCGTCTCCAGATCATTTAATGCCCTTAATTTTCTCGGATGATGGCGGCGATGCTAGAGCATATTGGCTCCTTCTCAGGAAGAATTGTAGCAGGGAGAGTATTCTATTCTTGAGTAGCAGGACTCCGGAGCCATGCTTCTTCAATAAGCTTGTTGAGAGGCTCGTGGATGAGAAGATGGAGATAGGTGGGCTGTTCATGGTTGCTGCGAAAGAGGAGTTGTTGGGGGAGCTTAGGATCCCGCCCGGGGTTAAGAGATCCTACCTGCTGGTGATATAAGCCTCTAGGCGTATTCTCTCCAAGTGTGGCCACATCTCCTGCATCGGAAGAACTGTGTCATCGGCTCATCTGCAGACCTGGTCTGGATAGACCAGTAATAGGCCTCCCTCGCCCCGCAGTTGGGGCAGACGACTTCGGTCGTGACCGGTAGGACTTTCTCCTCCTCTTCCTTCTCAAGAACCATTACAGCGGCGCCGGCCCTCTTCCTCACCTTCGTGTAGACTACTCCTCCTTGGATCGGCTTCTCATACCCGCATTTAGGGCAGACCCAGGCGGGTTTGCTCGTCTTCCTCAAGACCATGATCTTGCCGCATTTTGGGCAGAGCTCCACGCCTCCTGCACCTCCCTTGCGGTCGAGTTATCCTCTAATTAAGTTTCCTCTCCGCCTTTCTGGAGCCTCTCAAACTCCCTTCTAAGCTCGGCCGAGATCTCCTTTAGCTCCTGGATTGCTTTTTTAACGGCGTCCACGGCCCTTAGCCTCCCCGCATCGGTTTTAACTCTGAGGATTATTCTCCCAGTCAGTGGATGCTCCATTATGGCGCCAGAGTACTCCACGCCATCAATCTTCTGCAGGATCTCGCTTAGGGAGTCAAGCACACCTATATCCTCCTCAAGCACCTCAAGCTCCAAGTAATCGTCCCTGCATGTGAGGATCCTGAGCTTCAGTTTGTCACCACCTCTACATCAAGGCTATTCGCTCCATATTTCCGTAGAATGGGACGATTTTACGTTTATGCTTCTCCCCGCATTTGGGGCAGACCAGCCCCATTTTCGCCTTATTCAGGATGCTTGAGCATTTGTCGCATACGCCGAGAACCACTCCGAGGTTCGGCCTCCAGATCGAGACGCCTATTACTCCCATGAACTGGGTTATCACTTGTGCTATGATTATGTCTCCCACCCCGACCACGTCCTTCATATCCTCCTTCATCCCCTTTCTCGGGATTATCACGGCGGTTTTCGGGTGCTTGAGGGCGCGGCCGCCAGCGGACAGGATCGTCACGACGGCTATCTTATCTTGGATGCTCCTCACTTGGGCTATAACTTGGTCGCCGACCTTGATTGATTGAGCAGGCTTAAGCGGCTTCACGCTAACAACTCGCTTTGACTTGTCATAGGAGGCAATGCCCAGCACCTTTGCGAAGACCCTTCCCTGGCCGTCTAAGCCAGTATTATCACCCGGGCTAAACTCCTCCTGAATACAGAGGGGCTCGCCGGGGGCCACTACCTCACCATCCTTGACGAAGACCATGACGTCACACCTCCATCGCGAGGTATCGTGGACTCCTGACCACCTCCCCCCACCTAGCTCTCCCAAGCATTATGAGGGCTTCGGCTGGGAGTAGGAGCGGCAGCTCAATGCGTGCCTGATCCTCTATCGAGAGTCTTGGACACGCGGTATTAATGAAGGCCTCGAGCCCGCTATCCCTCAGCATCTCCATACTCACATCATCCATTATAAGTATCTCCGCTCTCCTGCCGGCCCCCTCTAGGAGTCTTTTAAGCTTCATAGCACATTGCATTCTAAGCTGTCCCGGCTTGATGCTCACGATGATCCCCATCTTCCTAGCCTCTTGGGCCCTCTCAATATACCCGTATCTCGATCTCAGGAGCCTCTCAACCTCGGCATATAGCCCGTCTAAGACCCCCAGCTCCGGGTCCAAGTAATAAGTGGGCTTCTCGGTCTGGAGGCCGAGGCCAAGGCCGTGAAACCTGCTGCCGATGACGAGGTAGCCGTCGATTTTGTTCGAGAGCTGTAGGAGGGGCTGGTAAGCGCAACCTAGGACTTGGCCCTCGTATCTAAGGGGGCGGGTGGGGGGCCCCGTGAGCGTGATCACACCGCATCCCTTTAGGAGCAACTTGGCTTGCTCAAGGTGGTCAAGCCACTGGACCGTCATGCCTAACCCGATCCTCCTATGCCCATCCAGCACGCTCATGCCCCTCTCAAGGCTTCTTAGAAGCGGCTCGGGATCAGCCCTCCTACACTCGAGATATAATACCGGCATGGGATCCTCGTCCAAAAACCTGGCATGGCCTAGGTGTATTATTCCGCCGGCACCTATCGCCCGGGCATGCGCTACTGCTAGATCGCATCCGCCCCAGCATCCACCCCCGTGAAGCAGGATCTCCTCAAGGTTTGATGAGAGTTCTTCAACGAGCTTGCCGGCGACGTTGCGGAGCCCGGGTGGAGCCTGCACAAGAACTCTCTTGACACGGTTCTCCTTTATCCAGTCCCTAGCCAGCTCCACCTCCACCTTATAGCCATTGATCAGCATCCAGCAACCCTCACCACCATCCACGTGGAATCAGGATCCTCCACTGAAAAACATTTGGCCTTTGTAGAGAGAGGCTTTAAAGGCTGCCCTCATATCACGCCGGGAGAGTCAAGGGATGGAGTGTTCTACTCGGGTGGCGAGCGCGGGGTGCCATAGAGGGCATGAGCGTGGTCACGTATAGGATAATTCGGAGGCGGGTGAAGTATCCCCGGCTCGAGGTCTGGGGTAACGAGATCTGGATCATCGTGCCGAGCAATGTGGATCCATGGAGAGTCGTGAGGGAGAATAAAAGGTGGCTTATTAGGCAAATCGAGATCGTGAGGAGGGCGGTTGAGCTCTCGGAGAGAATCGAGCTCGTGCCGAGGACTAGGAGGAAGTTCAGGTCTTTGGTTGAGAGGGTTGTGCGAGAATATGCTAAGGAGCTCGGGGTTGAGGTGAACAAGATATTCGTGAGGAGGGTTAAGTCCGCGTGGGGGAGTTGCAGCGGGAGAGGTAATATCACGATAAATGCTGCGGCTCAGTGGCTTCCCGAGAGACTGGTGAGATACATTGTATATCATGAGATCTGTCATCTCAGGAGATGGAGACATGATAGGGAGTTTGAGAGGCTTATGGGGGAGAAGTTTCCCGACCATGAAGATCTGGATCTCCAGCTCCAAGCATACTGGATTAAGCTGAAGGAGCAGAATAAGACGTGTGGTGGACCCTAAAGCTCCTTAGGACGCTTTCTCCCACGTCTAGCATTCCTTGCATATCTTGCCTGAATGAGGTTACAGTTCATTCTCATCCTCGACTTGCCGACAGGGTAGCCCATCACCATGGCATTCCGATCACGTGAGAGATAACTCTTCCGCTCTTCTCGGTGACAATAGCTATATCTCGGCCTCGGGCTAGAGGTTCCCGACGTGATGCATAAGCTTGGCTTCCCGGTATGGTACGGGTATGGCTTTGAGATTAGCCGGATAATTGAGGAGGCCCGTGATACGGGTTTTGACTACATTGAGGTCAGCATTGATCATCCGTGGCCGCGGGGTGGTGAACCGAGCCTAGATGAGGTTGTTAGGCTGATCAAGGGCTCCGGCCTATCTACCGGCTTCCATGCTCCATGGAGGGATCTCAGGCTCTCCTCCCCCTTCGAGGAGGTTCGGGAGGCGTCAGTCAAGGTCTTCGAGAAGATCGCGTTAGATCTCTCGGTCCATGAATGTGATTATCTTGTCGCCCACCTCTCAACTGATCAGGCGATTGATAGGATTTATGAGATCCGAGATGAGGTTGTGGAGGCGGCGGTAAAGTCCGCTGAAACGCTAGCCGAGATCTGTAGAGGCCTCGGTATCATGTTCTTGGTGGAGAATGTCCGCGAGGACTTGGAGATGTTCGAGAGGATCGCGTCGAGGGCTGATGGAGTCTGCCTCGACATCGGCCACGTAATAATCTCCACGTATAAAGGGTATGGGAGGGGGAATATTGACGCTGAGCTCGAGAGATGGCTAACATCACTAAGGGGCAGGGTCGTAGCGATACACTACAGCGGCGTCAAGTTCGATGGAAAGTATGCACGAGATCATCAGCTAACTAATAGCTCTGACAGGTATCTACGCATCCTAAGGGGCCATCTCGGAGAACTGAGGCCGCGCTATATCCTCTTCGAGGTTTTCGATGGCGTGGGCGAGGAGCATGCATGGCCGAGACAGTTGGCAGACGCCCTTCGCTTCATCAGGAGCTCATAGAAGACTTTACTAATCATTTAAGTCTCCGGCGAGAGTGTTATCACATTGGATGCTGGGGAGAAGTGAGGTTCTCGAGGAGTTTTTCATCTCGCTTCAGGAGGCTATGTGGAGGATTCTCTCGAGGAGCTGGGAGAGTGTTGAGCTCGATAATCCTAGGAGGATTGCGTCGGTCGATATAGCGTATAGAGGTGATCTGGCGCTAGCGGTCGCGGTATGCTGGGATCTGGAGAGGGGGGAGCCCGTGGAGGAAAGGTGGCTGGCCTGTGAGACCCCATACCCCTATGTCCCTGGTCTCCTATTCCTCAGGGAGGCGCCGCTGATGCTGAGGGCAGTCAAGTTGCTGGAGCATGATTGGAGCCTCCTCCTCGTTGATGGGCATGGGCTTCTCCATCCAAGGAGAATGGGGCTTGCAGTGATCTTGGGGCTTGTCCTAGGTAAGCCGGCGCTAGGCGTCGCCAAGTCGCTGCTAGTCGGCGTTGAGGGCCCTGGCGAGGATTGGGGGCCGGTTGAGGTCTCGGGCGAGGTCCTAGGCTACTGGTTCAAGACTGAAGGTGGTGGAAAATTCTACGTAAGCCCGGGCTACATGCTAACCGTGGATCATGTTCCCAAGCTAGTCAGGATTCTTGGATCAAGGTATCCTGAGCCACTGGCTTACGCTGACAAGCTCTCGAGAAGGCTTGCTAAGAGCTGGTCTCCATGAGCCTGCCATGCTCCCTTCTCCTTTGCGCCGCGATCGCGCTTGCTTCCTCCAAGATCTTCCGCGCCTCATCGCTCAGCTTGGTCTCGGCGATCGTGGACTCGTGGAAGGTTCCAACCTCAACCGAGAGATCCTCCATCATGTTCACGAGCTTGTCGAGCTCATCAGATGTGGTTGGCGCGATGCCGCGGATCTCCTGACTCGCCGCAGCCAGCACGTCCTTCAGCGGAAGGACGATTCTGCCAGCATCTTGTAGATCCTTAATGGCCTCAATCCTGTATAATACACCCTCAAGGAGCAGGCTCGCGTGGACAAGCCTTCTAAGGGCCTTCCTCAGCTCGGCAAGCTCCTCCGCATACATTGCCGCCCTCTCATGATCCCTCTCCATGTGAGCCCTGACAACTTGCTCGAAGAGTTCCCTCTCCCTCGCCTCGACCTCCTTAACCCTCCTCGATAACCTGGCCTTGATAATGCTGACAGAATCGAGTATCTCATTTGGATTGACCTTCTTCTCGGCCTTCTTCCGCCTCCAGAACGCTAGGCGCATCCCCCCAAGCACGCCCAGGCCGCCTAGAAATAACTTCCCGGCCAAGGCTCAATAGGATATACCATCTAGGATCTCCCCGAGAATACTCGCGGAACATCGACCGCGCCAGTTTTTAAGGTGGCTGGGGGGAGGGCTAGATGAGCCTTGCTCGAAAAGCTGGCTCAAATGCTGATATTCATCCTCCCAGCATACTGCGCGAATGGAGCCCCGGTTGTCGGCGTGAAGCTGATAGGCCGCTCAACACCGCTGGATCGAGGCGCTAGAGCTTGGGATGGACGGAGGATACTGGGGGATGGAAAGACCTTCGAAGGCCTATTGATAGGTGTAGCAACGGGTACAGTCGCCGGGCTAATAATCCACACACTCATCTCAGGGGTCTATAGAAGCCCGCTTGAGCCCATCATACTGAGCATGGGCGCCATGGTCGGGGACATATTCGGGTCGTTCATCAAGCGTAGGCTCGGGCTTGAGAGGGGCCGCCCAGCGCCAGGTCTTGACCAGCTCGGTTTCCTCGCTTTCGCCCTTCTCTTTTCCACATTTGCCTTCGGCCCGCCAAGAGGGCTCGATGCCCTAACGTTAATCCTTCTCGCGATGGTGACGGCGATCCTGCACTTGGGGACAAACTACTTAGCATACTTATTGAGATTAAAGGCGGAACCATGGTAAAAAACAATAGGGCAAAAGCGAGGCTGAGAGAGGGCTGATAAAAGCTGATGCCGGGCTGTGACGGTACCTATAACGGAATAGTTCTGGAAGAGGGGCAGGAGCACCGGAGCGATAAGAGATGGAATAAGTCTCAAAATACTGACCATACTAGAGATATTGAGGTGAACATTACATCAAGGAGAATATGTCCATAGACCAGTCAGATAAGATCTACGTGGCTGGGATATTATGGAGATACTTTCTCTTAGAGGTCACAGAGAGAAACGTTACAAAGAACACTGCCTCGAGCAGCCAAACAAAAGAGGATACTAATGACTGGGTCTTCCTCCCAAGAATAGCAGTATAAAGAAGATCAAGAAGATCACGGCATACATGATCAGCATGATGTTTCTCATTCGCCTCTGCCTCGCTTCAATCCTAGCCTGAACCTGCATGCATTCTTCAGAGCATATCTCCTTGTCCGGAGGAATTGCTCTGCCACAGATCCGGCAGTGTCTGTGATCCACGATCCTAGCCTTTTTCTCCTTCTTCTCGCTCAACGGCGGATCCTCCTCAAAGCGGTATTTAACCACTATCAGACCGGCTAGCTTTAAATGCCGCCAGATGAAATGCTCAAAAGTTGAGTAGGGAAAGCTTCGAGAACCTAGTAGCTCTCACAGCCCCCATCGCGGCTCTCCATCTCCTGCTCAATCTTAGCGGCTGGCTATGGTATACTCTCCTAGGCAAGTATCTCATAGTGGATCTCAGCTTCTCCGGGAACGAGCTTGGCCTCGTGATGATGATCTACAACCTGTCGTTCGCGGTCTCAGCCCTCCCGGCCGGGATACTATCCGACATAATAATGTCTAGAAGAGTGCTGCTCGTGGGCGCTGTAGCATGCGCCATCGGGATACTGCTCATGGCCTTCTCACGGGACGTGGTCATGATGTCCATTGCCTGTCTGATAATAGGATTTGGAGACGCGTTCACGTTGACGGCTATAACTGTGCACACGGTCAAGAGCGGCGGGATCAGGCACCTAGCTACACTCTATGGGTTCGTGTTATGGGCTGGAACCTTGGGTGAGCTTCTAGGATCATTCATGAGCGGTTATGTGAAGGAATACTTGGGAAGCCAGGCCCTTTTCACCCTAAGCTCGATAATGTCGCTGGCCCCATTGCCAATGCTCCCGCTGATAAGGGAAAGGTCTCAGGAGAGGCGCGCCACAGGATCCATATCGCTGGCCTCCATCGCTGAGCCTATTAAGCTCCTAGGCTTCCACGATATTCTCAGGCTACTGACGCTAGGTCTAATCTTCCATACTGTGGGCTATTGCATGTTCTTCCCATTCATCTCTGTTCACGCGAGCTTCGCCGGCCTAGCTGATAGAGAGATCGGGATAATAAACTCGGCAATACTGCTCTCAACTTTCCTGATAACGCTGCCATGCGGGATCCTAGCGGATAGGATCGGGAGCAAACGCATGCTGCTAGCCCATGTCCTCCTATCATCGGCTTCATGGATGCTTTATGGGCTGAGCAGCGACCTCACATCAGTCTTCTTGGCAGCGGCCTTCCTAGGAGCTGTCAACGCCATGGATTATCCTGCTAGGCGGCGCCTGCTCATAGAAGCCTCGGGAGAGGAGGCTGTTGGAACACTGATAGGCGCTCTTGACTTCTTCATAAGCCTCGCCTCGATACCAGGGCCGATGATCGGCGGCATACTCTATGAGCTGACCGGCGTCAGCAGCGTCTTCCTGATAGCATCCCTGATAAACCTGGCCAGCATACCCTTCCTCTTGAGGATCCGTGTTCACGCGATCTCGATGGAAGAGTTTCGGCGGGGGGTCTCCCGGCAATAAGGCCGGGCTAGCCCGATTTTATCAGGTGCTTGGAGTCCATGACAAGTCTCCAGATCTTGTCATCCACGTGATGAATGTTCTCGGCTATCTTGCCTTTTTCCATGGCGCGGCACTCCTCAAGGTTCTTGAGAGCCCGCGAGATGGCTATCGGCCTCAGATTCTTCTCATCCCTGATGATGAGTAAGTCGCCCTCGCCGAATGATCCTTGAAAACTCCTCACGCCCGGTCTCATGACATCGGCGCCCCTTGCTATATGGGGAACAGCGCCCATATCCACCACCAGCGCTGGGAGTCTCTCGAGAAGCCTCCGATTATACTCCTCGTGAAGCGTTGGGAAGATTATCTCCCTAACCTCTGCCAAGACATGGCCCCCGACCACGTAGACCCTGAAATCCTCGCCAGAAATCTGAAGCACGTTCTTGATCTTCTCGTCAGCGATCCCCGAGGCCCAGCCGAGCCTCCTAACCCTCTCTAAGAGCTTGGCCGAGTCCCGTTTGCTGAGATATCCGATCTTCATCTCACCAGCATCCCCCTAATCATCTGATAAGCCTCATCTAGGCTCTTTATTCCTTAACAAACTTGCCCTCGCAGACTATATTTCTGTTCCAAGTTTAAAAGGGGATTTTAAAAATGGGATGGGAGCTGGCCGACGGGTCCTCGTAGCCATAAAAGCCGGCAGGCACCTTGGAACTACCATCCATAAACGGGTTTTTAAACCCGTTTATGGTGGCGCGATCATAGGGTCTCACCAGCTTTTATGGCTTTTACTACCCGCCGGCCAGCGATTTCACTGTTGTGAGATATGCTATCCGTAGTGTCTTTAGGATCATTAATTCCAACAAGCCTCTCTATAAATCCAGCCTCCGCCCTGACTTCTCGCCCCAAAGCCTGAGCCAGAGCCTTATCGTATCCGCCAAGACACCGTCGACATCCAGCGAGATCCCCGCATATGGAGACATGTACCCTCATCATAAAAATCTAAAGCGATGAGGCAGGTTTGTCTCCCTGCCGTGTAAGTTAATAAGGTGGCTCTCGATGCTTGGCAGGCTGGAGGGGCGAGCCCCAGCATGCCGACGAACGTCCGGATAAAGCTGACGAGCACGGATCTCGAGAAGATCGAGAGGGTATGCTCTGAGATAAGGGAGATAGCGTTGAGGACTGGGACGAAGATAAGCGGACCTGTACCGCTTCCTAGGAGGAGGCTCGTCCTACCCGTCCGGAAGTCCCCATGCGGCGAGGGATCAAAGACTTGGAGGAAACATGAGCTCAGGATACATAGGAGGCTGATAGGCCTCGAGATAACGGATCAAAGGGTCATGAGGGAGATAATGAGGATCCAAATACCCGAGGACGTAAGCATAGAAATGCAGATACGCTAGGGCTAAGCACACGCTCCAAGCACATATAATGCTCTAGGATTCTTACAGGCTTTCCTAGTTTAATTGTTCTCGGTGATAGATGTTCAGGCCTTGTGAGCCTCAGATGATGACGCTCCCCAAACCCATAACCCCGAGGCCCGAAAAGGGGTAGGGATAATGGCCGGAGACCCGGCCAAGGGCTAAACCCTCAAAAAAGGAGAATGTAGCCCAAACCTCCCCACACCAGCAGGAACCCTCACCCTTCAAGGCGAGGAGGAGGTCAGAAGGAAGTTAAAGGGACATTATTACGTCCCAGTGCTATGGCCGGATGGGCGTGGAAAAATAGGTTTTCTGTTTATGGCTCTCGCCGGGAATGAAGAATCACTCTCCCCAGTCCTCGGAGATCTCCTCGGCCTGCCTCAGCCTCATTTCACCATTCTCATCTATCTCGAGCTCGAGCTGAGATCCGCATTCATCATGCTCAAAGAATTCTCCTGGCAAGGCATCGTCAGGGACTTCCACGTCTCCTCCGCAAACAGGGCACTTGAGGACGGGCATTCTCCCAACACCTGACAGCTCCTAGGCCGAGCGAGCAGGATATTAAGTTATTCCCGCGGCTCAGGTCTTTATCCTTGTCCCGATCTCGCGCTCCAAGGCTTCCAGCGGGTCATCGGTTAACCCGGTCGAGATTATCGCCTCCTCCACGCCGGATCTCACGGCTTCGCAGCACATCATGACCTTCCTATTCATGCCTGTGCCGATTTTCGGTTGCAGCTTCTCAGCCTCATCCACGCTGATCGAGCCTAGGACACCGCCGTCAACAATTACTCCCTCAACATCCGTCAATATGAGCAGCTTCTCGGCCTTGATCCCCATCGAGATCCTGGCCGCCGCCTGATCCGCATCAACGTTCAACAGCTCATACTCGGTTCCGAGGGCTATTGGCGCGACGACGAGGACTTGGAAGCTGTTGAGGAGGTTCTCCGCGACGCTGGCATTCACCTCGATTATCCTTCCCGTGTATCCTCCCGGGATCGCTCTCGCCCTCCCCCGCTCATCCACTATCACGATCTTCTTCTTCCTCTCGGCTTTCAGGAAGCCGCCGTCGGCGCCGGATATACCGATAGCATTCGCGCCATAGCGCTGGAGTCTCGATACTATCTCCTTATTCAGCTTCCCGGCCATAACCATGACAAAGACCTCGAGCTCAGCCTCATCCGTATACCTGCTCCTAATCCCCTGCGGCGAGACGACGAACTTGGGCTCGATGCCCATCCTCCTCTCATACTCTGAGACTAGGTCTCCGCCACCATGCACGAAGATTATTCTCATGCCCTCCGAGGCTCTCTTGGCTATACTCTTGGCGATGTTGTCAAGGTTCTGCGCGAGGGCCCTCCCACCAGCCTTAACCACGATCATGCTCCAGCCCCCCATTAGGCCGGCTTAAGAGGCGGGATCATCAGCGCCTCCCTCTCATCGAAGCCCATCATTATGTTAAATGCTTGGACCGCTTGGCCAGCCGCGCCCTTCATCAAATTATCTATCGCCGCCATGAACGCAGCCCTACCCACCCTCCCGTCATACGCGAACCCGACATCGGCGAAGTTGCTCCCGATGACATACTTTGGATCTGGGTAGCCGACAGGCGGCCCCCTAATTATCCTGATGAAAGGCTCCTTGCCATAACACGAGGCATATGCCTTAACGATCCTGAGCTCGTCGACGCCGCTTTCGAGCCATGTATGGGATGTGGCGAGGGCGCCCCTAATCGAGCTAACAGCATGTGGGACGAATGCTATCCTCAGCTCTTTACCGGCGATCCTCGAGAGCTCTTGCTCGACCTCGGCCACATGCCTATGGCCCGAGGCCTCATAGGGCCTGATAACATTCTCCCTTTCAGGGTGATGCGTTCCCGGGGTCGGGTTCCTGCCGGCCTCACTGCTCCCAACCTTCACGTCGATAGCGATGTGGTCAAGATCTATCAACCTCTCCTTGACCGCTGGTATGAGGGAGAGGATGGCGGCGGTTGAGTTGCATCCAGGTGAGGCGATGAACCTCGCCCCAGCTATCTCCTCCCTATGAAGCTCCGGCATCCCGTAGACAGCCTTCTTGAGGAGATCCGGCTGAGGATGCTCGAATCCATACCACCTCGCATAATCTTCTGGGTTCTTCAGCCTATAATCCGGCCCGAGATCCACAACCCTGAGCCCAGACTCGAGAAGCCTCGGCACATAGTTCACCGAGACCCCTGCCGGCAGGCTTAAAAAGACCACGTCAGCCTCCATTACCTTGTCAAGATTCACCTCCATGAACCTCATGTTGCCATAGAATCCCCTGAGATGCGGGTGAACATGGGCGATGGGCTTTCCAGCATACTCCCTCGACGTCGCAGCAATCACTTCAACCTCCTTGTGGAGCGCGAGAATCCTGAGAAGCTCGCCGCCCGTATAGCCGCTCGCACCTATAATCGAGATTCTAACCACCATGCCAAGGACACCTAGCCAGGGAGCATTTGCTCAGCATTCGCTCACTTATTAAAGGATTTACCTCCTGAGTATCCTCTTGACGTATTCGACAATTTTTCCCGGGACATTTATCTTCGTGGCCTCCATGAATCCCTTGAACTCGGGAACACCGTTAACCTCGTTGACGAGATATCTTCCATCCTCCTTGAAGACGTCTATGGCGATAAACTCGCCGCCGATTACTGATGAGACTCTTAGCGCGAGCTCCCGGAGCTCCTCATCAAGCTCTGCGATCTTCACGGCGCCGCCCCTAGCTACGTTGCTCCTCCAATCCCCATCAGCCGCGGTTCTCCAGATCGCTCCAAGCACCTCCTCGCCCAAGACGAGGACCCTAAGATCCCTGCCGCCATCAATGTATCGCTGGATTAGATGGGTCTTCAGGGCTTGGCTTTGATAAAGCTCCCTATGCTCGATGACGCTCTTGAATGACTGCGAATCTCTCACGAGCGTGACCAGCCTACCCCAGCTCCCGATCGGCGGCTTATCAATCACTGGGAACCTGACCATCTTCTCAGCCCTCTCAGCAGCCTCGCCATTAAGCGCGATCATGGTCTCGGGGAAGGGTATGCCGGCCCTCCAAAACCTGCTGAGGGTCAGGATTTTGTCCCCAGCGATGATTATGGCCTCCGAGGAGTTTATCGCCCTAGCCCCGGAAGATTCCCGTATCGCGGCGCAGTAGGCGGCCCGTTGCATCGAGACAGCCCTAATCAGGGCGATCTCAGCTGGCCTCTCTCCCCAAGCAAGAGGCGTATACTTGGCATTAGTAAGCTTAAATCTCAGCCCAGACCTCCCCAGCTCCTCCAGTATAAGCTTCTCCTCGAGCCGCGGGACATCAACTATGAGCTCGACATCGGCTCCCATCCCCAAAGACTCCAAAACATCATCCACCATCAATTATAAAACCTTTCGCATAGGCGGTCAAAAACAAAAGAATCTTTAGCAAAACCTGGGCTATGCTTAAGATTTTTCATGAATTTTCCGGGAAAATAGCTATAACCCGGGAAATCCCACTCGAAGCGGAGTGATTTAGGGTTGCCGGTGAAGAGGAAGAACCGGGGAAGGAAGAAGGGTGATAAGGGATCCGAGGGGCTAGTTCAGTGCGATAATTGCGGCGCCCTAGTGCCGAGGAGCAAGATAACCCGGGTTACTCGCAGGGTCTCGCCCGTGAGCGGGGACTTAGCTAGAGAGCTTAAGAAGCAGGGGGCCTATATCGCCGAGAGCGTGGTCACGAAGAACCTCTGCATATCCTGCGCGATACACTACGGTATATTGAAGGTCAGGGCTAGAGAGGAGAGGAAAAAGCCGGTCACAATCTAAAAGGCCGTAAAGAAGCTTATCTACTAGGAAATTGAGGTTAGCCTCGAGCCATGGAGAGCAAGTTTTACGTTCTCGTCGCTATAGCCCTCTCACTCTCCATCCTATCATTAGTCGGCGTTGTATTGTTTTACCAGCTCACAATATACCAGTCCAAGATAGGTCAGCAGATCTCAGCTCTCGAGACGAAGATTACGGGCCTTGAGGAGGAGCTAGTTAGGGTTCGGGCTGATCTAAAGATGTTGAGGGCGAATCTATCCCAGCAGGGTCAGCAGGTTGTGCTCGTCCAGCAGAACATCACGTCGCCGGAGATAGTTTATGAGAAGGTGAAGGACTCGGTGGTGATGATCAAGGCTAGGGTGGTCGTCGAGACGGCATTCGGACAGAGATACGCGTCCAGCCAGGGCTCCGGCTTCGTCTACGACGCGGCGGGCTACATAGTCACGAACTACCACGTGGTGGAGGGCGCGATCGAGGTTGAGGTCTTCTTCCCTGATAAGAGCGTCTACGAGGCAGCGATAATTGGATCGGATCCATATGCCGATCTCGCCGTCCTAAAGATAGACCCTAAAGGGAAGGTGCTCTACCCGCTCGAACTGGCGAACTCATCCCTCCTCCGCGTTGGCCAACCCGTGATAGCCATAGGAAACCCATATGGGTTTGAGGCGACCCTGACGACGGGCGTAGTGAGCCAGCTCGGGAGATGCTTAGTTTCACCGGGCATGAGACTCGTCCCCAACGTGATACAGTTCGACGCCGCGGTGAATCCAGGGAGCAGCGGCGGCCCGCTCCTAGACTACTCAGGCAGGGTAATAGGCGTCACAACGGCGATATACGCCCAAACCGGCGAGTTCGCAGGCATAGGATTCGCCATTCCATCAAACATAGTGGCGAGAATTGTTGAATCATTGATAAGAACGGGGAAGTATCAGCATCCGTGGATGGGGATAGACGGTGTTGACGTGAACATGGAGATCGCCAGGCTAATGAGCCTGCCGGAGGCTCGGGGATTCTTAGTAACGGGCGTTGCGAAGAATAGCCCAGCGGAGAGGGCCGGGCTGAGATCTGGCACAAGTGCCGCCACGATCTCCGAGGGAAGCGTATGCGGTTTCACAGTATACTCCAACGAGAGGATATATGTCGGTGGAGACGTAATCCTAGCAGTTGACGGCTTCAAGATCTTCGGGATCGCGGACCTCCTAGCATATCTCGAGGAACATAAAAAGCCGGGAGACCAAATAACCCTGACAATTTACAGAGATGGTCAGTTCGTGAACATCTCCCTAACTCTTGGAGCCTTCCCATCCTAAGCTACTCAAAGTAGATTATCTTAACACTTAGGTTCTCGATAACGGCGCCAGCAGGCCTTATCCCATAATATCTGCATGAGAAGACTGTTAGCAACCTATTGTTGAAGAGGTAACTATAACCCTTGTCCTGCGGCTCATGCCCCCGGACCATTAGCTCGAGGCCATTACGTGCCATGAACCTCTCAAATGCGAGCCTACCGAAGAGCATGGCCCCACCACCCCTCCAGCTAGGAGCAAACTCATCAATATCTTCGCATGGGTCATTCCAGAGAAGCTGAAGAGCCCTAGGATCCTCTGGATCCAGCTCGCCCTTCGGCAGATCCCTTATCTCATAGACGCTGTCCATGTTATCCGGCACGCCGCCGTGAACGCATAGCACCCTGCCGCCTATGAGGGCAGCATACGGAATCTGGGAGAATAACCTCGCGAACTCCTGATAGAAATCGGGACCATAGGCGGCGGCCACAACGCTGAAAAAACCATACCATCTATTCATCATCCGTGACTCATGATTTCCCCTCAACATGATAAGCCTCCTGCCCCAGCTAAGCTTATGCTCCAAGAGCGTTATGATGTTCTCAAGCTGCCTCGGCCCCCTATCAACATAATCTCCCAGAAAGATTAAACTTAGATCATTCCTCTCAGCATACCTTATCGCGCTCAGACTGGTATCTAGATCACCATGAGTATCGCCCACAATCATGTATCCCCCAAACTCCAGCTCGATTAATTGAGGTTCATCGGCGAAGACGTGGCGCGCTTCCTCGATTATCTCCGCCACCCTCGGCTTCTCCAAGACCATTAGCCATAATGATAAATCAGCCATTCTTGAATATTCTCATCAGGGTTAGAAGGCCTGATGAGAGAGCGAAGGATGGGAGGCTTGCGCCAATACTCGGGTAAAGATTAACGATGAGGAAGTAGAGGGCTATGCCAGCGGCCCATGCTATCATGCTCACGAGTCTTAGCTTTGGCGCCTCCTCATAGAATGCCGCGATACTGAGATCTCCGCGTCTCATGCTGATGAGGTAGTCGGATACCAGCACGCCAAGTAAGGGGACGAAGAGACCCCCGATCATTAGCAGGAACCACTCATATTGGGCTAGCGGGATGGTTGCAGCCAGCACCGCCCCGATGACTGTTACCGCGATCACGAGCTTCCACTGCCTAACCTTGGGCACGATGTTCTGGATCGATACGGCGGCCGAGTATATGTCGGCGAAGCAGTTATCTGTCTCATCTACGAGGATGAAGAGTAGCGCGAAGTTTCCGAGGAGCAGGAGGGATATTGAGGCTATTATATCTTGGACGTCCATAACGGAGATAAGCGCGGCTCCTAGGAAGTAGAACCAGGTATTCGCCACAGTATATCCTAGGAATGTTCCAATAAATCCCCCTCGAACTGTTGATGAGAACCTGTTGTAGTCAGAGATGAGGGGCCACCATGAGATCGGCATGGCTATTACGAGGTCTAGGGCTAACAGTATTGGAAGGGAGCCGTCGCCGGGCCGGGCGAGCACCTCCCAGACCTTGGGTGATGAAAAGACTTGAATGGTTATCCAGATAGCGGAGAAATAGACAAGCCAGATTGCCACCCTCTCAAGCCATTTTCTGACGAATGCTAAAGGGCCCCCGATTGCTAGGCCGGTACACCAGGCCGCGAACACAACTACCCAGAAGATACGAGTATACCCTCCAAGAAATTGGCCCGAGATGCTTGATGCTGCCTGCCCCATGATCATTAGCTCGAAGGCCGTCCAGCCGACAAGCTGGACAACATTTAGCGCCGTTGGCAGATATGATCCCCTGATGCCGAGGATGGGCCTGAGGGAGACCATCGTCGGGACACCATATCTCGAGCCCACGAAGCCTGCTGAGGCCAGCATGATGCTTCCAATAAGGGAGCCGGCTAGCGAGATTAGGAGCGCCTCGAAGAGCCCTAGCCCCGGGACGAGAAGCGATCCAGCAACGAGGACGAGGAGGCCGACGCCAAGGCTTGACCAGAGCACGAAAAAGTCTATTCCCCTGAGAATCCTATGCTCCACCGGAACAGGCTCAACACCCCACTCCGGAGGAGCCCTGATCCTGAGCCTCACAGGCATCTTGAGAAGGACGTGAAACTATGTCAGCTTAATACCTTTCGAAAACAAAATCCACAATTTAACTTAATGAAATCAAGCTGCTTATAGCATGCGCGAGTAAGATCGTGAAAATGGCTTTAGGGAGGTTACTGCTCCTCCGGCTCTATTCTCCTGTATAGATCATCTGAGAGTTTTCTTCCGGTTCTGCGCTCCCACTCCTCTATCGATATGCCATGCTGCTTCTGGATCATGTCCCTATATAGCTCCGGAATTACGTTAAAGGCGCAGAACGGTATTATCTTGCCGCCCGGCACTAAGTAATGTATGCAACATCTCCTAACCCTTTCAACATCATAGTTATACTTGTCTTGGAAGTGCATCATCCCTATGAAGAGGCTTCTCAGATGCCATTCGCCGACACTGCTGTAATCATGCTTGATGAATATCTTAAAGAGGGTCCTCTTGATGTTGAGGCCTGATGGGGCTTTTCTCTCATCTATAAAGGACCCGAACTTCCAGAGGAGCTTTAGCGCCGAGATATACTTATTCGCCCCTGACTTGATACTGTCCGCGACATCCTGAATGTAGTTTAGGAGGCCATCGACATCGACGAACTCCGTTATCGGTATCATCCTGTCGCCTTCCTTAAAGACGTATGTCCCGGCTCCACAGGCGAAGTGTGTTGAGAGCTCATATTGGGGTCTCTCGGTTATTGCCTCGATTAGATGTGTTACCGGCGTGCAGGATGGGACGGGGAACCAGGCGTCCTTGGGTATCTGGCCGCCCGTCTGTTCCTCAATCCTCTTGATACAGTCCGGTATAGTTATCCTGAATCTCTCCCTCTCGCTTCTCGGCATCCTCCCGACAAGGGAGACCGGCTGGAAGTTCACGGACCTTATCACGTCTATGTTCTTGAAGCCGAATCTTATGATATCCCCGAGCTCATGATCGTTAATCGTCTTTATTATTGTGGGGACGAGGACGACGCCCACCCCCAGTCTCCTAGCGCCATCAAGAACCGCTGGTGCCTCCCAGTGGTTCTTCGGATTAGTCCTCGGGGTTACGCCGTCAAAGCTGAGATATAATGTGGATAACCCCGCTTCCTTAACCTTCCTGAAGAATTCGAAGTCCCTCGCCAGCCTAATGCCATTAGTGTTTAGCTGGACGAAGTCAACACCCTCCTCCTTGATAATTCGGATGATTTCCGGCAGGTCGTCTCTCAGACAGGGCTCGCCGCCGGTGAGCTGGACAGCATTCCCCGCGACGGGCTTCATAGATCTAAGAACTCGAACCATCTCCCTAATCTCATCCACCGAAGGCTCATATACGTAGCCAGCCTTTTCAGCATAGAAGAAGCAATACCAGCAGTGTAGGTCGCATCTATTCGTGACCACTATGTTTGCTAGGGCAGTGTGGCTTAAATGGCTTGGGCATAAGCCACAGTCAAATGGACAAGTAATGCTTCCCTTTAGGACGTTAGGCGTCGCAACCCCCTTACCATCATGTGCGTACCTCTTAAACCTGTGATACATCTCGGCACTGCCGAAGTATAGCTCCGTAAATTCCCCATGGACTGGGCAGGTCTTAGTAATGTAGATCTTGCCATCTGCCTCGATAAGCTCAGCCCTTATCAGGGCATTGCATTCGGGGCATATACTCAATGTTTCCCCAATAACCTCGCCTTCCACCCTTAAATCAGCTGCCGCCTCCACCAACCCTCTCAGCCTAATCCATCAATATTCTCCCACATAAATACATTTTAGCAACCTCATCTAGTTGGAGAATGAAGTATCATCTTCATGCTATTAAATGAATGGGAAATAAGGTTTTAGCCTCGTTTTCTTGTTGAATGGATTAGCAGCCTTGGTTGAGAATCGTATGCTCGCCGCGTTCTTATTAGCACCCGCCAATGTCATAGTTAGAGAGTGTGAAGTCCCTAGGCCGGATAGGAATGAGGTACTCATAAGAGTTAGAGCTTGCGGTGTATGCCCAACGGATCTACGATATGTTCAGGGGCTTAGGCTATATCTCCCCCTCGGCGATGAGAGCTATGGGCTCACGGGACATGAATGGGCCGGCGAAGTTGTAGAGGTTGGTGAGGACGTTGAAGTTCTCTCGGTGGGTGATAGAGTGGTCGCGGACCATATACTGCCATGCGGGCGATGTATCTTCTGCAAGCAGGGTAAATCGAATCTCTGTCTCAACAAGAAATATTATCTAAGAGGATATGCTCAGTACGCGAAAGCCTGGGCTCTTACTGCTCTCAAAATACCATCTCATGTATCATATGAGGAGGCATGCTTGACGGAGCCTCTCTCAACTTGTCTTAACACCATGGAGAAGCTTGAGATAAGCCTAGGAGACAGGGTAGCAATAATAGGGGATGGTACGATCGGGCTCCTGCATCTCCAGCTAGCAAGGCTCACAGGGGCAGAGATCATCATGATAGGGCATCATGATGAGAGATTAAGGCTTGCGGAGAAGCTCGGCGCTAATATGGTAGTAAACTCCGGCAAAGAGGATGTCATGAATATAGTTAAGAGGGAGACCGGTGGCTTGGGAGTTAATAAGGTAATTATAGCCGCGGGTGGAAAACAGGCTATAGAGGATGCGCTAAGGATCGTGGCCCCAGCTGGGAAAATCGGGATATTTGCCGGTACATATCCTCCCACCAGCATAGACCTAGACCCAAATAGGGTTCACTATGGCGAGATAACAATCATAGGAATAATGGAGCATACTCTTCATCACTTCGAGCAGGCGCTTAAGCTAATTAGCAGGGGCTGTATCAACGTCAAGCAGCTCATAACCCACAAGCTCCCCCTTGAGAGGATTAATGAAGCATTTGATATCGTTAAACGCAGAGTGGGTCTCAAGGTTGTAGTATTGCCATGAAGCCTTTGATTAAAAGTATCCTCCAACAACTAAAACCTCGCCAGAGATATATGATGCCTCATCAGATGCTAGAAAGAGTATCGCATTCGCAACCTCTTCCGGCTTACCAAGCCTCCCAAAGAGATATCTCTTCAATCTCTCGGCGAGCTCTTCCCCTTTATATTCATACATCATCTGGGTCTCTATGGCTCTAGGGGCAATAGCGTTTACGCGGATATTATATTTCATCAAATCCATCGCAAGCGCTTTAGTTAAGCCTATTAGTCCTGCTTTGGAAGCAGCATACGCGACGCACCTCTCACCGCCCCTAACGCCTACTATTGATGATACGTTGATTATGCTTCCGCCGCCGGCCTTGATCATGTGTGGAATCACGTATTTACAGCATAAGAAAGCACCCTTCAGGTTTATGTTAATGACTCTATCCCACTCGTCCACGCTAGTCTCTAGTATGTCTTTGAAGTGGCCTATCCCCGCATTGTTGACAAGCACATCTATTCTCCCAAATCTCTCCAAAGTTATATCAATCATCCTTTTCACATCTTCTTCACGTGAGATATCCGTCTTCACAAAGATTGCTACTTCACGGCCAATAGCTTGGTTAACGGCATCCGCTACTTCATGTCCCTCGTCTAATATATCAGCGATTATAATGTTGCTTCCCTCCTTGGCGAATATTGTTGCCGTAGCTCTTCCTATACCCCTAGCGGCACCAGTCACTATCGAAACCTTTCCACGAAGCCTGCCCATGCCTTCCTGATTATTCGCAAATTCCCTAGGCTAAAAACAACTCGTGTGCATAATTATGAAATCGAAATTAACCTGTATTATGAGCGTTATATGAAGTAAGGTTGTGGTGCTCCGGCCGGGATTTGAACCCGGGTCACGGGCTCGAGAGGCCCGCATACTTGACCGGGCTATACTACCGGAGCGCCAGGATATTTTAGAATTGAGCCTGGTTTTATGAATACTTTTCGCCCCCTAGAAACGGGGTAGTTAATCATCCTTACAAGGCGGCTTGAGAGCAGGTGATTGGGAAAAGGCTTAAGCTCAGCTCTTCTCTCACCTGTCCGGGGTGCCTGACATGAAGATCGATGTTATAGATGATTTCTATAAGTTGCTCCATCCATGCATGACCGTTCTCGTGGTCTCAGTTTCCCATGATGGTAGGCCAAATGTAATGACGTGTGCTTGGAATATGCCCGTCAGTGATGAGCCACCGATGATAGCCATCGCGTTGGGATCTGAGAGCTATACCAGCCAGCTCATCAGGGAGTCGGGCGAGTTCACGGTGAATATCCCGGATGAGCGGCTCATCAAGGCAGTATGGATTTGCGGGACTAAGAGTGGTAGGAGCGTGGATAAGTTTAAGCTGGCCGGGTTGACCCCGAGGCCGGCGAAGAAGGTTAAAGCGCCAATAGTTGACGAGTGCGTGGCGCATCTAGAGTGCAGGCTCAGTTCACAACTCGAGGCGGGCGAGTGCATAATCTTCGTCGGCGAGGTCTTGGAGGCATATTGTGAAGAGGAGCTCTTCAAGAACGGCGTATGGAATATTGAGAAGGTTGCGTTACCAATGCACATGGGTGGGAGGCTCTTCGCGATCCCCATGAGGATTGTCAAGCCCTAGTTGCTGGGGAACGAATTTATAGCACGATCAGCAAGACCACCTGAGGATAATGGTTTCTAGATGGTGGGTCTGGCTTATCATAGGATTATGCCTAGGAGTTGGGATAGCGTCCGCAGCGATCCTAGCAGTGGTAATGCCGGCGGGGCAGGCTAGCGTCAGATATGTGGCCTTAGTCCAGCTTTCCGGGACAATAGCATACTCCGAGTCGCCGCTCACGCTGCTATCGGGTGAGACCCTTACACCGAGCGAGGTTGAGGATCTGGTCGGGAGGATAGAATCCGACCCATTCGCCAAGGCTATAGTCTTGGTGATCAATAGCCCGGGAGGATCGGCCGCGGCCTCGGAGGAGATTTATCACATGATTAAGAGGATCGCTGATGATCGCGTTGTCATCGCTTATATCAGCGAGTACGGTGCCTCCGGAGGATACTATATAGCCCTGCCTGCCGACGAGATAATCGCGTCACCTCACGCCCTCACGGGCTCCGTTGGAGCTGTGTCACTTGTGATAAACTGGGCCGAGCTCATGGATAAGCTCGGGATAAGAGCTGAGACGTTCAAGAGCGGCGAGCTGAAGGATATCGGGAGCGCTTGGAGGCCCATGACGGATGAAGAGCGCCGGATAATGCAGGACATGATCAACAAGATAGCTGGAATATTCGCGGATAGGGTTCGGGAGGCTCGAGGAGATAAAATCAAAAACTGGGATGAGGTGTTGTCCGCGAGGCCGTATCTCGGGGCCCAGGCGGCCGAGATAGGCTTGGTTGATAAAGTTGGAAGCCTGGAGGATGCAATTAACGAGGCTAGGAAGCTTGCCGGGTTGCCGGAGACAGCTCCGACGAGATGGATAAAGCCCCGAGCACCATCACTGCTTGAGCTACTGCTCGGCGGCGGGAGCTCAGAGAGCATGAAGCTGAGTTATGAGGTCCTAATGATGTGGCCTCTCCCATCCGGGATAGATCCAAGCCTAATCCTAGAAGCGGCCGCCTGCTCCAGGCCATAACAGGTCAAGGAGGATGCGGATATGGGCCCGGTGGGATTTGAACCCACGACCTTCCGGTTATCAGCCGGACGCTCCAACCAGGCTGAGCTACGGGCCCGCATTTCCACAAAGAACGCCCCAAATTATATACTTTGATGCCATAATCTCGGCTGGTCACTGAGTTTCAGCCGATATATTCTCGATCTCGGCATTCTGGGTTTCAACGATCTTGCGCGGATCTATTCTTATCAGCCTGTTTATGGCCCCGCCCCCGCCTAGGACATAGTTCTTCTCGAGGACTCTCGGGTCTATCAAGGTCTTAACAGGAATACCTATTGGTGGAAGCTCTCCGACCTCGTATCCTGTTATCTCCTTAACCTCTTGAGGTGATGCAAGCCTCGCCTTGCCAAGCCTCTTCTCGATCTTCTTCAGGTCAACCCGCGACCTGCCATCAACTATCGCTAGAACAGCCCCTCCACACTCAGTTATCAAGAGGATCGACTTAATGATTTGACCCGGATCCGCTCCCGTCGCCCTAGCAGCCTGCTCCACGGTCTTGACCGGCGCATCCAGCTCAAGGATCTCGCCACCAAGCCTCCTAACCAGCTCCTCGAACCCCCTATTTACAGGCATAACCCAGCGCTCCCTCCACGCGCCATGGCTCAGGAACCATTAGACTTTACTATCCCAAGGATCTCGCGGAACTTCTCATGCTCCGCTGATCCAAGCATCTCATATACAAGCGACTCCCACGTAGTTGGTATTGCCCCGGCGCTTATCATCCGCTGGACCGCGACCTCCTTGTCAAGCGGCCTCCTAGAGCCGATACAGTCCACAGGGATATAGACCTTGTAGCCGAGCTCGAGAAGATCTAAGGCGGTCTGAAGTATGCATATATGCGCCTCGATGCCTGCCAAGATCACCGTACTAGGCCTAACCTCCTCCAGGGAGGCGCGAACCTGCTCGCACTTCACGCAGCTAAAGCTCGACTTCAATATTGGCTCCACACCGGTCGCCTCCCTCACCTCCTTAACAGTCTCACCGAGTTTAATCTGCTCAGTCAATATGATGGGGACTCCTAGAATCTTGCAGGCCCTGATCAGCTTGACTGCACTCCTCAAGACATCATCCGAGCCGTGAATATGCCTCAGCAACCTCTCTTGGAAATCTATGACGAGGAGAAGATAGCTCATGTAAAGGCTGGAGGGTCTCTCGGAATTAAGGTTTGTCCCCACGTCCATGGAGCCAGTAGAGTTTCCTCACGCTCCACTCGTCAAGCGCTTCTAGGAGCGGCTTATGGTAAACATATTCCCTGATGAACTTGACGTGCTCCTTCACGAGAGCCTCGACTTCCTCCCTGCTCACGCCCCCCTTCACAATTTTTCTCCTCAAGATTTCCAGTGGAGTGAAGTGGTATGGCTGCCCGACATAGCGCACCCTAGTCATCATGCCCTCTCTCGCCAGCCTCGCCTTAAGATGTGTTGGCGCATGCTCCGAGATGCAGGCAGCCCTTTCATAGCGTATCAGCGTGCTGGCGACCTTCTCCGCCTCCCTGATTGAGCCGGCCTCAATTATCCTCCTCTCCTCCGATAACAGCTTAAGCCACTCATCCGCGTCAACGCGCCCCGTTATCATGGTTCTAAGGGTTAGGCGCGCGACCTCAACAGCCCTCCTCGCCTCCACCTCAAATGAGACCAAGTCTCCATAACAGTAGACGTCTGGGCTTCTCTCCAACTCCCGGAGCTCGAGCAGGATGTGCTCATATCCCTTGAGCCAAGCCTCAGCGGGGCTTGGAAGCCTTTCTCCAATCTTCTCGATGAAGTCCTCATACTCTAGGTCCTCGGAGGCCAGATCCTGCACTAGGTCGCTTATATTCTCTGGGAGGTTCAGCATTACGACATCGGGCTTGATGCGCTTCAGCTCCGCAGCAGCCTCCTTAGAAGCTCTCATGCTCGGGGGCATAACTATTATTTCAACCTCTGCCCCCATCTTCCAGCCTCACCACTCATGGTATTACCGGAATTTATCTATTGATTATGCCTCAGCCTCGGCTAGGCCGAGGAGGGCGATATTCCCGATATTCACCCTTCTTAGATGCTTCTTCGCGGCCTGATAACATCTCTCAACCTGCTCTCTAGGAGTTATCGTCATATCGCTCATAAGATAATCCGGGTGGAATATGAGGAGGCTATAGGGGATTTCAGGATCAAGGCTCGCTATGAACTCCGCGATCATCGAGACCTCATACTCGTCAACATAGTGGGGGACGAGGAGGGTTGTTGCGTTCAAGACCGGGACGCTCCTCCGCCGCTCATAAAACTCCCTGTATACCAGCTCGAAGTTCTCGAGGACCCGCTTATTATCCCTCCCAGTCAGGGCGCGGTGAACGCTCGACGTATAAGCCTTCAGATCAAACTTTATGTTACCGCCGCTGATATATGCAAGCTCCCCAGCTCTCTTAACGAGTTCGGGCGCCCCACATCCATTCCACTCGAAGCAAATCCTAATGATCCTCCTCTCAGGCTTCTCCTCCAGTATCCTCTTGGAGGCGCTTATGGCGAACGGCAACTGAGGCTCCGGGGAACCGCCGAACCAGCACCAGCATGTAATCCTAGAATCACTGAGAGTATGCTCGACTAGCTCGTCAGCCGATACAAGCCTCCCCTCGCTCAGCCTCTTATGAGACCAGTTCTGGCAAAAGAGGCAGTCGAAGCTGCAGCCATAGAAGAAGAGCGCAAGGTTATAGTAGCCGTACTCCGGCCCGTTTCTGACCGCGTAGGCCGGGTAACCGCATCCCGTTCCGGCTGGACAGAACCATGCCGCGCAGCAGTTAGTCACATGGGCATCTAAATAATAGTGGAGCAGCGCCTTCTCCGCCGAGACGGGTGACTGAAGCCTTCCATCAACATTCTTTCTCAGGCCGCAGTAGCCCATCTCGCCCTCCCCGATCAAGCAACCCGCGTCGCAGAGCCCGCACCTCACCCCACCAGCGGTCCTCGGCGGCTCGGGTGGAAGACCCCACCTCACCCTGCTCTCCCAATGAGAGCGCATAGCTATCTCCAAGGCCTCATCAGGCCTCTCCCTCAAGCATTTAACGCAGACGCCGATGCTCTCCGAGATATTCCTAGACCGCGCGCCACAGATCCAGCACTCCTTCTCACGAACCACTCTCGGGAGAAATATCAAGTCCCAGCAGAAACCTCATCCAACCCATATTTCAGCGTTTTCAAGGCCGAGGAAAGGGTCGAAGGATATATTTCTCACACGATACCAGCTCTCACCCTAGGAAAGCGGTCTTGAGGGAACATGAGGAACTTCTTCTAGGAATCGCGGCCGGCTCGGCTCAAGGGGTCTTCGAGTGGCTTCCCGCGAGTAGTAAGACGATACTAATGCTCATCTTCTATCTTGCCGGACTCCATCCATCCACAGCATACCTGCTCGGCCTGTTCCTGAATGGCTCAACAGCCGCGGCCGCGATCATATACTTCAGGAGAGAACTGCTCAGGATGATTAGGGGACTGACCGGCGATGAGGAGGGAATGAGGCTCCTCAAATTCCTACTCGCCTCCATAATCGCGACCGGCCTCGTGGCCCCACCCCTCGTCCTCCTAGTCGCTGAATCCCTTGAGCGCCTCAATAGACTATCCATGATTCTCGTGGGAGCACTATACATAATCATGAGCATCCTACTCTGGAGGGGTGAGAGGATAAATGATCACGGAAACCGGGGGGATGGCCTCAGGCCATACAGGGATGGGCTGCTCGCCGGCCTCGCTCAAGGCTTATCGGCGCTGCCCGGGATCAGCAGGAGCGGGGCAACAATCTTGGCACTGCTCGCGCTCGGCAAGAGCCCGCCAACAGCCCTGAAGCTCTCATTCCTCATGAGCATCCCAGCGACGATTGGCGGGTCAGCCTACACGCTTCTCTTGAACCGGGAAGTAACAGGCTTCATCCCAGCTGCCACCATCATCACAGCATCGGCCACAGCAATCGCCACATCGCTTATCGCTATCACCGCGCTACTAAGAGTATCACAAAAGCTGAAACCATGCATACTAACAATAATCATGGCGGCAATAACGCTTATTGTGGCACTAATACCCATTTAAATCTGTAACATCTAACTCTAGGCAGAAAACTCTTAGAAATACACCCTCGGTTTAAATCTTTTGAGCAGAAATGATGCTGTTGAGAAAAGGGGATGTGGGGTTGGCCGACGGGCTATCGTAGCTGGCCGGCGGGGGCCATTTTAACCACCGTGGATCCATAAATTATGGATCCACAGCGGGCCCGGTAGCTTCATCACCGGCTCCAGCTTTTACTGCCCGCCGGCCAGCATACATTGCCTCTGTTGTTGCCATGTCCTCTTCAATATCCTTAGAATTCTCAGCTGTAATGTGTAGAGGGCTTTGCTTTGTGGTGTGCGGTTTATGCCTTCGAAAAGCTTTGCCCCGACTCCGCGCCGTCCATTACTATTATTATTAATGTAAATGTTATGTTGCGAGCCATGAGAAGTGCGCGCAGTTTACGACTATAGCTTTTGTTTCCATGTAATGTTAGGCCTAGTAGGCCTTTAAGCCTTCTAAGCTTCGGGATGCTATTCAAGATGAAGGCCGCCGAGATAAGCATGCCGTAAAGTCGAAGCCCTATCACAACACCCTACATTTTACCCCCCGTTCTCGGAAACCTCCCAAGAAATAAGGGGTCGGCTCTTCATCATGTTTTGTTGTGGGGCATGAGGGATTATAGGATGGTTTAGGGGTAACTATGATACATCCTTCGAGTCTATGATGTTGATGGTGAGGAGTTTTGAAAGGTGCTGGAGGAGGCCTCAGTTGACGACGACACTGACCGTGATCCCGACCGGGATACAGCATACTATATGAGGGAGAGGGACAGGCTTATATGCAGGGTTGAGCCGGCCACACCACAATCGTTAACAACGAGAGGATTAGAGGCGTCGGGCTACCGTTAAGGAAGCCATTTTCTAGAGCCTAATGGATAATAAGGGAACTATGAGGAGACCGGTGAAAGAGGCCAGGAAGAGTGAGGGGAGGCTAGGGAGGGTGAGAGATTTATATTTATAGGCTCAAGCCTCATAATAGAGAAAAGCTGGAGGTTTAGACGCCCCGGTAGCTCAGCCGGTAGAGCGACGGCCTCGTATCCATTCTTGGCTAGAGAGCCGTTGGTCCCGGGTTCAAATCCCGGCCGGGGCTCCACAAAAATTTCTGAAAAGAAAAATAATTCAAATCTGGCTCCAAGTTTTTAATCACTTCCGAAAGAAGTGCCGATAGCTTCAACTGTAAAAACCTAACTCTCTTGCCACGAGCGCAAAAGGCATACTACACCCTGCTCGTTTTAAAGGTGCATGACGCAATCCTTTAAAATCAATCGGCGCTCCATATTCCTGTTTCATAAACCATTTACTTCTTCGACTTCCTGTCTTAGTTATGCTCTATGTGATAGGGTACTCCCTTTTTTGCACCCTTTGATTCCTGTAATAACTTTTTTACCATCCTCAAAAGGAATCTGCGTTGGCGTGCCTTAACAATATCACTCCACTTTTGAGTAATAGATAACTTTGGAACTATTAGAACCATTTCATCCTTAGGCACACTATATAGTAAATCGAGAACAATTACAGGCTTTACATCTATTAAGCAAGGAAAGGAGTCTTTTTCCATATCTGGCTTGCCTCTCCTCATCTTTGCAAGGGTTGGAAACAGCTCTCAGAACATCATTAAATCTTAAGAGCTTTGTGTGATATAGCAGATAAGGTAATCCCCGGAGTTATCTTGGAAACGATGGGCCACCCTGAAGATCGGAACCCTGCTACCTTGAACCCATATTTACGTGTCTCTTCCCAGGTCTTGGGTGTGAAAAAGATCAAGCCAATATCCTGTCATTCAATCTTAATTTAAAACTAGAAATCCTTTAGTTAAAATTGAGAAATCATTAGTTAAACGCATTCTGTTATCATTTAACTTAGTGAAGAGGATCCTCGATATGCCTAGTAAGTATTCTTCAGAATTATTGATGATAGCGGCTCCGCTCAGGGCAAGATGGGACCAAGATATGTGTTCGCTTGATTTTTATTGTTGTGCGTTTTCTTCTTCTTTTGGCTTGAGGGGCGCCGTTGTTGTTATCCCGACTTATAATGAGGCTGAGAATGTGAAGTGGCTTATCCCGGCGGTTTTGAATATTCTTGAAGGTGCTGGCTGGAGGGCTGTTGTCTTGGTCGTTG
>Ga0272445_1000159_pt1 | contig 66298 bp, 64 predicted proteins | sample YNPCB0031_FD_194404 | JGI IMG/M metagenome (GOLD analysis project Ga0272445, IMG submission 194404) | Hot spring sediment microbial communities from Yellowstone National Park, WY, United States - YNP-CB-003-1 | ecosystem: Environmental > Aquatic > Thermal springs > Hot (42-90C) > Sediment...
TTAAAATTAAATTATGATATGGTTTGCACTACTCATAGGTGGAGCAATTGGGGTGAGCTGGGCTTTATTGCCATTTGATATGGCACTTATGATTACAATCCTCGGGGTTATACTGGGAGGTATAAGTTTCTATCTTGGATGGAGGACCGAGAAATTGATAAAGCAGATGGATAAGGAAAGCAAAGAGATGATTGAAGAAGGGTTCAAAAGAAGCAGGGAGGCAGATGAAAGGGTTGAGAGAATAATTGAGGAGGGGTTTAAAAGAAGTCAGGAGGCGAATGAAAGGGTTGAGAGGATGATTGAGGAAGGATGGAAGAGGGTTGAAAAGATAATTGAAGAAGGATTTAAGAGGGCTGAAAGGATAATTGAGGAGGGCAAAAAGGACACTCAAAGGATAATTGAAGAAGGAGTTAGAAGGCTGGAGAGGATAATTGAAGAAGGTAAAAGGGAAACCCAGCTCCTGATTGAGGAGGGATTAAAAAGGTCTGAGGAAGGAAATAAAAGGCTTGAAAGAATTCTGGAAGACGGATTTAAGAGGCTTGAGATATTCCTTAACGAAACAAACAGGATGATAGAAGAGGGGAGGAGGGAGATGAGGGAGCTACAAAGAGATATTGTGAGAATCCTTGAGAAGATGGAAAAAAGGGCTGAGCATCGGCACAGGGAATTGATGGGGAAATAATCGCTCAATATCAGGTTAAGGCTATAGGCGGAAGGGAGTAGTAAGCTTAAGGCTTTAGGCAAAAGGGATTATTTTTTAAGGAGTTCAAATATCTACACTTTACACTTCCGCTTTCAGCCTATTAAAAAGGATGAACCCCTCCCTCAAAAAAGATGTGATTCATCAATAGTTATTCTCCTTAGAGAAGCAAGTAAGTTTCAGTTCAAATTCTTGACTAAAGAATTAAATCCAGTTAAAAAGTTACAAAAAAGAAGGGACGGAAAATGGAAACAGTAGAATTAGAAGTAGAAATAAGGCAAAGGACTGGAAAAGGGGATGCTAAAAGAATAAGAAAAAATGGCAAAATTCCCGGGGTGGTATATGGGGGAAAGGAAAACCTGCACATTATAGTTTCCCCTGAAAAATTGAAGAATGCTTTAAAAGGTCCCTTCAGATTAAATACACTTTTAAAACTGAAGGTAAAAGACCATCCCGAGCTTAGCGACAGAATTGTAATGCTCAAGGACTATCAAATTGACCCCATTAAGGATACGCTTATACATGTGGATTTTATAGAAGTGAGAGAGGATAGAAAAATTTCAGTAGAGGTTCCTGTTAAACTTCAAGGGACACCAGAAGGCGTCAAAAGAGGAGGAGTTTTGCAGTGGAATATCAGAAAGTTGAAATTAAAATGCTACCCCTCCGCAATTCCCCCTGAAATAGTTATTGATGTATCCCCTCTTTTACTCGGGCACTCATTTCACATAAGTGATTTGAAACTTCCTGAAGGGGTAGAAGTTCAAATGGATAAAACCCTTCCCATCGTTACTATAACAGAAATAGTAGAAGAAAAACCAGCGGAAGCGGTAGAAGAGATACCAAAAGAAGCCGAAGAAAAGAAAGAAGAAAAGGCTTCAGAGAAAGAAGAAAAGTGAAAAAGTGGATATTCGGGTTAGGAAATCCTGAAAAAAAGTATCTTCTCTCAAGGCATAATGTGGGATTTATGTGTATAGATGAACTTTCTAAAATCTGGAAAGTCCCAATAAATAAAAATGGATTTATGAGTTTCTACGGGGTCAAGGAAGGGAGTCCTCAAATCTTTCTAATAAAACCTTTGACATATATGAATCACAGCGGTGAATGTGTTGAAAGGTTTGTGAAGGAATTCAGAATAGAAAAGGGGGATATCCTGATTATACACGATGATATGGATTTGCCTTTGGGCGTTATGAGATTCAAAAGGAAAAACGGAAGCGGAGGACATAAAGGAGTAGAATCTATAATTCAGCATCTGAACTCTAAAGAGTTTAACAGATTGAGGATAGGAATAGGGAGACCGCCGTCGGGAGTGGACCCTGTAGATTATGTACTTGGAAATTTTACAAAAGAAGAAATAGAGGTTTTGAACAGAACCTTCAAGCTTCTTCCTGTAGCTGTAGAGGTATGGGTGAAAGAAGGAATAGAAGAGGCGATGAATTCCTTTAATAACATCAATCTTTACAGGGAGATATAACTTTATCTTTCAATTCTTTCCACAATTATTTCTATTCCGTATTGGGGATGGGAGATAAGCTTTCCCTTTACGACTATTTCTTCTCCCTCATAATTCTTTAATTTTTCGAATTCTTGAGCATTCTTAGAGGGATGGGTAAATTGAACTATTTTTATCCTAGAACCTTTTGGGTTTAAAAATATAGCCTTCTTGCTCCTTGAATTTTTAATACTTTCAAGCACAAAAGAGGCTTTCACTTTTTCCCCTATATTTTGATTTATCTGAGTCTCGTCCTTAATATCTATTTCTTTGTAAATCTCAGGAGATGGAGAAGAGACAAAATGAACTTCAAACCTTCCAGCTGGAACAGGTTCTCTGTTAGTTCTGCTCAGAAAAAATCCTATTCCTCCTGCTGAGAAAAATAGAAGTGCGATTATGGTGCTTTTTAATTTCTTTCCCATATCGTAAAGAACTTCTTCTTATAAACCTTAGCAAGCTCTTCCGCATTTGTAAATATAAGGCAGTCTTCGTCATTATGTTCTTCCGCTGTAGCAGTCCAGTTGTAAGAGCCGGTTATCACAACCTCTTCATCTATTACCGCAAATTTGTGGTGCATTTTGCTCGGAAATTTTTTCATCTTTCTCTGGGTTTGAAGAATGTGATAATAATCAATCTTTGCTTCAATTCCTTTGTTCTTTAAAAACTCAATCTTTGAAAACGGGTTTTCTGCCTCACTCACATCAAGAATGACTTTAACATCTACTCCCCTTTTCTTCGCCCGCACAAGAGCCCAGGCAAGCTGTGAACTGGTAAATGTGTAGACTGCAACAAGAATCTCTTTTTTTGCCGAGTCAATCCGCTTTTCAATTGCATCTGCACACCCTCCCTTTGGACTGAAATACACCTCAACGGTCATAGAAGACACAATTGAGGGGAAAAAAGACAGGATGAATAAAAACCTAATTACCCTCAAACTTTCTTCCCTCCTTATTAAATGCTGAAGCGAGACCTCTTAAAAGGTCTTTTGAATTGAGTGTTACTGAAGATAATCTCGTTTCGTAATCAAGACCATCTGGAAGGTGAAACCTCATGTAATTGTTAATAGCCCTCTTAGCATTTTGAACCGCTATGGGTGCATTTCTTGCAATTTCTTCAGCGAGGCTCATGACCTCATCAAACAATTTTTCCCTTTTTACAACCCTGTCAACGAGATGGATTCTCAATGCTTCATAGGCATCTATCATTTTTCCTGTAAATATAAGTTCTTTTGTTGCTCCAGGACCTATTATCCTCGGAAGCCTCTGTGTTCCACCGAGGTCTGGAAACATTCCCATCTGAACTTCAGGTAATGCAAACTTTGCGTCTTCCGATGCAATTCTTATATCACAGCAGGCTATAAGTTGAACCCCACCTCCCAGGCAGTATCCATGAATTCCCGCAATTACGGGTTTTGGCTGTTCCTCAATCTTTGTGAAGACATCTCTCATTTCTTTGACCATTTCATAAAGTTTTTGAACCTTTACTGACTCAGATTCCTCCTGAAGGATTTCTGCCATCGGGAACTGTCCTCTCAAATCCAATCCCGCTGTGAATCCCTTTTCTCCATTTCCCACAAGAACAGCACATCTCACATCCTTTTCTTTTGCGAGTTTTTCTGCATACTCCCCGAGAAGTTTCCACACATCCATATCAAGGGCGTTTATCCTTTCAGGACGGTTCAATCTTATTATTGCCACATGCCCCTTGACTTCATATAAAACCTTTGACATCTCTTCCTCCTTTCTTTTTTCATTTTTATATGATATAATATTTTATGAAATAAACAAAATGAGGGAAGAATGAAGAAGATAATGATTATTTGTATGGTAGGGTTGCTGGGATGTGCAGGCAATGGTTCAAAGGAATCTTATGAAAAGACGCTGAAAAAGTTTCTTTCCACAGGCGATGGTGAATCTGCACTCACATACATTAAGGAAAATAAGGATAAGTTAACAGAATGCGAATTTCTCTATGCCTCCATGCTCGCAAATTTTCTCGTTTTTTTGAAAGAGATAAATACCCTTTCACAGCCCGTTCTATCTCCATCCGCAGTGGATTATCTTGCGAATGCCTATTATCAATTTATAAAACCAATTGAGAAATATCTCGTAAACATTGATGAAATGGCGGATGAAATCATATCAAAAAAATGCAGTTTTGTCCTTGAGGATGGTTTAAAGATTGAGATCGGGAAAAAGGGCGGGGATTACTACCTTATGGCAGTTTTAGGTGATGAATGGGATGAGGGAGAAGCCTATCTCCTTTCAATCTTTTCAAACATAATCCTCTCAGCAATTGACCTGATTTTTTCACACTCCGGGGAGGTTCAGACACTTCTCGTCCCTAATGTTTACTCTGAAGAACCATTGGCTACTTTGAGGGAACTTGGAGGATTTTTTGATGTGAACCCGAGATTACTTGAGTTTTCAAAAGACCCTGAATTAAAAAAGAGATTCTCCATCCTTCCAGAAAGGCTCAAAAAGATTGCAGAATATATTTATTCAAACGGAGGCACAAAAACTACATCTTCGGATGATACTGGTTTTTTAGCATATCTGCTCAATAGGGAAGATGAGTATCAGGACGAAGATGTTCTTGGATTTGTTGACAGGGGAGAAAAGGGGAAAATTGATGTAGGAGACGAATTCGTTTTTGGTATAAAGTCCTTTGATGCTGATATAATAAACTTTCCTGAGGTTTCAAGCGGAATAAGGTTGAAGATAACCACGCAGATATACCCTGTTGTTAAGAAATTGATTGAGACAGTGGAGGAATACTCTCAAACCTTGTGGGAGCAGATGAATGCAGTTGAAAATCCTGAAAAATCCTATAAGAGAATTGGTTTTAAACCCTTGAACGAACTTTTAAAAGAACTAAATCAAAATCCTGTCCCGGAGGTCCTTGAACTTGACCTTGCCGCATTTTTCAGGGAGCCAGTCCCCCTGAGGAGGCTTCTTCCATACTGGTATGATGACGATAATGATATTAGGACGCCAAAAAAATTCGTGGTAGAGGGGGAGTGTCCTGTGGATAAGGGATTTGATTTTATTTACATCTATGACCTCCCTCACTTTCCAGATTCTTTTACATTCACATATAATCTCACCGAACAAAGAATAGTTTCCGGAGTAAGAATTAAAGAAGATGGCATATTCCCCTCTATAAATTATACAATTCCCTACATTGCCTTTCAGGATCCCACATTTAATAATTCAGTGTATGTAAATCCTTCAGCAACAGGTGAGGGAGCCAATGAGTGGAAACTTCCAGACAATTACCTCTTAAACAGGGCTATAGCTGTTTTGTTGAAATTTGCAAATGAAGGTTTAACACCTAATTTCTGAATTTTTAATAAGAAATGAGGGAATCTATATCTCCATAAGGAATTGTCCACTGTTTCCCATTCTCCAGGTCTTTTATTGAAAGGACCCCATTCTTTACCTCTTCTTCCCCTATTATTATTACGAATCTCATACCAAGAGCATCCGCCCTTCTGATCTGGGATTTCAGACTCCCTGTTGAGGGCGAAAAATCGCACCTTTCTCCTTTTTCCCTTATTTTCCGAACTACTTCCAGGACTTTTTCTATAAATTCTGCGTTTGTTGTGACGACAAAAAATCCACCCCTCTTTTTAGAGGGCTTGAGCATGAGAGAAATGGTCCTTTCACAGCCAATTGCAAATCCAACTGCAGGTGTATCCGGTCCCCCAAAGTTTTTCACCAGAGAATCGTATCTTCCCCCACCTGCTATCACGAAATCCCTTCCTTCTTTTTCTGAATAAACCTCAAATACAGTCTTTGTGTAGTAATCAAGCCCCCGCACAAGTTTTTCGTCTTTGACTACTGGAAGATTTTTCGTATAATTCATCACCTCGGAAAAGTGCCTTCTACACCCTTCACACAAAAATTCTGAAATCCTGGGAGCCTCTTCTTTCAATTCATCTTCTTCGTTTTTACAATCAAAAAACCTCAGGGGATTGGTCTGGGCTCTCCTTTTACAATCTTCGCAGAGAATATCTGTTTTTGAATTCAAAAATTTTTTCAGCTCTTTCACATAGTCCTCTCTACATCTTTCACATCCTAAAGAGTTAATTGCAATCCTTATGTTCTCAATTCCGAGCTTTTTATAAATTTCAAAGAGGATGGATATAACCTCAGCATCTGCAGAGGGCTCTGCAAATCCAAAGGATTCCATTCCTATTTGATGAAACTGTCTCAACCTGCCCTTTTGGGGTCTTTCCCTTCTGAACATAGGACCCATGTAATAAAGTTTTATTCTTGGAGAAGAGATATGATAGCCATTTTCAATATAGGCACGCACAACAGAAGCAGTTCCTTCTGGTCTCAATGCGACAAATTCCCCGTCCTTATCTTGAAATACAAACATTTCCTTCTCCACAATATCAGTAGTCTCACCTATACTCTTTTTGAAAAGTTCCGCTCTTTCAAGAACAGGCAGTCTTATTTCAAAACAGTTGGAGGCATTAAACACACTTCTTGCCACTTCTTCCAGAACGGTAAACAATTGACTCTCTTCAGGCAGGAAGTCTTTGAATCCTTTCAACCTCTTAAAAATCATCTCCACATTTTATCACGGATATAAAAAATTTCAAAAAAATGGAAATCAAAATAGATTGTGGTAGATTGAATACAAATGAAAGAATTGAGAAAGAAAACCATACAAAAAGAGAAGGAAAAGGGGAAAAAGATTGCAGCTGTTTTCCCCATTCACTATCCAAGGGAGCTCCTCAGGGCGTTTGGGTATCACCCGGTTGAGGTATGGGGTCCTCCCGGAGTTGAAAGAGAGGAAGGGTTTAAACATTTTCAATCTTATACATGCGATATAGTAATGAGGGGATTCTCTTTCATACTCAAAAGGAAAGAAGTGGACCTCATCCTCGTTCCCCATACATGTGATTCCCTTCAGGGAATGGCATCTGTTATGAGGGACTTCGTAAAACCTCCTGTTCCTGTCCTTACACTTTACCACCCCAGAGGGAGAAAAAAAGAAGACCTTGAATTCCTTGAAAGAGAAATAAAGAGGCTCTTTGAGAAACTTTCTGAGATAACAGGGAAAGTTCCTGAAAAAGAGGAACTCATGAGGGCAATAACCGAAGAGGAAAAGGCAGATTCAATTTTTAAAAAACTCTATGAATTAAGAGACGACCTTAACCTTACGGACAGAGAATTTTATGAATTTCTCAGGACGAAGGAATTTTTGCCTCCGGAGGATTTTATTTCTCTCGCAGAATCCCTTCCCAGAGGAAGAAGAAAGGGGGAAGGAAAGAGGATAATTATTTCGGGAATTCTTCCTGAACCTATGGAAATTTTTGACCTTATAAACAGAAAGGGAGGGATTGTGGTGGATGACGACCTTGCATGCTGTGGAAGGAGAATTTATGAAAATGGAAAAAGTGATGACCCGTTCAGAAGGATGGCAGAGAGAATACTCAGTGCCCCGCCTGACTCCACACTGGGAAGCAAAATTGAGGACCGAATAGAGTATCTTTTGAAGAAAATGGAGAAAAGGAAGGCAAAGGGAATTTTAATCTATAATCCTAAATTCTGTGAGCCCGAGCTTTTTGATTTCCCATTTATAAAAAAGGAATTGACAACCCGTGGAATAAAGGTGCAGTTTATTGAAACAGAAATTTCAAGAGAAACTCCTCACCAGACAATTCAAAGGATAGATACCTTTCTGGAGGTTTTATAATGAGTATATCGTCTATTTTTAGATACGCACTGGGTTTTAAAACCCTGGGGAGGGGGCTTCTAAAAGTTCAGAAATTTTCCGATGCTTTCAAGATGGCAAGGTTCAAACCAAAACCTGATGACCCATTAAATCCTCCTTTAAAATCCGGTGTCCTTCTCAAAGAAATCATGTCAACCCACTATCTTGAAGGAAGGTATGTGGAAGGAGTAAAAAAGGTTGCATGGGTTTCATCTGGAGCACCAGTGGAACCATTAAGGGCTTTGGGTTATTTCGTGGTATATCCCGAAAATCACGCCGCTCTATGTGGTGCAAGAAAGGTAGCAGTTGAAATCTGCGAAGAGGCTGAAAAAGAGGGGTTCTCAATGGATCTGTGTTCCTATGCGAGAACAGATATCGGCTCGGCTATTTCGGGAAAAACGCCTGTAGGAAAAATTCCAAAACCGGACCTCCTTGTCGTATGCACAAATATATGCCAGACAATTCTTTACTGGTTCAAAGCCCTCTCCTTCTATTTTAAGGTTCCCCTTGTAATCATAGATACTCCTTTCATATTTGACGAGATGGAGGAACACCAAATTGATTATGTAAAGAGGCAGATTGAGGAAATGATGATTACTGCAGAAAAAGTAGCAGGAAAAAGCGTTTCGTTTAAAAAATTGAGGAGGGTAATATCATTAAGTAAAGAGGCTGCTGAGCTCTGGCTTCAAATAATATATACAGGAAGGGCAAAACCGTCGCCCATAACTGCTTTTGACACATTTGTCCACATGGCTCCAATTGTTGGATTAAGAGGGGAAGAGATAACGGTTATTTATTACAGAAAGCTCTTAAAGGAGATAGAGGAGAGAATAAAGAAGGGAATTGGAGCAATAAAAAATGAAAAAAAGAGAATACTCTGGGACAACCTTCCTGTATGGTTCAAACTCAACTGGCTTTCAAGATACCTGGCAAGCAAAGGGGCAAACATAGTTACTTCTACCTATACCCTTCAATGGGGAGAACTCGCTCCTATGATAGACATAGATAGACCCCTTGAATCGGCAGCAAAAATATATCTTTATCCCCTTCTCAACAGGTCTGCAAGATCCAAACTTGAAACGATGAAAAGGATGGTAAAGGAATTTGACATAGATGGGGTTCTTCTGCATTCTGATAAATCCTGTAAGCCATACTCCCTCGGACAGATAGATGAAAGGAATCTACTTGTTCAGGAAGGGATTCCCGCAGTTTTGATTGATGCTGACCACAACGATATGCGGTCCTATTCAGAAGAACAGGTTAAAAACAGGCTTGATGCCTTTCTGGAAATAATTTAAATAATGATTCGCTGGGGCGGGTGGATTCGAACCACCACCACAGGATCCAAAGTCCCGTGCCCTGCCGTTAGGCTACGCCCCAGTTTTTGTAATTTTACAAAAATTTTATTTTAAAAGAAAGAGAGATTATAATTTTCCAATGAAACACTGGATTGAAGTAAAAATGCTTATAAAAAAAGGGATTGAGGATGAGGTCGCCTCTATTCTTTTGAGCGAGGGTTCACACGGGGTATTTACAAAAGAAAAAAAGTCTGAAACATTCTTTGATGGTCCTCCTGAAATAGCAGGAGAAAATGTTCTGCTTTTTGCTTATTTTCTCACAGAAAAAGAAAAAAGGGAAACATTCAACAAGATAAAAGAAAAATTTGGAGAAAATGTAAGCGAAATATCAGTTTCAGTTCTCGGGGATGAGGAACTTTCTGAAAATTGGAAGTCGTATTTTAGAATAGTTGAAGTTCTTGATTTTGCAATTGTTCCATCATGGATGGAATATAAAGGGAACAAAATACCAGTAAAAATCACATGCGGTCTTGCTTTTGGGACAGGAACCCATCCCACCACAAGAAGCTGCTTATATGCAGTTCAGAAATATATTAAGAAGAATCCTGTGAAAAAGATGCTTGATGTGGGATGTGGCTCTGGAATTTTAAGCATAGTAGCGGCAAAAATGGGTGTAGAAAGGTGTGTTGGCATAGATATTGATGGAAGATGTGTTGAGACTTCAAAATTCAATGCGATGATAAATGGGGTTAAAGAAAGGACAGAATTCCTGCACTGCTCAATAGAAGATGTAAGAGAGCAATTTCCCTTTATTGTGGCGAATATATACCATACAATCCTGCTTGAAATAAAAAATCCACTCATAAACTCTCTTGAAGAAAATGGCATTCTCATCCTCTCTGGAATAACAGAAGGCTACAGAGCCGCACTTACAAACGAATTCACAAGAGAAACAGAGCTTCTTGAATCAATGAAAGAGGATTTCTGGGTAACCCTCGTTCTGAAGAAACAAAGGTAGATTTCAGGAGAAATCCTTGAATAGACAAAAAAATGAGATTATTTTCTTCTTATGTTTGAAATAAGATTTCATGGAAGAGGTGGACAGGGTGTTGTCACCTGTGCTGAACTTCTCGCTACCGCAATAATTATGGAAGGAAAGTATGCTCAGGCAAAACCGAGTTTCGGTTCGGAAAGGAGAGGAGCACCTGTTCAGGCTTTTTTAAGGACAGATGATAAAAGAATTGTGACGAGAAGTGACATTTACAATCCCGACGCGGTTGTAATTCTTGACCCGCTTCTCGGAGCGGAGCCTGACACACTAAAAGGATTGAAAGAAGGGGGTTACATAATTTTAAATACCGCAAAAAGCCTTGAAGAGGTAATAAAAAAACTTAAGTTTAAAGGCACATACTGCGTGGTGAATGCTACAGAAATTGCGGTTGAAAAGATAAAGATTCCTGTAGCAAATACCTCTATCCTGGGAGCATTTCTAAAGGTGAAACCAATTGTTTCAAAAGAAACGATAAAAGAGGTTTATGAGGAGAGATTTGGAAAGATGGGAAAGCAAAACTATGAAGCCTTTGAAATGGCTTATGAAAAGGCAATGGTAGGGAATTTCAATGGGTAATGAAAAATGGCATGAAATAAATCCCGGGTTATACATAGATAAACCGGGAAGTTCAAAACAGAACAAGACCGGGAGCTGGAGGACATTCAGACCGGTAACAGACAAAAAGAAGTGTATAAAATGTGCAATATGCTGGCTTTTCTGTCCGGACAATTCAAGGATTATGGTAGAAAACGGTTACTATGATGTCAATCTCATTTACTGCAAAGGATGCGGAATCTGTGCTGAGGAGTGCCCAACAGATGCAATTGAGATGGTAATGGAGGAGTGGTAATGCCTTTAAAGGCTATTGAGGTTTCTTTTGCCATTTCAGAGGCAGTAAAACTTGCTGATGTGGATGTAGTATCCGCCTATCCAATTACCCCTCAAACACATATTGTTGAAAGGCTATCTTCAATCATTGCTAATGGGGAACTGGATGCAGAATTTATACTCGTGGAATCTGAACATTCAGCGATGAGTGCCTGCATAGGAGCTGCTGCGGTGGGAGCAAGGACATTCACATCAACATCCTCACAGGGACTCGCCCTTATGTCAGAGATGCTATACATTGCTTCTGGCTTAAGACTTCCAATAGTTATGGCGGTTGCAAACAGAGCACTCTCAGCACCTATAAATATATGGAATGACCATAGCGACATAATGGCACAGAGGGATTGCGGGTGGATTCAACTGTTTGCCGAAAACGGTCAGGAAACATTTGATATGATTTTGCAGGCATATAGAATTGGGGAGGATAAAAGGGTTCATCTGCCTGTTTGCGTAAACCTTGATGGCTTTATTCTCACCCATGTGATTGAACCTATAGATATCCCGGACGAAACTGAAGTTAGAAAATTCCTCGGAAAAAAGTTTGAACCCCTCTTCAGACTCCATCCAGACAATCCAATAACTATGGGTCCCGTTGGGCATCCGGATATTTACACAGAGGTTAAAAAATCTCAGGAGGAGGCAATTCTTGGTTCAAAAAAGGTAATACTTGAAGTATGGGATGAATTTGCGAAGATTTTTAGAAGGAAATATGCACCAATAAAAGGCTTCCTTGCGGATGATGCTGAAGTCCTTTTCCTCCTTATGGGTGGAATAGCTGAAACTGCTACACAGGCGATTGAAGAATTAAGAAGGAAGGGGGTGAAAGCTGGACTTCTCTCGCTGAAACTCTGGAGACCATTCCCCTTTGAGGAATTATTTTCAGCAGTCAAGAATGCAAAAGTGCTTATAGTTATAGACAGGGCGATATCCTTTGGAGGACCACCTGGACCTCTCTATTCTGAGGTTCGCTCTGCCCTCTATGGCAAAAACGGTTCTCTTCCAATCTATGGATTTGTGATGGGACTGGGTGGTAGAGATGTAAGAATGGAAGACTTTCTTGAAGCCTACGAAAGAACTAAAAGAGGAAAACAGGAACCCGGTAAGGCAGAAATTATAGGGTTGAGAGAATGAAGAAACTAACGCAAGAAGAAAAGGAACTTATAAAGTTTGCAAAAGCCCTGACAAGAGAAGAATACTTTGAAAGAGGGCACAGGGCATGTCAGGGTTGTGGTCCCGCATTGGGTATGAGATTGATTACAAAAGCCCTGGGAAAAGATACGGTAGTTTCAATGGTCACAGGATGCATGGAGATAATATCCTCCTATTATCCGGATACCGCCTGGCACATTCCATGGCTCCATGCTGCTTTTGAAGTGGCTGCTTCAGTAGCATCGGGGATGGAAGCAGGGTTTAAGGCATTGATGAGAAAGGGTAAACTTCCTGAAAAGGAAATAACCGTTGTGGCGATAGGTGGTGATGGAGGAACTGCTGACATAGGATTGCAGGCATTATCCGGAGCTCTGGAAAGAAGGCACAAATTTATATATATATGCTACGATAACGAGGCATACATGAACACGGGAATTCAGAGGTCCGGATTAACTCCTTTTCATGCATGGACAACCACATCGCCCCCTGGCAAGAAAAGTAAGGGACAGCCTGTATGGAAAAAGAATATGCCGGAAATAGTGGCTGCTCACAGGATACCTTATGTGGCTACATGTTCTATCGCTTTTCCAATAGACTTCATACAAAAATTGAAAAAGGCAAAAGAGGCAAATGGACCGAGTTACATCCATCTACTTGCGCCCTGCCCCCTCGGATGGAGACATCCGAGTTCTATTACAATAAAAATTGCCAGACTTGCAGTTGAAACTTGTGTATTTCCACTTTATGAAATTGAGAACGGAAGATATAAAATAAACTATTATCCCCCTGAAATTCTCCCGCTTAAAGAGTATTTGAAACTTCAGGGAAGATTTAACCATCTAACAGATGAAGATATTCAAGAAATGGAAAAGATGGTCAGAGAGGAATGGGAATTGCTGAAGAAAAAAGCTGAATTTTTTAAACAGGAGGGCTAAAATGGGCGAAGTAACTGAATACAAAGGCGAGAAATTTGAAGATATTGTGTCTTCGGAAATCCCTCATATTGTGGATTTCTGGGCTCCCTGGTGTGGACCATGCAGAATGATTGCACCTATTCTTGAAGAAATAGCAAATGAAATGAAGGGGAAAATAAAAATTTTAAAGGTGAATGTGGATGAATATCCTGAGCTTGCTCAGAAATTCGGAATCATGAGCATTCCTACTCTTTTATTTTTTAAAAGAGGAGAATTAAAGGGTAAAATTATAGGGGCTGTCCCAAAAAAAGAGATTCTGAAGAAAATCGACGAATTATAGACCCTCCACCCGCATTTATAAAATTTTCCATCTGAGAAAATAATAAAAAAGATAGAGGAAATTGATAATAAGAGCGGAACGAGAAAGCTCCTTTCCGCGGAAAAGAGGATTGAAAATATATAGGAGCTCACATATCAACCCTCCCGCTAAACAGACAGAAAGTGAATAAATAGGAATTGCAAACGAAAATTTGATATTTAGAAATGCCTGGGCAAGAAGAAGCATGGGACCGAGAAGGAAAGAAAGGAAAAGGAAAAAATGGGGAATAAAAAACTTTCTCTGTTCAATCCCTTCGATCTTTATTTCTTTACCACATTTCTCGCAGAAGTTCTCTTTAAGTGGGGTATTGCAATAGAAGCAAGTTCTTCCTGATACTTTTTCTGGAAAAGAAGTATTTGTCCACTTTGCTCCCGAAATGTCAGAATCTTTGAAGTTGCATTTTTCAAAACTGGAATTGATAAAATGGGTATATAAAAAAGAAGAACTTCTCATGTCACACTCCAGAAAATGGCAGTTTAAAACCTCCCCGCTATTAAAAACTGAGCCTTTCATAAATATCTTTTCAAATTTTGACCCCCTCAACCTCGCTTCATCAAAAATTGCCTTTTCCATTGCACAGTCATGAAAAATAGAATTGTAAATCTCCGCTCTTTTGAAATTTCCTTCTTTTATCCCGCAAAGTCTGAACTTAGAGTTTTCAATGATGGATTTAAAAAAATTGGAAGAAAGCAGTTCTGTTCCGACAAACGAAACATTTCGGAGGGATGCCCCTGAAAAATCTCCATTTACAAAATTTGCAAAGGAAAAATCTACACCTTCAAATTTCAGTTCTTTAAAAGGGGTGTTCTTAAAAAAGGCGTTGCAAAAAGAGGAAAAAGAGAGCTCACACGATGAAAAACTCACATCAATTAGTGAAGAATCCGAAAAATCAGAGGATGTAAGGTCTGAATTTTCAAATTTTATCTCTGTAAGTTTTGAGGAATAAAAACTGTTTGAAGGGGCAATTGTATCTTTAAAGATACTCCTTTCCAATTTTGAATTTCCAAAAGAACATTCTCTAATTTCACACCCCTGAAATTGGGAATCCGTAATAGAAGAAAGGGAAAAGTTACATTTTTCAAATGATGAATCTCTTACCCTGCATCCCGAAAAGGTGGATGAGAGAAAATCGGAATAAGAGATTTTTACCTTTTCAACCTCGGTTTCAAAAAATTTTGAACCCGAAAGATTGGACGACTCAATTCTTCCATCCTTTATTACAGCAGATGAAAAATCTGCATTCCTTATATCACAGGAAAAGATTTTCACATTTTTCAACAGGCATCGTGAAAAGTTAGCCCCTCTAAGGACAATGCCTTCAAATGTAATATCGGACAGGTCAAGTCCTGAAAGATTTGCTCCTTCCAGTGAAACCCTCCTTCTAACCGCCTGAATGACCTCTTCCCTTGTCACTTTATTTAAAGAGATCGGAGGATTCTACTCGCACAGACCTTCGCAAAAGAATAAATGGGAAGCATGATGTGAGAGCTGGAGGTGGTGGGAAAGATGCTTGAGTCGCAGACATAGAGGTTACTTACCCCTTTTAACCTGAAATTTGAATCCACAGCTCCATCTTTCATTGACATCCTCAAAGTTCCCTGGGGATGTGCTGAGATGGATTTTATAAGTCCTGGTTTGAATTCAATTTTGTCAATTTTATCTATCTCTTCTTTCCTTTTCACACTTACTACCTCTTCAAAAGGAAGAAGAACCTCTTTTGCCCCTGCCTCAAGAAAGATTTTTGCAGCTTCCTTTAACCCTTTCTTTATTCTCTTTTTGAGCTCTTCTTTCATTTCGTAGTAAATGATTGGCTGATTGGTATTCCACCTTTTTAAAAATCCTGAGGGTTTGTCTGGAAAAAGCACAAGGACCGCTGCAATTTTATGAAAGTTTTTCATGAAATTCTGTGCTTTCCTCCCAATTTCCGGTAAGAATCCAGATCCCATAGCTGGACCCACCATTATAGATTCAATTCTGAATCCTCCGTATCCTTCTTTATCATTTACTTCTTCAAACTGATTGCAAAACACTGCCTGAGGAATTCCTCTATATGAAGTCAATTCTTCATCAAAAAGAGCCATAACCGGAAGCTGGGGCTGAAGGGATAAAAACCTTCCTACATTTTCGGGAAATTTATGGTCTGAATGAAAAAGAATATTGGGAGAGTGAATAGCACCAGCACAGAGGACGAAAACATCTGCAAAGACCTCAAATCTTCCTATGCCCCTTGATGTAGAAAAATCTATAAAAATACCTTCTGCCTTTTCAGCTTTTTCCTTTTTAAATACGATATTTTTAACAAAAGCAGAAGAATAAAATTCCGCTCCGTATTGAATAGACTCCGGAATAAGGGAGATAAGAGCTGATTGCTTGGCGTTATAAGAACATCCTATCATGCAGTAACCACAGTCCACACATCCTTCACGGTTGTGTTCAAAGGTATCACAGGAATATCCCAATTTTTTTGCTGTGGAAAAGAGAATTGAATTGTTCTTGTTGAGCCTGTGAGCTTCTATTTTATTTACTTTTATATCCTTCTTTACATCCTCACAGGCTTGCTTAATTTCCCACCACTCTACTCCTTCTAACCCGTAATCCCTTTGCCACATTCTGAATACCTCTTCGTGCGTCATAACACAATCTGCAGCATTTATGACACTTCCTCCACCAATGCATCTTCCTTCCAGAACATCTATGGAATAATCATGGGTGGGTTGCATGGCATTCATTCTGTAAAGTCTCGGGATAAGAAAATCTTCTTTCTGGTTTAGTTCTGACGGTGGAACATAGGGGCCTTCTTCCATCACCACGACTTTTATTCCCTTTTTGGCAAGTTCTCTTGCAACCATTGCTCCAGCGCATCCCGAACCGATTACACATACCTTCGTTTTTATTACTTTTGTCTCCCCCTTTTTATAATCTTTTTCTGTCCATATCATCTTTTTTCCTCCTTTAATAGGGGACCCTCGTATCCTATATAATTCCATACCTCAGGGGATGAATAATACATAAAATTTATTATTGACTTCATCGCCAGGTATATACCCTTTAATGGTGTGAATCTGGATTCTCTCAAAGACACGAATATCTTTTCTGCCTCTTCATCTGGCAGTTCTGAAAACCTTTTAAACTTGAAGGTGAAATAAGGAATATACTCAAGGACTTTTAAGGCAGTTCTCATCATTTCTTTTATGAAGAAAATCTGTGAAGAGATGAAATTTTCTATCTTTTGTGGAAGTCCTATTTTTTCGGGGTCCACTGGAATTTCTTCACTCTGGGGCACTATTATCCTCACCAGCTTTCTTATTACCGCAATCCTCTTTGCACTGGCTGGAATCTTTTGTTTTGGTTTTGGAAAGCCCATTATTACGCCTGCATAGCCTGTTTTTTTGATAAACTCTCTTCTCTTCATCTTTTCATTATCCTCCCCAATTCTATTGTTTCTTTTAATCCCCTTTCTTTTAAAGAATAAAAAATCAAACTCCTTTTTGTCATCTTGAAAAACCTTTTACCATATTTTCTCAACATTTTCCAGTTTATCTCAATTCCAAATCCTGGTTTCTCAGGAATGTTCACCTTTCCGTTTTTTTGAAGGAATGGAGTTTCAAGAATTGCATCCCTTACTTCCGGTGTCCAGGAAGGAGGATGGTATGGATATTCAAGGTAAAAAGAATCCCTGCTTTTTGAAGCTGCAAAAATATGAAGATTGATAGCAAAGCCTATTCCATTTGTCCATGTGTGAGGGGTAAAAAGATTTCCCTTTTCTTCACATTCCTTCATTATTTTAAAGCATTGACTGATACCTCCGCAGAATGTTGCATCTGGTTGATATATGTGATAACAGTCCTTCTCCAGCATTATTTTGAATTCAGGATACCCTCCGGAGTTTAGTTCCCCTCCCGCAATTTTGACCTTTGAGTATTTTTTCAGCTGAGATTGTGCATCATAATCGTCCATGGGAAGTGGTTCTTCAATCCACTCAACTCCCATCTCATAACAAAAATCGGAAAACCTTTTTGCCCTCTCTAAATCCCAAAGGGGAGCATCTTTGATAATGGTAACCCTCCATCCTTGATTTGCATCCACACCAATTTTTATTTCGCCTTTTAAAGCCTGAGAAACTGCTTTTACCTGTGCTTTATCAATTTCTTCGTCAAAATCATGCACCCTTAGCTTTACTCCTTCAAACCCTTCCTCCATGGCTAAAAAAGATTTTTCAACTGCCTCTTCTGGTCCCATAACTTCGCCAAAGGAAGCATAAACCTTTACTTCTCCTCCTTTCCCTCCTAGGAGCATCCATACCGGTTTTCCTTTTTCTTTTCCGAGGATATCCCAGAAAGCTGCCTCTATCCAGTAATTCCTCCATCCAAGGTAGCTCATCTCCCTCAGCCTCTGTTGAACGAGCGTTATATCTGTGGGCTCCATCCCTATAAGATAGGGTCCAAGGAGATGTCCCAATCCTTCCCTTTCCCTTCCCATTGCAGCACCACTGCTAAAGCCTTCTATTCCATCATCGGTTAAAACCCTCAAAAGGGTAAACCTGTTGTGAAGCTGAGGATATCCTGGTATCCAGGCGGGTTTGAAAACCTTTTTCAGGGGGATGGAAACATGATAAAGTTCAATTCTTTCAACTTTCATACATTTTTATCTTGCATATTCCACTGCACGGAATTCTCTTATCACCACTACCTTTATCTGACCCGGATATTTTATTTCTTCTTCAATCTTTTTAACAATCTCCCTTGCAAGAAATGCAGCCTCCTCATCTTTCACTTTGTCGGCATTCACAAATATTCTTAATTCCCTTCCTGCCTGAATAGCGTATGCTTTATCAACCCCGGGGAATGTGCTCGCTATTTCTTCAAGCTGATTTACCCTTTTTATGTATGCTTCATACATTTCTTTTCTCACACCTGGTCTTGCTGCTGAAAGCGCATCCGCAGCTTGAATTATAACTCCGTAGATATTTGAGGGTTTATCGTCGTGATGGGTTCTAACTGCTTCAATCAGCTCTTCAGACTCCCCTACCCTTTTTAACAATTCTGCACCAATTTCCGCGTGGGTTCCCTCAACCTCATGGTCCACTGCTTTTCCTATGTCATGGAGAAGTCCAGCCTTCTTTGCAAACTTCTGATCCAGTTTCAACTCAGCAGCAATTATTCCTGCTATATGTGCAACTTCTATTGAGTGATGATATACATTCTGAGAATAACTCATCCGGAATTTTAGCTTTCCAATTTCTTTAATGAGGTCAGGATGAAGATTTGGTATTCCAACATCCATAATTGCTTCCTCTCCATATTTTTTTATCCTCGCTTCCAATTCTTCCTTACTTTTATTCACCACCTCTTCTATTCTTGCGGGATGAATTCTCCCATCCTCTATAAGTTTTGTCATTGCTATCCTCGCAAGTTCCCTTCTTATGGAATTCTGCGATGAAAGGACAACTGCAAGGGGAGTATCGTCTATTATCACATCAACCCCTGTGAGGGACTCAAAGGTTCTTATGTTCCTTCCTTCCCTTCCTATTATCCTTCCTTTCATTTCATCATTTGGAAGAGGTATTACTGAAACAGTTATTTCTCCCACATATTCACCTGCATACCTCTGAATGGCTGTAGCAATTATTTCTTTTGCCTTCTGTTCGCTTTCCTCCTTTGCTCTTTCTACATTTTCCATTATCATTTTTCCTATCTCTACCTTGAGTTCCTCTCTGGTTTTATCCAGCACTATCTTTCTTGCTTCCGCTTCAGAAAGTCTTGCTATTTGATATAGCTTTTCTGTCACCTCCTTTTCTTTCTTTAAAAGAGTTTCTCTAAGATTGGCTATTTCTCTTTTTTCCTCTTCAAGTTTCCTTGCAAGGTTTTTCAGTTCCCTTTCCTTTTCCTCTACATACTCTCCTCTTTTATCAATGTGATGTTCCCTTTGCCTTAATTTCTTTTCAAGCTCCAGAATTTCCCTCTGTTTCTCTGCAATTTCTTTTTCAGCAGTCTGCTTGAGCCTGTATATTTCTTCTTTTGCCTTCAGTTCCGCTTCTTTCTGGATGTTCTGAGCCTTCTTTTTAGCATCTTCTATTATCTCTTTTGCCTTTTCTTCGGCTGAACCTATTTGTTTTTCACCAATTTTTTTTCTGATGTAATATCCCACAAATGTTCCTATCAGCAAACAAATTATCGCAATATAAACTATCTTCATGACCATACCTCCTTTGCTTCAAAAATTCCCTTTTCAGTTATTACGAAATTCATTTTTACATCCCATGGCTTTCTCAGGATAAAATCAAAAAATTGAAAATGATAACAAACCCCTATCATCATTTTGTCCTTCCCGGAAAAGGTTCTGTCCACATATCCCCTTCCCCTTCCTATCCTCACCCCGTTTTTTGAAAAGGCTATTCCCGGAAAGACAAAAACCTCTATATTTTCAATCTCTTCTTTATTGTTTCCTGTTGGTTCTTTTATGTTATAAATTCCGTTTATAAGGTCAGTTTCAAGATTTGATACAGGAACATAAGACAGAATTTTTCCTTCAATTTTTGGGAAAAACAGTTTCCACCCATTTTCAATACCCCACCTCCATAGTTCCCACAGGTCAACCTCCCAGGATTGGGGAGAATAAACTCCTATTTTTTTGAAATTCTTTTCTTCTATGAAACTTTTTAAAAGTCTCCCTATCCTTTTGCTTTTAATTTCAAAGGGTGTGTAATTTTTTATTGACTTCAGAAATTTCAACATCTTTTCTCTAATTTCTTCCTTTTCTTCCATCTTCGTCCTGCGGGGAAGATGTTTTAGGATATGAAATTTCTAAGGAAGGGGGTTTTGTCTATTTTCGGGGGTTTTTCTTTTATTTTTAATTCCTTTATTATTCCATATCCTAAACATCTTCACCCTTTATGTCTTTTAATGCATCGCTGAGCAATTTTATAATATTTCTTATCCTATTGTCAACTTCTGCTTCAATTTCCTCCTTTTCTTTCTTGAGTTTGAAAAGCTCCTCGGATAAAAGAAGAGAGGTCATAACAGCTATTTCCACAGTAGAAACAATTCCTGTCTTTTCCGAAAGGCTCTTATGAAGTTCTTCTACTTTTTTTACAACCTCTTCTATTTCTTCGTCACTGAGATCTGTTCTAAATGAAAAACTCCTTCCTAGCAGATTAACAGTTTTGAGTTTGAGTTCCATTTTTTATTCCTTCATCTCTTCAAGTTCTTTCACAAGCTCATCAATCATTTTTACAGCCCTGTAAATTCCGCTTTCGTATCTTTCGTTTTCTCTTTTAACCCTGAGAATCTCTTTTTTGAAGGCTATATTTTCTTCTCTTGTTTCTTTGATAATTTTTACTAATTCTTTAACTAAATTCTCTAACTCTATTAAATTATTATAAACTTTCATGGTTAAAATCTACTAAACTCTGTCAAAATTGTCAAGTTAAATTTGCTGTGCTTTCTGAAAGACCCTTTCTTTAGGTATTAAAGGGGGCTGGGTGGGGGTTATTTTGAAGATTTCCTCCTATCTTCCTCACTATCCCCTCAAACTTCCTAATCTCTCTTTTCACAATTAAAAAATAACAAAATAAAAATCAAAACCTAAAAAATAACCATATTTTTATGCCTACCTGTCAAAAAAATCAAAAATCCCTCCAAAAAATTACCGAAAATAGACCCACTTTTTCAGAACCCTCTTTGCACACGGTTAAGTTTCAAATTATTTTTGCATGGGGAAGATGGTAAAAAAGGTAGCAATGATTACAACAGCTACAGTGAAAATGGCTATAAAGTTGGAAAAGGGTGAATTCTTTAAATCACCCATTACTTCTTCCGAGTTTGCAACCTTTAACATTAAAAAAATTAAAAGGGGTAGAAGAATCCCATTTAAAAATTGGGACACGAGCATAAGGGTGATAAGGGGCATCCCCGGTATAAGAACTAACATGGCGCCAAATATATAGTATAACGCAAGGGTAATATAAAAATGAGAGGCTTCTTGAAATGTTTTGTTTACACCACCCTCCCATCCAAAAAACTCACAGATAGCGTAGGCAGAGGAAATTGGAAGAATAAGAGCGCCCATAAGAGAGGCGTTCAAAAACCCTATAGAAAAAAGGAGATAGAAATACTTTCCTGCAAGCGGTTTAAGAGCCATCCCTGCCTCTTCCACAGTCTCAACCCTTATTCCATACGGGTATAAAACTTCTCCCGCACAAACCATCATAAAAAGAGCGAAAAATTGAGTAGCAAATGCCCCTATAATAACTTCCCATCTGACATAAGGAATATGTTCCTTCCTTATCCCCTTTTCCACCACACTTGATTGAAGGTAGTATTGCATCCATGGAGTTATAGTTGTGCCGATGATTATTATTGAAAGGTAAAATCCTTCTCTTTTCAAAAATGCCTTTATATCTGGCACAAAAATCCTGTAAATTATCTCTCCCCAATCGGGTTTCACCAGTAATGCAGATATGAAATAACAAAAATAAAAAACAGTAAGGGATAAAAAAAATCTCTCAAGAAACTTGTAATTCCAGAAATAGATTATAAAAAAAAGTCCGATTGTGAAAAGAGGAACAGCAATAAATCTTGAAACTCCTAAGAGTTCCATGCTTCCCGCGATCCCGGCAATCTCTGCTACTGCTGTGCTGAATGTGGTAATTATATGAAGAAGGAGGCAGAAAAAACCTATCTGCACTCCATAGGTTTCTCTTATAATTTCTGTTAATCCCCTTCCTGTAACAATTCCGAGTCTCGCAGACATTTCCTGAATTCCTATGAGCAAAAGGGTAGAAATGGTAAGAACAGAAAGAAGTGAATAACCGGTTCTTGCACCTGCTACTGTATAACTTGCCACTCCACTGGCATCATTATCAGCAACAGATGTAATAAAAGCCGGACCCATAACCCACAGGAAAACTAATATCCTCTTTACTATATTTTTTAGCCTTTTCATCATGGTGGTGGAAATACAATTTCCAGAATGTCGTCTACTGTGACTATTCCTTTCAGCTTTCCATCTTCAATTACTGGAAGCGCTATCAAGTTGTATGTAGCCATTATCTCCGCAATTTCTTTGTAATGCATGTCAGGGGTGCAGAACTTTATGTTTGTAGTCATGATTTCCGAAAGTTTTTTGTTTCTATCCGCAAGAAGAAGTTCTCTTAAGGAAAGAACCCCCTTTAAAATATCTCCTTCGGTGATGTAGATGTAATAAACCGTCTCTATCTCTTCAGCCTGTTCCTTGAATTTTTCTATCGCCTCTCCCACGCTCATATCCGGAGGAAAAGAAATATACTTGGTGGTCATAAGTCCCCCTGCCCTTCTTTTTGGATGTTGAAGAAGCTCTTCAACATCCTTTGCATCTTCCCTGTCCATATAAGAAAGGAACTTTTTAGCAGCCGCATCGGAAAGGTTGGAGATTATGTCCGCTGCCTTATCTGGCTCAAGGTTTGCTATAACATCCCTTGCCTTTTCACTGTTTAATCCTTCAATAATTCCAGCTTGATATATGGGTTCAATCTCTTCAAGAACATCTGCAATTACTTCTGAAGGAAGATGTTCTATAAACCACACCCTCTGGTCCTCCGGAATGTCCTCAACTATATCCGCTATATCCGCGGGGTGCATCTCCTTAAGCATGGCATTGGTAATAGAAAGTGTCAGTCTTGAAACACTTGGTTCAAGGGGTTTAAAAAAATGCCAGGGAAGAAGTTTTGAAGAAGGTCTTATTCTTAATAATCTGAAAATTCTTTCCATAGAAAGACGCCTCACAATACCAGCAACTCCTATTTCAGCAGCCACCACAAAGAATTTACCCTTTATTTCCGCAAGTTTTATGTCGTTCACCCGAACCACTTTTGCTCCATTTATATCAACAATCTGTTTGTCAAGAAGGTGTTTCCTTATGAAAACATCAGAAGGAGAAGGTGAATAGAGTTTCCAGTTTTTAATATAGGGCTTTGAAACCACAAACCTTCTGTTGAACATCTCTACATCATTCCATTCTATTTTGAAAAATCTTTTCCCATCTTTCACTATCACCGCAGTAACTTCAGGAAACATTTCTTCAAAATCTATCAAAAGGTCGTAAAGGGTACCTCCTTTTTTGCCTGATGGGTCCATAACGGGATTTCCAAGGACTTCACCCACAAAAATACCTGGTTTTTCATAAACTATGTTTGCTATACCTTCCGGGATTTTCCCTTCTTTTATCAGGGAAGCAATTTTATCAAATATCTTCTTTTTCTCCTCGGTCATAAGTTTATAATATGCTAAGACCAAAAATTAAGCAACAAAATGGGAACGCAGTTACTTTTAAAATTTTAATCAGAATATAGTAAAAGGTTGCCTTGAAAAAAAGAAAAAAATTTTTTTTAATAATAATAAAATGAAAAACATGATTAAAAACCTACAGCCTAATAAACAAACAAAACAGGCAACAATGTTTGGTACTTATGAATTTCCTTCTTATGAAGAAATAATAGAAGCTTATGCAAAAGAGTTTGCAAACTATGTTATTCCCAAAGGGGATACCATATTTGGTTTCTGGATGCAAACTTTAGCTGATTTGGAGTTTTTAGATTTGGAATTACAAGGCTTAACCGAGGAATATAAAATTGATCCTGTAAACAGGACAGTTTGGCTTAAAGGCGATGAAGAATTTATAAGGTTAAGAGTTGCCCACCTTGAAAAAGTTAAAGGAAAAATAACCCTTTATACCGAATTGGTGGATAAATTTGGTGACACCAATGCCTATGCGTTTCATAATCTTTATCCATACAAAGGGAAGTTTTATCCAAGAGTGGTAAGAACCTTAATCAATGCTTTTAAGTTAGATCATAATTCCCTCCTTTTAGACCCTTTCAATGGCTCTGGTACCACCACCCATGAAGCTTCTCTTATGGGAATTAAAAGCGTAGGGATAGATGTTACTCCGATGGGAATTGTGTTATCTGAATTAAAAAATGATTTACTTTTTATAGACGAACAGAAATTAAATTTTTCACCAAAGGAACTACAAGATATTTTCCAGGCAATAGAAAATAGAAGATGGGAATATCACCACCCTTTAATTCACAAATTAATGTTAGCAGTATACTTTGATACCGTTGATGCTTTTGCTCGGACTTCAAGATACAACAGAAAAGGGAAAGTGGGTCTCTTTATCGAAAAATTCAACTACATAAAAGGCTGTTATAAAAAAATTATGGAAATTAAAGAGAAATATACCCTTAAATTTGAACCAGCCAGAATCATAGAAGGGGACATCCTTGAACTCAAAAATATGAGCGATCTGGAAGGGAAATTTGATGCATGCATTACGAGTCCACCTTACTATTTTTCTATAGATTATGTGGGAAAAGATAAAATTGCTTATGATTATTTGGGAGTAGATATAAAAAAAATTGAATCAAAGTATCTGGGAATGAAAAATGGAAAGCCAAAAGGTGATTATAGTGGATTGCCTACAAAAGTTGCTATGTATTATGAGGACCTTAAGGAATCAATAAAAAATATTTTTTGGGCATTAAAACCCGGAGGTAAATTAGCAATCATAATTGGAGATAGCACTGTCAATGGTAAAAAAATCCCAACCACAATGATAACTAAAAAATTTTGTGAAGAGGTGGGATTTAAATTTGAAAAGTTAATATTTAATCCACTTTTAGGTGCGCGCAATAGAGCAATAAGAGGAGAAAGCGTAATAATTTGTTATAAGCCATAAGGAGCATAAAATTATGCAACTTAGAAAATTACTCATCTGTACAGAACCAAGAAATGAAATAGAAGCGGGGTTAAAAAGAATGTATCTAAAGAGAGTACAGGAAATGTTTAAAAGAACACTTAGCATGGAATCAATATTTAATATATTTGACGAGGTTTTTCATGGCTTATCTCAAGTATCACTTGTGAGTGAAAACTTGTATAGCTTTTATGAATCTTTGTTGACAATAACATCATATTATCAACATAGTCAGGCCGGAAGAGGAAGTCTCATTGCCAAACTATTAGAGGGTTTAGGAACACCAGAAAAAATGAATTTTGAATTTTCTTTAATAACACTTCCACAATGGTTAGGACAAAACATCAAATTGGAAGAGTCTGAACTGACAAAGCAAAAATTTGACATAGTTAATAAAAGTGGAGATAACCTTGTGTTTTGCGAGTTAAAAATGAAGGTTTATTCCGGCTGTACTGCTGGAAGAATTGAATTGATGGAAAAATTTAATAAATTTGCAAAATTGATCATTGAGAATCAATCTTTTAGAAATTGCATTAAGAATGCGCATATAAAAAATGTTTTTCTCATAGGTGGAATTTTGTTTGATATTCAAGGAGAACCAGCAACTGCACAAAAAGATGAAGAATGGGGACTCTGTTACAATGGTCTTTTGAGAGGTAAAAATGACATAATCAAAACATTGCAAGAGAAAAAAGAAGTTAAATATACCATTAAGGAAGAAAATTTACCTGGAAAGGCATTTCTTATAACTTTCGTAATTGATGAGATTCAAGTGAGTATTATTACTGCTTATGGAAATGAAGTTATTAAAAGCCTTTTTGTGGGCAAACAAAGATATGATATTAAACATTTTAAAAAACAGTTAGAAGAAATTCTGTATGATGATTTATGGCTGGGACAAATAATTACTATAAGTGAAAGAACGGTGTTAGACCAAAATTTGAAGAAAAATAAGAACTCAAACAATTATGTAATCTCAATTTTGAAAAATGCTGAAATACTATCAAAAATTAAAGAGCTTCAACTAAGGAGAGATAATAAAACATTAGAAGAGATTACAGCCAAAATAATCGAGATGATAAAGGATTACGATAAAAATTTATTAGAAATAAGACCAACGCCTGCGGAAATAATTTTTAACTGGTCAGGAGAGAATTACAACATAAAAGATTATGTTGCGGATATAATTCAATTTCTCTCCTGTGAGGATGTTGTTAAAAATTTAAAAGAATTTATTGGAGGGCATTAATGATGTTTAAAAAAATTGGAGCAGTATGTTTTGTTATTTTTCTATCCTGTGCAGATGAAAAATCAGGAGTAAAAATCATCGGCATGGAAATGGATGAACCTGTCAAGGGAAAGACAATAAGGGTATTTGCAATAGGGCATAAAGTAACAATTGATACAGCTGAATCGGAAAAAGCGTTCTTCAAAAAAATTAATGGGATGATTGAATTGGTAAAGGATAAATTTAGTAATGATTACCCAAACCTCCTCGTGTTTCCTGAAGATACCGGGCTTGTCCTCTCTTTTTTCGGCATAAGGGGGGAAGAAGGAAGAAAAGAAAAAAATGTCCTGAATGCCTTTTTGACACTTTTGACTTCCTATTCGGAAGCCTTTAAATTCTATAAAGAAAGGTTTAAGGATATATCCATTCAGAGAAATCTCTTCCTTGCTCTCACTGACTCTCTCTGGAGACCGTTCTTCAACACATTTTCTGCATTGGCAAAGATGTATAAAATCTACATAGTTTCCTGCACAAATGTTGCGGAAGTTAAAAAGGTATCTGACCCACAGTTGAATTTCTTAAGAGACCCTTCTGTTCAATCCGATTATGTATATGTGGCTGAAAGTAAGGATGTATGGAATACCTGTTTTCTGTTTAATCCCGATGGAGATATCGTTTATAAAGTTAAAAAGGTTCATCTCGTTCCGGAGGAAGAATCTTTGCTTGACCTTTCTAAAGGGAAAGTAGAGGACGCAGAAATTTATAGAATTCCTGGAACTGAAATTGATATATGCATTGCTATATGTGCGGATGCATTTTATGAAGATTATGCTGGAAGAATGGATGAGAAGGGATGCGATGTAATTGTTCAACCATCTGCAAATCCTGGAATGTGGGCTTATTTTTATCCATACTGGCAACCGGAAGACTGGCTTCGTTCCACAATGGGAAGCATGCAGTTCAAAAACATTCAGTATAATATAAATCCAATGATGACAGGGAACTTCTTTGACATGGTATTTGATGGGCAGAGTGCAATAACTGGAAAAAAGGACCCGAGAATAAGAAGGGACAAAAATTACATAGGCAACGAACCACTCTCCCCATATTATGATGAAATCTATCCCGAAGGAGGTTTCCTCCTTATGGCTCCATGGGCAATTGAGGATCCGGGAATTCAAAATCCTGCTCTTAGTCTTGATGAGAGAAGAAGTATTCTCATGGAAAAATCCATATCCCTTTTATCGCCCTCCGCATGCGAATCAATGAAGATAGAATCCAGAAATTGCGGAACGGATGAGAACCAGTACATAGAATCCATCCTGTGGACTGATATAGTGATAAAATGAAAAATGCAAGCTGGTTAAAAAAGAATTTTAATAAATTCTGGGAAACTACCGCGAACAACTGGTTAATACCGCTGCTCTCAAAAGTTTACAGAGATGAGAAAAGGCTAAGGAGTATAAAAAAATGGGTAAAGGATGGAAAAAAGGTAATCATGCTTGAGATAACGGATTTTTATATGGACCCTTTCTTTATAGTCCTTCACGGAGATAGGTTTGAACTTGGAACGGAAAAAGAGGAACCGGACATCATTGTAAAGGGCAACAAAACACGCTTAATTATTGATGGACCTGTCTTTTATCGGCTGATTTTATCCTACCTCACCGGGGATTTAGAGATAAGATTTAGAAAATTTTCGGTAAGGGATATGCTTATGTTTGTAAAAATTTTCTATATATGGGGGCGATAAAAGGGAAAAATGCTGATGGTAAAGTGGTCTGTTTCAAATTTGATTGATATTTTTTTCTTTTTTCATAACATTTAAAGGATGAAAGCAAGAGCCCATATAAAAGTAACAGGTAGGGTGCAGGGTGTATATTACAGGAGCACAGCAAGGGAGGTGGCGATTGAACTGGGACTTACCGGGTGGGTAAGAAATGTGCCCGATGGTTCTGTAGAAATAGTGGCTGAGGGAGAGAAAGAAAAAATTGAGGAATTCATAAAATGGTGCTGGAAGGGTCCCCCTCTGGCGATTGTAAAAAATCTTGAAGTTAAGTGGGAAGAGTATAAAAATGAATTTAAAAGCTTTGAAGTGAGGTATCGGTGATGGAAAAAGGAAGTGCAATTGTCAGGGTGAGTGGAAGAGAAGTTCTTGATTCCAGGGGAAACCCAACTGTAGAGGTAGAGGTGGAATTGAAATGTGGAATAGTTGGAAGTGCTATTGTTCCATCAGGAGCCTCAACTGGAAAAAGAGAAGCTCTGGAATTAAGAGACGGAGAAAAAAGGTTTGGGGGAAAAGGGGTTTTAAAGGCTGTTAAAAATGTAAATGAAATACTTGGACCCCAGTTGATAGGAGTGGATGCTTTGAATCAGGTTTACATAGATTATCTTCTAAAGGAACTTGATGGAACAGAGAACAAATCAAAATATGGAGCCAATGCAATTCTCGGAATCTCTCTTGCGGTGGCAAAGGCTGCGAGTCGGTTTACAGGGATGCCCCTTTACAGATATATAGGAGGAGTAAATGCCACTCTGCTACCAGTCCCCCTGATGAATTTTATAAATGGAGGAGCACATGCGGACAATAACCTTGATATTCAGGAATTCATGATAGCCCCTGTAGGTGCATCATCATTTAAAGAAGCAGTCCGAATGGGTTCAGAAATCTTTCAAACTCTAAAGAAAATTTTGAAAAAGGAAAAAAAGTCAACAGGATTAGGGGATGAGGGAGGAGTAGCACCTGATTTTGAGGGTCATGAAGAGGCAATAAAAACCTTAATAATGGCAATAGAAGAAGCCGGATATTCACCTGGAAAAGATGTCCTGTTAGCCCTTGATGTTGCAGCGAGTGAACTCTATGAAGATGGAAAATATAGATTTGAGGAAAAAAAACTGACCTCTGATGAAATGATAGCCTATTATGAGCAACTTATATCAAAATATCCCATATTTTTGATAGAAGATGGAATGGCGGAATCTGACTGGGAGGGCTGGAAGAAACTTACAAAAAAATTAAAAGACCTGATAATAGTGGGTGATGATGTATTTGTGACAAATCCCGAAATAATTAAAAAGGGCATTGAAGAAGGAATAGCAAATGCCGTCCTTATCAAACTTAATCAGATAGGAACCCTGACAGAAACCCTTTCAGCAATTGAACTCGCAAAGAAATCAGGATACAAATGCATTATATCCCACAGGAGCGGGGAGACAGAAGATACTACGATAGCAGATCTGGCAGTGGCTGTAAATGCAGGGTTTATAAAGACGGGTTCTGTCAACAGGTCCGAAAGAGTCGCAAAGTTCAATCAATTGATAAGGATTGAAGAGGAACTCGGAGAGATAGCTGATTTCTCTGGAAAATATATAAAGAAATAAAATGGCAAAAAAATTTCTCATAATTGGACTGGGACATTTTGGATTTTATCTTGCAAAATTACTTTATGAAAAAGGAGAGGAAGTGATTGTGATTGACAACGATGAAAAATCAATTAAAAAAATAGCTTCCTTTTGCTCAAAATCTATAAAAGGAGACATAAAGGAAAAAGAGGTTTTAGAGAAGTTGAATCCAGCGGATATGGATAAGGTGGTTGTTTGCATAGGAGAAAACATTGAAGCCAGTCTACTTGCTGTGCAATACCTCCAGGAGCTTGGTGTGAAAAAAGAAAGAATCTATGCAAAAGCAACATCAAAGGAGCACAAAGATATGCTTGAAAAAATAGGAGTCAATAAGGTAATATTCCCTGAGGAAGAGGTGGCTAAAAAATATGCCTTCATTCTGAGAGGGGAAAATGTTCAGCAGTTTTTTTCCATTGAAAACGGATATGAGATGGTGGAGATCCCTGCTCCCTCCTCCTTTGTGGGTAAAACCCTTCAAGAACTTGATATTATCAACAAATATGGAATTGTAATAGTGGCAGTAAAAAATCCTATAACCAAAAAAGTCGCATGTCCTCCAGATAAAACCTATAAAATAAAAGATGATGAGTCTCTAATAATTGCAGGGAAAGAAGAAAGTATTGAAAAACTTTTGAGAGAGGTGAAATGAGCTTATTTGTGGTAATTTTTTTCTTCCTCACAGAAATGGGCGATTTGAGATTTGAAGGAATTTATGTGAAAGAAATGGATGTGCTAAAAGGGGAGGAAGTAAAAGATAAATGGGCTCTAAAGAATAGATTAAGGCTTTGCCCCTCTATAAAGCCCTTTAAAACCCTTGAGTTAAACGCACAGGCGGATTTTGTATGGGAAAACGGAACCTATGCAGAAAGAGATTACGCAATTGATTTCAGAAAGGTATGGTTTAGATGGCTGACTCCCATAGGACTTCTTTCAGCTGGAAGAATGCCAAATGAGTGGGGGCTTGGAATTTTTATAAATTCAGGGGATGGATATGACGAAAGATTTGGGGTGAAGAGGTATGGAGATATCGTAGATAGAATTCTGTTTGCTACAAAACCTCTTGGAAAAGAAGAGCCGCTTGTCGTAGCACTTGCCTTTGACAGAATTGTTGAGGACGATTTAAGAATAAACAAAGATGATGTGGATGAATGGCTCCTCGCAATTATGTGGGAGGAAGAGTGGTGGAAAACTGGATTTTATTCGGCGTTGAGAACCCATGGTGAAACGGACACAAAAATAGGAGCTTTTGATATATGGGGAAAAGCTGAAAAAGAAAACTGGAAGGTAGAGACGGAGCTGGTAACGATTTACGGAAAAAGCAAAGCGCTCCCTCTTCTTTACGAAATTGAAAAAACGAGAGAAATACTTCAGTTCGGATTTGCACTGGAATTTCTCTACAGGATAAAATCAATAAAATTTTACTTACAAAGCGGTTTCGCCTCTGGAGACGAAAATCCAGCAGGAGGAGATATGACCTTTTTCACTTTTGACCCTGATTACAATGTGGGACTTGTTGCCTTTGAAAAAGTTCTTGCCTACTATACAAAAAGAAGCGTTGAAAGAATCTTGCAGGTTTCAGGCGAACAAAAGGGGATTGACCAGTTTTTCACAAAGGGAGGGGTTACAAATGCTTACTTTTTCTTTCCACAAATAGGAATAAATCTCACGGATAAAATTGAATGGAGAACAGGATGGCTGTTTGCAAGAGGGGTGAAAAATTTCGTAGACCCGTATGAAACCGCTTTTCTTCATGGAGGAAAACCAACTGGTTTTAACGGAAATGAACCTTCAAAAGATATCGGCTGGGAGATTGATACTGGATTGTTCTTTAATATGGAAAAAGATAAAAAATTAAAATTCTCCATAGAAGGTGGTTACTTCAGTCCTGGCAAGGTTTTCTCCTCTCCCGATGGAGTTGAAGAGGGTGCATACGACCTTGAAGGAAGGCTAATAGTGTTTTTTTAATGTGCAGGAGATAAAGAAAAAGAAGGTAATAATAGACATTGAAAGATGTAAAGGGTGTGAATTGTGTGTTCATTACTGTCCGAGGAAGTGTCTTAAAATAGGGGAAAACTTCAACAAAAAGGGATATTACTATGCAGTATTCGTAGAAGAAGAAAAATGCACTTCTTGTGCTATATGTGCGAATATGTGTCCGGATGTGGCAATTGAAGTCTGGAAGGAAGAATGAAAGAACTGGTTAAGGGAACAATAGCAGTTGCAAGAGGAGCAATAGATGCGGGATGCAGGTTCTATTTCGGTTATCCAATAACGCCGCAGAACGAAATCCCTGAATACCTTTCAAGGGAACTTCCCAGGGTGGGGGGAGTATTCATTCAGGCGGAAAGCGAAATAGCATCAATAAATATGCTCATGGGAGCTGCAGCCACGGGAGCAAGAGCTATGACATCCTCATCCGGTCCAGGAATTTCCTTGAAGCAGGAAGGAATATCCTATATGGCAGGAAGCGAAATACCCGGGGTTATCGTAAACATATCTCGCTGTGGTCCTGGTCTCGGAGGCATATCTCCTTCTCAGGGAGATTACTTTCAAGCAACAAGAGGAGGCGGGCATGGAGATTACAGAGTAATTGTGCTTGCTCCTTCTTCTGTTTCAGAAATGTATTACCTTACAATAAAAGCATTTGAACTGGCTGACAAATACAGAAATCCCGCATTGCTTCTCGCTGATGCAGCACTGGGTCAAATGAAAGAATCGGTTGAATTAATACCACCGGAGATAAAAAAATTTGAAAAAGATTGGGTCTTAACCGGGGCAAAGGGGAGGAAACCGAGGGTTTTAAAAAGCCTTTACCTTGGAGAACTTGAATTAGAAAAAAGAATATGGAGGATACACGAAAAATATGAAAGAATGAAGAGAGAGGATGTGATGGTTGAAGAATTTATGATAGAGGATGCTGAAATAATAACAGTGGCTTTTGGATTTGCAGCAAGGGTTGTGAAATCTGCCTGCGTTTCGCTCAGGGAAAAAGGTTACAGGGTGGGAATGATAAGACCTATTACCCTTTTCCCCTTTCCCGAAGAATCAATCAAAAAGGCATCTGAGAAGTGTAAAAAGTTTCTCGTAGTAGAAATGAATACGGGACAGATGGTAGAAGATGTTGTTATGTTTAACAAATATGGAAAAGAAGTGTATTTTTACGGCAGGGCACCAGGATTTGGCTCCCTACCCTATCCAGAGGAAATAGAAGTGGTGTTAAGATACCTGAGCGGGGAAAAAATTCATTTTGAGCCAATTCACACTCTTTCCTTTAGAAGGATAACATAATGAAGGATGTAGTAATAATTGGTGGAGGACCAGCTGGAATAACCGCCTCCCTTCTATTTTCCAGAAATGGAAAAAAGGTCTCTTTAATTACTGATAGATGGACCATCCTCTTCTCCTCCGGATGTTTTGATATACTTATTCCCCCCGACGAAAATCCATCAACTCCGGAAGAGGCAATTTCTTCCCTTTTCAGAAATCATCCCCATCATGTGCTCGCTCGGATAACAGGTGGGAAAGAAGAGGTTATATGGGAAGGAATGGAGATTTTATCGTCAATTTATCCATTCTTTGTTCTCGTAAAAAAAGGAGAAAAATTCTCAAATTATCTCTCAGACATGGGAAACACAAAAAAGAGCTGGGGAAGTTTAAAATGGGTGGCCACAAAGGAATACTTTGAGAACCCGAGGGAAAAAATTTTAGTGCTTCCGTCAAACTTTTTGGGTATAAAGGCTAAATTTTTTGCAGAGGTAATAAAAACCTGCACAGGTCTTAATTTTCAACTATTTGAAATAAAAGGAAGCCTGGAGAGCTATTACGAATCGCTAAAAAATCCGGAATTGAAAACTTCTATAATTTCGTCTATTGGAGAGGAAGAAAAAAGTTTCCTCCTTCCCCCTCTGTTCTGTGGAGATTATGGAAAATTGAAATCCGCAAAGGAACTCCTTCCGACCTTTGAATCACTGAACGGGCTCTGGTTAAAGGAGTTTCTTGTTGAAATACTCAGAAAGAATGCGGTTGAGATAATTGAAGAGAAAGTAGTTGATTTAGAAATCAAAAACGGAAAAGGACATAAAGTTATAACAGACAAGGGAAGAGAGGTTGAAGGTGATGTGTTCATTATTTCAACGGGGAAATTTCTCGGAGGCGGAATGAAGTTTTCAGAGGAAAAGATAAAGGACTGGATGGGAAAATTTTTGACCACTTCAGAGACTTCAAAAGACCACAGCGCCTTGCTTTCAAATTTTATACCCGCCCACTCTCAACGAATTTTTTCTATTGGATTGAAAATTGATGAAAATATGAGGGTATACAGGGATGAAGGTAAAAGGATGGATAACATTTTTGCCTGTGGAATGATAATATCAAATGTTGATCCATTTGCATGGTCAATGGGGTTTGGGTTTTCTGCCTTAACAGCATACATCCTTTCAAAAAAACTTTCATGAATGCTGAAAAATTATCCGTTATCGTAGTTACTTACAACAGCGAAAATGACCTTCACAAATTTCTTCCTTCAATATCGTCTCAGACATATAAAGAGTTTGAAATGGTGGTGGTAGATAATAATTCTCAAGACCGTTCAGTAGAGATTGTTAAATATTATTTCCCAGAAGCAAAAATTATCAGAAATCCTGAAAATTTAGGATTTGCCCGTGCTGTGAATCAAGGGATAGAAGCTTCTTCAGGTGAATTCATTCTGCTTTTAAATCCTGACACGAGGCTTAAAGAAGATTTTATAGAAATCCTTGTAAGAAAACTGGAAGAACATCCTGAAGTAGGAGGAGTCTGTGGTAAGCTCCTGACAGAAGATGGAAAAAAGATAGATTCCGCAGGGATTTTCTTTTCACCTTTTTTAAGACACTTTGATAGGGGACAGGGGGAGGAGCCTGAAAAATATAATGAAGAGGTTTATGTTTTTGGAATAAGTGGAGCTGCAGCATTATTCCGGAGAAAAATGCTTGAAGATGTGAGATTTGAAAAAGAATATTTTGATTCTTCCTTCTTTGCTTACAGGGAGGATGCAGACCTCTGCTGGAGGGCTCAGCTTTTGGGATGGAAATTTTTATATGTCCCCTCTGCAATAGGTTTCCACAGGAGAAGGGTTTTTCCAGGAAAAAGGAAGAATCTTCCCGCCTTTATTAACATGCACTCTGTGAAAAACAGGTTTTTGATGAGGATAAAAAATCAAACATTATTCCTGTTTTTTACACTATTCTTTCCTTCCCTCATAAGAGATCTGGGAATCATCATTTACATTCTTCTCTTTGAAAGGTCTTCACTCAAAGCATTTAGGGAGGTTTTTTCGCTCCTTCCGAGAGCCCTTAAATGGAGAAGAAAAATAATGGCGGAGAAAAGGGTTTCTTCTTTAAAAATTCTTCCGTGGTTTCTGTGGAAAAAAGAAGAAAGAAGCTACCTTAAGATTGCATTCATGGGCACAAGAGGGGTTCCTGCAGCTTACAGCGGTTTTGAAACCTTCGTTGAACAAACAGGAAAAAGGCTTTCTAAATCTCACAGGGTTTTCGTTTATAACAGAAGTCATTATATCAAAATGAAAGGAGAATATCTCGGGATGAAACTTATAAGAATTCCAACAATACCATTAAAACATACCGACACAATAGTGCATACATTTCTTTCCGTTATTCATGGTGCATTTATGGGGTATGACATAGTCTATATATGTGGGGTAGGAAACAGTATTCTCTCGCTCATACCGAGGCTTTATGGCGCAAAAACTGTTTTGAATGTTGATGGGAAGGACTGGGCGAGAGAAAAATGGGGAAGGTTTGCAAAGTGGTTTCTAAAGACAAGTGAAAAAATTGCAACAATTTTTCCGGATGTAGTTATCGCTGATTCAAAAGCGGTTGAGGATTACTACATGCAAACATACCGAAAAAAGACAGTCATGATTCCCTATGGAGCGGAAATAAGATATCTTCCACCTTCAAGATGCCTTCAAAAATTCGGTCTTGAGCCGAGAAAATACATCCTTTTTGTAGGAAGGCTTGTTCCAGAAAATGGAGCCCATATAATCATTGATGCATACAAAAAAATACCGGAGACCTCTTTTCCGCTCGTGGTAGTAGGAGATGCTCCTTACATGGAGAAATACAAAGCGGAGCTCAAAAGAAAAGCAGAGGAAGTAAATCCTCCCAAAAAGGTAATTTTTACCGGTTTTCTCGTGGGTGACGATTATATGGAAATCTCAAGCCACCCTTACATATATGTGCTTGCATCAGGAGTAGGAGGAACCCATCCTGTCCTGGTGGAGCAGATGAAAGCAGGAAACTGCGTTCTTGTAAACTCTGTAAATCCTGCAAATGTAGAAGTGGTGGAAAATGCTGGAATCTATTTTGACGGCAAAAAAGGTTCGGAAGATTTGAAAGAGAAAATAGAATTTCTTCTCCAGAATCCAGAGATTGTTGAAAGGTATAGAAAACTTGCGAGGGAGAGGGTTGAAAGAATTTATGACTGGGAAAAAATAGCAAAAAGGTATGAAGAATTGTTTCTCCTTTTAAAAGCTGGAAGGAAACCAGAATGAGTGATTACAGGAAAAGGATATATACCCTTATTTTACTTCTTTTCCTTCTTATACTGGGGGGGACAACTGGATACATGATAATTGAAGGCTGGAGCTTCCTTGATTCTCTATACATGGTTACAATAACCCTTGCCACCGTTGGATACAGAGAGGTAGGAGAACTTTCAGTCGCAGGAAAGATTTATACAATTTTCCTTATTGTCGCTGGCACAGGTCTCCTTGCGTATGCAGTAACAAATCTTAGCATCATGCTTTTTGAGGGAAAAATAATAGAAATTTTGAGGAGTAGAAAGATGAGGAAAGAACTGGAAAAACTTGAAGGTCATTACATAGTGTGTGGCGCAGGAAGGACAGGAATCCACATAATAGATGAACTGAAAAAACTGAAATACAAAATAGTCGTCATTGATTTGTCCCCACCCTGCATGGAGGATGTAATATGGCTTCAGAAAGACGCCACAAAAGACGCTACCCTCCTTGAAGCTGGAATAAAAAAAGCAAAAGGACTTGCTACAGCTCTGCCATCGGATCAGGAGAATCTTTTCGTCGTTCTAACAGCAAGAAATCTGAATCCTTCATTAAGAATCGTAGCCAGATGTGCTGATGATGAAAATGAAATAAAGATGAAATTGGCAGGGGCAGATGCTGTGGTCTCTCCTAACCGAATTGGTGGTCTGAGAATTGCTTCCGAACTCGTCCGTCCTGCAGTGGTCTCGTTCCTTGACAAGATGTTGAGAGCAGTAGAAGGAACCTTAAGAGTTGAAGAAGCAAGGGTAAATAAGGGTTCCTCTTATGCAGGAAAAAAAGTGGGTGAATTGAAGAAGGAATTAGAAAAAAACCTTTCCCTTCTTCTTCTCGCTCTTTCACGAAGGGATGATTATATATTCAACCCATCTTCAGAAATGGAAATTAAAGAGGATGACACATTAATCGTAATGGGGAATATAGAGTCCGTAATTGAACTTAGAAAAATGCTTTCTTAAACTCCAGCTCCAGTTTTGAAAAAACTAAGAAATTTTTTCCGCTATCTCCATTCCCCTCTTTACACAATCAGGAATACCTATTCCGTAAAAGGCATTTCCGGTTAAATAGATTCCTTCCGGAAGCCCCTTTTCTATTTCCTCAACAAGAGAAATATGTCCGAGGTGATATTGAGGCATTCCCTTTATCCATCTGAAAATTCTTGTAACCAATGGCTGATTTCTTATTTTAATAACCGATGCCATTTCTTCAAGGCACATTCTTATCATTTTTTCATCTGGCAAACCGACAAGTTCCTGATTTCTGTAGCCTCCAACAAAACACCTTATAAGTTTAAATCCCTCTTTAGCCCTTCCCAAAAATTTATTTGAACAGAATGTCACAGCGGTAATCCTCTTGAGTTCAATTGCAGGGACCACGAACCCATACCCATCGGGAATCTCAATATCCCTTTCATAAAATCCCATTGAAATAGTGGCAGTGGACACATAGGGGATTTCATTAAGGAGTTTTGAAACCGGAAACTCCCTCATTATAAAGCCCGAGATAAAGGAAGGAGTGGCGAGAACTACCCTGTCAAACACATCACTCCCTCCCCTGTAAAAAACCTCCCACTTTAAGTTGATTTTTCTCAATCTATCAACAGGCTTTTCTTTGAGAAAAACAACCTTTCCTTTCATTGCATCAACCAGTTTGTCAATGAGGCTCCCCAGACCTTCCTTAAGGGTGACAAAGGGGGAAACCCATTTACTACTTTTCCTCTTCATAGCCCATCTCATAAGGCTTCCATAGCTTTTTTCTATTTCAATAAACCCTGGAAAAGTGGCTTTTAAACTCATCTTCTGCGGATCTCCAGCATGAACACCTGCAATAAGGGGTTCTGCAATTTTCTCAAGCACTTCCCTTCCAAACCTCCGGATAACAAAATCAGAAAGGCTCTCTTCCACTTCATCCCTGCGAGGGGGAATAAAAATTTCAAGTCCTGCTCTTAATTTCCCCGCAGGTGAAAATAAGCTGCTTTTCAAAAATGGAAAAATTTTTGTCGGAAGAAGTAGAAAGAAGCCCTCAGGAATTTCATGAAGTTTTCCACGCCACAAAACATAAGTGGCTTTTGAGTTTTCATTGGTGCCAATAAGTTCACTCTCCATTCCCAGTTCTTTTACAAGTTTAACCCCCCATTCCTTCTCCCTCAAAAAGCAGTCGGGACCGCCCTCAATTAAAAACCCTTCTGCCCTTTCTGTGATTATGGTGCCCCCGAATCGGGATTCTTTCTCAAAGAGCCAGAGTTCATGCCCTTTCTTCATGAGGTAATAGGCTGCGCTCAATCCCGATATTCCTCCGCCTATTACTGCTATCTTCATATCCTTTTCCCTATTTCAACTATAAGGAAATCCACAAACCCTTTAATCTCGCTCAGCGCAGGAAGTCTATTGATTTTTATCCCCAGGGATTCAGCCTTCTCTCTTAACTCTATATCAAGGTCGTAGAGGGTTTCAAGACATTCTGCAAAAAATCCAAAGGGGAAGAGAGTAATTTCTTCTAATTTGATTTCCTTTATTACATCATCAATGCCTGGAGATAACCACCCTACCCTTCCACTTTGAAAGGCTACTGAAAACTTCTGGATTCCTGCTTTTTCAGCAATCCTTTTTGCTGAGCTATAGACGCTTTCACGGTAATTCTGAAAGTTCGCAGGAAGGGAATGGGCTGTAAACAAAACCTCTACTTCTTTTTTTATAATCTCCGACGCAAAATCTACGAACTCATCGCTCAACCCCCAGTTTTCAACAGTTATTGCTTCACAGCCATTCTGGATTATTGTCCTTCTTATTTCCTCCGAAAAATCTTTACCCGTAGAAAATGGAGATAAGGGAAATATAATGAACTTCTCTACATCTACCCCCTTTAAAACATCTTCTAAAAAAGGAGGGGTGTATTTCATAACAGGTAAACAGGGTAATCCTGTAACCTTTGAAATCTCCCCGCATACATTTCTTACCTTTTCCATAAATGGTGAACCACCTATTTTTTTGTATCTATTGATGAGTTCATTTATAGCATATCCTGATGGCTCCTTTCCCGAAAGCCTTTTCAAAAAATCTCTTATACCTTCTTCAGAAGGTGCAGGAGCTCCAAAACCAGCAAATAAAACCGCAGTTTTTTTCATTCCCTCTGAGAAAGCCTGTGAACGAGATCAACCAGAAATTGCATATTCTCAACCGGTGTATCGGGAAGAATTCCGTGTCCGAGATTGAAGATGTGCCCATTCTTGTTTTCCACCCTTTTTAATATATCCCTTACACCTTTTTCTATATCTTCTCTATTTCCTAACAAAACTGCGGGATCAAGGTTCCCCTGAATCCCCTTTTCATACCCTACCCTCCTCCATGCATTATCAATAGAGATTCTCCAGTCAACTCCTATCACACTTCCCCCAGTTGAAGCAATTTCCTCCAGTATTCCAGCAGACCCAGTTGAAAAATGAATCACGGGAACAAACTTTTCAACCTCTTCAATTATCTTCTTCATGTATTTCTCAACAAATTCCCTGTATTCATAAGGAGAGAGCCATCCCACCCAGCTGTCAAATATCTGAACCACATCAGCGCCACTTTTCGCCTGCATGACGAGGTATCTGATTGTAAGTTCCGATAGGTTTTCCATTGCTAGATGCCATTTTTCCTTCTCCTTAAATGCTAAGGCTCTTGTTTTTGAAAAGTCGCCTGTTCCTCCTTTTTCAATTACATAACTTAAAAGTGTGAATGGAGCTCCTGAAAATCCTATTATAGCATGTTCTTTTTTCTCCGAACGAATATTTTTTATTGTCTCTCCGATAAAGCTTAATTTTGCTTCAGCCTCTTCAAACAGAGCGGGTTCCCACTTTACTCCCAATCTTTCAACCGAACCCTCAACAAGGGGTTTTCCGTCCCGATTGTAATTTACCGATATGCCCACAGGTTCAAGAGGCAGAAGAATATCTCCGAATACAATGATGGCATCAAGCTCCGCATACTTGAGGGGAAGAAGCGAAACTATGGTTGCGAGTTCAGAATTTTTACAGAGCTCTGCAAAAGAATATCTTTCTCTCAACTCTCTGTATTCCCTGAGATACCTCCCTGCCTGCCTCATTATCCACACGGGCGTCCTGTCCACATCTTCCCTTTTAATAGTTTTTAAAAGCCTTTCCCTTGGTTTCATTTTTTCTCAACACTCCAGTAATTTTCCTTTTCATAAAATTTTAAACGATACTTCCTTTCGTCATCTCCGAGGACGACAAATACCCATCCTTCTTCATCCCTCCATTCGCTAATGATTTCCTTTACTATAATTTCTCTTCCTTCCAGTTCAAATCTTATTGGCTTCTCTTCAGCCCTGTAACCTGAATAAGCTCTCACCTTTGCTCTTTTCATGATGCTTTGAATTTATCCTCATTATTCTTCAATGTCAAATACATCTTCAATCCTTTTCTCCGTTGATAGTTACAGAGAAAATAAAAAGGTATTCGTTCTTTTCAGATTTACTTTGCTATAGCTTCTGACAGGTAAAAAAACCTGAGGACGCTTCCTGAAAAAAGCCTGAGTGCCTTTTTCAATGGCTCTATAAGCCTTTTGAAGGAAGGATGGGATAATGAATTTCTCATATCTTCCTCTGAAAGCCTAACCATTTTATTGACTTTCAACCTTTCTCCCCACATCTCAAAAGACAAATCAAAAACCTCATCACATAATTTTGAACTCCTCCTTGCAATCTCCTTTCCAAGGGATTTCACATCATTAAAAGGTAAAGTCTCTGGTTCGGAAAGGGCATCAATTAAAGAGAGGTAGATTTTTCCATCTATCTCATTTAAAAGCAAATAGTAAACGAAATCCTCAAAGGCGTAATGGAAGTTTTTCGTTACATTTGTTGTCCCCTCTATCGGACTTTTCCACATAAAAAATTTAAAAGATGTCTGACAGGTATGATATGGCATTGAAAGGTCTTCAATGTAGTGAAGGGACCAGGAAAGATAGAGCCATCCAGAAGAAGGATTTCCTTTCTTGAACTCCTCCTTCGCTTTATTGAAAAAATGCTCTGCCCTATCAGGAGCCTTTCCCATTGGAAGAAAGAGAAGCGGAAACTTCCATCTTTCAGAAGGATAGAACATGTGCCTGTATCCCTGAGATCCGCCCATAAATTTCATAAGGAAAGTTTCCTCTCCCTTTTTGTCCATCCCGCAATCTGGCTCGGTTACATGAAGGGCAATAAAATCAACAATTCTCAGTGGTTTATTTTCAATCAAATGTGGACATTCCCTCTCATCAATTTCTTTCTTATAGACAGGCAAGATTTTGATATCAGGAAGGTTTATGTTGTTTTTCTCAATAGCGAGACGGGTTAAGGTAGAATGCCCCTTCCACATAAAGAGATTCAGGGGAATAAGAAAAATTGTTAAAAAGGGAGTCCTTTTCATTTACACCAGATTACCAACAAAGAAAAAATAATCAATACACATATAATTTCCCGTAGGGTCTCACCCCTGCGGGTTGAAGCTTTGTAAATGACGCCTTCAAAATTTCGTCCTTATCTAATCCCAGGTCCTCGGAGTATTCGGATATCAAGGAATTTATAAGTTTCAGGTCCTCATCATTCACATTTTTTATCTCAACCCCCTTACCAAGCTGTTTTTTATCAATTTCGCCACGAATATATAAAACCCCTCCATGCATACCCGATGCAATAAAGTCTGGATGTGCTTTAAAATTGGCTTTCCTTCCAAACATTCTTAGAAGAATTATTATTCCTCCTGCCATATATTCAGCAAGAAAATTGCCAGCATTACCCCCTATGATTATCACAGGGATAAGGTCTTTGTAGCCCTTCATGTGAATCCCTATTCTATAACCCGCATCCCCCTGAATGAACAATTTTCCACCCCTCATTCCATATCCACATACATCACCAGCATTTCCTTTCACAACAATTTTTCCGCCGTTCATTGTATTACCAACTCCATCCTGAGCATTACCATTTACTATTATTGTGGGTCCATCCATAAATGCTCCCAGATCATTTCCAGGAATGCCATTAATAATAAGTTTAATTTTTTCTGTTAATCCCGCACAAATGAATCTCTGCCCGTTTACATTATTCAAAACAATCTCTCTTTCACCCATTTTTATAGCTTCATTTATTTTATCATTTAACAAAGAATAGTGAAGACCGTTTGCGTCAATTATACGGGTGTTCATGATTTCTCCTTTATCAACTTTTCTATAACTGGCTCACCGGCTGGTGGTGCCCAGACTTCATGTGGAGCAGGAAGAACAACCCTGATAGCAGCTTCTTCGCTCGCTATTACGCTCAAATCATCTTTTTTTCCTACTACAAGAGGTCTTAATTTTATCCTATCATTCAGTCCCATAATGCCGTCAGAAAATCCTGCTATGATTGCAAATGGTCCGTTTAAAATTGCACTTCCATAGGTCATTCTCAAAGCGGTATAATAGGTTTTCTCTTTTTCAGGCATAGAATCTATATCCTTCCAAAATGGGGGAGCCAATATCTTTGCGGCTGTTTCGAGGGAGAATCCCCTCTTACGAACAAGAAAATCAATAAGATATGCGATTACTTCTGTATCTGTTAACATTGTGCATTTGTAACCGAACATCTCAACGAACCTTCTGTTTGTTCCATAGGATGAAATCTCCCCATTATGCACAATAGCCCAATCAAGAAGGGTAAATGGATGGGCACCTCCCCACCATCCTGGCGTATTGGTTGGAAAACGAGTGTGACCAATAAGAATGTATCCCGAATAATCTTGTATCCTGAAAAACTCAGCAATTTCATCAGGATAACCCACTCCTTTAAATACCGCCATATTTTTCCCTGAGGAAATCACAAAGGCGCCTTCAATATTATCGTTTATTTTCATCACCACTTTCACAATGTAATCCTCTTCTCCAGAAATTTTTTCTCTGACATTCTCTTTTAATTTTAGAAAATATCTCCAAAAGCTCGGAGGATTTTTTATGGTTTTTACCACAGATGTGGGAATGGGTTCTGAATGCAAAATATTGAATTCTTTCGCCAAAATTTCCTCAACTTCTTCCTTACTCTTCTGGTTCTGATACATTAGATGAAATGCATAAGCATCGGAAAAATCAGGATAAGCACCATATATAGCATAACCACTTCCGAGCCCGTTTCCCCTTTCTTCCATATTACAAAGTGAATCCACTACTATGCTTCCGGAAATTCTCCTTCCCTTCTTATCAATTATACCAACCAGTCCGCAGGCGCCAAAATCCTTCTCACCGTATCTATTTGCACTCCTTATACCCATATTCCACCCGGCTTTGACAACAAATCTTTCCTTAAGGATTTGGGTAATGAAAGAAATCCGAAATTGTCCTCTAAAATTTTTTCCTTGAAGTCTGTGACATCTATTTTCATCCTGATAATGTTCTTAAGAATCCCAATTCTTCCGAGACTGCCAAAGGAAATAAAATATATAAGCCTTCCATTTGAAATTACCGCCTTTTTGTATACATCTTCATTCTCCCTTATAAGTATTTCATGCCCATCACCTTTTTCTGCTTCAAATAGATTTCCCATAGAAACTACGGGTATACCAGAAAACTGAAAAATGTTCTGGGAAAGTGTTCCCGGATAATCTCTTTCCTCCCCAGCCATATTTGCACCGGCTATCTTTCCCTGAAGAGTGGCAGAAGGAATAATTGGTATTACCTCCGATTTTCCTGAAATAAGTTCTACAGCCTCTGCAACATCTCCTGCCGCATAAATGTTTTCAAAATTTGTCCTCAATTTTTTATCTACAAGAATTCCCTTATTAACTTTTATTCCACTGTCTTTGAGAAACTCTGTGTTTGGTCTCACACCTATTGCGATTACAAATAAATTACAGGACAGTTTTTCTCCGCTCTTCAAAGTAACACCGCTCACCCTTCCCTTTACACTTGTTACTGATTCCACAGTATCAGAAGTTATTACCTTTATGCCCTTCATATTAAGCAACCTTTCCACCCTTTTTCCAGCATTTCTATCAAGTGCCCTTACAAGAACATATTCAGCAAGTTCTACAATCGTAACATCAACGCCTATCTCCTTTAATCCTTCAGCGCACTGAATTCCTATCAATCCGCCTCCTAAAACCACAGCGGTGGGGTTTTTTATATTTTTGACCCACATCATTATTTTCTTCGCGTCATCCCAGGACATAAAAGTAAACACTCCTTTTATTCCCTCTGTTCCTTTTATTGGAGGAATTAAGGGAAGACTACCAGATGAAATCAAAAGTTTATCATAGTGGACTGTTTTACCTCGGTTTAAATACAAAATCTGTCTTCTATGGTCAACTCCTTCAACGGTTTCACCAAGTAGAGGATTTACATTATATTTTTTATAAAAGTCAGGTTCTCTATAATACATCTCTCTATCTCCAATTTTTCCACTCATATAATCATGGAGCGCTGCTCTCGCATAAATATGATAAGGTTCTCTTGAAATCACTGTGATCTTCCCTTCCAGATCTTTTTTTCTTATTGATTCAATTGCAAAAGCGGATGCGTATGAATTGCCTATTATCACATACTCCATTTTTACCCCCTATCCTCAAACACAAGGGCTCTATTGGGACATACACTCACACACGCTGGTAGGTCTCTTTTAGCACAGAGGTCGCATTTGCCTGCTACATTTCTTCCGTTTCTTCTATAAAAAATTATCGCTCCATAGGGACAGGCCATTATACACATTCCGCAACCGAGACACTTATCCTGGTCTATTTCAATCCTTCCTGTTCCCTCATCCCTTTTAATACTTCCATTTTTGCATGCCTCTAAACACTCTGCCTCCTGGCAGTGCCTGCACATTGTGGAAATAGCAAGAGGTGGTATATGCTCTACGAAAGCGAATGAAACAGGTTTTGGTTTTTCAAAAAAGAAGGCTTTTACAGGGTCTTTTGATATTGAATGCTCTGTCATGCATGCTACCTCACAAAGGTGGCATGCAATGCACCATTCCTCTCGCGGATATACTACTTTCATCTATAACCCCGCCTGTTTTATTCCGAGTGCTTTTAGTTCCATTTCGTTCAGTCCTACTCCTCGTAACCTCTCCCTGTTCCCTCTCAAACTTTCTATTGCGTTTATACCCATTGCTCCCAGCATCTCTTTTATTTCGTTTGACCAGGCAGTAATAAGGTTGACAAGCCGTTCTGTTGCCCATTCAGGATTAACTCTCTTCGCAAGTTCAGGGTCATTTGTCGTTATTCCCCATGCGCATCTGCCGCGATGACACTGTTGACAGAGCGTACAGCCTAAAGCCATAAGCGCAGCAGTAGCTATATATACAGCATCTGCACCGAGGCATATTGCTTTTATAATATCTCCACTGTTTCTGAATCCACCCGCTGCAACAATACTCACTTCGTTTCTTATACCTTCCTCACGAAGCCTTTCGTCCACACTTGCAATTGCTACTTCTATTGGGATACCCACATTATCCCTTATAATTTTGGGGGCTGCTCCGGTTCCTCCACGAAATCCATCTATAGCAATAATATCTGCTCCAGCTCTTGCAATTCCGCTGGCTATCGCTGCAACATTATGAACAGCTGCGATTTTCACTGAGATAGGTTTTTCATATCTTGTTGCTTCTTTTAGCGCAAAAATCAATTGCTTCAAATCCTCAATGGAATAAATGTCATGATGAGGAGCAGGAGAAATGGCATCGGTTCCAAGAGGTATCATTCTTGTTTCCGAAATACCCTCAAGCACTTTTTCTCCGGGAAGATGTCCACCTATACCCGGTTTCGCTCCCTGTCCTATTTTTATTTCTATTGCTGCTGCCACTTTGAGATACTCAGGACTTACTCCAAACCGTCCTGAAGCACATTGGACAATAGTATTTTTACCATATTTATACAACGATTTCGGAAGTCCTCCTTCACCGGTATTCCAGAATGTTCCAAGTTTTTCTGCTGCTCTTGCAAGAGCTTCACACACATTATAGTTGATTGAGCCGTATGACATGGCTGAAAACATAATGGGGGTTTCAAGAATCAGGTTGGGAGCAAGTTTTGCGGTAATATCTGCTTTTCTTTCCGCCAAAGAAGGTTTTCGTCCGAGAAAGGTTCTCAACTCTATAGGTTCTCTTAATGGGTCTATTGAAGGGTTGGTCACCTGACAGGCATCCAAAATTATTTTATCCCAATACACAGGATAGGGTTTGTCGTTCCCCATCCCTGTTAGAATGATTCCTCCGCTTCCAGCCTGTTTGTAGAGGTCCTTTATAAAGTTCGGGGTCCAGTTGGCATTTTCTCTGAATGTTTGGGGATTACGAATAATTTTTATGCAATCGGTGGGGCAGAATGTGGAACAGCGCATACAACCTACGCAGTTAAAGTTCCTGCTATAAATCAGGTCTATCTCTTCATCATAAAAATTCGCTCCATAGGAGCACTGAGTTACACAGCATTTGCACCTAATACATTTATCAAGTTCTCTTTCAACTATGTAATCGAAATAATGCTCATAGGGGCTCCTAAATAACATTTACCACCTCTTTACTTTATATTTTATAGTTATTTTAATCATTTTTTTAATTTTGTAAAACAAACTATTGATTTTATTTAACTTCATTTCGCCATAAAGGAATACAAGAATCGTGCCAATCAATGGCTTTTTTCGGATAAAAATGGGGTTAATTGCCTGAATTTATAACTTTTCTACCTTATCCGTCATTTAAAATGGTTTCCGCATTATTCACTGCCCAACTTGAAACAAATGCTATTTAATCTATCCACGAAAATTTTTGTTTAATTATACAATTTTGTAACTTTTTACAATTTTGTATTTTTTTAACCTATATGTCAGCTGTCTCAAAGATAGCCCGAGAATTTTCGCCGCTTCCTTGAGTTTCCCGTTCGCATCCTTCAATGCTTTAAGTATAAGTTCTCTTTCAACCTCATTAATTTTCATTGATTTTTCAGAATTTTCAACACTATTGAGCTGCTTTTCTTCTTTTAATTCAGGATAGATAACTGGTAAAGGAATATCTTTACTATCCACTAAATTGGAATTTGAAAGAACTACAATCCGATGGATACAATTTTCAAGTTCTCTAACATTACCCGGCCAGGGATATTCAATAAGAACCTTCAGTGCCTGTTCAGTCAACTTAACTGATTTATTGTGAATCCTGTTGAATTTCTCAAGGAAGTGCTCCACAAGAAGTGGAATATCTTCCTTTCTTTCCCTTAGAGGCGGGAGGAAAATTGGAACAATATTCAAACGATAGTATAAGTCGTTCCGAAAAGTTCCTTCTTCCATCATCTTTTCAAGATTTCTATTGGTAGCTGCTATCACTCTTACATCCACTTTTATTGTTTTTGAACTTCCCACTCTCTCAAAGGCACTTTCTTGCAAAAATCTCAATAATTTTGACTGAAGGTTTAATGAAAGGTCCCCTATCTCATCCAAAAAAATGGTTCCGCCGTTCGCAAGTTCAAATCTTCCTATTCTCATTTTTGTGGCTCCTGTAAAAGCACCCTTTTCGTGTCCAAAAAGCTCAGCTTCTATAAGAGTATCAGGAATTGCCGGGCAGTTCACCTTTATAAATGGCTTATCTGCACGATGGCTCAATGAGTGGATGGCATTTGCCACCAATTCCTTTCCTGTTCCACTCTCCCCCCTGATAAGAACCGTAGCATCTGTAGGAGCTACTCTTTTTATTGTAGATATTACTTCCTGCATCTGTTTGCTTATTCCGATTATTCCATGTATACCTGTTCCCTTCTCAAGTTGCTCCCTTAGAGCCTCATTCTCCCTCAAAAGTTTATTTTTTGTCTCCTCTGCTTCTTTAGCGAGATGAATTGCCTGAAGGAATATTGAATTAGCCACATTTAAAAACTTAAGTTCTTCATTTATTGTTAGTTCGTCTGTAAATTCTCTTTCAATGTAAAAAACACCGTATAACCTGTTCTGAATTTTCATGGGGAGCCATATCTTTGTTGGATTTTCAAGAACTATCTCCGGTACATTGTTGTTAATTACACTTCCTAAAATTCCTTTATCCACAGGGAAAATTCCGTTTTTTACCTCCTCCCTGGTAAACCCGTGGGCATAAACAATTCTTAATTCTTTCTTTTCACTGTCGTATTCCATAATAGAAACCCTTTTCAAACCAAGAAAATTAGAGAAAACCTTAAGGGCTGTATTTATTTTGAACTTTTGAGATATTGAAGAAGCAAGAATTTTACTCACCTCGTAAAGAGTGGTCATCTCTAATGTTCTTCTTTTCAGCAGATCCTGGAATCCTTTTAGTGTCTTTGGAGCCATACTGATATATTAACAATGCCCTTGTATTTATTCAACAAAATTGTAAAAATTTTCAAAATGGTAAAATTAAGCGTTTATTTACCAAAGTAATCTCAATTTGGCATAAAAATTACAATCCATCCTTTTGAAATGAAAAGAGCTGTAAACATACTTTTATTCTTTATCTTAAATGCGATTAAAGTTTATGCTACGCCATCAACAACCCTGTGGACACCATACTACCCCATCACCCCGGCGGAATGCTATCAAAAGGCATGGCAAAAATTATTTTTAAAAGTTGTAAAATTAAAAAAAGAGGTTAAAATATGTGCAGAATGCTTGCAACCTTAACAAATGATCAACAAAACGAAAAAATCTACAGGGATTTTCTACCTCTGGCAGAAGAAGGACGAGTAAAACCATTTCGTAGCAAAGGGCATACGGATGGTTGGGGAATTGCTGGATTATTAACCGAAGGTTCTCTTTTCTTCTACAGAAGTCCCAACAATGTGCTTGACGAAAAAGAGATTTATTTTGATAAAGTAAAAGAAATTCTGTCCTCAGGAGCGTACCTCACAATAGTTCATTTTAGAAAGGCTTCCTCAGGAAGTATAAAAATGGAAAACACACACCCATTTGTCCACGATAAATGGATCTTCGCCCACAATGGAAGTATACTGGAAACTGAAAAATTAAAGGTCAACAAAAATTTTTGTAAGGGGGATACAGATTCAGAGAAAATGTTTAATTTTATTATAGAAAATATCACCCAGAATACTGATTTTATTAGTTCGTTAATAGAAATATTAAAATATCTGAACTCTGAAGTTAGGCACACTTCTTATACTTTCTTCCTCGCAAATCCTGAATATCTTATTGCTTACAGGGAATATAGCACAAAATTTGCAGAGGAAGGAGACGAGCCTTCATGGAACAGGAATTATTATACCCTTTATTACACAAAATCAAGTGATAAAGTCCTTTTCTGCTCCCAGCCGGTTGGCAACGAAAAATGGATGCCTATGAAAAACTCGCAACTCATTGTGGTTCACCGAAATTTATCTACCCATTCTTACACTTTAAGCAAAAAATCATAAAAAAATGGATTACAAAAAACTATCCACTGAAATCTCGGAATGGATAAAAAGGGAGGTTGAGAGGGCAAAATGCAAAGGGGTGGTTTTTGGATTGAGCGGAGGAGTGGATTCATCTGTGGTTGGTATATTGTGTAAAAAAGCCTTTCCCCATGACCACCTCGCACTCCTCCTTCCCTGTTTCACATCAAAAGAGGACCTGGAAGATGCAAACCTTGTTGTTGAGAAATTCGGATTGAATTCAAAGATGATAAATTTAGAGCCCGTATTTTTAGAATTCTCAAGGATTCTGGGAATAGACCCGGATAGCAGAGAGCTTTCAGTAGCCAACATAAAACCGAGATTGAGGATGATAACCCTTTATTACTTTGCCAATAAAATGAACTATCTCGTAGTAGGAACAGGAAACAAATCAGAACTAACGATGGGTTATTTTACCAAATATGGCGACGGAGGGGTTGACATCCTGCCGATTGGTGACTTGACAAAAAGTGAGGTTTATAAACTGGCAAGGGCACTCGGCGTTCCTGAAAGGATAATAAAGAAACCACCCTCTGCGGGACTATGGCCCGGACAAACCGATGAGGGAGAAATGGGGGTAAAATATAAAGAACTGGACAGATTAATAATTGCTCTTGAAAGAGGAAGGAGTCTATCAGGATTTAAAAAGGATGTCGTTGAAAAAGTCCTTAAGAGGTCAAAACAGGTTTCCCATAAACTCAAACCGCCAAAAATCTTTAAGGTGAAATTGGCATGAATATTGCAATAAGAATTACCAAAAATAAGGAGGTGCTAAATGAAGAAGGAAGAATTTTTGAGACTTCTAAAGGAAAAGCGATATGAGTTCGTAGATATGCTTTTTACAGACATATTCGGAACCATGCACCATTTCACAATTCCATCTTCCTATTTAAAAGAGGAACACTTTGAAGAGGGGCTCGGTTTTGACGGTTCCTCAATAAGGGCATGGCAGGCAATTCATTTGAGCGATATGAACTTTGTCCCCGACCCGGAGACAGCATTTGAAAATCCATTTTACAAACATCCCACAATAAGCGTCATAGGCAACATAATTGACCCGGTTACAAAGCAGAGATACAGCAGGGACCCAAGATATATTGCTACCAAGGCTGAAATGTATTTAAAATCTACTGGAATCGGGGATACCGTATATGTGGGTCCTGAACTTGAGTTTTTTATATTTGACAATGTTCAGTTTGAATACAGAGAAAACAGAGCCTTTCATCTTGTTGATTCAGTGGAAGGATGGTGGAGAACAGGAGAAGCAGAAAATCCAAATCTGGGATACAAAATTCCTTATAAAAGGGGATATTTTCCCGTTCCACCCCATGATACCCTTCAAGATATAAGGTCTGAAATAGCAAATGTCTTACAAAAAATAGGAATAACTGTGGAATACTTCCACCATGAGGTTGCGAGCGGTGGACAGAACGAAATAGACTTCCTATTTGCTCCATTGACAAGGCAGGCAGACAATGTGATGCTTTATAAATATGTAGTTAAAAATATAGCAAGAAAGTATGGAAAGACTGCCACTTTCATGCCAAAACCAATTTTTGGAGACAACGGAAGCGGAATGCACATCCATATTTCAATATGGAAAGACGGAAAACCGGTTTTTGCAGGTTCAGGTTATGCAGGACTTTCCCAGACAGCTCTTTATTTCATAGGTGGAATAATTAAACATGGAAAGGCATTATGTGCGATTGTTGCACCCACAACCAATTCTTATAGAAGGCTTGTTCCAGGATATGAAGCGCCTGTAAGGCTTGCTTATTCATCAAGGAACAGAAGTGCGGGAATAAGGATTCCCATGTATTCAGCTTCTCCCTCCGCAAAAAGGCTGGAAATCCGATTTCCCGACCCATCCTCAAATCCATACCTGACATTTGCTGCGATTTTAATGGCTGGACTTGATGGAATAGAAAACAGAATTGACCCCGGAGACCCTCTTGACAGAGACATATATGCTCTTCCACCAGAGGAACTTGTGAATGTTCCGCAAACTCCTGGAAGTCTTGAGGAGGCGCTGAATGAGCTTGAAAAAGACCATGATTTTCTCCTCAAAGGAGATGTTTTTACCGAGGAGCTTCTTATGGCATGGATAGAGTGGAAAAGGAAGGAATGCTTTGAATTGAACATTCGTCCACACCCTTACGAGTTCCTTCTCTATTTTGATTCTTGAAGCTGAAAAACAGGCTGAAGGCTTAAGGAGGTAGTTTTAAGATTTGAAATCCTTAATAAAAAAATAATTCCTTCACCCCATCGCCTAAAGCCTTACTTCAGCCTTCCCACTATACTCTATAATAGCCTCCCACCTTAAGGCCGATTGCATTTTGCAACTTCAGAATCTACACCTCTATTCCGTATTCCTTTAGCATTTCCTTGAATATTATTCTTCTCTGAATTTCACTCGTCCCTTCTCCTATTTCTCCGAGTTTTGCATCCCTGTAAAGCCTCTCAACCTTAAAATCAGAGATATACCCATATCCTCCGTGTATCTGAACCGCATCGCTTGCAATTCTTGTTGCATTTTCACTTATAAAAAGTTTTGCGATAGAGGCGAACTCATTGGCATTTGGAGCATTTGTGTCTTTAAGCCATGCTGCCTTATAAAGAAGAAGCCTCCCTGCGTCAACAATTGTTTTCATCTCCGCTATTTTAAAACTTATATCTTCAAAATGAGCGATGGTTTTTCCGAAAGCCTTCCTTTCAGAAGCGAATTTTATGCTTTCTTCAAGACATGCCTGAGCTATTCCGAGCGAGAAGGCTGCCATCGCAATTCTTCCTGTTTCAAGTGTTCTCATTGCATAATAAAAACCTTCGTTTTCTTTGCCAACAAGGTTGTCTTGAGGAACAAAAACTCCGTCAAGGTAAACTTCGGAGGTAGGACTTCCTCTCACCCCGAGCTTTTTAAATGGCTTTCCTGTTTCCAATCCTTTGCTTCCTCTTTCAACTACAAATGCAGAGATTCCTCTTTTTCCTTTCTCCTTATCGGTCTTTGCAAATATTACAAAGATGTCTGCAACCGGTCCGTTGGTGACAAATGTCTTTCTTCCATTCAAGATATATCCACCTTCTACCTTTGTGGCAGAAGTTTTTATGTTAGCCACATCCGACCCCGCGTCTGGTTCAGTAAGGCAAAAAGCACCTATTTTTTCTCCTTTGAGGAGTGGGGGAAGATATTTCTTCTTCATTTCTTCACTACCCCCTATGTTAATACAATTTGCACATAAAAGTATGCTCGCATTAGCACTTAAAAATATGGACGCAGAAACCCTCGCAAGTTCCTCCCACAATGTGGAACTCACAACAAGGGAAAGTTCTAAACCCCCGTATTCACGTGGAAAAAAACATCCTAAATAACCGAAATCTCCGAGTTTTCGGAAAACCTCTTTCGGAACTTCCCCCATTTCTTCAACCTTTTCAACAACTGGCTCAATCTCTTTTTTTACGAACTCCTTAAAAGAATTCAGAATCTCTTTTTCTTCTTCTTTCAATTCGTAATCCATTTTTTACCTCCTATTCTATATCCTTTCCGGAGAGCTGGATTAAAGCCCTTGCTATTATGGATTTCTGTATTTCCGATGTTCCGCCACCTATCGTGGCTAATCTTGCATCCCTGTAGCCTTTCTCCACAGGAAAGTCTTTTATGTATCCATAACCCCCAAATATCTGAAGGCTTTCATAGGACTGCTTTATAACAGCTTCTGAAACAAAAAGTTTGGCAAGAGATGCCTCAACAAGAGCCGGAATTCCTCTGTCAAGGAGCCATGCAACCCTGTAAACAAGCTGTCTCGCAGCTTCAAGGTTCATTTTCATCTCAACGAGTTTTTTCTGAATCGCCTGAAATTTCAAAATCGGTTTTTTAAACTGAATCCTATCTCTTGCATATTCCAGGCATCTCCTTATTCCTGCCTCCATTGAGCCAATGGCAGGAGCAAGCAAACAGCTTCTTTCCCACATAAAAATGTATTTAACGACCTCTGCAAAACCCATATCAAGCGGTCCGAGAAGGTTCTCCTCTGGAACCTCACAGTCTTCAAAAACAAGCTCTCCAGTTGGGGAGGTCCTGTTGCCAAGTTTATCAAGCTTTCTGCTCACACTGAAGCCCTTAAAAGTGCTTTCAACGATAAAAGCACTTATCCCGAATGGTCCCTTGCTCTTGTCGGTTACAGCAATAGTCACAAACACCCTTCCAATTGGACCATTCGTTATGAATATTTTTGAGCCATTAAGAATGAATCTGTCTCCCTTTTTAACAGCGTAGGTTCTAACCGAACCTGCATCGGACCCCGCGTTTGGCTCTGTGAGAGCAAATCCTCCTATCCACTCACCGGTTGCTATTTTTGGAAGATATTTTTTCTTTTGCTCCTCTGTTCCCAGCTTCCATATAGGAACACCACAGAGAATAGTATGGGCTCCCCATGATAATGTCAAACCTGCATCAGCACCTCCTAAGGCAAAAGCTTCTTTTGCAAGAACTGTCATCATAGCAGAAGCACCCTGTCCTCCATACTCCTCAGGAAAGGGAAGACCTAACAGACCAAATTCTCCCATCTTCCTCCAGCATTCCCATGGAAACTCTCCCTTTTCATCATATTCCGGTTTAGAGCTTTCCGGTGCAATTTCCCTTTTTGAAAATTGATATACGCTTTCCTTGAAAGCCTTCTCTTCTTCTGTAAGTTCAAAATCCATCTTTACTCCTCCTTTTATTTTTTACACACTCCATTAAGGTAAATTTCAATAATCGCCTTAGCCCTTCTTTCAATGTTTTTTTTAAACTTACCTCTCGGGTCTATTTCAACAAGGGTGAAAAGTGTATCTATCACTCCCATATACATGAGACTTGCCATCGTTGGAGATATATCTTTTCTCACTTCATCAGCCATCTGCCCTTTTCTTATAATATTCTCCAGTGCCTTTATTACTTTTAGAAAAGGTTCCATCATTCCGTCCTTTATTAACCTTGGAGAACGGGAATATTCAGCCACAAGAACCTTCATGAGCTCGGGAAATTTTTTATATGTATCTAAAAGGATACCTGTTATTTTCACGATTTTTTGCCTGAAGCCGCTCTCCATATCGTCAATATCCTTTATGGATTTTAAAAAAAGAGCCCATTTCTCTTCTATTATCTCTCTCAGGAGTTCTTCCTTGCTATTGAAATAATGGTAAATAAGCCCATATGCTGTGCCAGCTTCACTGGCTATATCTGAAATCCTCGCATTTTCAAACCCCTTCCTTGCAAAAACCTTTATTGCAGAATTGATGATGCTTTCCCTCTTTTCTTCAATTTTTTTAGAATTTCTGACTGACATATCAATCAATAATATGAAATTTTAAAAAAGGTTCAAGCAAATTCCAATTTCTTCTCTTAGAAATTTATTCTCTTAAATCTACTTTTCCTCTTCTTTCTGCTTCTCATTACATTTGGCTCTTTAAGAATTCTCTCAATTTCCTCAGAAAACTTAATGAGTGTCATGGAAAGAAGTTCAGAAAAACTCCCCTTCCCTGACTTCTGAAGAATAACCGAAATCATCTTTGAGACAGCCTTCAAAAATTTCAATCCACTTATGAAAAAATCTCCCGCTGTCTCAAGGACTTCCTGAAGTATTTCTTCCTCTTTACGCATTTTTCGTGAGAGAAATTCTCAATCTCCCATCTAAAAAATTCACATCGCTGACACGGATTTTCCCATTTCCTTTCAAAAACAAAACCCTTTTAAAAGCTCCAGATTTTATCACGAGTTCATTCCCGTCTACCCACATTTCTATCTCTTCTTTTTTTATTCCGGGAAGGAAAAATTCAATTGTAGTTGAACTATTTTTCCTCACTACTTTAAGGGGCTGATTTTGGGAAAGAAAATCGTCAGGTTTACAGTCTTTATAAACTTTTTCTCCAATATGAGTGAGAGAATCAAGCCCGAGTGGCTCTTCTTTTAATTCCTCCAGGACCATTATAGCAAGGGGAGAAAAAATTGCCTTTAACCTGTTAAAAATTTCTTCATCCATTGAAAACCTGTTCAGGATTATTCCATCAACTGGATATTCAAAAAGGGATAAAACGGAATAAAGCCTTAATGTTTCCTTTAGGGCAATCTCGGAAGGAATGGTGACTATGCGGAAAGAGGTTTTTGAGGGGTTTTTCAGGATGGAATGAAGCCTTAAAATTTTTTCGTATGTATTTTCTATATTCTCTATGAAATCCCTATCAGGAAGAGGGGCAAAAAAATATCTTTCCATAATGGGTTTTACTCTCATATACCTTTTTGAAGCCCTGCTGAAGAATTTATTCTTATACCACCTGAAAGTCTCAGGAAGGCTCAGAAATTTAAGTGATGACGCAGTGGGGGGACCATCTACAATAAGCACATCGTATTTATTAGATTCAATTATTTTCAGCAAAGAAACGAAAAATAATACCTCCTCCATTCCGGGAAGGAGGACCATCTCCTCAGCGTAGATCTCCTCCAGCCCCTGGCTTTCAATAAATTCCTTGATAAATTTGTAAATGCTATTCCATGTTTTTCTCAATTCAGAATCAGGGTCAAACTCAATTATGTGAATATTCTTTCTTTTTAACTCGTTACCAATTATATCCCTGAGGTTATGTGCGAGGTCAAGGCTCGCAATCACAACCCTCTTTCCATTGCCCGCTATTCTTGCAGCAGTAGCGCAGGAAAGTGTGGATTTGCCAACACCCCCCTTTCCAGTAAAAAATATAACTCGCATTTCTTCATAATATCATTTTTATTTCTGATTTCAAGGAAAAGGAAATTAATTGGACCTATTACCCTATCTCCTCTCTAAAATTGACCTTGATTCCGAAAGATTTAAATATTATAATTATTTTCATGAAAAGGTTGGGTTATCTCCTGTTATCTTCTGTAATTTTTATAAGCAATGCTCATGGAAAGGACCTTCCATATATAGAGGGTGAGATCATTGTCCGTTTCAAAAAAGGGGTCAGGGAAGAAAAGATAAAAGAGGTCCATTCTTTGCTTTCCGGAGAGATTATAAGAAATTTTAGAATTGTTGATGGATTACAACTCATAAAAATAAGAGAGGATGTTGAAAGGGCAATAAGAAAATACAAATCCAATCCTTTCATTGAATATGCTGAGCCAAACTATAAATATTACGCTTTAAATTCTCCGAATGACCCATATTTTACTGAACAATGGGGGCTTGAGAACACAAATGATTTTGACATAGATGCCACGCTTGCATGGGACATTACAACAGGCGGAGATGTGGTTATAGCGGTAATTGATACAGGCGTTGATTATGCTCATCCGGACCTCCTCCAGAATATATGGATTAATCCTTACGAAATTCCTGGAAATAATTACGATGACGATGAAAATGGAATTGCTGACGATTACTATGGAGCGAATGTTTTATGTTTTGACCCGTATTTAACCGCATACTGCAAGAACCCATCAGACCCGATGGATGACCATTCCCATGGCACCCATGTTGCAGGGATAATTGGGGCAGTGGGGAACAATGGAATAGGTGTAACTGGAGTGAACTGGAAGGTTAAAATCATGCCTGTAAAATTTCTAACCGGGTATGGATGGGGAACACTTGCAGGAGCAATAATGGCTATGGAGTATGTCCTCAATATGAAAAGAAAAGGGGTAAATATTATTGCCACGAGCAATTCCTGGGGAGGAGGCTCGTTTTCTTATGCTCTCATGGATGCCATAAAAGAACTTATGAAGGAAGGAATTTTATGCATTGCAGCTGCTGGAAATTCAAGTGCAGACAATGCTATTTATCCTCTCTATCCCGCGAGTTATAACCTTCTCAATGTAATAGCAGTGTCAGCAATTGACAGATATGGAAAGCTCGCATGGTTTTCAAACTACGGAAAAACAACTGTTCATGTAGGAGCCCCTGGAGTGGATATATTAAGCACAGTTCTCGGTGGTGAATATGAGAAATTCAGCGGAACATCTATGGCAACACCATTTGTCTCTGGAATTGCAGGGCTCATTTCATCATCCAATTCTTCGCTTAAATGGTATGAAATAAGAAATTTAATCCTCGCTGGAGGGGAAAAAATTCAATCTCTTGAAAATAGAACAATAACAGGAAAACTTGTAAATGCAAAAAATTCCATTTCCTGCACAGACCGGAGAGTTTTTTATGTAAACAACCCGAAAGACGGGAGAAGTTACTCCAGCCCATCTATAAAGCTTGAAGCAGTAAACATAAACTGTTCCTCTCCCGCGGGAGAGGTGAAAGTTTCAACACCTGAGGGAGAAATTTCCCTTCAAGATGATGGAATACCGCCTGATGAAATCGCAGGAGATGGCGTTTATTCAGGAATCTATTACCCTTCTTCTTCAGGGACAAAAGCTCTTGTGTTCTCCAATTCAATTACCTCTACAGAAATAAAAATAAATGTGATATCAGGAGAAGGTTATTATTCCTTTGACCCTTTTGTCCCCTTTGAATGGTTTGATGCTTCAGCTGGTAATTTTATCTTCTTGTGGGATGATCAATATGCTTTGATTTCCTTGCCTTTTCCAGTGTATTTATACGGAAGACAATATACATCTCTTTATGCCTCAGATAACGGCTATCTCACTCCAGATCCTCCCTCCTATTCCATTTATTATAACACCCCTATCCCTACTTCTTTTATGGAAACAGGAATTTTTCCTTACTGGGATGACCTCATTCCCCTATCTTATCTCAGCGGAATTTACACCAAAACCTTTGGTGACCCTCCTTCAAGAAAATTTGTAATAGAATGGAAGAATTTTTACCACTTTATTGCATGCCTTTTTTACGGAAAGTGTGGAAGGATTACTTTTGAAGTAATATTCTATGAAAATGAACCTGAAAAAATTACATTTTCTTATCTGGACACTACCTTCGGAGACCCTTCCTACGATAATGGGAGCTCCGCAAGCATTGGAATACAGCTATCATCCTCTTATGGACAAGAATTTTCGTATGAAGCCCCTGTTTTAAGGGATAGAACCTCAATAACCCTTTCTTTTGCCCTCCCCTCTTTTGAGCGTCCGGTTTTATCAGTGGAACCTGAAGAGGTGTGGTTTGACACGGTTTTTACCACTCCTCCCGTTCAAAAGCCCGTCAGAATCATCAATACTGGAAATCTTCCTTTAATAATAAATCAGATGGCAGGACCTTTTTCACCGCATTTTCTTTTAAACGTCCCATCCCTTCCTTTAGAACTTTCTCCCGGGGAAGAAATTCTTTTGTCAATAACATATCTTCCACAAAATGCGGGAATGCATAGAGATGCTATCATCATTTCCAGCAATGGGGGAACAAAGGTTATTTCTCTCACAGGATACTCTTTTTACTCACCGGATATAAAAATTTTTTCAAGCTCTTTAGACTTCGGTAAGATTCCTGTTGGAGAGTATGTGGACCTCCCCTTCAAGATTTCAAATACTGGAATGTCTCCCCTTTTAATTACTTCCATTCTACTGCCGGAGTCCTTCTACCTTTCATACCCGCCCCCATTCCCTGTAGAAGTAAAACCAGGTGAGTCTATCCTCTTTACCGTTAGATTTGCTCCTCAGGAAGGGAAGGTTTATTTCGGAAACATGACAATTCTTTCCAATGACCCTGATGAGGGAATGATAAATATATTTCTTTTCGGGGAGGGTATTTTAAGAAGCATAATTGAACTTGACAGAGGGATTCTGAACTTTGGAGAGGTTGAAATTGGCAGATCAAAAAGGATGGAATTTTTGATATCAAACGGGGGAAATTCTGCCCTTGAAGGTCAGCTTGAATTGCCCGCTGGATTTTCCTCTCCTGTAGCGTCATTTTTACTCTATCCAATGGAAAACCTCTCAGTTGCTGTAGATTTTTCGCCTCAGGAAGAAAAGGAATACAGCGATTTTCTCATCATAAACTCAAACGACCCAATATATCCTCAAAAAGCAATTCTTCTTATTGGAAAGGGAGTGAAAAAATATCCAAAAATTTTTCTTGAGCCATCGGTTTTAAACTTTGGAGAGGTAGAGATAGGAAAAACAGTGGTTCAGAAGTTGACAATAAAAAACACAGGAGATGCTCCCCTCCTCATAGAAAATGCAAAATTTCCTGATGAATGCTCAATGCCCCAATCAGTAAATTTTCCCCTATCCATCACTTCTGGCGGTTCCTTATCAGTGGATATCTATTTTACACCAAAAGAAGAGAAAATTTACTTCGGCACAATACTTATCACCTCAAATGATAAAGATAATCCAGAAGCATCAGTCATCATTACAGGAGCAGGAGTAGCCGGAGGAGAAGGGGGTTGTGGATGTTCAAGCAGTTCCTCTTTTCCAGATGGTTTCATGATTATTCTGTTCTCTCTTTTTATACTTAAAAAATTAAAACTCTCTTCCTCACCGGAAAAATTGACGAAAACTTCTTCCTTTACCTTTTCCTCTTTTCATATATTGAAAAAATAACGCCCATCCCCACTATTGCAGTTATGAAACACATACCAATTCCCACAAGCAAAACCTCACCCATTGAGTTTAATCCCTTGAACTTTGCTAACATTATTGCTCCAAATCCTGCCATGGTTGTGGTTGCGGATATGAAAATCGCCCTGCCAGTCTTTGATATAGCAACAAGACCACTCTTCTCCTGAAGGAATCTGTGGGTAAAGTGAACCCCATAATCTATTCCCATTCCAAAAATAAGAGCAACAATTCCTACATTTATGAAGTTGAATTTGATATTAAGAACTGGCATCATGCCGAGCATCCACAATGTTCCAAAAAGCAGGGGGACAAATGAAATGGCAGTTTTAAAAATGTTTCTGAAGTCCAGAAATACAAGGAATAAAACACATATAAAGGCAACAATGGAAGAGCGTTCAAGGTCTGTGAGAATCCTGTTGGTCTGGAAATAGAATATGACAGGAATTCCGAAGGCATCTTCCTTCACTGAACGAATCTCCTTTACAAACTCTCCCATAAACTTTTTTGATGTCCAGACAGACTGCTTCGGATAGGCAAATATGAGGAATTTTCCATCCTTTCCGGTGAAAGTATTTCTTATGTCATCAGGTAATTTCTCAACCGTCAGGAAATCCGGACTTGAAGCCTTTTTCAAATCAAGAAACGCATTGTGAAATTCCCTTATGTGAATTTTATTGAGTTTTGAAATTGCCAGGATATCCCCTTCTTTTTTCAGTTTTTCAATTATCTCCTCAAAATTCCTCTTCAATTTTTCCGCCTCATCCTCTCCCTCAAAATATCCACCTGCTATTGACAGCTGTTTGAGGGCGAGAGCCATATCCTTCATCCTTTCAAAGGCATTTATGTAAGAAGGTAAATCTTTCTGGTCACACTTCCAGTTAACATTTGCGGGATTCTCCGGCTCTAAAGGAGCGATGAGATTTTTCAGCCGTTTGAGCAAGTTCTTCTTCTCTTTCTGATTCAACGGAAGGAACTTTGAAATTGATTCAACAAGGGCTACTGTAGAGAGTGATTCAAGCTTTTCAACAATATCCCTCGCAGAATCAATGCTTTCAACAGTTATAAGACCGTAATCCGTTCCCCTTTTGAAGGACTTTTCAAATTCGTCAACTACCTTTAAGGCTTCCATATCCCTCGGCATCAGGTTCCTGAAATTGTTATCAAATGAAATCCTCGTTGCTGACCACGCAAAGAAAATACTTATAAAAACAAAAACCGTCAAAAATATATATGGTCTTTTTATGACGAGAGAGGCAACCTTTTCTTCAAAAGGAGGAATCCTTATCCTGGAAGTGAAAATCCTCCTTCCACCAAAGAGCGCGAGGATTGATGGAACAATGAGAAACATGGCAAGCATTGAAAGGAGAAGACCTGTTCCTGCTATAATCCCGAGTTCCTCAACCCCCTTATGATATGCGACGATGAGGGTATAAAAAGCAGTAGATGTTGTTACAGCCCCTGTTATAATTCCCTTTCCTGCACCTGTTATAGAACTTCTAACAGCCTCTTTAATTGTTGCTCCCTTTTCCCTTTCATCGTTGAACCTTGAAATAAGATGGGCTGCAAAATCTATTCCAAGACCTGTAAGGATTGCCCCAAAGACAGATGTCGTCATCGTTATTGTTCCCCTATACAGGTAGGCGAAGCCAAAAGCCCATAAAAGTCCTGATAAAAGAGGTATTAACATCAAAACTGCGTAAAATACGCTCCCAAATCCAAGCCCAAAAATTATCACGACGAGGACCATTGAAACTATGTTTGTGAGGAAAAGGTCTCTTATTATTATGTAGTATTGTTCAGCTACTATTGGAACCGAACCTGTTAAACCTGCCTTTACATCCGGAAATTTCCTTTCTCCCTCCTCAATAACTTTTTTTAAGAACTCATAAGCCTTAAGTGAATATGCTATATTCTCGCTTGATTCTACAGGTGAAATCATAATGGCAAGCATCTTTTCGTCCTTTGATGTAAAGTATTCACTTGATATCTCCTCATCCCTTTCCCTGACAGAAAAAACCTCAGCAAGAACCCTGTTGTATTCCCTCTCGCTTATTTCCTTTCCATCAACTATTCCCTTTTTGAGAATATCTGACCATTTCCTGAATCCCTTCATAAGCCCTGCCTCTTCCTCCTCCCCGCTTATTTCCTCTCTTTCAGAAATCTCTCTGTCAAGAATTTTGTATGCTCCTTCAAGAAAAGAAAGGAGGTCAAGTTTCTTAATCATCATTTCATAGATGTCAATGTGCCTTTCAAAAGTGTCCGTCAGGTCATTTATTTCATCTTCCTCAAGGAAGAGAAGGCTATATGGTTTAAAAAAATCAATATCTATTTTGTGGCGGACGGATTTGAAAAGGTCCTTTCTTTCTTTCAGCATTGGGGCGATGTAATCGGCAAAATTCTTTGCAGACTCAATATCTTCTGATTTCAGAAGTATAAAAATATACTCAAGCCCTCCATAGTTTTTATAGGCATCCCTGAACTGCTTAACCATTGGGTCATCTTCAGGGAGTTCTGCTATCATTGAAAGGTCAACCTTTAGATTTTTTGATAGGAAGACCGATATGATTACCATAAGAAAGCAAAAAATCAGGACATGAACTGGATATTCGGTAGTAACTTTTGAAATGAAATTCAGAAATGAATCACTTATCTTAGGAATCTTCATTTTTGCTTAACATTATAAAGCCCCATTTTAAATTTTCAATCAAATTTCTTTTACGCCATGGATTTTTAAGTTGAATATTTACCTTATGCTCTTTTCCTTTTTGATGTTTCCTCTAAAACCCATTTTATGTAATCTCTGTTTCCATCTATCACATCAACTGCTATGATTTCTGGAACAGAATAGGGATGAACAGTTTTTATCCTATCTTTAAGCTTCTTAAATGCAGATGATGAGGTTTTTATTATCAAAAGAGATTCTACAGCATCTTCCAGCTTTCCCTCCCACATATAAATTGAGCGGACTTCCTTCACTATGTTCACGCAAGCAGCAAGCCCGGATTGAACTATATCCTTTGCAATTTTTACTGCGGTTTCTTCATCCGGAACGGTTACAAAAACTACCTTTATCTTTCCCTTCATCTCAGAGACGGCTTGCAGATATAATCAATGAGTTTCATATCAAAAAAACGATTTGAGGGTTTTGCCTTAATCACAGCTGCAGTGTCCGCTCCCCTGCTCGTTCCAGCAATTGCTATCACCTCCGCAGGAGGAATTAATCCTGCGTCACAAGCCATTGCACATATCTCAAAACAAACCTTCGTCCCCTCTCCAAACATTCGCAGTGTGGCATTTACAATTTCGGTCTCCGAATAATGGAATCTGTCTTTTATAGCCCTGTTCAAATTTCTCAAAACCATTGTTCCTGTAAGAACTTTGTATCCCTTTGAAATAAGTTCCTTTCTTATCTCTTCCGAAAACTCCTGCTCCCCATCTTTACCAAATCCGGTATTATGAGTAACAATCACTACATTGAATTGGGAAGGGTCAAAAAACTTTAAAGCCTCCTTTGCAGTCCATCCAGTCGTTGAGGCAATTACAATGTGGGTTATGCTGTTTTTTTTCGCATACTCGGATGCGATTCTCAAAACCTCTTCTGTGTTTTGAATTCCTGTAGAATTGAAAAGCTCGGTCATTTCTTCAGTTCAATTTTCTCATTGCCCCTAATAACAGTAATTGACTTTATTCCAGATGAGGTTATAACTTTATCAAAATCTTCAATTGTACTTACTTCCTCCGAATTGACTCCAATGATAATATCACCTGCCTTTAAACCAATTTTTTCACCTTCACCTCCTTCTTCTACTTCTGTAACAGCCAGACCGCCCTTAAGTTCAAGAGCCTCTTTCACGAGGGGTTTCAGCTCTTCAAGAAATATTCCTAATTCCTTGCTGTATAATATCTTTCCTTCCTCTTCTGAGACCTCCATCCCTCCTCTTTCTATTACATCCTCAACCGCAAAAATTGGAGAATGCGTCCTTAAAGAGAGGGCTATTGCATCTGATGGTCTCGCATCAATTATCCATTTTCCCTTCTTCCCCTTCAGATGGATTTCTGCATAATAAGTTGAACCTCTCAAATCCGATATAACCACTTTCACAACATTTATTTCAAGAGCAGTAAGAATATTCTTCATCAAGTCGTGGGTCATGGGTCTGGGAACTTCCACCTTTTCAAGCTCCATTGCTATTGCTCTCGCCTCTGCAAAACCTATCCATATAGGAAGCCTTTTTTTCCCGCTTTTATCTTCAAGAAGTATAAAGGGGTTTCCATTTCTATCAATCAGAACATTTTTCACTTCCATTTCAATGAGCTTCCTCTTTTCTTCATTACTTATTCCAATAGCCTTACAGCTGTAAATTAAACAGAACAAAAGAAAAAATAGCTGGGGTTTAAACAGCTTCATTTTTTCACCTTTTCCCTCCAGTCTTTTAAAAATTTATCAAGCCCTATATCAGTAAGGGGATGTTTAAACATCTGTTCAAGAACCTTATATGGAATTGTAGCAATATGAGCCCCATGAAGAGCTGCCTCCAGGACATGAATTGGATGCCTTATACTCGCCACTATTACTTCTGTTTTGAATCTGTAATTCTCTATAATTTTACAGATATCTGACACTATCTCCATTCCATAATGGGAGATGTCATCAAGCCTCCCTATGAATGGGCTCACAAAAGTGGCTCCTGCTTTCATTGCGAGGAGTGCCTGTAAAGGAGAGAATATAAGGGTCATGTTTGTTTTTATTCCATTCTCTGATAAAGTTTTAACAGCTTTAAGTCCATCCGGAGTCATGGGAATTTTCACAACGATTTTTTTATCTATTTTTGCAATTTCCTTTGCCTCTTTAACCATTTCTTCCGCTGTAGTTGAAATTACCTCAACGCTTACAGGACCATCCACAATCTCACATATCTTTTTTATAATTTTTTCAGGGTCATCGCCTTCTTTTGCAAGAAGACTGGGATTTGTAGTAACTCCATCAAGGATTCCGTATTCGTTTATTTTCTTTATCTCTTCAATATTTGCAGTATCAAGAAAAATCTTCATAAAAACCTCCTACGGTGTGAATCCTATTCCAATGTATATTACATCTTTATCAAAGTTATGCATTTCCGTGGTTATGAATAGGGTGGGCGTAACAAAGTAATCCATTCCAACTACTGCTCCGAAGAGATTATTTGCGGTATAATCCTTTCCTGAGGAAAAATCAAGCCAGCTTTGAGAAATACTTAATCCGCCATAGACATAAAGATTTGCATACCTGTATGAAATGGTAGAAAACGATTGAAGTTCATAATAATTCAAACTTTTCCCATTAGAATTGTGTTGATAGGCAAACTGCCCATCAAAATTTAAGCCCACATTGCTCCCCGCAGGAACTGAAAATTTTATTCCTCCACCGAACTTTGGACCAAGAGGTGAATGGAAATCCTCTACATTAAATTTCATATCACTGAATCCGCCAAAAACATATCCACAAAACCATTTTTTAGGAGAAATCCCGAGGAACAGGTGAGTTCCTATGGAAGTAAACTTTTCTCCCTTTGGAGAATCCACTTCTCTCCACTGGAAAGAAAGAAAGATTCCACCCCTCAAAAGGCTTTCTGTAAGAGTGGCTGTGCCACCTGCTTGAAAGGCGAATGAAGAATTTGTAATTGCAAACAGAAAAATCAAGAATTTTATTTTTTTCAGTTTCATTTTTTTATTTTATCTCCATTTCTTTTAAAAATGCAAGAAAAATCCACGCTTTTATATTCCCTTTCACTTGCTTTGTTGAATAATTAGCTTTACAAGGGGGAATTTTGGGGGTGGGAGTGAGTTTTCTTTTTATTCTTACCACTGGAAGGCGTTTCTTACCTCGTGGGTGAAGAGGTTGAGTAATCCTATCTTA
>Ga0272445_1000160_pt1 | contig 66282 bp, 63 predicted proteins | sample YNPCB0031_FD_194404 | JGI IMG/M metagenome (GOLD analysis project Ga0272445, IMG submission 194404) | Hot spring sediment microbial communities from Yellowstone National Park, WY, United States - YNP-CB-003-1 | ecosystem: Environmental > Aquatic > Thermal springs > Hot (42-90C) > Sediment...
ATCTACTTGCCACATCAACATTTAATAGTGAAGCTAAAACATAGTATACTAGATACTGTGGAAGATTTGCTAAGGGTATTGGAGTCGTTAAACGCCCCATAAGGAAGCTTTCATCCCATAGACTTACACATCTAGCAACCTCCCTATCGGGGAATAGGGGGAGTACATAATCCCCAATTGCGAAGAATCCACTTCCACCAATAAGCCCTATAAACGGGATGATTGATAGGAGAAGAATGATGAGAGGCTTCAAGATAATGATCCTGGACCATATCTTAGTAGGCTTCACATCCACCACATCAGTAGGTTTAAACATAAATTCATGGCTTAAATAAGCTATTTTAATCTCCACTCCTCATAGGTAGTGATGTACTTGTAGGTGTCATTATCTTTATCATATCCAGCAGCAACCAATATAATTCTTCCATTAGCTTCATGAGGTATTGTTAGCGAGACTCTACCTGTCTTGGTTATGTTTTGTCCAGGTTCGTTAACATATCCATTATCATACATCCATCCATATGGATACCAATCCATACTCCATGGGGAGTGTTTAATTATTGCTATCAGATCATTTACTATGGCTTCTGCTGGAAGTGGGTGGAAGCGGTTATCTAGGCATAGCCATCCTCCACTACCGACCTTTACGAAGCACGGCATTGATAGATTGAGAAATCCTCTAGGTGTTTTAAGCTTCCAGTTAGCGTAGGAGTAGAACCTCACATTCTCCCTAATCATTCCATCAATATCAAACCCCCAATCCCCATTCCATACATGCAGTCCTAGGGTTTCAGATATTTTTGACCCCATATATACTCCACATCCCCCACTACCGCTCATAATGATTGTATTAGCATCCGTTAGCTGGATGCATGAATCCTCATATGCGGACTTGTCAAGATTCTTCCCAGCATATCCATCCCCATACAGGATCCATGTATTCGGCTGGGATGCTGACGACCCAACAGTTACAAGTATTAATCCATTATCCCTCATCCAGTCGTAAACAAGAGATTTACCATACCTTGAATTATCAGCTATCCCACCTGAATGGTTTGGATCTATTATGCATGCTGGAAGTGTAGCGTTTAGTAGTGGAATGTTTGTGGATGATAGTGGATATATGAGTATTAATATGCATCTACCCCTATCCCTAACAAGCTCCTCTAACCTCTCCCAGCTTGCCCTACTTATGTTTACCCCATGTTTTGAAGCCTCACTTACAAGCTTATCTATAAGGTTTAGGGTGTTTTTAGGCATGTATCTATAGTCGTAGAATACATATATTGGAATTGATGTATTAGTATAGCTTCTACATGTGAATACCTTAATGTTTACATTGGAGTATCCTAAAGACTCTAATAGATATGCAATGTTAATTCTTGTTAAGTCACTATCTATCTTTTCAGCATATACTCCGGTAATTCTGATCTCCAGCTTATTGCTGAATGTTGGGGTGTTTAATGTAGTGGATGAGTTTACGTATTGGTCTCCACTCCTACCGGTTACTGTTATGATGTATTTAGCTCCCTTAATCCAGTAGAAGAATATGTTAACAGCAGCCTTCTCTCCAGGCTTCAATACTGTTTTATTTGGACTCCACGTAAATATTTTTGACCTGTTTATTGTAATGTAGCTAAGCTCAACGTCCATGCCTCCATCATTAGCGACAAGAAGCTTAAATCCTCTACCATTCATTGCTAGGTAGGTATTAGCATCAACAATCCTTATGGATAAACCTTTAAAAGTACTTGTTTGAAAATATAGAGTAGCTGCCACTACAGCTATTATTAACACTAATACTAAAGCCTTCCATACATTCCTCAATGTTTCACCACATATATTTTAATTGTTTCATTATCTATCTCCTCAATATATATCTTACTAATAAGTGAATTTTTCTGTAGTGTTTCAGCAATCTCCTCTATGCTTAGCCTTACCTCCATATATCCTGGCGGGGTGAAATGTCTTTTCTGAGGATTTACCCCAAGATATATGTATGAAATGTTGTATTTAGATAGGGTATTGTACGCGTTTACTGGTTTACTTGATGCTGATAGTAACTCTCTAAACATTTCTTGATCTTTAGAGCTGTAGAGACCCCATGATCCATACGGCGGGATTATTATTAGCTTGTTTTCCGTAAAGTATGGAAGCCATCCGCATGAAAAATCTGTTAGAATTGTTCCTTCAGTTAGGTTTTTGAAGAGCATGTAGCTTGAAACATCCTCAGGGAAATACCAAATATTGCTTTTAGCTAGCTGTACAGATGATTCTATAACTCTAGGTGTTGAGGATATGAATATTAGGGATATTATAAGTATGGAAAGTACTTTCAGAAATGTTCTTAGAGATCTATAACCTAATCTTTGAAGTCTTTCAAGAATTGAGTAGATAAACAATCCTACCACTATAGATAGGAATATTGGAACTATTCTTAAAAATCTAAACGGTACCTGAACTAGTGAGAAACATACTGCTAGTAGCTGGGAGATGATTATTGAGTATATTACCATGTATTCCCTACGTCTACTAATAATTGGGAGAGTTGTTAATGATATTAATCCAAGATATAGAAGCTCCTTTCCAAACACCATTTCAAAGTCATGTGGGAAAACAGGCTTAGTAAGCTCTCCTGTAGGTAGTGATGATTTCTCCCCTGCTAGGCTTAGGATTATGTTTACTATGTAAACTAGTGATGATGGTAGTGATGTTAGGAGGGCTATAGGTATAACTGTAAAGATCTTTAATGCCAGCTTAATGCTGTCAGCCACCTCCATTCCTACTCTTAGCTTTAAGCTTCCGCCATGAAGCTTTAATGTCTTAACGGATTTCAATATGTGGAGAAGTAGGATTAGGGTAAGGAATGGTGTGAAGAGTAGGATAGCTAATGGGGTGATGTGGATGTATAGTGAGAAGCCTATTATTACCCCGCAATATATCATGCTTCTTAATGATTTATCCCTAACTAAATCGATAAGCTTAATGATTCCAAGCATTAATACGGATATTCCGAAAAGCTCGGGGATTAAGCCGTCAGTAAGGCTATGGAATGGATGGACTGTTAATAGGAGGACTGTAATGTATGATAGGAGGGCTGCATGTGAGTTAAGAGTTTTCTCAGTAAATACGTATACTTCAAGAGCTATAATGCTAGCTATGATTAGTGAAGTAATTATGAATGTGGATGGAATAGGTAGATCCATTACAGCTACGTTAGCAGCTACCATAAAGTGGAATGCTTGAAGATAAATTCCAGAAGTAATAGCTACATTATTGTTAACTATGTTTCTAATATCTCTACAGTGGAATGCAGGATCGAATCCGAAGGGTATTGACTGGTTAAGCGTAATGTATGGATAGGAGTATTTTAATATAGCTAGCCCAACTAATACTAGGGGGGTTAAGTGTTTCCTACTTATTTTAGGCTTAGCATACTTTTCCTTCAGTAGGAGGTGGATGCTGATTGTGAAGGCTGCTGCTAAAGATATGTATAGGCTGATCGGCCATTTTAAGCCTAGATAAAGCGTTAAGATCATTGGTGGAGCTGATGTCACCATCATGCTTAGTATTATTGATGATGTTAGTCTTAAGGTAGGGCTTCCATCAGGAAATACTTTACGTGAAATAATGTATCCTGGTAGAACATTAATAAATACGAATCCAGCAAATACTCTCAGAATCTCTATAATATTCATGTATTCACCGCTATGATTTACTGTTTATTATTCTACTCCATGTTTTAACCATGTATTCCGCTGTCTTACTCCAGGTAAAGTATTTCTCAACATTCCTACGTGCTTCCTCCCCAAGCCTTCTCCTCTTCTCATCATTTATTAAAAGATCTATAATCTTCTCCTTAAGCTCCTCCCTACTTCTTACTAGAAGCTCCTCTAACCCAAGCTTCTCCATAACCTCCCTGCATGCAGGTATATCCTTAACTATTGATGGAACACCGCAGGCAGCAGCTTCAACAATTGTTAATCCGAATCCTTCAAAATCAGAGAAGAGAATGTTTATAAGTGATTTTTTAAGCTGTTTTACAACTTCACGATTATCAGGTATGAAGCCTAGAAATCTACATCCAGATTTTAAAGCCTTATCCCTAACCATACTGTATAGTGGATAGCCCTCATAGGATCCTACTATTGCTAGTGGTGGAGTATCCCTATACTCGTTTCTAATCTCACTGTAAACATCTATAACGTGGTGAACACCCTTATATGGTATAAGCCTAGATATAACTATTATCTGATCCTTAACTGGCTGTGACGGTACGCTATCGAAGAACTCTATGTCAACGCCATTATATGTTACGTGAATCCTATCTTTAGGATATCCGAATCTTGAAAGCTTCTCCTTAACTGCATGCGTAGGTACGAATATAGCGTCGAAGTCTAGGAGTGAGTTTAAGCGTTGTGAAGCTATACATGCTAGAGCAGCATGTAGTGGGAGATTGCTTCTCGCAATATCCCATGTAAACAAGTCATCAACCATCAATGTTAAAGCATTCCTCCCCAACCTACCTATAATGTATGTTGGTGTAGCCGGTAGGAAGAATGTAGTGTTTAAAACATCGAATTTAAGAAGATCAGGAATACTCCTCAGCAAATCCTTAACGTAAAATATTCTACGACCGTAATGGTAGATTTCTGTATGTACTCCGAGTCTATGAATATAGATTCCATCACTAGTTAACCCTCTTAAACCATCCCTATGCTCATGACAGTATACGTGAACCTCATGACCCATCCTAGCTAAAGCCCTACATATCTCATAGCATCTCCTCTCCCCACCACCAGCCTGATGAATACGTTCACCCCCACCCTGAATGAAGAACTCTGTTGTAAAGGCAATCCTCATTTAGCTAAACGCTACACATACATAAATAAATTTTTATCGTTTAATGAAGGATGCAGCAATAATGTTATAAGTTTCCTCATTAGGAATGTTGAAATCACTACTTAGTAGAGCTATGGAGACATAGTCTTATAATGTAAGCATTCTTCAAGAAACACTAGCAAACCATAGACTTGTCTAGCCTTCTTAAGTATATGTAAGATGATGAACGGCTGGATAATAGTTGGACCAGCTTCATTTTGAAGCTTTAAGTATGGTGTTAACCTGATGTTATAGGAGGGGAGGGTATGGTAGCTTAACATGCTGTATTTACATAGATTCAGCGAGAAAGCCCGACCTTAGTCGTCGGGGATGAATTGCCGTAAAGTTATATACTTTTCGCCCACTATATTTGGATGTGGCTTGGATGTCTAAAAGCTTGAATAAGGCTTCAAGCCGAGATAGGTGGGAGGGGGTTCAAGCATTAAGTATAAGACTTTTTAAGGAAGAAGTCATTAACGGGCTGGTAGCACAGCCCCTGCATATAGCTCGTGAGCAGTGAGGGGGTGAATGCTGAAACATATGTGCCTCCAAGCGTTGAAGAGGCTGTATGCAAGAATCTTCCGGCTTCAGCCGTGGAGAGTATCAACTCTTAAGCTAATACATCTGGAAGAGCTTAGAAAGCTTTAAAACTGTGAAGATTATTAATAGATTTATGGGATATACTTTAGCTAAAGTTAATGTTTACAATCCGAAGGATGAATTATTAAAGGAGGAGCTTGAACTACTGGTTGATACTGGCTCAACATATACATGGATAAGACGTGGAAAACTTACAAAACTGGGAATTAAGAGTATGGGGAGAAGAGGATTTAAATGCATAGATAACAGAATTATTGAGCGTGATGTTGGTGAAGCTGTTATTGAGTGTCTAGGTAGAAGAGCAACATCTATAGTTGTATTTGCTGAAGAGAAAGACAATGAAGTTTTAGGGCTGCATGCACTAGAGGGCCTAGGTCTCGAAGTAGATCCTGTAACGAGAAAGCTAAGAGAGTCTGAAGCGATACTTGCACTATAATTGTAAATGTTAATTGGATAGATTTATATTTAGGATTTAGTTTAGATTATTGTGGCTGGAAGTAGTATTGAGGAGGGAGTTGCTAAAATAGAGGGAGTTCTTGAAGAAATGAGTAGAAGAATTAATCATCTAGAGTCAGACATAGCTAATCTTAGAAGTGAAATAGCTAATCTAAGAGGTGAGGTTGGTAGTTTGTTTAGGTGGACTGTTGGGTTGATATTGGGGATGTGGATAACAATACAGACAACCCTAATACCTATACTGTTAAGAATTCTGGGAGCTATATAGATATGGTGGTTTAGATAGTACCTAGTTCCCATTAAGTAAGGAAATCATTTCAGAACTCCTTGAGTTTTGGCTGGTCAAATTTTTCTCCATTTTCAGCTGTTTGGATGAGCCTTTACCATGTGTTTAGGCATGTTTTCGGATTTAATCCTAGCCCTGATATATGGCGTGTCAGCCGGATGCCTCTCAAGGCCCTGGTCATAAGCTCATTTACAAACTCATCTATGCTCAATCCCTAGCCTTAGCTTCTTCCCCAACCCTTTTGGCGTCTCCCCAACGGTAAGCGAGCACCATCCCCTCCCGGACATGAACATAACCTTTAGCAATAACCTCCTTATTTGATGGGAATTAGGGTTAGATAGTACTTACTTGTATAAGAAGCATTAATCAGCTAATTTGGTTTCAGCTGTTAGGTTAATGTTCTCCATGGCTAAATTTAGGAGCTTTCTGCAAATCTATGTAGGTTTTACTGTTAAGCTTGTGGCTTAATTTCGAATTCGCAAATATCCATGCAATAGAGCAGGAAAACTTAATATTTACTCCCTAACTCATACCAATTTAAAATAGAAAGCACGATCATCGAAGAATTAAGCTGTAAGCTCCGTTTATCTATTCTATTACTTTAAGGTTGAGTTTGGAAGCTATTTTCTTGAATAGTTCGTATAGTAGTTTTTCTATATCATCTGGATTGTTAAGATCGTATTTCACTATGTCTTGGAATATTTCTTCAGCTTCTTTAAGATTTTTAATGTATTTCTGATTGATGATTCTGCCTAGTTCTTCAATTTTTTCAGCTATGCTTGTTTTTAGAGTGTTTTTAAAGTATTTATTGATTAGTAGGTAGCTTAATGTGTTGAATAGTATTTCGAAGTTTTTAATTTCGTTGATGCATTCCTGGTATGGATTATCCTTTCTTAACTCTTCAATTATTGATTTCAGCTCTATCTCAAGAATGTTGTTTATATCGAATCCAAACTCTATAAGTCTACTGTAGATCCAGTAGCTTATGGTAAGTGTGTTTAGTGATGTGCATACGTATACCTCTAGGAAATTCATAGGGTCTCTAGGTATGAGTCTAGGGTAGCCGTAATGTGCTGAAAGCCAATGCATTAAGCTTAAAGCAATCATCTCCTCGTTTGAGTTATCAACATCAACAAAAACCTCTAATGAATTGTTAAGAACATTGTAAAGTGTAACTACCTTCGGGGTTAATGGTGAGTATACAACCTGCCTACACGACCATAAATGGATTTTCAGATTAAGCTGGCTAGAAATGTTTGATATGAATCCATAAAGCCTAGCACTAACATTACTTAAATCAATAACCATAGTTAAAAAGCCTCTAACAGCTATATATAGTATTCCATTAATTAACGCGTCTTGTAAACTTAAGCATGTTTCATCACCTTTATCATGGGTATTGTATTCTCTATGAATTCTTTTGCTTTAACTCTTCTATTTATCTATGTTTCGTTCATCATTATCATTATTATTTAGAAGCATTTTTGCATGCTCCTCATCGCATTCATCATTAATGCATGTAGTTATCGAATAGCCTAGTCCTATCCTTAACGTATTCTATTATTCTCTTAAATTCCTAACTTCAAGGCTGTATACTCCATGTCTTAGATTGAGAATCTTACATGAAGCCTTATAGTATGGAGCACCATCAGTCAATATAATTATTTTGAGCCACAAATAGCTCTAACCCTCTTAATGAATACCATTGATGTTAGTATGTTAGCAACATCGAAAGTCATCATGCACACGATCCTCCTCAAGTAGGGCTCGAAGGCAATATACAATATCCTCCCCCTAGAACCTATCTAATCAGTATCATCAACCAGCAAGACTCTAACATTCCTACAAATACTCCTATCAGGAAATAGAAAACATAAAGACCTAAACCATGATAGAATAGATGTATGACTCCTACATATTATAAAGCTTAGAATATCTGAAGCAGCTCTCGAAGAATACGAACGAAAATATATAAGCACTATAAATAATTAGGATAAATGGGGATTCTCTCCCTAACAAACTTAATAACCTTCGACATGGTTTCACCATAGATAAGGAGAGAACCCCCAAATAAAGCTTAAGCCCAATTGACTGGTCAAATAAGAGAATTAAACCACAAGCTTAAGTTTACAAGACGAATTAACGGACGTGGCAACTTAAGAAGTTGGATACAGTATGTTAAGTTTCCGGGTTCAATTAACCGGGTTTTAGCAACATAATAAGTCAAATATGCTAATTCAAGCTTCCAAGCTAAGTTGAGGCTTCCTGCAAATTTCATGTAGAACATTACCCTAAAACCATATTGAAGCATCTTAACCCATAACGTTTTTATTTATGAGCTGCGTAATCTATCAGGGATGAAGTAATGTCCATCACTATTCCTAGGAGGATTGTTGAGGAGCTTGGGAGGAGGGGTATTAGTGTGGAGGATGTGGTTGTGGACCTATTGGCTGAGGCTCTTAACCTAGATCCTGAAGCTACTGCTCAAGCCCACTTGGAGGTCGCCGTGAAATTTTTGGAGGAGGGTAGAAACCTTATTGATAGGGATCCCCTTCAGGCAAGCGAGAAGCTCTATAAGGCTGCTGAGGAGTCTGTGAAGGCTTTCTCAATCCATTTTAACCTAGATGTGCTGTCATCCGTTAAGAAGAGGGGTAGGTGGACTGTGGCGGAGTTGGAGGAGGCTGTTGAAGCTATTAGCGATAAACTTGGGGAATGGTTTATAGGAGCGTGGGATAATGCCTGGACCCTACATGTCTGGGGCTTCCATGAGGGAAAACTGAACTCAGAAGCCGTTAAAAGAAGGGTTAAAAGCATTGAGAGAATAGTGGTAGAAGCCGGGAAGACTCTAAAGGAAGCTACACACTCATCCTAGAAGAGAGGTTAATACTTTGTTAAAGCTCTTTCACTATCGTTTTCCATATTAGTATCAGCTTTATGTTGAATTTGCAACCCCCTCATCCTTAAAGCCTCAAGCAGATAAACCATAACATAAACTCAAGAAACAGTAGGGAAAGTTATACGAAATACTAATGTCAGTAAACATTATAACTGAAATTAGACTATTCACCGTTTTCTATAGTGAAGCCTAGTAGAATCTTATATTTATCACTCAACAGAAAACAAACATTCTTCAACAATACAGCATCAAATCCAATAATAGAGGTGAAGATTCGGAAGACCGGTAACATGGAGCCTAATAATAAACTATTCATAAACACAACCATTTAGATGGGCTTAAGTTGTCACGTCTCCGCTTCACCCTTCATTGGTATTAGTGATCCTCCTAAAGTTATCTACCTAACGTGGTTGTAGTATATCTTGCATAGGCTCATCTAAAAGTAGCTAGATGTTGAAGTATATAAAATCAAGACTAAAGGTTTTCAAACCCTGCTAAAAATAATAATGGGTGGAGATAAGTATTCTAGAATTGAGTAATAAGGGGAGGGATGATGTTGTTGAAGGAGGTTAAGAACATCGTTGAGATAAAGCTTATTCCAGATAGTTTAACTTACTCATAAAACTATGAGTACTGTTGAGATAGTTAAAGCTTCAGGATAGATGTATTCTAGACCCTTGGAATTATACTTTAAGTTAAGAAGGAAGTGTTGGAACGATCTTATCTCACGTTAAGTTTGGTAGGTGAGCCCATATAGAATTCAAAAATGGAGGTGAAGTTTAGAGGTGGGCTTCTGAAGGACTGAAGTATTCAAGCATTATGTGGATTCAGTAATAATCAGTTATTGGTTTGGTTAAGGAATGGATAACACCATACGGTAAGAGGAGGCTGAAGGCCTCCTAAGGTAGTAAAAGAACGGTTTACATCAAAATACGCTCTTCAAAGATGAAGCTCCAAAATAAGCATTAAGCCCAGTAAGAGAAGCTCTATTAAGTTTTGAGACTTACTTCAGAGTTGACTGTAATATTTCGCTAAAGTTCTTTCACCTTTTCCACGTTAGGTATCTGCTTTTATATTTAATTTGTAATCCCCCTTCATTCTTAAAGCCTTAAGCAGATAGACCATAGCATATACTCAAGGAAACCTGTAGAAATATGCGAAATACTATGGCTGGAGTTATCTAAATAGCTAATGATGAAATATTTGCCGGTTAATTCTGATATAGCCTAAGCTAAGTTTACAGGGTAGATTTCTGAATAGATGCTTGTACAACACTTCTAAAACCATCTTAAATGTGCCTGATATGTAGCGGGTAGGCTGAAAGCAATAACTCCCAATAAGCCACTCCACCGTTGACAACGAAAGCCGTTGATGAAGCTTAAAGGCTGAGATGGAGCAAATAGCTATAATGTTAACTATTCGACAACTGTTGAAGCATTATTAAAGCTAGAAGAATACATTATTTACTTCTCTAACCTCTTCATCTTTAATCTCTATGATCTTTCTCCTACCATCCTCATATCTCTCCACTCTGAACACTATGTAGCTATCGGATTCTCCCGCATTAATTATGTATGTATCCTCCTTAATCTCATTCTCCAAGCTGTTTAGGCTTGTAGCTTTAAGATTTAGCTCCCTAGCTACTAGCTTCACTACTCTACTTATCAAATTCCTCAACTCACCCCTTCCAATCTCCCTCCTTCTAGCGTTTGAAAGTGTAAGATATAGGTTTTTGAGTTGCTGTCTACTATATCCGTACACTTCCCTATCTGATATTGGAAGCTCCCCTTTAGATAGGGCTTTATATCTAGCTAAATGCCTTACTGAATGGTATAGATGTGATGTTGCCCTTTTATAGTTTTCCAGTATATAGTAGTTTTCCAACGCTAAGCCTAAAGCTGCAAACACAGATCTTCTCAACATGTATTTGGTATGCTTAGTTATTTTAGGTTTAGCCCTCAATATAGTCTTAGAACATTTATCACGCAATATAACGCTATACTTCAACATGAATACTAAAGGATCCCCAAGCTTAATAAGCCTTTTAAACTCATTAATCGTAAATACTGTAACGTTAACTGTAGAGTTGAAAACAGTAAATTCATACCACCTTCTCTTAGGAGGATCTTTAGTTAAAACCAAGACATCAACATCACTAACCCCCAACACAAAGTCTTCAGGTCTAGCAGCGGAGCCGAACACCACTATGGAGCATGAATTCTCCAAAACATTAGGACTTGTAAGAATCTCCATAACAGCATTATACACCATCCTCAAATACTCAGCAACATCTAAACCCTTATTCACCCACATCAACCCAGCTATAGAACACTCTCTAATCCACTACGTTAATTACTATTTGAACTTTTAGTAGATTCTAAACGTCTTGTAAACTTAAGCTTTACCTAGAAGTTAATCAGCAAGCTTAAGTTTACAAAGCCATTCTAAAGCTTCCAACAATGATACCCCTCAACTCATGCATTAACGAGGGGGATGATGACTGTAAACCATAAACTAGCAGATGTGACTGAGAACAGAAAGCTTCAAGATGAATGCTGGATGCCCCGGCTTTAATTACATAGTATCACTTAAAAGCTGATCTCTATTAGAAGATTTTAGTATTAATGGTGCAAGTATTGCTGAAGCTAATGTAACTACTATTGCAGCTAGGGATGTCTTTACAACACAGTAGAGATCACCAACTCTAATATTCAAATCATCAATTCTGCATTAATATCATTTTCTCGTATTAATATATGATTTCAATCCCCTCCAGGATTCTCAGCATCCTCCCTGGTTAACTTCCCTAGTTTTTCAACATCATCTTTGGTTGCTTTTCTCAGGTTCTCAATATCCTCCTTGGTCGCCATCTCCCTTGATAATGCTAGAAGCATTGTTTTTAGAGCTCCATATCTTAATGTTTCTGGTAGAAGCTCTTCAGCTAAAGCCTTCCTAAGCTTATCATCCTCTTAAGCTCATCTAGAAGCTGTCTGCCAATAGACATACCGTAAGTAACTATTATCCTAGAAATATAAAGGATAACTTATGCTATTAATAAAGTTAGTAATTTATGTATTTCATGTAGCTTTTTTACTGTGTTTGTATATTTTATGGCTGATCTGGTTTCTCAAACGAAAAGATGAAGAATACTTAAAATGTTGCGGTCGTAACTCCTCCCGCAACTTCCTTGCGAAGAGGATTTCACAACAATCTCTCCGATATGTTCTATGTTGAGATTGGGATGTATTAGCTGACGAGTTAGAGTTTCATGCCTATTAGGATGGTTAGTTATGTTGTAGTATGCCGTGATGATGATTGGAAGGCTTTTAGCTTTATAATCTTTTTCTTGAGTTTTCAGCTATTGTTTTGCTTTAAGCTCTCTTACTACACTTATTAGTGTGAATAGTGTAATTCCGGTTACTATTAGTAGTAAGCCTATAAGTGTTGAGCCTATTGTTAGTAGGGCTAGGTTTACGACAAGTCTTCCCTCAGATCTATATATTTCTAAGGCCCAAACACCGAAGAAGATTCCTAGTAGAATCATGATTGATCCTGGAAGTCCATAGAAGGTTAGGGGATGCATTATTGAGTAGTGTTTTAGCATGCTTGTAACAACGTCTAAAGCATGGAGGAGAGGGTTTTTCTTTGATGGCTTCTCCACATCGTAGCTTATAGTTATAGGTTTCTCAACTACTTTAAGCTTCTTCTCACTGGCTTTTATAAGTATTTCTGTTGATACCCCCATTCCAGGCTCCGTTAATCCCAGCTCCTCAATAGCTCTCCTACTATATGCTCTAAAGCCTGACTGAGCATCTGTAATTTGTGGATATGATATTTTCCTAGCAATACCTGTTATTACCTTTATACCTAGCCTTCTATACTTTGGAGTATTGTCCTTGCTTGATAGGAATCTTGACCCTATAACTATGTCGGCTTCACCCCTAACTATAGGCTCAACAAGCTTAGGAATATCTGATGGGTTATGCTGCCCATCAGCATCTATAGTTACTATGCAGGAGGGGTTAAGCTTAACAGCTTCCCTGAAAAGTGTGTTTAAAGCAGCTCCATAGCCTAGATTTCTAGAATGCCTTACAACAACTGCTCCAAGCTTCTCAGCTATTTCAGCAGTCATATCCGTAGATCCATCATCGCAAACAATTACCTTATCAACATATTTCTGTGTCTGAAGTATAACTTTAGCTATTGTTTTCTCCTCATTAAAAGCTGGAATACAGGCAATAGTTAAGCATCCCCCACACATCAACACTACACCCAACTGTAAAATTAACAGTAAACTTCCAAATAAACTATTGCTACAGCTAAAATGTGGAGCATATATTACAGAGTTGGAAGCCTCAGTAATCTAGCTGAAGCCTAGATTATCCATAGCTAGGGGTTTAGAAACTGCTTCTACTTAGCGTAAAGCATCCACTAATATAGTAAGCCCGAATGCCTATAGGCGATAGGTATGGAATACAAGATAGATGTGCCTCTTCACCCGTTTAAGGCGAAATCTCTCCATGAAGAAAGGACCTAGCTGTGGAAGTTAACACTAGGTTAGAACTGTTATTAATCTGAAGGGTTTAATACGACTATGTGGTTTAGGAATCTTAATGCTGTGTAGAATCGGTCTGTAGCTGTGTTTCGGTTATTTGTAATGCTTATAAGGGTTTGTGTCCTCTATACTTATGGTTGATGCTTTAAATATTTTGGAGGAGCTTGTTGGGATTGAGAGTGTTAATGATCCTGTTAATGGTGTTAAGCCGTCGGATAAGTGCGTAAAGTATATTAGGGATGTGCTTAACGGTTTCGGATTTAGGTCTGAGGTTGTTGAAAGTAATGGATACTACTCTATTCTCGGCTATGTTGGATACGGCTATCCTGTAGTTATGCTTATGGCTCACTACGATACTGTTCCAGTAGTTCCTGATGAGTGGGGTAGTAATCCATTTACCCTAACGCATGTTGATGGTAGGCTTTACGGTAGAGGTGTTCTAGACGATAAGGGTAATGTTGCAGCCATAATAACGGCACTATCAAGAATTAACTTTGAGAAAATCAATGGAACACTTATATACGTATTTACAGGTGATGAGGAGACTGGAGGCGTGAACGGTGCCTTAGCCGTAAGGGAGGTTTTAAGGAGTAGGGGGTTAACTCCAAGCTACCTCATAAATGGTGATGGGGTTGGTCTCTCAATAATTGTGAGGAGGAGGAATGTGTTTAACGTTGAGGTTTCTGTTAGAGGGGATGTTGACTACGTTAGGGGTTTTGAGAAGAGTATTAGGTTTAACGTATCAACACCGGTTATGAATACACGTCACGCAGCATACTTTACACCCGGGGTTGATACACATCCCCTAATAGCTGCATCCCAATACTTAAGAATACATGATACATTAACAGCTTCAAGAATCAGGGGATTATTCGTAAAGTCAAATGTGGTTCCAAGCTGGGTTGAGCTTGAATACGTTGAGCCTAATGCAGGTAGTGGATTTGTTAGTGTTGACTATGCATTAACATCCCTTATAAAATCCATAATCCCAATGACGAGAGCAGCCATACATCCTGAGCTTTACAGCGATTATGGAGTAACAGTAACCCCAAACATCTACACATACACCGACAACATACATAAGTTGATTCTAGACGTTAGGGTGATGGGTAGGGATAGTGTTAAGATTATGGATGTATTCAGCGAGATAGTGGGGGAGAATATACCTTCAGCATCGGTTAAGGTTACGGGTGGATTAGGATATCTTAACACTCCTAAAAACTCAAGAATAGTAGCTACTGCAAGCAGAATCCTTAGGGAGATAGGGGTTGAGCCGAGAATAGTGGAGGGGGCTGGAGCATCAGACTCAAGATTCTACTCCCCTCTAGGTATTGAATGTATTGATTTCGGGCTGGTAGGTGGGAACATGCATGGACCAAACGAATACGTAGAGGAGGAATCCATAGAGAAAGCTGTTAAATTCTACACTAGAATAGTTGAGGAGATACTAAGATAGATTTGGAATCCGTTAATTTAACGGTATACTCTTAAGGCTTTGAGGTAGGGATAAAGTACAGATTCAACATAAGCAATATACCTACATGGGAATAACTGTAGGAAGAGCTTTAGCGAAATATTACCGTAAAGTTATGGCTATGTTAGCAAGCTGAATACAGCATATCTGCTGAAGCCTCTCCAGCTTAGAAATCTAAGCTATATTAGCGGATTTGCTAGTATGAGGATACTCCTTAATCTTACCAATACTCCACGCTGAAGCCGTAGGCTTTCTTGCCGATAAAAATTAAATTGTGAATTTGAATATTTTCCTTTTCTCAAGGATTATGAATTGTGTTTGAGGCATATTCTTCATGATGTTCTCCCTAAGTTTATCATGCTGATACTCCGAGCCGTGGAATACAGCTACTACCTTTGGTTTAAGGTCTTTAGCCATTTCGAAAGCATCTTCAGGTGATGCTGTTGGGCTAGGCTCACCTGTTGGTAGTAGAGCTAGCTCTGCTGTTAGCTTTTTAAGTGGGATGTAGGCTGAGTCCGCACCGTGGAACATTGAGAAGCGTTTAAGCTTTACATGGTATAATGTAATTGGACCTACATGCCTACCCTTAACCGGGGATACTACTATTTCACCTATTGTGATCTGCTTACTTGGATCTGCAACATATACCTTCTCCTTAGGGGCGAATTTTAAAACATCATTATACATTGAGCGATCAATAATTAATGGTGCATTAGTACGTTTAAACAGATGCTCAGCAGTTCGTGAATGATAGTGGTCGTAGTGGTTGTGGGTGTATAGTATAGCGTTAAGCCTTTCAATATCTTGAATATCCCTGAATCCTATAAGATCAGCTAGGTCGAATGCTAAAGCCTCAGTAGATGTTCTAACAATAACTCCTGAGTAGCCGAAGAATAGAATAGCAGCCTCACTCTCCGCTAGCGGTGTTGAAAACAGTTCTCTAACAGACATTTTCTCACAGTATAGGATTTTCAGGGATGTATATAAATGTATTAGCTAACACCTGAAATAACAGCTTTCCCCACAGCAACAGTTGGGGAGTATATGTTTCTATGCTGCTTTAAATCCCTGCCTACAGCCTTAATGTCTTCAAGAAGCATCCTGTTGAAGTCTCCAGATACCGTTACCCCCTTTACAGGCTTCCCGATTCTTCCATTCTCTATAAGGTAGGCATGGGTAACTGTTGCGTTAAGATTTCCGCTTATAGGGCTTGAAAGCCACTCCCCAATAGTATCTATTATGTAAAGCCCATAGCCAACAATCTCCAGAATCTCGTCAAGAGTTAGGTCTCCGGGCTTAAGTATAAGGTTGTTTGGAGCTGGCTTCGGGGCTGAATGGTAGCTTCTATGAGCATTACCTGTAGACTCCCTACCATCCTTCTTAGCTGTGTAGTTATCGTATAGGAATGTTTTAAGAATACCGTTCTCTATCAGTACGTTTCTCCCAGGCTTTACTCCCTCATCGTCAAACTCCCTACTCCCAAATCCATTGCTTAACAATCCATCATCGATTAGAGTTATGGAGTCCATAGCTACCCTACTGTTTAGCCTACCTACATATGGGGATCTACCCTTCTGAACCTCATCCGCTGATAGAGGTGTTGAAAGCATAGTATCAATAATTCTTGAGAATACATCAGCATCGAAAACAACAGGCATCACACCCCCCCTTATAGGCTTAGCATCTATGAAGTTAATTGCCTTCGCAAGAGCATCGTTAACCATAGCTTTAAAATCAAGCTTAAACCATGACCTAGCTTCACAGTGACCTGTTCCAGTAGCTTTCCTACCGGATTCCTCAGCTAAAACATCAATCCATGAGTACGCATAGGTATACATCCTCTCCGCATATTCACCGTACGAGTTCGCTATCTTAACAATACCGCTTGAAACCTCAACATAACCCCTACTTACAGCAGCCTTAGATCCCCTAACAGCATCTATTATGTCTTTAATCGACTCCGTAACGGTATCGTAGCTTATGTAGGCTGTTTCACGGTCGTAAACCCCATCAACAAAACCCCTACTGAATCTTTCAGGTAGTGAATGCCAGTTAGGATCTTCAGGTGAAGCCTTAGCGATCCTGAACGCATCCTCAACACATTTTAGGGCATCGTTAAGGGATGTTGATGAGGACATCCCCATCCTCCTACCGTAGAAAACCCTAACACCAATACCTGAGCTGAACGATGTCTTAGATGATTTTAAAAAATTGTTGAATATGAATTGTTTAGATGTATTCTCAATAGTGTAGACTTCAGCCTCCGAGGCTCCGAGGCTTAACGCATTTTTCAAAACCTTATCCAGCATGTTATCTACCACCAACAACAATACTTCTAATCCTAACGTGGGGACCCCCATGCCCAACCTTCACTGTCTGATTATCCTTACCGCATCCCCCGAAGATGCTTGTTCTAACTTGGAAGTCCCTACCTACAGCATCTATAGACTTTAACGTATCTAGAATGTATCCGCTAAGTATTACTCCTCTAACCATATCGCTGATTTCACCATTCCTAATGATGTAGGATGGACCTGTGTTGAAAGTGAATGATCCCACACCTACATTAACCTGTCCACCACCAGCACCGCATCCCTTAACGTATAGTCCGAAGTCAATATCCTCAATAAGCTCCTCAAAGCTGTAGCTCCCCCTCTCCATGTAGTAGTTTGTTTGGCGGACAATTGGGATTTGGGAGAAGCCCTCAGCTCTAGCATTACCTGTAGGCTCAGCATTAAGTTCCGCAGCTGTTTCACGTGATGTTAGGAAGCCTTTTAAAACACCCTTATCAACAACCACAACCCTCCTCTTAACGGTTCCCTCATCATCAACAGGTACGTTGAAGCCGTTAGCTATAAGACCATCATCAACAATAGTTACATAGCTGCTAGCAACAGATTCACCAATCCTACCCTGAAGAACGGATTCTCCTGAAGCTACTAGATCACCCTCAGATGCGTGGCCGAATGCTTCATGAAGTATTAATCCAACCAGGTCGGGATCAGCAACAACAGTATATACCCCGGCTTTAGGATAGCTTGAGCTTGAAGCCTTTAAAGCAGTTTTCGAAATATCCTCTACAAAGCTATACCAGTTAAATCCCTTAATAAACTCGTAGCCCATACAGCACGACCTAGAATCCCAGACGGACTCTAATCCTAGGCTTCCATGAGCTGTTGATGAGTGTCCAAGACCGACAATAGTAGTTTCATTAAGTATGAGTGAGCCGTTTGAAGATGTGAAAACCCTATAATCCCTTAAAGCACGGATCTTGGTGATAGCTGCTTTAACATCACTATTAATAATGGAGTATTTATTAACATCGACGGCTAGGGATGTAACCTCATCTATGGGGATGCTGAATGGATTAATCTTAGTGATTGTTGAGAAGTATCCGCGGATAGGCTTAACATCAGCAAGCCTAGCAGGCCTACTTATAGATTTTGATGCCTTAGCCATCGATAATGCATGCTCAACAATAGATTCAGCATTCTCCAAGCTTGTTGAGGAGGAGAATCCCCATACACCATCAACAATAACCCTTAAACAAACACCTCTAACACATCTATACTCAACCCCTCTAAGAACCCCATTTTCAACAGTTACCGTGAAGCCATCAACAACATGGCCTCTAACCTCAGCATATGAAGCACCTCTACTTAAGGATAGGTTAAGAATCTTAAGAGCTAAATCCTCCATAAAAACCTAATATAACGTACCAATATTTAAGTATTGCAGTTTAGCCATCCAGCAACTTGCCGTAGACAGCGGTTCCAAAATAGATAGGTTTAATCCATAATTTTATAGATGGTGATGCGGATAGCTTTGGGATGGAGGGGCTCACCCGCATAGATGAACTCAGCCGGAAAAACTGGGTGATGTGTTGGTTGGATTCGCTGACTTGGTTGGAGGAGCCTCTATGAACCTAGGACAAGACCTTTGAAGACCGGGAGCTATGTAAGTCTATTAAGACTACGTAGCTCAAAACCCTTCATGCTATGCATCATCATACCTATACTGCTCCAACATATCCAGCACCTCAGCTAAAACCTCATCTTCACCACGGCCAGACTCTATAAGCTGATATCTAGCATAGCCGTTCTTCCCACTATCCACATATCCTCCAGTAAGCTCAACAACTCTTCTAGTAGGATGCGTAGTAACGTTAACATATGCTCTAACAATAGCTGCGGTAGTGGCTTCCTGCAGCAGTATGGATTGGTCTTTAGCCTCTATTAGTAGTCGAACATGCTTATGGCCTGGCGGTATAAATGCTACGATACGGATAATATCCTCATTCCTATAAATGCTAACCATAATACACTATATCCAGCCCATATTTAGCTTTTAATAGGGGTAAGCATATTTTAAGCTATGGCTAGTATTGATGAGGCTTTGGATACTGTAGTTGATGAGGCGATTAGTAGCGGTGAGAGAAGGCTTGCAGCCATATCCGGATTGAATAGCTTAGATGTTGCTAGGAGGATTGTTGAGCTATACACATCCAGTAGTAGAGGTGATGTCTCTGCTTTGCTGATGAGCGTTAACGCCTCCGAAACCTATAGGTCATGGATTGAGAAGCCGATATCAAACCTTAACGTTAAGGCTGTAGACTACGCTAGAACCGTGGAGGTTATTGGTGGAACATGGAGTATTCTAGTACTGGATGTTTCAGCCCAGTTTAGCCCTAACGATATCGGTAGGCTTGTGGAGGTTGTATGTGGGGGTGGAATAGTAATATTTACACTACCCCCAATTAACGAGTGGCTTTTGAAGCCAACACTATTCCAGAAGTGGCTTATAATACCTCCATACAGCGAGGATGGTCTTAGACATATATTCAAGAAGAGATTTATAAAAACAGTAGCTAGCAGTGAGGGGACATGGCTTCTCAAACTGGAGGAGGGAGAGGCTATAGGTAAGCCTAGAAGAGTTAAGGCTAGGGTAAGCGTAAAGCCTGAAGCTGATGGTATATGTAGGCTAGCCCTAACAGAGGATCAGGTAAACGTTATAAGGGAATGTGGGGAAGCATTCGGGGAGGGTGGGAGGGGGACTGTTGTTGTACTGGCTAATAGGGGTAGGGGTAAGTCTGCAGCTATCGGGTTAGCGCTTGCAGACATAGTCTCAAAGTGGAGGATTAGGAGGGTAGTTATAACATCACCTGAACCTGCAGGTGTAGCTACACTATACAGATTTCTTAAAAACGGTCTTAGCTTCCTAGACGTTAAGTACAGTGAGGAGAGAGGGGAGCTTATAGATACTATAAGGGTTGGGGAGATGGAGATCATGTATATGAGACCTGAGCAGGCTTCAAGAGTTAAAGCTGATGTAAAGGTTGTTGATGAAGCTGCAAGCATCCCCATACCATTACTATACCGAATCATAGGCTCAGCAAGATTCTCGATGTTTGCCTCAACAGTACATGGATATGAGGGGACCGGCAGAAGCTTTACGTTAAGATTTCTGAAGGGGCTTAGGGAGTTTAAGAATCTTAAAGTTAGGGAGCTTACGATGAAGACCCCTATAAGATATCCGATCAACGACCCTATCGAGAAGTGGCTTTACAGCTTTCTCCTACTAAACGCTGAGCCGTCTGAAATAGACTTGAACACGGTTAGAAGTATGGGGGCTACGTACTACGCATGCCTGGACGTTAATAAGCTATTTGAAGATGAGGATATGCTGAGGGAGTTTTATGGAATATACGTTATGGCTCATTACCGAAATAGACCTGACGACCTAGCAATACTTGCAGATGCCCCCCACCACTCCGCTAGAGCCTTAATGATTGATGGCAGGGTTATAGTATCAATCCAGGTAGCTGAGGAGGGTGGGTTAAGCGATGAGTTGATAGAGGAGTTTATGAGGGGAGGTGTTAAGCTCTCAGGACATATGATACCTCATAGATTAGCTGTATACAACGGCTTAAAATCGTTCCCGAAGCTGAAGGGGCTGAGGATTGTGAGAATAGCAACACATCCCAAACTCTGGGGGGAGGGGTTTGGCTCAAAAGCTCTTAAAGAGCTTACCCTTGAGGCTGAGTCTAAGGGATACGACTGGATTGGAGCTGGATTTGGAGTTACGAGGGAGCTTTTAAGATTCTGGATTAGAAACGGCTTCATACCCGTACATCTAAGCCCGGTTAGAAACCCTACAACAGGGGAGTTCAGCATACTTGTAGTTAAGCCTTTAACACGTAGAGCATGGAGGCAGCTAGCAGTAGCAAGTAGGGAGTTTAAGCTAAGATTTCTAAACTCCCTACATAACATATACTTCGACCTAAACCCATACCTAGCACTAGATATCTTAAACACCGGGCTTTCAAAGCCGATAATAAAACTTACGAAAGCACAGCTAGCTAGGCTTAGGGGATATGTTAGGGGGGAGTTAAGCTATGAGGCAAGCGTTGACGCAATTCTTGAGGTTGCTAAAGCATACTTCATGGATGACGATGTTGAAAAACCTAAAATAGGTGAGGACGTGGAGGCATTGATGATTGCAAAGATAATACAGGGTAAAAAATGGTATTTAGTTAAGAAGACCGTTAAGATAGATAAGCCCCTCGATAAGCTTAGAGAAGCTATAGGTATACTGGTTCAACGCTATGGCGGGAAGGAAGATATTAAGGTTTAAGGAGAAGTTTAAGGAGGATATATTAAGCGGGAGGAAGACAACAACGATAAGGAGATATTCAAAGCTTAAACCTGGAGAGATCGTTAGGATTGAGGTTGGTGGGGAAGTAATTGGTGAGGCTGAAATTAGGAGGGTTGTTAGGAAGGAGTTTAAAAACCTAACTGTTAAGGATGCTTTAAGCGATGGCTTTAAATCACTAAATGATCTAAAGAGGACGCTGCAATCACTCTACGGTAAAATATATGAGGACGATACCCTATACATAATAGAGTTTAGGCTATTAAATGTTAGGAGGGGTTCAGCTCTTGTATAGGTTTATTAATTTTATATGTTTCATTGCCTCATTCCCCTGTATCCCACTCGGGTTTTCATTGGGCTTGGGGCGTTCAGGGCCACTCTAAAGATCCCACATATTGAGTGCTTCAATATGAGCTTCTTGAAGAGGTTTATTGCTGCAACAACATCCCTACCACCTATGAAGCTGCACTTTCCAATCTCAATATTCTATGCTGGTATTCATAGCTTCTTACTGCACCTAGGCATTTTGATGATGTCCCCTTAGATTAACTTTAACTACTCTCAGATTCCTCTCCCTAGCCTCGTACTCAATGCAAATTGTATCCTCCTGTAGAACCATAGCCAAAGCCTCTTATTAAACCTCTTATCCCTCCTATTGCTCTCCTTTAATTTATCTAAATCTTCAAGAACTACTAAGCAGTAGATGTATGCTAATTCGGCAATTAAGTCCCCTGAATTCTCCCAATCCAAATCCTATGAGTTAATATCTCTCTAAGTGGTGTTGTAAACCTCTTCAACTTAACCAATCTACCATTAAGAGTAAATACTGCTAGTGTTATATTGTCAAAGTTTAAATCAATAGCCATTACAGTTCTAGGCTTTACAACTTTAACAATTCTCTTGAAGTACATTGATACCCAGAATTCCCATCATCATACTTAACAACTATTTCATAATTACTCCAATTCCTAAACTTATCAAATCTCTCCATAGGTACTAACAGTTTCAATTTAACTTCATAGCCATTGTGAAGCTTTAGTATTAGAATCATGACGTTTAAATTAATCTTATAATCATATTTATCTATTCTAGCACTTAACTTCTTAAGAATTGGCTTTTTACCATTCCTACTCTTAGCAGATTTCACTATGCCTTTAGTATAGACATATACCTCCTTAGAGTGATGAGCTCTAAAACCAAGTGCCACCAGGTCATTGTAAAATAGTTTATGTAATTTCTTCTTAGACAACTTATCATTCAAACTCCAAATCCTGTTAACAATCATTTGAACTGCATCACGATATAGCTTCAGAAACTCTAGTGAATGCTCATAGCTACCCTCGGAAGAGCCCTTGCCTTTAATGCCTCTACAACCTCAGGCTCTTCACAGCCCTCATAGAGTAGCTCACCAACATGCGTATTTGCTTTTAAAGCTTGTAAATGTTTGTCGGTGTTTAGTATTGGTGACAGCTAATGGCTAAATTCATATATGCTAGTGCTCTGTAATTAAGTTTAGGAATGCTGTGGTACTCTACCCATTAATAGAATACTAAGATGAGATAAAGTCACTGCATGGTAAAAGAGTTCACATAATAATTATAGCAAAACAATGACGACAACTATATAAACCTATATAAAGCACAAAACAGCAACCAAAGGCAGTATTAGTGGTATATGTATGGTCCACCATCAGCCTGCCCAACAATATCCTCAACACCATCACCTAAAACAATTCTAGCTACCTTAAGAATATTGCTTAGAGACGAGTTCCTCCTAGCTTTCTGAATTATAGGTTTATGTTCTGGATGCTCATGTATAAGCATTCTAGCCATCTCCTCAAAAACCTTCCTACCCTCACTATTAAGCACATCGTTTGAGAAGTATACCCTATAATTAGCAATAAGCTTTACTAGAAGATTCTTTACATCAACACCATAGCTCAAATCCTCAACCCCTCCAAAACATTTATAAGCTGCATCCTCCTCTCCATATCTATTATAAATGCCTTAGTATCATCTACAAGCCTCCTAGCAACATCAACCCTATGCTTAACACCGGGGATAAGGGCTTCAGGATACTCTAAAGCCTTCATATACCTATATATCAACTCCATATATTCCAGAAGCCTATAGGACTTCTCCAAATCACCCCTTCTAACGTTCTCAAGAATACTCCTCCTAATCTCACCTACAGCATCCCCAATACCTTGAAGATATTGAACAACATCTACTGAAAGCTCCTCAGGAGATAATATATCATCATCCTTAACTATTGCGTATAGGAGCTTAGCCTCAACATACTCGCAAATAGCATTATTAAGCATACCGCTACTTCTTAAATCACCGTAATCCCCAATAAGCCTATAAACATCCTTAACGATGCTTTCAGCAGCATTAAGATTCTTCAATGCATCATCAAACCTCCCCTGATGAATATTACTTATAGCTTGACCTGATAGCCTTATAATTTCACGTGAAACCATAATAACCCTCTCCCTAACCCTATCCCTACCCTCCAATATCTCCTCTATCCTCCTAAATATACTGTTAAGCTTCTCCCCAATCAATAAACCACCGTAATCAAATAGGGATGGGGAATTTAAGCTTTTCCAAATAAACCGGAATACCCAACATATGAGCTTAACAGTTCATCAGCTATACGTAATAACACCTTCGGATAGGGGTGTTCCACATCGATGAGGCTCCTAAGAGTTTATGAGGGATAACCACTATGAGGGATGATCCGTAAGTTTAGGGGAAGCTAAGCCGTTGAATCCAATAGTTATTTAGTCCGCTATGAAGTTAGCCTGGATGGAGCGGTGCTATTTACGTCTTCCAGTAGCAGCTATTAAAACAACCAATACTGTTACGGCTATGATAAATGCTACTAGGAGGTATGGGGGAGCAATAATGCTTAAAGCTTCCCTAATATTATCTATTAGGCTTCTCGGCTTAAGAATGTTGAATGTAACGTTTATACTTTGAGTAAACATTCTACTGTCCTGAAGCCAGATAACGTTTATTTTAGCGTTAAGCTCTCCAGTAGGTGTATTTTCATCAACATCAACTATGAACATAGCGTACTTCTCACCTCCAGCCTCTATAAGGCCTAGATAGTCAACAGTAGTGCCTGTAACCCTATTACCTCCAATAAGCTCCAGGCTTACTGAGTCAGCATCTACATTTCCAGTATTCTTTAGGTTAACCATAATCTTAACCTTAGTATCACCGGCATGTATGCTTCTAGGATTTATGCTTAAAATCTTAAATGACGCCTTCTCGCTTACCTGTATTGGTATGTTGAAGATTTGGAATCCGCCCTTATAGGTAACGTTGAGGATGGAGTTGTAGCTGCCTGGAGCTGTGGAGTCCATGATGTCGATGTAGAATCTAAGCTGGGTAGATAAGCCCGGCATTAGGTTTCCAGGTAGGATTCTTGTTGAGCTTGGTGTTGTAGACCTAAAACCCTCAGGTAGTATAAGGCTAACCTCAACATCCTCAGCCTTATCCTCACCACTATTAACAAGAGATACGAGAACAGAAACCTCACTATCACCAGGATAAACCCTACTGGGAATGTAGGATGAGCTTACAAGCATTATTTTAGGGGTTTTCTTCTCGCTTACCTGTATTGGTATGTTGAAGATTTGGAATCCGCCCTTATAGGTAACGTTGAGGGTAAGGCTATAGTTGCTTGGTTTAGCGGATTCATCAATATCAACGTAGAACTTAAGCTGGAGAACCTGTCCGGGAGCAGTAACCCCTACTGAAGCTCTTGTTGAGCTTGGTGTTGTAGACCTAAAACCCTCAGGTAGTATAAGGCTAACCTCAACATCCTCAGCCTTATCCTCACCACTATTAACAAGAGATACGAGAACAGAAACCTCACTATCACCAGGATAAACCCTACTGGGAATGTAGGATGATCCTAGAAGAGTGAATTTGGGGGCCTTAACGCTGAATATAGCTGTAAATGTTCTTGATGTATTGTATATGTTGTTAAACTCATCCATGTAGGCAACATCTACACGTATTAAAGCCGACCCATAAGCATTGCTTGAAGCATGTATTGAAAAGTTTAAGCTAATAGATTCGGAAACGCTGAGAATACTAATCCTATACCTATTCTCACCCGTAACTGTTAGGAGGGGGGTTAGGGAGCTAGCTACAACAATAATCCTTCTAGCTGCGGAGCTGCCTGTATTTACTATGGTAACCGTAAAGTTCCTCTCCTCATTAGGTAGGATATGTATCATAGACCCGTATAGATGTATTTCAGGAGCTCCAGCTAGCGATACGGGTATTTTTAACTTTAAAGTCTTAATATAGCCGCTAACCCAGTAGGTTAGCTTAAGGCTGAGGCTATATTGGGAGGCTTTAGCATCCTCAGATATTCTTATATTCTCGAAAACTAGGGATGCAGTACACATAGGCTCTAAGCTTCCCCTAAATGATGACTTAGCCTCCTCATCCCTACTTAAGCTAGATATATCTAGGGTAGCATCTATATTCTTAACCTCACGGCTATAGATGTTCTTAACAACAACTACGAGACTACCTATACCTCCAGGCTTAACAGTATTTGTTGGCGGCATCCAGTAGATATCCTCAACGTTAAGCTCCCCGCTTTGGGAGGCGTAGATGTAGCTAATCTGCATAGCGGTAAGGATAAGCATGAAGACAGCTGCTATAATCCTCCTCATAGAAACCCCTAACCAATTCTTTTAGTAAAGGTTTTAAAGCTAAATATAAAGGTTACTGCTATGTAGCAGGCTAGATATATTAGGTGGTTAGGCATATCGGCAAGAGTCATCCCCTTCACCATTATGTTTATCATGGAGTCGAAGTAGTGGTAGAGCGGGGTTGCATATATGATTACTCTAGCATACTCCGGTGTGGCTTCAGGGGGGATTATAGCACCGCAGAAAACAGCTGATGGAAGTAGGATAAATGTACTTATCTCAATAGCCTGCATTTGGGTTTTTGAAAATGTTGATATAGCCATACCTGCCGTTAAGGAGCCTATACAGAATATTATGTTTAGGAGGACAATATCTATTAAGCTTCCCATTAAGACAAGGCTGAAGAAGTTTATAAGTATCTCGAAGGATATGAAGGTTATAAGCATGGAAAATATGAAGTAAACAATAAACTTACCCATCAGAAACTCGAATCTCGTAATTGGGGTCATGATAAGCTGCTCAATAGTTCTCCTCTCCTTCTCCCTAGCAACCGATATAGCTGCTAGAGTGAGTGCAGCGTTTTGAAGTGTTAAACCGGTAATTAGGGGGGAGTAGAATGTAAACATGCCGATCTCACTACCAATAGTTGAGATCTCAGCAATATTCAGCTTAACCGGCTGGATACTAGTATTCCTAGATGAGCTTAATGCTTCTAAGCCTAGCTGTTTTAGAAGAATATTTAAAAGCTTAGCTTGAAGCCTAGCCATAACAATATTAGCCTCAGCCTTAACAGCTCGTGAAATAGCTGGGGAGCTGTGGGTAATTACGAGGTAGATTGTTCCTGAGCTAAGCATAGATATGCTTTTAGAGAAGCCTGATGGAATTATGATTGCAGCATAAACCCTCCCACTCTCAACAAGATTTCTCGCTCCAGTAAAGCTACCCACATATTCAGATATTTTAAATACCTTGGATGAGCTAACCTCCTGAACCACGTACCAGCTGAATAATTCACGATCCTCGTTCGCTAATGCAATATCAATATGCTTAATCTCACCGCCGTAAGCCATGCCGAAGCTTACTATAAATACGAGGGGGGCACCCAGAACCACGGCGAGGGTACGGGGATCTCTTAAAAGCTGCTTAAACTCCTTAAATACTACTGCTGTAAGCCTATGTAGAGCCAATTCACCCACCTACAAGCTTCACGAAAGCATCCTCCATACTTACCTGGACCTGCCGTACACCAACAAGCTTTAAACCAACCCCCTCAGTAAACGTAGGAATTACTGGTAGTGTTTCCTCAGAGTTTTTAACAGCAACCCTAACACTCCATAAACCGTTAGAGCCATTAACGGATATGATGGATCCGATTCTCTGAAACTCAGTTAAAGCATTTCTAGACCCCTTAACAGTAACATCAATAACATCCCCGCCGTAAGCTCTCCTCTTAAGATTTGTAGGGGTATCAACAGCGATCAATACGCCGTTGCTCATCAATCCAATACGGTCGCAGTTTTCAGATTCATCCATGTAGTGGGTAGTAATAATTATTGTAATACCCTCCCTATTAATCTCCTTAAAGAAACGCCAAAACTCCCTTCTAAGAGGTGGATCGATGCCTGCTGTAGGCTCATCAAGTATTAGAATCTCAGGTCTATGAACCATAGCTACAGCTAGGGCTAAACGCTGCTTTAAGCCACCGCTAAGATTACCTGCTAAAACATTCCTAAACTCCTTAAGCCTAACAAGCTCAAGAAGCTCCTGAATACGCTTCCTCCTCTCAAAGCCTGAAATACCATATATGGAGCTGTAGAACTTAAGATTCTCCTCAACAGTTAAATCCTCGTAGAGGCAGAAGGACTGAGCCATATATCCTATCTTAGACCTTAATGCTTCAGCATTCCTTACAGCATCCACACCAGCAACATTAATGCTTCCTGATGTAGGCTTAATCAATCCACATATCATACGTATCGTAGTTGTCTTACCGGCACCGTTCGGACCCAGAAAGCCGAAAATCTCCCCTCTATAAATGGTTAGATTAAGCCTATTAACAGCTACTAAGCCGTTAAACTTCTTCGTTAAATCAACAATACTTACAATCGGGCTTAGCATACAGATCCCTAAACTAAACTACTACAAAAATCTTATGGTAGCTTACTACTAGAAAGCCGGCTTAGCGGTGTGGAGTATTGATTGGCTTAAGCCAGCATGCCGGTAAGTTTTTATTTTAATACAGTATTATGTTTCGGTGTTGGAGTGAGGACTGTTAAGATTAATGTGTTAGGCAGGGATTGCCGTGTAGAGTCTATTAGCTTCAGGGTTGATCTACTCCTCCTAGGGGGATGGGCTGGTAGGGATAGGGATGAGGTTATGAAGCATGTTGAGGAGTTGGCGAGGATAGGTGTGCCTAGACCTAGAAGAGTACCAATACTGATTCCTGTAGGAAGCTATCTTGTTGATGTATATGATGAGGTTGATGTTCAAAGCCAACATACAAACGGTGAGGTTGAATACGTATTGTTTATAGATGGAGATGTGAAGTACGTTACTGTCGGAAGCGACCATACCGATAGGGAGCTTGAAAAAATAGATGTTGGAAAATCTAAGCAGGCATACCCGAAAATCATAGCTCCATTAGCGTGGCGTTATGAGGATGTTGTAGACCACTGGGACGATATAGTTTTGAGGAGCATCATGTGGATTAATGGTAGGGAAACACTATACCAGAACTCACAGCTTAAAGCATTAATAACCCCTACAGATCTTTTAAGGCTTGTTGATGAGTTGAATATAAGCCGTAGAAACCTAATAGTATTCTCAGGAACAATACCTGTAGCTACCGGTGAGCTGATGTTTGGGGAGAGGTTTAGAATGGAGATGATTGATCCAGTACTGAATAGATGTTTATCGTATGAGTATAGGGTTAGGAGGCTTCCTCAAACCCAATATTAGATATTTAGTTTCTTCTGAGCCTTAACATCATTGATGAAAACCATCTCCTGAGTGAAGCCGTAAAACCTCTCCACCTTACGCATTGTTGATAGAAGCTTCGTCCATTCATGGGTTCCCATAGTAACTAAGACGTAGGTTGTAGCATAATCCTTCCCGCCAGGCTGTCTAAGCACTCTGCCGAATCTCTGAATCCACTTCCTAGGATTGCTTGGAGGATCAATCCATACCTCAACGTCTGCTGATGGAATATCTAAACCCTCCTCGCCAACACTTGTAGATATAAGTATCCTAGCATTCTCCCTGAAGTGTAGGAGGGCTAGTGCCTGATGCTCCATTGACATGTTCTGCTTACCTACAAGTATTGAAACGTTTTCAAAGCCATGATCGTCCTGAACCATTGAGAAAAGCTGCTTAGCAGCTTCAACAGACTCGAGAAAAACTATAGCTTTACTATAATCCTCGGATTTAAGTATCTGCCTTACATGGCTGAACTTATGGTTAAACTCCCTCTTTAAAGCCTCCCTGTAGGCTTTATAGATGCTTAAGCCGTTAAGTGAGTCTAGGGGGGTTCTCAGCTCCCTAATCCTCCACGTAGCGTAGGATAATACACTGCTTGCACCATCCTCCACAAGCCTAAGCCTTAAGGATCTAAGAGCTGTTAATACTACGCATTCCCTATGCTCCCTACATCCAGTATTGAGATGATGCCTACCATACCTATCTATAACCTCCCCCTCATACTTTGAGGCTACCCTACCTATTTCACCGTATATTTTTAGAAGATCATCAGATACCTTAACCCTAAGTATTTTCAGAATTCTTCTAGGAATGTATTGTTTAAGCTCCCTATCCTCAAGGCTTACAACAGTAATTGTGCTAAATATTTTCTTAAGCTCCTCAAACCTACGTTTTGAATGCAGCTGTGGAGCAGCGCTGAGAGCAATAATCCTGCTACCACATGCCTTAGCGGCTAGAAGTATGGAGTAGCCATCCGTCTCACCTATATAGTTTTGACATTCATCAGCTACAACAACATCGTATGGAAACCTGAAATCAACCTCCCTGAAAAACATCGATAAATCGTTAAGGGAGCCATGCCTAACACTATCTAAAACAGATTCGAAGGGGGATAGGATATCGTTGTAGAATGTTTGAGGGGTAGTAACTGCGAAGCCAGCATTCCAAACCCTAAGCATAGATCTTCTCTCAGGGCTTATACTACCTGAGATGAGGTATGCCTCAACATTAAGCATCCTCCTAGCAAATATTGCTTGCTGGATACCTAGAGGAACTGATGGAACCAGGAATAGGGTTCTTAAAGGCTTAGCCCTAGACTCCCTCTCAAGAAGGGAGCCTGCAATATATGTTTTACCAAGACCTGTCGGAAGCCCTAAAATCAAGCAGTCACCAGCTAAACCATCCAGAATCCTCTTCTGGAATGGGTATAAAGTATATGATGTCTTAATCTGGAAGGATTGGTTTGGAAGAGGATACTGCGGGGAGAGAGTTGAAGCTAAGCCAGTAATTGAGTATGGACCCTCACTGAGAAACTTCAAATATCCATCAAACCCTCTATAAACCCTACTGCTCAACTCAACACTTAAAGGAACAGGAGGAGTATAGCTACTAACTACTTTAAACCCGTTCTGGGAGGCTTTAATAAGACCTCTCCTAATAAGATCGTTTAAAACCAGGCTAAGTGTTAGCTCACCTATACCTCTAGATGAAAACCTACTAATAAGCTCACTATACGATACCCTACCGCCAAGCGAAACAATAGCTCTATAAACCTCATCCATAATACTTTCATAATAGTCCACAGCACTCAATACAATCTATAGAGGAGCAATATAAACCTCACTAATCCCAGACCCTACATATTTTGCGGGTTAGAGTTTGCTTCAACCGTTCTAACCTAGTGTTAACTTCCACAGCTAGGTCTTCCCCCCTCCTTTCATGGGAGGGCTTTCGCCCTGAACGGGTGAAGAGGGCATATCTATCCTTTATTCTATACACCACATATCGCCTACAGGCATTCGGACTTACCAAATTAGTGGATGCTACATTAATAAACTTTACGCTAAATAGAAGCGGTTTCTAAACCCCATCATCAACATACCCTACTTCATTTTAAACACAGACAGTATCATTATCTATCCCTAATGAAAAATGAGCCGTAGATTCACATTGTACTTATAAATATTGGTTTACCAAAAATTAAAACCTCATCTATGAATTCTAGCTGTAAGAGTATTTCTGATGGATAAACCCTCATAGACAATATCTCATTCCTATCAACATCTAGCATAAACCCAATACTCTAGCCATCAACCTTAACACATTTCTCATCAAACACTACAACTCTTCTAGGTATTCTAATGGGTTAACATTAATCCTCCCACTAAACCTCCTAACCCACCTTTAAAGCTGTTTTAGAAACCTTATGTCAGATAATGCTCTAGAGCCATTCTAAGACTTGAAGCTGAATATAAAATGTCAAGCTCAAAATCTTAAACTCAACAAGAACCTTAATCCTCTCAAAACACCCAAATCCTCAACTAGAAACCTAGTATTCAACATAATAACTAAATAAGGAATATGTAAACCTTAAGTTGCCACGTCCTTGAAACTGCTATCTATGGCAATAGCTACATTACCCCTTTTAGATTCTTCCCTAAGTTTTTTATCAAAAGTAGCTAAATCTTCACCCAGTCTTTTTGCAATTGAGAGAATTATCTTATCATTTAGTCTTAGGGTTGAAATCTTCTCCTCCCCTACAGTTTTCAAAGCTTCCAGCAGATCCTCCTTCTCAATTTCAACTAGGTTAAATTTAGGATTATTAGCAAGTTCATTAAGCTTACTTAACATATCACTTCTTCCTAAACGAATTCTATTTAGAAATGCTATAAACTCTATTAATACGATGGATGGTATATTCCATTTTGGTAGTGAATCTAATAGTTTTCTAGCTTCTTTATGATGAGCTGTATCTTTAAATGTATCATATATTAAAATGTTTGTATCCACTATAGTCAAATACCTACCTCCTCCAATCCCTCCTCTATTAGCCTTTCTATTTCTTTAGGGGGAAGTTTTTTACCTATTTTAAAGGTTATACGATCCTTAGTTTCCAAAGTTTTCACTCCCTCCAATTTTCTTAGCTTCTCATTAATTAGGAGAGATAGCTTTTTAGTTTTTTGGTTATTTCTCTTTATGCTTAGGAGGTGGGATGTTAGGGTTTATGATGTTAGCTTCTTGATGTTTAGATTATTTGGATTTTATGGATATTGATTCAAGGATTAGTAGGAGGTTTTGGAGATCTCCTAGGCTTTATGTGGAGGCATTGGTTTTAAGGAGGTTTTAAGGCTTAAGGTATGCTGGGCATTCAAGACTATGCTAGAAAAACTTATAAGTAGTTGGACACGCCCCTCCCAAACATCAACTACGAAACAGCCCACATCATTAAGGGGTGGACTGCTTTTTCTCCATTATTCCCTCAAGTCCACGCCATTTAACTTTAAATCCATATGCTTCAATAATGTCTATAGCATACCTTTCCTCAACACCTATTTCTCTAAGCTTATCTATAGCTTCAGCTATGGTTTTCCCATTTATTTCCTCTATGGTTTTATCTATGATTTCTGCAAGATCCTTCTTTACAGCTAGGCTTCCAACCACTTTATACTCCTTACCTATGTTTTTACTGTTTAGATTTTTAATTTTTAGTATGGGTTTATCTAAATCTACTGCTTCCTCCCTCTTTTTCTCATACTTTCTAAGAGCTAGAAGTATATCTGCTGGTGAAAGCCTGTTTTTGAAGAGTATTACTTCATGTGGGATGTCGGCTATTGATGAGCATGAAAGGCTTTCATCAGCTGCAACAATCATGTTAACCCCCTTAACCATACGTAGCTTCTCAATCTTCCTCTTTAAGTATTCAGAAGTCCAGAATCCTACGATCTCAATGTAGATCTTAACATCATCCATTAAGGCAGCGAAGTCAGGTATGAATATTGATCCATTAGCAACTAGCGGTTCAGGCTCTCTTAAAAGTCTCCATCCAAGATTTAAGCTGTTAAATCTTCTTGCGAAATCCTCCTCTAATCTACTATCATATGCTTCCTCAACCCATTTAAACTGTGGGAAAAGCTTTTTCTGGCTTGATGTTAAGGTGAATTTATAGTTTCTATTTTTACCACGTATTTCAGCCTCAATAATCCATGAGTTTAAGCTAACAATGTATGGTATGAGTTTAGCTATTGATGTTCCGTAGCGTTCCACGCTTCTTATTATTGATGCTGGACCATCTATAGATATTCTTAAGCCATCATCTATCCTCTCAGCGAAGTAGAGGAGTCCAAGCCTCTTTACATTCCATAAAAGCCTCTTAGCTTCAGAGCCTGTAATACGGGATTCAATATTAAGCTTTAAGCTTTTAAACAGTAGTGTCTGTGTTAGTGATAGGTTATATTGCTTCAGTAATGTTTCAGAATCTATATCTTCAAAGCCCTCTATAACCTCGTTCTCCTCATAAACAGCATCAAAACACTTCTCAACATCGCTTGTAGATATGCCTAAATCATTAGCAACATACTCAATAACCCTTCTTCTCTCATCATCTGTTAAGGCAGCACCCTTAAACATCATGTTTGAAGCTTTAAAAAGCATCATCCTAACAGATATTGGGTTAAAAGCTGTTTTAGGCTTAGCTGTCCTAATCCTTCTAAGCAGGATAGCTAGAAGACCGCGGTAAAGCTTATAGTGGATTCTATATAGGTCGCAGAGCTCAGCCTCAACCTCCTCTAGAGATCTATGAAGTTCGCCGAGGGTTTTATTGATGTTAAGCTTAAATATGTTTATCAGCCTATCAGCAACATAGAGATTGGAGTAGCTGAAGCCGGCGAATACAGGATATATATTGGAGCCAACCCTCCTAACTCTTAGCAAACTGCTTGGAAGCATACTCTAAACTCCACTACCTAACTCTAGAGCTTTTCTACGTTTTCTCGACGATTTCGTCTCCAACGTACCCTTAGTTACCAGCTCGTAAAGTATAGCCTGCTTACCGTCTTTAGGTCTCAGTATTCTACCAAGCCTCTGTATAAACTCCCTCCTACTCCCAGTTCCACTAATTATTATTGCTACTGAGGCATCAGGTACATCAATACCCTCCTCAAGAACCTTACTGGTAGCAATAACGTTAAAAACCCCATCCCTAAACATCCTTAACGTTCTCTCCCTCTCCTCACCTCCAGTTTTATGCGTTATTTCAGGTATTATTAGCTCCCTCGATATTCTATGCACTACATCGTTATACTCGGTAAATATTATTATCTTCTCGCCACGATGCTTTGCTAGAAGATCTTTCAAAACCCTAATCTTACCCTCAGCATTCAATGCCACCATCCTGCTTTCATGCCATGCTAGAAGTGCTTGACGTGCCTCACTGTCAAGACCGCTTCTCAATATGAATTTTTGAAAATCGTTTAAAGACCTAATTCTTAAACCCCTCGACTTGAGGAAGCTCTTATAAATATCTGTAAGCCTATTATATTTCTCCCTCTCCGTAGGTGTTAGCTCAACAGGTATTTTCACAATTTTAAACGGGGCTAGGAATGATCCTGAAAGCTCCTTAACCCCCATCCTATACACCACATTACCTACAAGCATCGGTAAGTCGACATGCCTACCATCCTCCCTTTCAGGAGTAGCTGTTAAGCCAAGCCTGAAGGGGGCAGCGTTAAGCTCAGCTATCTGTCTATAACCCTCACTTACAAGATGGTGGACCTCATCAAAAACAATAAGTTTAAACTTATTCCCGAAGTATTCAGCATTAAGATAAGCTGAATCATATGTTGAAACAGTTATGAAACCAATCCTCTTCTCCCCACCACCATAAACCCCAACATCGATGTTGAAAGCCTCAACAAGCTTATCACGCCACTGATATACAAGCTCTATTGTTGGAGCAACAACAAGACTTGAGCCATTAACATTAGCAATAGCATACACACCTATAATTGTCTTACCGGTACCTGTAGGTAAAACAACAACACCCCTACATCCATTCTTAATCCAGGCCTTTAAAGCCTCCTCCTGATACTCCCTAAGCCTATACCTCCTTCTCAAAGCTACGGAGCCTAAGATAGGCTCCAAAACATTATCCTCAAACTCAATACTAAAACTCTCTAAAACACTCCTAATTTTATAATAGTCCACGGCAAGAGCTCTGAAAGCCTTCACCCTATAATCCCATTTTAAAACGTCGTGAAGCTGAGGAATCCATTCATCAACTAGAACAGTTCCCCTATCATAGGTAAGCTTAACCATTAAGTAAAGTAGAAGCATAAGCATTAAAACTTTTTCATCAGCTAACCACAGTTAGCAGGTTCCATAGCTGCTGCTCATCTACAATTCAACAACCTACATAAACTACCGAATAGCGTTAAGATCTAAAACCTTAAATTTCAGTATTTAAGAGGTATGAATGGTGGTTTAATGAGGGTTGCTGTAGGTTCTGATGACTGCTACTATATTGCCGAGTTTATTGTTAAGGAGTTGAGGAGGAGGGGGTACGAGTTAATACTTGTTGGAGCATTAGATACGGGTAAGCCGTATCCATGGCCTAAAGTCGGCTTTGAAGTTGGTGAAATAGTAGCTGGAGGAGGAGCGGATACCGGTATCGTAATATGCTATACAGGTACTGGAGTATCAATAGCTGCTAATAAGGTTAAGGGTGTTAGAGCTGCCTTATGCTTCGATTCTCAAACAGCTCGAGGAGCACGTTTATGGAATAATGCAAACATTCTAGCTTTAAGTGCTAGACTACTATCAGAGGAGGTAGCTAGGGAGATTATTGATGTATGGTTCTCCATAAAAGGCCCAGATCCAAGCGAGGAAGAGAATATTAGGGAGCTCCAGAAGTTTGAGTTGGGGGTTAAATGAAGAAGAACTGTATTAACATGTTCTATAGGCTTCTACATCCTAAAGTAGCTACGCTAATAGTATCTATAAATAGAGACGGTAAAGCAAACATTATGGCTGCAGCATGGACTACACCGCTAAGCATAAAACCAGCACTAATTGCAGTAGCAGTATCCCCTAAAAGATATACCCACAGCCTTATACAGGAATCTAAAGAATTCACAGTAAACATACCCTCAAAAAACCTAGTTGAAAAAGTTCATCTATGCGGTACTAGAAGTGGGAGGGATACTGATAAGGTAGCTTTAGCTAAGCTAAATCTAAAACCAGCTAAACAAATCAGAACACCGGTAGTGGATGAATGTATTGGAAACATGGAGTGTAAGCTATGGGGGATGATGCCTACCGGAGACCATACACTATTCATAGGTGAGGTGTTAGCAGCATACGTTGATGAAAAACTGTTTACAGATTCATGGATGGAGAACGCTGAAGTACTCATACATGTTGGAGGGGAAATATATACATCCCCAGGCAAGCCATTCATAAAGATTTAGCATCCCATAGCTGAACTCAGAAAACGGAGCCTAACAGTAGTTAATCTACAGTTAAAGCTGAAATCCAGCATAGCTTCCTCAACCAACCATTCATTATTTACATCACGCTAGAGCCTCTACAACGACTCTATCCGATATGAGTTATGGTTAAGTTTAACAAATCTAGCTCCCATCAAGTAAAGCTTATGTTTGATTCAATTCTTTCTATGTGATGTGGAGAGGCATTATCCTTCTAGGAAAACCATGAGCCTCAACCGCTCTTCAACATACTAAATGATGGGGAGAGCTTGGTTAGGACTAGGTTTAACAAACTATACTTAGATAAGTATTGCTGTGGGATTCGTAACATATATAGGATTATAGGGTTAGGTTAGTTATGGATTTCAGGGAGGTTTTAGAGTATTATTCAAGGGGGGAGGTTGGGAGGGATATTGCTGAGTATTGTATTAACAGATGGGTAGCTATAGAGGGAATTGGGGAGGATGGTTATAGGGTATTTGTCCGGTATGGCAGTGATGGGAGGCCGCTAACAATTAGGGGGTGCGGTGAGGTTGTTGATGTTCTACGTAGATATGGAGGATTAAAGCCTAGAACAATATATGCATCAGTTAACGTATACTCCAGTCTTCAATCATTGGAGGATGTAAATACCCCAAGTAGGATAATGTATACATCACCTATATGGGATGTTGACGGCTCAGTTGAGAACTGGAAATCAATTATTGAGGTTTCCAGGCTTATCGTGGATTTCATAGAGGGGGAGGGGGTTGGGAAATCCGTATTTTTAAAGTGGAGTGGGAGGGGGATACATGTCCAAATACATGAGAAAGCATTCTCTAAAGAACTTCTAGATAAGCATAATCCATTAGATATTGCATACTCTATTGTTGAGTATACGTTAAGAAGATTGAGGGGGAGAATTCTGGATATAGCTTCAAAAACTAAGAGTACAAGTAGACCTTTAAAGGTTGAGAATGAAATAGATCTTAAAAGAGTTTTTACAGCTCCACTATCAATCCATAGGGAGGTTGATCTATGCTGTGTATGTTTTAAGCCTAACGAGATAGATTCATTCGATATTGAGTGGGCTAAGCCGAGCATTTTGAGACATAATCCAGCATGGAGAAGCTATGTTGAGGGGGAGGGGGACTCCATCGCTGAGAAGGCTTTAAGCGAGGTTGGAGGATATCCTGGATGGGTTGAGGCTAGAGGAGTAAGAACTGTTGTTGCTGAGCCTAATGAGAAGCCTAAAACAGCTGGTTTTGGAAGATTTGAGGTTATGGCTTTACTGCAGGCTGCAAGATACTATATATTAACGGGAGATATTGAAAAAGCTAAATCCTTCGGGTTAAATAGAGCAATATTTTACGCATGGGCTAAGAGACATTTAAAAGCTAAACCACCCCCAAAAACCGGGGTGGATGGGGTGAGGACATATATTGGGGATAGGGAGGAGATAGAGTATGTAGGGGATGAGGGAGCATACATATCTAAAAACGGATATTTCAAAATAGGTGATGAAGAGCAGAAGCCTGTAGACTATGATAGGCAGGTAGCTAGGAGAATAAGCTTAACAGTCCCGTATGAAAAGGCATGGGAGGCAGCTTTAGAATACTTAAGGGGAATACCTAAAACAATACTTTTAAGCCAGCAGAAATTCTTCAGCAGGGTCTACGAGCCTGTAAGGGATAGCTTCATCGAGATTGTGAGGAAAAGAGAGAGGCAGAAAACACTTTTCTAAGCTACTTTAGAAATTCTAGAAGTAATGGATCCTTCTTCAAAACCTCCTGCATATACTGTACAGACTCCCTTACATCTATAAATACTGATTTAGCCCTCTCAATATGTTCAGGCTTCACCACACTACTATTCTCTATATCAGCTACAGCTTTAGCCGGAGCTATTAGCCGTACCGCATGCCTTAACGATAGCTTCTCACCAATCTCCGCAAGCAGGTTTAAAGCCTCTGATGAAAGCTCAATACCCTCAGTACTAGCCCTTATCTCAATTATCCTCCTTATTTCATCCCTAGTTGGATAGCTTGTTTTAGCTATTAGAAGCCTGTCAAGCATATCTATAGGTATACCGTGGGGAGCAATAACATCCGTACCCTTAACCCTAGCCATAGCCCTATTAGTAGCTAGAACAAGCACAGGCGCAAACTCCTGCTCTAATGCTCTATTAAGAAATGAGAATGCCTCAACATCAAGCATGTGAGCCTCATCTATGAATAACACACCAGGTATTAGCTTAGCCTCCCCCCTACTAACCGCCTTCTGAACCTCTTCATCAACCTTCTGCCTAATCTCATCACTTATCTCCTCCTCCCTGAAGAGTAGGCTCCTACCAATTCTCAGATTAGCCATATCGATATCGTGAAGCGTTACAACATGGCTTGTCTTCTTAGTCTTCTTTACAGGTCCATCAGGTCTTGGAACAACCTTTGCAACTTTAAACTCCCCCTTCCACTTACTCGGAGCCTCTGAGCTTCTACCAAGCTTTACCACATGACCTGTTTCAGCATCAATCTCTATAACATCACCAACCCTTACACCCATCCTCATAAGTTGAGAAGCAATCCTATCCCCAACCTCTATTGTCTTCTCCTCATTTCTTGTTTTAAGAGTTAGCAACGCGCCGTAAGCAACCTGAGCATAAGGGTTAAATGGATGCTCAGCCTTCTCGATCTCTATAGATGAGACCTCACCCTCATAAACCTCCCTCTCCTCAGTAATACGTAGACCAATAGCTCTCCTCATAGCCTGCTTTAAAAGCTCAGTTTTCTTAGTGTATGAGCCGTAAATCTCAGATCCAGATATGGATACGAAAGGTACATCCTTACCGAGCTCTCTAGCCATACCTATAGCAATAGCTGTTTTACCAGTACCTGGAGGACCAACTAGAAGTAAGCCGTGACCCGGTCTCTTACCCTCCCTAACAAGCCTAACTATAAGCCCTGCAGCCTCCCTAGCTTCAAGCTGTCCTACAAGACCATCACCGACAGGTAGAGGCTTCCACTTCTCATCAAGACCTAAGCCGGATATATGGCTATGAATACCAACAGCCCGCTCAACAAGAGCCTTCTTAGCAACCTCTCTAATACTTGAAGATGACATAAGAAACACCACCGCAAGCCATAGTTATCAAGAATCTTAACTAAATAAAACTAAGCAAATATATAAGTTTTACTCTTAAGAGGGAACGTCTTGTAAACTTAAGCTTTACCTAGAAGTTAATCAGCAAGCTTAAGTTTACAAAGCCGAGAGGAAGATGTGGTAACTTAAGAGTTGAATACATGTTTAAGAAAGCAGCCTACGCTTAACTATTGACTGATGTTATCCAGCCTATCCAACATATTTTCAAAGTGAGGATTTCATCATTTAGAGTTAAGCACCCCGAACTACAGTTAAACATAATCATCTAGCCGATCCAATACGTGTAGTTAGATTTATAGATTTGTATCGTTAAGTTAACTCTATGAGAACTATTGAAAAAACGTTTTTGGTATTGATTTTCTGCTGGGTTTTTTTAGAAAATATTTTAGAGAACTGTGTAAGAGCCATGTATTACCGGGGTTTTCATCCCTTCCACAGCATACTCGTATCAAGCCTAGCTACAACACTACTCCTACTCATACCTATATGGATTGAGCTTATACGTAGGGGAGGCTTCATGGAGTATTATGGGTTGAAGTTCAGGTGGGAAATGCTTACCTGGATTGTACTGGCGGTACCTATAATTGTGGTTATGGGCTTCATCCTCGACCCTGCTAGATTAGCTCCTAGAAGTGAGCTGCAAATGATTGAGAACTATATAGGTTATTTACCGAGCCTTATCGCTAAGATTATTGCTAAGCAGTATTCACTAATACATGCATTACTCATATCCATCATAATTACTATACCTAACACGTTTATAGAGGAGTTATGGTTTAGAGGAATGATTCAGTTTAAAATATCCAGTATTAAAACACTTGGAGAAGCATCCATACCTACCTCCATAGTAGCTCAATCACTAATATTCGGCTTAGCCCACATATATCCCGTAGCTCTAAACCCCCATCTTCCAGTATTGAAAACCCTAGTGTTTCTATATGCAATGCTTGGAGGACTTATTCTAGGCATAGCTACGTATAGGTTTAGATCAATTCTTCCAGCATGGATTATTCATGCATCAGTAAACATCATAGCTGTAGCTAGCTACATTATTTAATGGTTTATTACAGATCCAGCATCAACATATAATTTAGTTAGTAACATTTATGTAGACTGTTTCTAACATATTAGAGCGAAAAGTTAATATAGAAACCTTTATTGCGTAGATGTGTATGCGGTGGAGGGTGGTTGGAATGGTGGAGATAACTGGAGGTGGAGCTGAACCATCACAAAACACGGTATTAACTGGAAAGACTGATTTAGCGGGTAGAGAAGGCTACTCACCAGTATCCAGAATGACTAGTGAAAAGCTTAAATTACTAGCTGACCTCCACTCTAAGGGCTTAAGCTTTAGGAAGATCGCTAAGGAGCTCGGCGTTAATCATAAGACTGTAAGCTACTGGTGTAGGAAGCTTGGCTTAAAGCCTAACTATACACGTAGATATGCTCGAAGCGACCTAGATAGGGAAATTAGCAAAATCATATCCCTATACGAGCAGGGATTATCAACTAAAAGTATTGCTGAAATGTTTAATGTCAGCCCACCAACAATATATATTAGACTTAAGAAGGCAGGTGTTAAGCTTAGATCTAGAGGAGCTAGAGGGAAGAGGGAGGAGGCATTAAAATACGTAGTTGATAGATTATCTGCGGGAGGAGCTATGTTCACATCTAATCTTGCAAGAGAGCTTATGGAGAAGTACAAGTATAGTAGAGCATACTCCGAGCAGACAATTAGACTACTTGTTAGAAGAGGAGCTGTAAAGTCTGTGTTTATAAGGCATGGTAGAAGCACTAAGAGCCGTCTTTCAAACGTACTTCAAGGAATTATAGGTAAAAGGATAGTATGGGTTAATGATGATGGCTTAACCGAGTTCCTAGCCAGCAAGCTTAAGCTAAACCTAGAAAGCTTAAGACCCGTTAAGAAGGCTGTAACACATCTATTAAGATCATGCGGCGTACCTGAAAACGTTGTTGAGAAACTTAGACAGCTTTATGTTAAAAGTAGATAAATTTTAACTAGTAGCTACTTTAAGATCAACCATATTAAACCTAGATTACCTGCAAACCTCACACATCAAATATACAATACTGTGTTCGGTATACTCTCTAGCCTTTAGATCAACTCTATGAAGGTATCCTCGATCACTACCATTAGAAGCCGCACATCGTATTTTAGAAGCTACCAACACCAAATCATGCAGACAATGTATTTGAACTGTTGGAGGACAGTTATTGATTAATAAATTTTATTAGGGATACTGGTATTTAGAAGTGATGAGGAGGATATTGATTCTACGTAATAGCGAGCTTTTTAAACATAGCTTCGGATCTTGGCATCCGCTTAAAAGTGAGAGAATGAATGTTTACTTTAGGCTTTTAGAGGAGAAATCCGTAACTAGTCTAGCTAACGTTAAGGTTTTGGAGACAAGCTTAACCATAAATGATGATGATATCCTAGCAGTACATGATGAATCGCTTCTAAACCTTATTAAAAGCCTAAGTATTAACGGTGGAGCTTTAGATTCAGATACACCGGTTCCACCCGGAACATATGATAGAGCTAGAATTCAGGCAGGTGGCCTTATTGAGGGAGCTTTAAAGATTCTAAATGGCGAGTACGATGTTGCTACTCAATGTGTAGCTTTTGGTGGACATCATGCTACACGTAGACATGTAGGCTTTAGCTTTGGATTCTGCTACTTCAACCAGGAAGCCATACTGGCTAAGTATCTGCAGAGAAGGAGGAATGTTAGGAGAATATTGATACTTGACTGTGATGCACATCATGGAAACGGAATACAGGAAATATTCTATAATGACCCAACAGTACTATACATATCACTCCACCAAGACCCTAATACACTATATCCTGGAACAGGATTCATACATGAGGTTGGTGAGGGTGAGGGGGAGGGATACAATATAAACATACCGTTACCGCCGGGAGCATCTGATGAAAGCTACGTTAAAGCATTAAACGAGATATTTAAGCCGGTAGCCCACCAGTTTAAGCCAGAAATAATACTATGGATTTTCGGAGCAGATACGTACTTTGCAGATCCTCTAGCAGGCTTAAACCTAACGATGAATGGATACAGTAGAATTACAGATATAGTTACAGATACTGCGGATAAGTTATGCAACGGTAAGCTAATTACAGAATTTGGTGGAGGATATGATGTAAACTCCACAGCACTATCCTTCTATCTAGTTACAGCTAAGCTAGCAGGTTTAGACATTAGGGTAGATGATCCATACAGCCCACCTAAAGGGGAGAGTAGGGAAGTATCTAGAAGAACTGAAGGAGTAATAGCTGAGCTTAAAAAAACCCTAGGTAAATACTGGCTACTAGAGTAAGATTTAACTATAGTTTAGCTATAGTTTATTAGATGATGAACGTCATGACCGCGGACTCAATGAAGAAATCCACACCCCACTGAAATCATTACCGGCTACAGCAAACTTAGTTTTAAATGTTTAATCATGGTCTTCACTATAAGTAGTGATGGCAGTACTGATAGTAGCGTATGTAAAGCATTAAATATAGCTGTAAATACAAGAACCCAAACCAATGCTTCAAAACTACTCCTAAACGTTAAGCCTAAAGCTAGATTTAATGTTTTTGAAGCTATATCGAGGAAGAATGGGAACATTAAGAATACTATAACGTAGTTAAACAAAGTCATAACCAAAATCCTTAACATAGCTCCTAAAGTAATCATTAAGAATCCCCTACCCCACGATTTAAACCCTTCAACAGGAGCATTCCTAAACCCTGAACCAATCCACAAACCTATAAGTGTTGATGTAACAGCAGCAAACCTCATAGCTGGACCTATAGGAACCCAGCTGCCGAAGAAGTTGAGAATAATCCAGTACGTAAATGCTGAAACCATTCCAGGCCATGTTCCAAACAGCAGGAAAGCTACAACAACAGGAATCTCGGCAAAGTCAAACTTTAAATACGTGATTGCTGGAAATGGAAAGCTTAAAGGTAAAATCGCCAATACAGCTGCTAGAGATGCAAATCCTGCAGCGCAAGATATTCTAAATGCATGACTTCTAATCACAACAACACCTAAAAGTCTCAACTCAAAATTAATATAAACTTTTTGCTTCTACTCAAAAATTAAACTAGCATGAGTTAAAGTATGATTTTACCGTTCTCAAGAATATCTTCCTTAATCTCCTTATATGGCAGTATCACAACATTCGGCGCTATATAGATTTCATCATCTACCGAAACCCCATCCCCTATTATCACGTTCTCCGAGATTCTACTCCATCTCCCAATATAGCATTCCTCACCTATTATTGAGTTTTCAATGTATGAGCCGCTTCTAACCCTAGACTTTGGAAGTGTTATTGTATTAAATATTCTTACTCTCTCACCAATACGTGTATTACATCCTACTACAACGTTTGGCCCAATCCTACTCCCCCTCCCTATTACTACCCGTTCACCTATGTAGTATGGTGGTATTAGCTCAACATCCTCCTCAACCCTGGCTGTTTGGCTTAAATAGCCTTGAGGATTAATGATCTTCAATACATTTATATTTGTCTGCTTATAATCGGCTGGAACACCTATATCACTCCAGAAGCCGTCATAAATATAGCCGTAAACATCAAACTTCTCAACAAGTTTAGGTATAACATCAGCTGAAAGCTTCGATTTACCTTTAGGTATATAGTTTAAAACTTCAGGCTCAAAAACATACATACCGGCATTAACTAGGTTTGACTTAGCCTCATGGGGCTTAGGCTTCTCGATAAAGCTTAATATCTTATTATTGGAGTTAACCACAGCAACACCATATCTAGATACATCCTCAACTCTTGTAAGCATTATCGTAGCAATACCTCCACGCTCCCTATGATACTTAACCATATCGCTAACATTAATAAATGAAAAAACATCCCCATACGATACTATAAAGGTGCTTGTTAATCCAATTCTACTATTTACTAGATGAAGGGGGCCAGCATCCCCTAAAGGCTCCTCCTCATATATGAAATCTATCTTTACACTACTTGGCAGCTGAATAAATATTGATTTTAAATGGTTTATTAAGACGTCAGCCATATGATAAACTGAAAATATTATATTGTCAACACCACCATTAACCAACAACTCAACAATCCAATCTATTAATGGCTTATCAAGAATTAGAAGTAGTGACTTAGGCTTCGTAAGAGTAAGTGGACGAAGACGAGTAGCGTAGCCACCAGCTAAAACAATAGCTTTACCCATGCGAAGTCCCAATACAGTATTTCTTAGAAATATTTATTTTTTATTATGTAGTATTTCGATACTGTCAAGTTAAGCCCTAGGCTTAATGAGTCTACTATATGTTAACTTGACAGTATCGTATCCTCATGCTGTAAACTTAAGCCCTACCTGGAAGACGATCAGCAATGCTTAATTTTACAGAGACGCCTTGGCTGGAGTAAGCCTTATTAAAATGCGGTTTGAAGTATCTGTTATGGTAGAGGACTATCTGGCTTACGCCTTCTGGCTTACAGTTATAAGCGCAGCTGCGCTTCTGGCTGAGAGATTCATTACAAGGTGGCTTAAAGGAGTTATAAGGCGGAACGAGATTCCAAGAAACATTGGAAACGGAATGATTCTAACAGGGAGGCTGATCGTTCTTATAGGTGTTGTGTTCGCTCTTATGCGTCTAGGAGGACTTCCCTCCGAAACTGTTGTAAGTGTTTCAGCCGTGATAGGCGCGGCTGTGGGCTTCGCCTCCACAAGGACGATCGGAAACCTCGTGGCAGGAATCTTCCTTCTCGTGACTAGGCCTTTCAGGGTTGGAGACTACATACGAATCGATACAGTTGAAGGTGTTGTTAGTGAGGTGACCATAAACTATGTGAAAATTACAACAGCATGCGGCAACACTGTTTCAATAAGCACGCAGAACATGCTTGACAAAAGCATGATAAACTATAGGCTTACAGACTCAAACATCTTCTGTTACCCTCTTAGGCTGACTTTCGATAATTCAACACCCCTATTAGAGCTTGAAAAGCTTCTGGAGAAGGTGTTTGCTGAAAACACAGCGAAGCTTCCGAGAAAAGCTGATTACATTCAAACTGGAATGGATACCTCCGGAAGAACTTTTGAAATCCGCATCTACGTTGAGAAAGCCGAAGAAATATTCACGCTAGTCCCAAAGCTGACCCGGGAAATAGCCGGAGCAGTGGAAGAACTGAAAGGGGGAGGAGCATACTCCAAAACTTTTGGAGAAGGCTGTGCATAGTATTTCGCGTAACTTTTCCCACTCTGTTTCCTAGTGTATTTATGGTTGATTTGGTTGGGGCTTAATGAAGATGGAGCTAGCAATAAACTATTCACAAACCTAACCAACTCAAGAAGCAATAGAGAGCCTCCCAAAAGAGAAACTACAAATTCAACATAAAACAAGCAAATACATAACATGAAAACAAAGTGGAAAAGTTTAGCGAAATACTAGAGATTCTCTTTTTCACCACAGATTTGTAGTGCAATGAGTAACTTATACTTCCAACCCTCACTATTAGCTTCTTACTCTATGTTTAAATTAGTGTTTCGTTCTTCTTACTTCCGTGTGTGAATCTATGTAGGTTGATCTTCATTATTTTACTCATGATAACTAACAGTATCCTAAGTATTAAGCTCTTAATTCCTAGCTGCAAATTATTGAGTTAAGTATATAATTAAGTGTATGAGTTGATGTTTATGAGTTGCAATGCATGGATTGTATCGATAGGTAATGAGCTTCTTATCGGTAGAATTGTTAATACTAATGCTGCATGGCTTTGCCGTAAGCTATTGATTCTTGGATTTAGTGTTAAGAGAGTTCTAACAATACCTGATAGTGAGGAGGATATTGTTGAGGTTGTTAGGGAATGTGTTGGTAGGAGGGTTAGGGTTTTAATTTTAACAGGAGGGCTTGGACCAACGTACGACGACATTACAAGCGAGTCGTTAGCTAAGGCTCTAGGTAGAGGATGGGAGGTAAATAGTGAAGCGTACAGTATGGTTGTTGAGAAGTATAGGAGTAGAGGCTTTGAAATTACTAGTCATAGAGTTAAACTTGCAAAAATGCCTTCAAACTCTAAGCCGCTACCAAACCCTATAGGTACAGCTCCCGGAATATTTACTATTGAGGGGGATACCTACATATTCGCTCTTCCAGGTATTCCAAGCGAGATGGAGGCTATGTTCAATAGTGAAGTTGAAAAAATTCTGAGAGAAATAGGTTCCAAAACATACTTTATTGAGGGAATGATAATAGTTGAGGGGGTTCCGGAGTCAGCAGCAGCTCCAATCATAGATAAATGCGTGAAGAAGCATGGAGGAGCCTACATAAAATCCCATCCTAAAGGATTTGAGTCTTCAAAGCCTGTTTTGGATATTAGAGTTCTTATAGGTGGTGTAAGTATAGGTAGTGCTGAAGCGGAATGTAGTGAAATAGTAGGGGAGCTATCGGGAGAATTGGTGCGGATTGGTGGATTGATAAGAAGTACTAGTATTCAACACCTAAACCATTAACTCCCTCCTAACAATATCTAAAATCTCAGGAATCTCCGCTACTTTAAAGTCAGGCTCTACATCTATACTAACATCCCTACCATGAGTTACAAGTATTGAGTAGGCATTAATAATTTTTGCTGGAATAATATCATAAACAGTATCCCCAACCACAACTCCGCTTTTAGGATCTACTCCTAAGCTACTAAATGCTTTAAGATATATTTCAGGATTAGGCTTACCCTTCAACACAGCATCACCCGGTACTACTACGTTGAAGAAAGCTTTAAGATTCAGAAAATCCAAAACCCTATCTAAAACCTGAGATGGAGTTGATGATGCGATTCCAAGCTTCAATCCCATATCAATAAGGGTATTTAAAACCTCATAAACACCAGGATATACGTTCAGCTCATCAATATAGTTGAGGTAAATCTCATTCTTCAACTTCCTAATTGATCCATAAATCCTCAATCCAGCCTCACCGAGAACTAAACGTACAATTTCAACTCCAGGTAGACCTACAAGCATCTCTACATAACCCTCATCAACATCTCTAAATCCATGATGTTCAAAAGATTTAATCCATGATCTTGCGTGAAGACGAGTACTATTAATAAGTGTTCCATCAAGATCAAATACGATAGCTTTAATAGGCATACAGTCAGTAATGGTTGGAATATATAAAGGTTATAGCTTAATCCATCATTAATACTATGAGCCCAACTTAACATGCAGTATTCAACATTCTAAGCTTCCATGTTAATTATAGGAAGATTTATTTGGATTCTGCCTAGAGGAATTTATGGATTATACATATATGTTTTGGACTGCTATTACGTTTCTCGGCGACTATAGGCTTTACTCCATTTTAACCCCCTTAATCTACATAGCTTTCAATAGGGAGATAGGGTTTAAGCTTATGGTTACATACATGATTAGCATGTATATTAACCAGGTTTTTAAATATTGGCTTATGCTTCCACGCCCAATACATAGCTTACTGGTCGCTGAAGCTGAGGGGTATGGATTTCCAAGCGGTCATACGCAGGCTTCATCAACGTTTTGGGGATTCCTAGCTTTAAACACTAGGCTAAAAGCTGCTAGATTAGCAGCCATAATACTTCCACCACTTATAGCCTATTCTAGAATCTATCTTCAAGCCCACTACCTAATTGATGTTGTTGGCGGCTTGGTGTTAGGATATGGGTTACCATTAGCTATCAATGTTTTAAAAATTCCTAGAGGGATTGCTGGATGGAGTATTCACATACTTTATGCTGGATGCTCAATAGCTATGGCTTATACATCAACAATCATACCCGGCGGATATGGATACATACCTATCGCATCAGGATCGCTTATTGGGGCATATGTAGGATACACTATTTCCAGGAGACATAAAGCCGGTACTGGTAGGCTGGGTAGGGTATTAGCAGCAATCATTGTGCTTACCGCTAGTATTGGAGGATACTTCTTAGCAGCTAAGCTTATCAGTACGCTTATCCTAAGCTACATTACCTCAATAGTCTTCACAGCTATAGCGTTTTCAACTCCGGCTTTATGTTCAAGGCTTAACTATGACTACCCTAATTATTAGTAGGGAGATGTTGGGAAGACTTATTAGAGAAGCTGAGAATAGCGTTATTGAGGTTTGCAGTATACTAATTGGTTTATCCCAGGATGATAGCTACATAGTTAAGGAATGCGTAAACACAAGAAATACTGATATGTCACCAGTATCGTTTAAAGCTGATCCTGAAGATTTAGCGAAAGCAGTATCTAAACTTGTTGAGGAAGGCTACGATATTGTAGGTATATTCCATTCACATCCAGCTCCACCAGTACCTTCAGCTAGGGATATTGAGGGTATGAGGCTCTGGCCTCAGACAGTCTGGATCATATACTCAACAATAACCCATAGTTTAGAGGCATACATACTTAGAAATGGGGAGGTTTACAGGGTTGAGCTGAGAGAAGTATAGTAGCTTGCTAACATCACCATCAACAATATCATTCCACCCATAATGTTAGTACTCTATTCCAGGTCTTGCATTTAATCTTCCAGATCTAAATGGATGTTTAACCTCTCTAAATTCAGTTACTAAATCAGCTATTTCAACTATTTCCCTGGGGGCATATCTACCAGTTAAAACAACTTCAACATGGCTAGGCTTCCTCTTAAGAACATCAACAACCTTATCTAAATCTAGAAGCTTAAAGCTTAAGGCAACGTTGATTTCATCTAGAATTACAATATCATACCTCCCCTCCAAAATAGCTTTAGCAGCGTAATCCATAGCTTTCCTAGCGGTAATTAAATCCTCCTCTTTAATGCTGTCTCTCCTAATAAATTCACCGCCGAACTGTATAACCTCCAAATTCGGCTTTAAACTCTCCGCAGCTATAATCTCGCCATATCTTCCACGCTTCATAAACTGAATTATGCAAACATTCATGCCATGCCCAACTGCACGTAGAGCTAAACCGAAAGCAGCTGTTGTTTTACCCCTGCCATCACCGGTGTAAACCTCAATTAATCCGATTCTACCATGTCCTTTAGGCTGCATAAATCTCAATAGGCAATTTTACCTACTAACTTATAAACCTTACTCTGAATAGAATGGACCTGGCAACTTAGGAATTCAGATACAATATGTTAAGTTGCCAGGTCCCAGAAACTGCTGACGAACCCAGATTCATAAGCATCCAAAATGATTCCAGCAGTAAATCATGATTCCAGAACCATTCCTGCTAGCCATCTGATCTGTAACTTCATCTCTCCCACAATTTCATGGAGGGCTTCCACCATGAACAAATAGACAACACGTCCATCCTGCACCACACTGCCTATAGGCTTACCACATTAGCTGGATACTACATTAATAATCCTTTACTGAAGACAGTTTCTAAACCCTTCATCTCCACATAGATTCAGCGAAGACCTAACTTCAAGCTGAATATACCTCCTAATAGATGGCTTCAGCAAGGACTTTAAATATGGCTTTGAATTTGATGAGTAGCAATAGTTGAATATGCTTGTCTCAGCATAAAAAATATAAGTGGCTAAGTAACATCTAGATGATGATTGTGTGGAGTGATACGTATAAATCCATAAATGAGTATTTGAGGCTTTCAACATATCCTGTTGGGGTTAAGCTTTTGAAAAGTATGGGGGATGTTAAGGATGTTAGGATTAGGAAGCCTAGAGTTAAGCTATCTGTATGCCAGATTGTTGGATTATCACGTATTTACGGTTGGAATATCGCTGCCTCAATAAACGATATGACGTGCATATATGGAGCTATAGCTCTTGGACTAATAGATCCTCCAGCAGACGTTAAGAGCGGAAAAGTAGCGTATGAAGGGGGAGCCTACAAAACAATGGATGTAGGGGAGAAAGCGTTTAGAAACATGTATAGAGTTAATGATAGATATGAAGGTTTTGAAGTAGGTCCAATTCATGACTTATACTTCGACCCGGATATAGTAGTAATATATGGAAATAGTGCTCAGATAAATCGTTTAATCCATGCATTAACATGGAGGAATGGTGAGAGGCTGGAGTTCTCATCTCTAGGCGAATATGCATGTGCAGACTACATAGCCTACCCCATAATTACAGGAAAACCACACGTAACTCTACCATGCTATGGCGATAGGAGATTTGGACATAGCCAGTTTGATGAAATCGTATTTTCAATACCTTCAGATAAAGTAGGTGATTTAATTGAGGGATTAAAGAAGCTTCACGAGGCAGGATATAGGTATCCAACTCTATACTATGGAGTACTAGTACAAACATCTAAAACAGCATATCCAAGAGCGTTTCCTAAAGGATACTGTGTGGAGGACTATGCATCAACATGAACACCAATGGACAACCTAAATCCTCAGAAATCCTTCAGCTTCTCTCCAAGCAACTGAGGTTGGAGGCTTCCAGCATTTAGCTCTAGCCTCACTTACTGGTTTAGGCTTACAGCCCCCATAAATCTCATCAACTACTAAGACCAGCCACCACTACAGGCTCAAACATTTAATAGGAAGATTCCATTTAAATTCTACACCATTAATCCAAGACTAAAGTTCCGGGTTTCTAGGAATCCATCATTACGAATGTCCAACATTTCTTGACAGTATTAAGAATTCATAGAGATCTGGTAAAGAATGTGTTTAGACTCTTAACATCATCTAAGCCAGTAAGCTTATCTACCTGGAAAGAATGCTTACAAGCTTCATCTAGCAGCTAAGGATTTGGAAGTATCGTCCTGATATAGCTCTTCCTCAGTTAGTGCTTTAAAATGGTGATGGCTAAGTATATGATGGCTACTACTATCAGTATTGGAGATGTAGCGAAGAAGAAGCTATCGCTACGGTGGATATAAAGTATAAACCATGGAATACCTTCAAGCTTAACTGCTGAGATATATTTAGCAATTAGTGGAATAATTATTAGAGTAAAGCCAATTATTATAAGTGATATGCCGGCAACCGTAAGTATTCTCTCCATATATATGGATATGCGGATTACCTAATAAATTTAATGTTGAATATCTTAGGCATTGCTGATTATATTAGGTAAGGCTTAAGTTTACAGTATGGGATTCCCGCTAATGCTAGGTATATGGTAGTAAAGCCATCTTATTTATTAGTATCTTTACTAGGGCTTCCTCAGGATCTTTACTTATCGACTTCACAATTTCATACTCCTTTAAGCTTACATTGTAAGTATCTATTAGCTTTCTAATCTTATCCTCGCTGGTTTCAAGTATTTTATCATCTTGAACACCATCAATCATTGATATAACTTGGCTTAAAGCATTTTTCATATTCTCCTCATCCCTACCAATAGCTACAGCTATGACTTCGGATGTGCCTATCTTAACCCCTACGGTTTTTATAGCTGTACTTATCTGTCTATTTACTGAGGCGTAGATAAGTATTTCCATGCTTAGCTTTTCAGCATGTCTTCTACCATGCTTTAACGCATCCAACGCAAACAATGCTGAAAATAATGCATGTTTCCGACCTGCAACATAGTTTGCATCAAGAAGCTGAATGGTAGTAGATTTATCAATAGATATCTTCTCAATGTTTAGGAATAGGGAATTTATCTCCTCAACTGTTTGAAAAGGCCTACATCTAATACCTACCACTTCAATTAAATACTCCCCATGCTTAAACATGCTACCACAAATATTCAATGTAGTAGTTACATTTATTTTTAGAGGTTTACCTAATCGGTACTGTCAAGCTAAGCCTTAGGCTTAATGAGCCTACTATACGTTAATTTAACAGTATCTACCCAATCACTGCTGAAACAGTTTAAATAGATGTTAACGTAGAGGTCTGAAAACACTACTTGGAAGAGTTTACGTTATTCTATCTCCGTAGCATCCATATCCCACTCTGACGTTGTGGAGTATTTGGTAGGTGTTGATTAGGTAGCTGGCTCTGAAACCCTATCTCCAAATACCTGAATCCAGAGGTTTCACTATCTGGGAGTTTCTGTTTCAGATAGGGTTTTACGATAGCTTAACCCAATATCTTGGGGAGTATGAGCATTACGGTATTGGTCTTGATGGTTATCTTAATCATTCTACTTAGGTGGGTGGGCGTACTGCTTGCACTACTATATGTATTGTATGTAGTGGCTAGAGAGGCTTCTAGGAGTGGGTGGTGGAGGAGTAGGTTTAAATCTAAATCTTCAAGACTACTTATCCCTACTTTAAAACATGTAGATATCGATGGCTTAAGCATCATCGATAATGCTAGGCTTGAATTTATAGGTGTAGGTAGGGATTTACCGTACGTTATTGTTAGATATGGCTTCTTCAATGTTGTATGTATTGGTGTTTTAATGCTTCAACTACCTAGGGATAGATTGGATTATGTTAAGACTTTAATTAATGACATGCTAAGAATGAGTATTAGAGGGGAAATAGTAATTTCAGCAAACCCGGAGGGTAATGAGTTAAAAATCTTCAATATCGTAAAAAGCTCAAGAGATACTTTGCCGTGTGGATTGTTTAAACGTAAAGCTATTAATGAACTGGTAGATGAGGCTGCCGTTAAGGTGGGGATTACATCATCGTGTAGTTCAAGCTTTAAAATCCTTAAAGCTTCCGAAATCCCCATATTCTTCAAGGAGGTGTTTACATAGTGGGAGAGTTAATTCTATGTATTGGAGGGTTGGAGGGACGTTTAAGTATTATATGGCATATATTAAAGGATCTGGATAGCTATTCAATCATAGACCTTAACGGAAAGCTCCACATCCTACATAGGTATAACAGGGATCTAAAGCTTCTAAGACTTGGACATAATGCTTCAATAAACATATTTAAAGTTGAAAGTATTGATGAATGCTATAGCCTAACCCTAGATTTCAAGTTGGCGTTAAGCATTGGGGATTTGGAGTTTAAAGCTCTACATGAAGCTCTAAACAGATCATACATTAGGAGAAGCGTAGATATACAGTCAATAATTGATAGCATTGCGGAATATGGGGAGACAGCTGCTGGAAGGGTGAGGATGCTATTATCGTTTCTGAACACGTTCAGAATGGGAATTACAGGTAGAGCTCTTAGCAGGGAGAATATGCCTAATACATGCTTTAAACTTATAGATTTATCCCTTCTACCATCAATCAGCCATAAGATACTAGTAACCCTAACACTAATGAGGAGGCTTAGGGAAACTATAGTTATTGATGATGTATCCCTACTAGAGCCCATACTTGTAAACCCATACTTCAAAAGCGAGTTTAGAAGTAGAGTTTATGAAAGGAAAGCTGTACTGTCATCATCAAGCATTAAAGCAGTTAAGCATATGATTGAGGATTTTGAGGAAGTATTGATATCAACAATAAATAGTGAAACCCTAAGATTCCTCGATGAGCTTAAACTAGATGTGGAGGAGCGGGTAGATTGTGGGGATGATGTTTCAGTAGTTAACGTCAAATTCGGTGATGGCGGACTAAACAGCGTAAACCTTAAGAAAATACCTAGAATAGCTGCTGAAAGATTTAATGTTGAAGATGTGATTGGGCCGCTACCTAAAGAAGACGTGGAGGAGATTCCTACAGCAATCTCAAGAATTTTCGGTGGAAAAGCTGAGGATGCTGCTGCAGTTCTTGAAGCGTTAAGTAATGGAGCATTAACAAGAGATTCGCTAGTAACATTCATAATGCATGATAGAGGGTTGAGAAGCGATGAAGCTGTAAAACTTATTGAGAGGCTTTCAGCATACAACTTGATTAGGGATGAGGTTGGGAGGGACTACAGATACTACTATAGAATTACATCCCTCGGCTTTAAAATACTTGATGAGTATAGATCCAATCAGCCTAGAGAATTAGGGAGGGGTTAGTGGAGTATGGATGAACCTATTCTAAACGTTAAGTATCATGGACCGTTTAAAGTAAGCATACCGCTAAAACCTATAGGGAAGGGGTGGATTCATCTAGTTTCATCAATACTTGGAGGAAACATTAAAATATCAATAGTACTAGCTCCAAAAAGATCGGTGGAGCTGAAAAAGATACTGTTTGAGGCGGAAATACCTATCGAGAGGTGGAGGGAGTTTACTGAGGCAGTAGATAACTGCATCGTTAGAGCTGTGGAGAAGAATCAGGGGAACACCATAACGTGGGCTTTATCAAAGCTTGGAGCTGTAAAGGCGGATATAGAGCTTATATCTATGAGGCTTAAAGAGGTGATGGATTGTGGACTTGGATAGTGTAAGAAGGGAGCTTATGAAGATCCGTGGAGTAGGGGAGGCTAAAGCCGAGAAGCTTATTGAGGTAGGTGTAAGGTCACCATATATTCTTGCATTAATGAACACGTTTGAGCTTGTGGATAAGGGATTTGGTGAAGCTGAAGCTAGACAGATAATATATAATGCTAAAGAATTTGTTGGGCTACATACAACATACACAGCTAAAGAGCTGAAGAAAATGATGGCTGAAGCCAAAAAACTTACAACAGGATGCTTTAGCCTAGACCAAATGCTTGACGGGGGGCTGGAGCCTAGAGCAATCTACGAGTTTACTGGACCTGCAAAAGCAGGTAAAACACAGATATGCCACCAGCTATGTGTTACAGCATTTAAAACATTATGGAGTGGGGGACAGTCCAAGATAGCTATATACATAGATACTGAGGAAACGTTTAGACCTGATAGGATTGAAGCTATAGCTGGAAGATTTGAATGCGATGCTGAATCAATACTTGAAGCTATAGTTGTAAAGAAGCCAGTAACATTTGAGGAGCAGATACATGCAGTAAACGATGTAGCTGAGATATGTGCATACCAGAACGCTAAGCTAATAATTGTGGATTCACTAATAGCTAAAGCTAGATCACAGCTTATAGGTAGGGAGAAGCTGGCGGAGAGACAGCAGCTTCTAAACTACATGCTTGACATGCTTCTAAGAATAGCGAAGATATTTAAAGCATACGTAGCAGTAACAAACGAGGTTCAAGCATCACCAACCCCGTGGGGAGGATCGGATCTACCTACGGGGGGACATGTAGTAGCTCATGGAACAACGCATAGAATATGGCTACATAGAATATCAAAGGAGCAGGAGGGAAGAGCTGAGGTAATGGATAGTCCATCACTACCGCCGAGAAGCTGTAGGTTTAAAATATCTGCTGAAGGAGTGATATGATGGAGATAGTTGAGGAGGCAAATAAACACTTCAAGAAACTATACTCGGGGAAGAGTAAATCGTTCTTTACAAGATGTAAAGCTAGACTTGGGGATGTGAAGAGAAGCTCTAGAAACGTGGATACATGGATTATACGTGGAAGACCTGAAATGGGCGACTACGACCAGATATACATAGTAAAGTATGTTGGGGGAAGATATGAGTGTAGCTGCTACAATCCATTAAAGCAGTGGTCTAGTAGAAGGAGGAGGGAGGTATGTACACATGTTGGAGCTGTAATACTTTCAAGACTTATAGAGCTTTACAGGCAGAGGAAGCTTAAATATGAGTAGAGCAATACTGCTGTACGGTAGTAGACGTAGACTTATAGAGGCTATTAAAAAACTATCTCCAAAACTAGTAGTGACATCAGACTTCAATCTTGCAGAAGCATCAATCCAGAAGGATGACTTAACACATATATATGAAGACCCGCTAATGCTGGAATGGGGTTTAACAATCCCGCAGAACATCAGCTACATAGTTATAGATCTGCAGGGATTCACATCACTAAGCCGTGACCTAGCAGTAAACACAGCTAGAAAAATTGTAAGCATAGTTAAGGGGTTATGCATAGCGGGGAAGGCTAGACTAATCATTCTATCACCGGCTAGAGCTAGGATGGATGGATCTATAGCTCCAGCTCTTCCAGTCCACAGCGTAGATGATGAAGTAATAAATTTGGAGGCAACAGCCACTATTCTCCAAAAACTTAAAAATTAGCGTTTATGCTTAGATTGTGTGGTTTGATATACATACACATCACCAATTTAGCAGCTTTAACGTTCTTGAGGCTTTAAGATGCTATGGATGCATTGGAGTTTTAAATCTTGCCTACATCCCAGTTAGACCAAGCGGTCCAGATACGTTTAACGACGTTTTTAAATGGCTCTGTAAGGCTGAATCTGAAAGATTTAGGAGGGTTGGCTTAAAGGCCTATAGCGGTGTTGGAATACATCCAAGATGTATTCCTAAGAGGAAGCTTGAGGAGGCAATTAAGATTGTTGAGGAGTACTTATCAACAAACAATGCATTAGCTCTAGGGGAGGTTGGGGTTGAGGAATGCTCAGCATTGGAGTTTGAAGTTCTTCATGAACAGCTTAAAATAGCATCTAGACTTGATAAGCCAGCTATAATACATACCCCGAGAAGCCTTAAGCTTCAAGCTACCAGCAAGATTCTAAACATAGCTAAGAGAAGCGGGATTAATCCCGAGCTTGTTGTTATAGATCATGCTTCAAGAGAAACCGTTGAAGTAATAGTGTCTGAAGGATTTAAAGCTGGATTAACTGTTCAGGAGGGGGAATTAAGTGTTAGGGATGTTGTTGATATAATAGATAGGTATGGATGTGAAAACATGATTTTAAACAGTAATGCTGGAAGAGAGCCGAGCAACCCGCTTGCAGTATTTGAAGTGGTAAACGCTCTTAGAGGTAAAGACCTGGCTAGGGAGGCTTTAAAAATATCCTATGAAAACCCGATTAAGACATTAAAGCTTAAGTAGTGAGCTGAACCTATGTAGCTATGAATCTCGGTCTAAGTGATAGAAGCCTAGGTAGTGTTAATGGCTTATAAGGCTTACCCCCAACCCTACTCTTTATGTTATCTATCAGCTGATCCAATGTAAGATTCCTTATCCCCTCACCCCTAACTCTTACAGGTAGTAATCCGCCCTCAACCTCCTGCCTTCCGACAACAACTATGTATGGTATCCACTCCCTTTCAGCATCCCTTATCTTCGACGATACTGTTCCCTCCCTATCATCTACATCTACCCTTATGTTTTCAGACTCTATCCTTGATGCAAGCTTTAATGCGTAGCCTACCTGGTCATGGCTTACAGGTATTATCCTTACCTGTATTGGGCTTAGCCATAAAGGTATTGTTGGTGTTTTACCCTCATCTATTGCCTTTGCAGCCTGCTCCAGTATTGCATAGATCCATCTCTCTATTGAGCCCATACTGCTGTGAACTATTATACATCCCTTCCTGCTTCCATCCTCATCAACATACATAATTCCATACCTCTCACTATCCTCAACATCAAGCTGAACAGTACATAGCTGAGCACTCCCGCCTACAGAATCTATAAATTGATATTCATGCTTAACAATCCAGTAATGCTTCATCTCGGGAAGAAGCTCTATGAACGCTGGCTTACCGGATATTTTTACAAGATCCTTAAACCACTCCCTATTCTCATTGTAGAAGGATTCAACAACACGGAAGGCTACAACATAGTCTATATCCATAGAGTCCGCAAGCTTAGTGTAGCTTTCAAATATTAGCTTATACTCATCCATACCCTGCTTAAGATCTCTACAGAAGCAGTGGATATCAGGCATTGTAAAAGCTCTTAAACGTCTTAAACCCACACATTCACCGCTTTTCTCAAGCCTGTAGGATGGGGAAAGCTCAAACACCCTTATTGGAAGTTGACGATAGCTAAATACCGCATTACTCATCATCTTGAAAAGCCCAAAATCACCCGCAAACCTTAAAACAAGCTTTTTACCATCAGCTTCAAACCTATAATCCTTCTCGAGAAATCTTGAAGCCTGCTCTGAAATATCCTTCTCGTCAAGCCTATACATAACTGGCGTTTCAATAACCATAGCGTTAATCCCTACAGCAACCTGAAACGCAAACTCTTCAAGAAGCCTCTTAAGCAATGCACCTTTAGGGTAAAACCTAAAGTGGCCAGTATCGGATGCAGGCTCATAGTCTACAAGCTCAAGCCTTCTCATAAGCTTAATGTGGGCGGGAGCCCTACCTGGAGCTCCACCAGTAAGCTCGCTTAAAATAAACTGTTTAAGTAATGGATAATTCTTAACGATATCTAAATCCTCAATACTTGACTTAGTGATAGGATGCTCAACACCATTAAGGTCTAAAACTATAAACCTACTTGGCTTAGCCTCAGCTGGCTTAACCTCCTCACGTTCAACCCTCCCCCTAGCAACAATAGATCTTGAAAGCTCACTTAGAGGATGGCCCTTACACTTAATCTCAAATTGTTTATACCATCCGAACGGGCTTCTATGAACGCTAACTCCACCACCCCTAAGGCTTTCCTCAAGCCTTACCAATATGTCGATAGCTACTTTAGGAGGAGCGAGATTTGAGGATAGATGAGCGTAGGGATAGAGAACTATACTATTAACCCCAATCCTCCCAGCAACATCAATAATGGATTTTGAAGCAGAATCAACTATTTCCTCAATATTAAGCTCATCATCCTTCTCAACAGAGACAAAAACCACAAGAACATCGTTGAAGAACCCCTTAACCCTATCGTTTGTTAACGGTTCAGGATAATCTATTGCCTTCTCCCTAACCTCATAGCTAAATCTATCAGCATGGATAAGCAGAATCCTCAATAACGATCAACCCCAACACATTATCAGCAAGCCTAAACAGCTAATCATCATAGATCTAACAGTACCAAATATAAAAACTTTATCTTGGGATGAATGCTCTAAGCCAAATAGTCTACAGGACTCCTAGGGAAGCTTATTCTAAGCTTACCGTAGGCTACTGGGCATAGAGCTTCATCATACGTTTAACTACTTAGACTGTTGGCTGCAGCGGAGGGGTACGTGGTTAAATTTAAAAGTTTTGAATAGCCTTCTACCTATGGGTTTTAGAAGAATTAGAGCTTTATGCTTCATCACGGCCTTAATGCTGACTTTAATGTTTAGCTATGTATGTTTTAAAACAGCTTTAGATGTTAAGGGTACTTTAAACTATGTTTCAGATGAAACATGGTATGTTAACTCTGCACGTAATATTTTAAGAGAGGTTTTTAATATTCAGCCTATATACATCGATGATGATGGATACATATACTACACCATATTCTTCAAGTCCTTTAGCGATAGGGATCGTGGTAGAGATGAGGTCAATAAAGCTGTTCAAGAGGTCGGCGGAACTATTATCTACGAATACAGTAAGATACCGGCTTTAGCTGTTAAAACGTTGAAGCCCTTGAAGCTTGAGGATTTAGGACTTATTCAAAGAGGATATATGTACAGCGACCATGAAGTTATTGAAAGCTACCTAAATACTGAGCATCCACCACTTGCTAAATACATAATAGGCTTATCGATGCTTATACTCGGGGATAAGCCGCTAAGCTGGAGGATTCCAAGCATTATATTAGGCTCACTAACAATACTTGTAGTGTATATGGTAGCAGCTAAGCTTACAAATCCATTTATAGGTCTTACAGTATTTATATTTGCATTCCTAGACCCTATATTTAGAGGATTATCATCGATTGCCATGCTTGAAATATATGTTACATTCTTCACAGCTCTATCAATGATTTCCGCATTAAGAGGAAGATATTTTATATCAGCTATATCTATAGGTTTAGCGGCAGCATCCAAGCTTGTAGGCATATTCTCCATTCCAGCACTTCTAGTCTACATGGTTTTAAATAGGGAACATCCATCGAAAGCCATACTTACATCGATATACATTCCACTAATCGTATGGGTATTAATCAATACCCCACTCATAGCCTACATGGGCGTTCAGCAGTGGATACAGTCTATTGAGGGGGGGATAAGATGGCATCTAACCCCTAGGCCTGAAGGACCCCCAACATCAACCCCATGGGGATGGTTTATTAATGAAAACCCATTCCCACTCCACTACAGCCCAGACCTATTAGCATCAGTAAACCCAGCAATATACATACTAGCTCTAGCATCAATAATATTTACACCATACCTATCAGCTAAATCAAGAAGCTACACGATTCCACCACTATGGCTTACAACAGCGTTTACGGGATATCTTATAGTATACTTTATGGGTAATAAGACGATGTATAGCTTCTACGCCCTGATTTTTACACCGTCAATATATGTCTTAACATCAATACTGATAAACACCATACTACTACCTGAAGACATGCTGGAAGCTTTAAAACTCTACATTAAACTCTTCAAATAGCTAAGATTTATAAGCGTTTTCCATATGGGGTATTGGTGCTGTACATGTCTGGAGGGATATGGATTGCAAGAGACTATTTAAAATGTAGTGGCTGTAGAAGATGTGAAATAGCATGCTCACTACATCATGAGGGGAAGATATGGCCTGAATCGTCCAGAATTAGAATCTTCATGCTTATACCTGGGTTGGAGGTTATTCATCTATGTACTCAATGCCCGGATTATCCATGCGTTAATTCATGCCCAACCTCAGCCCTAAGCATCGATGAGAAGACGGGGGCTGTAGTAGTTGATAAGGGGAAGTGTAGTGGCTGCGGAGTATGCATTAAGAGATGCCCAGGAGAGATACCGCATATACATCCGGAGGGGGGATATGTGGTTATATGTGATCTATGTGGCGGGGATCCTCAATGCGTTAAGGCATGCCGTGAAGGGGGATGGAATGCATTATGGATTGCTGAGAGAGAATTCTTCAAAAACACGTTTAAGCTATATGCTAGAAAACCTGAAGAGATGACTAGGGATTTAGCCTTCAACCTTTACGGAGACCTGATTGAGGTGGAGGTGTAGCTATGTTTGGATATAATGGTAGAATTCTCGAAGTAAATCTTACACAGGAAAAGATAGGTGAAATTAAGCTTGAGGAGGAGGTTTTGAAGAAATTCATCGGTGGAAGAGGGCTGGCTGCAAAAATCCTTTGGGATAGGCTTGGAAGTAGATGGGAGGAAATAGATCCATTAGGATTAGAAAACATTTTCCTAGCTTTAGCAGGACCACTAACAGGATACTATCCTGGAGCTAGAATATGTATTTCAGGTAAGAGCCCGCAAAGCAACGGTATTGTTGGATCAACTATTGGCGGGGAGTTCGCAATGGAGCTTAGATGTGCAGGATGGGATGGAATAGTGGTTACTGGAAAAGCTTCAAGCCCGGTTTACCTATTCATAAGGGATGAATACGTTGAGATTAGGGATGCAAGCCATGTTTGGGGATTAGACGGTAAGAAGACGGCTATGAAGATCAGTAGGGAGGTTAGAGGTGAGCTTTCAAGGCTATGGCCAACGATGGGGTTATGGAGGGAGCCTGGACTAATATACATAGGGCCAGCAGGTGAGAATAGGGTTAGGATAGCTGCTGTAATGAGTAAGTGGACCCATGCTGCAGGCTACGGAGGATATGGAGCGGTGATGGGTTCAAAAAACCTGAAGGCAATAGCTGTTAAGGGAACTAAACCCCTACCGCCGGTAGCTGATAAAAGCAGGGTTTTAGAGTTAATGGATAAAGTTGCTAAGCTATCATATGCTAATGATAGATGGCGTAGATGGGGTACAGGATATGGGGGATACAGCTATGGAGCCGATACAAGCAGTGAACCGATAAGAAACTGGCAGGAGGAATGGCATAACAACGTGGATTACGGAGTTGATAAGTTTGAGAGGAGGATATGGGTTAAACGGTACTGGGCGGATTATGGATGTCCAACCTCATGCCTAAAAATATCTGTAGTTAAGAGTGGGCCGTTTAAGGGAGCTATAACAGATAATCCTGACTATGAGCTTCAAGCATACCTAGGAACTAACCTAGGAGTATTTAAACCTGAGGAAAACGCCTACATATCATCAGCTATAGATGATTTAGGGCTATGTGGAATACAATGTGGAAACATTCTAGGATTTGCTGGCGAGCTTTATCAGAGAGGAATATTAACCAGAAGCGATCTCAACGGGTTAGAGCTGAGCTGGGGTGACTCCAAAGCATTTACAAAACTCGCAGAGGAGATTGCTAGGAGGAATGGAATAGGAAACATACTAGCTGAGGGAACATACAGAGCAGCTCTAACACTAGGAAAGATTAAAAACGTAAACCTACTAAGCTACGCTATCCAATCTAAGGGTATAGCGGTAGGAGCTCATGGAGTAAGAAGCGGTCTCGACTATCCACAGCAGTTATCCTACGCATGCTCAGTTCAGGGCGGAGACCACACATCAATAGCTGGATTACCGGTAGATGGCCCACTATGGAATACTGAGCTATCAATGATAGCGGCGGATTCAGGAGTTGTATGCGCCTTCAATGTTTGGAGCTTAAAAATACTGTTTGAATTCATGAATTCAGTAACTGGATGGAGTATATCTAGAGATCAATGGTATAACGAAATAGCTTTAAGAATACTGCAAATACAGAGAGCAGCACTACTCCTCGGAGGACCTGACATATACTGGAATCCACCAGTAGACGATGATAATCCTGAAAGATTCTATGAGCCACTACCATCAGGACCATGCAGGGGGAAATCCCTCAACAGGGTGGAAGTTAGGAAGGCGGTTAAAGAGTATTATGAAGCTGTAGGATGGGATGAGTATGGAATACCTAAATCGGAAATTCTGAGGAGGCTAGATCTGGAGGATGTTGATAAAGCACTGGATAAGGTTAGAAGAAGAATTAGAAGTATTTAGGATGATTCTATGAAGATTGGGTCAATGAACAATCCCGTGCTTCCAGTAGTTGATGAGATTAAGCTGTTTGGAGAAATGAATCTAGACTTCATAGAGCTAACTGTAGAGTATCCTAAAGCAACACCAAGCCAAATAGCTAAGCATAAAGATGAAATAGTTAACCTACTATCATCATACGGTATGGATATAATAACGCATACGCCATGGTTCTTCCATCTCGCACATCCATACGAATCGGTTAGTAAAGCATTCATTAAGGAGTCGGTGAAGATCCTGGAGCTAACACATATGCTAAACGCTTCAAAACTTACAGTTCACGTTGAGCCTACTGAGGGAGTACCGTCAGTATACTATAGGGATCTAAGATGGAGGATGATGAGGAAGTTTAGGGAGAGCATAGCTGAACTTGTTAAAAACTCTAGGAAGTATGGAGTTATGATATGTATAGAAAACCTAGATGATAAATCTATGACTCTTAGGGAGCTTAAAGATCTTTTTGAAGATATTGATGAGTTATGGTTTACCCTAGATGCTGGACACGCATATATAAACAGGAACAGAATGGAATACATCGACCAAATCATAAAAATCCTAAAGCATAAAGTAAAACACGTACATATACACGACAACATGGGCCGGGAAGACCTACATCTCCCAATAGGAGCTGGAAGAATAGATTGGGGGAAATTCTTCAACTCAATCTCCAAAATAGGATATAACGATACATTAACCCTCGAAATCCACACAGTAGATAGAGACTACATAAAGATAAGCAGAGACAAAGTTTTAAAGCTGATATTAAAATCAGCAGGCATTAACTAGAGCTCTAGGCTAGCCGGATTCCTGAAGCATCAACTCAGTTATTGTTTTTGGAGCTTCAACAAGTATTGAGGTATACTCGTTTCTAGGCCAGTTTTTAAGCTGCTTTAAAGCATTCCCTATATCTTCATCTATAAGTCTCCTCATCCCATCTACAATAACATCATCGTTTAAATTTTTAAAATCAAGATTTATTGATTTAGTGAAGTATACATATGCTGGAATAAGCCTCACGAGAGCTGTATCGTCAAGTCCATTACTCCTCATCCTGTAAATATCTACAAGATCATCAGCTACCTGAAACGCTTCACCAATATACAGTCCATACATGTAGGCTTTACTACGTATATCCCTACCCTTCCCTGCAGCTATAGCTCCAAGCTTAGCTGAAGCAGCGAACAAAGCTGCTGTCTTAAGCCTTACGAGAACCCTGTAAAATCCGGTACTTATAGATCCCTTCTTAAGGCCTTCCATGAAGCTATCAATACTGAAAGGCTCCATAGCAGCTCCAAGCGTAACGTCATATATTGCCTTAGCAAGAGTTGTATAGCCTAAAGCAGATATTCTAGCAATCTTTCTCTGGGCATAGCTTAAAATCATGTCAGCCACTAAAACAGCTCTTCTAGGATTAAGCTTCCTCCACAGCGACTCATGGCCACGTCTACATTTATGGCTATCGATAAAATCATCATGGATAAGCATTGAGTTATGAATAAGCTCAACAGCTAATGCAAAATCAATAGCATTACTAAACCCACCACCTAGAGACTGACATACCAGAATTGTAAGTATTGGTCTAAGCCTCTTACCACCATCAAAATACGTTTTAAACTCATTATTAAAAGGTAAAACAGACAATTCATTAAGCAAATACTTATCAAACTTCTCCCTCATAATCCTCCAATACTCAATAAAGTTCAAGCCAAACCCCTACAAGCCTAGCATTAAACATCCATATATAAATATTAGGGTTCTACAGCACGCTTTGTAAACTTAAGCATGTTTGATCATCTCTATTATTGGTATTGTATTTTCTATGAATTCTTTTGCTTTAACTCTTCTATTTATCCATGTTTCGTTTAGCATTATCATTATTGATTTTAGAAGCATTTTTGCATGCTCCTCATCGCATCCATCCTTAATGCATGGTATGTAGTTATCGAATAGTTTAGTTCTATCCTTAACGTATTCTATTATTCTCTCCATTAAATTCCTAACTTCAATACTGTATACTCCATGCCTTAGATTAAGAATTCTACATGAAGCCCTATAGTATGGAGCTCCATCAGTCAATATAGTTATTTTTGAGCCGCAAATAGCTCTAACCCTCTTAATGAATATTAGTGATGTTAGTGTATTAGCAACATCGAAAGTCATCATGTATATGATCTTCCTTAAGTAGGGCTCGAAGGCAATATATAACACCTTCTCCCTGGAACCTATCTTAATCCTAGTATCATCAACCAACAATACTCTAGCATTCCTACGAATACTCCTATCAGAAAATAGGAAGCCTAAAGATCTAAACCACGATAGTATAGATGTATGACTCCTACATATTATGAAGCTTAAAATATCTGAAGCAGCTCTCGAAGAATATGAACGAAAATATATATAAGCACCATAAACAATTAGGATAAATGGGGTTCTCTCCCTAACAAACCTAACAACCTTAGACATGGTTTCACCATAGATAAGGAGAGAACCCCCACAGATAAAGCTTAAGTTTACAAAGCC